>JGI20157J14317_10001098_pt1 | contig 25941 bp, 22 predicted proteins | sample COG_07_FD_14317 | JGI IMG/M metagenome (IMG submission 14317)
GCATGCGCACCCAACTGAGGAGTTAATGGGTGGTGCGATACCTACGCGATTCACCCAAGGCGGCGTGAATCAATTTTTAGAAAGTTCAGACAGTAGCAGTGTGCTTGAGCAGGATTTTAACACTGGTAGAGAGGGGTTCTTTGGCTGGATGGGGCTGGGAGGCTCAATTTTTCAATGGAACCCCAAGCTCGACATCGGCTTTGGTTTTACAGTGACGGAACTGCATGTGCTGGATTTCCTTAATGAGCGTGGCAAGGTCTATCAGGCGCAAGTCATGGGTTGTATCCGAGAGATGGAAAAGCAGCAACACGCTCCGAGAGGTTAGGTGGACGGGGTGTTGGCGGGTCGGTGGGTTGATTTGGCGGGTAGGTGCACCTTATAAACCGCTAAAGATCTAAGCCATTAGTCCAACCATGCCCATCCACATGANCGCCTGCCACGGTAAAGTCTTTACAAGTAGCGAGTTGGATGTCCCTTGCCTTGCTTGATATTGGTCGTCGGACAAATATTTCAAAGCGTTAGATGAACTGGCAGAGTCTTATTGAAGCGTGGGCAGTAATCTAGACAATACGAATCGTCTCGTATAATGTTTTCACAATTACAAAGCAGAATGACTATGAAACTGAAAGTTAATGGTGTCGAGCGTGAGGTGGAAGCGGATTGGCGTGATGAAAGCCTTCTCACTGTTTTACGTGAGCATTTAGATCTGCCGGGCACTCGCTTTAGCTGCGGTATTGGTCAATGTGGCACGTGTGTAGTTCATATCAACGGCGCACCGATTAGCAGTTGCCTGGTGCCCATTAAAGACGTTGCTGGTAAAGATATTTTGACTATCGAAGGACTTGTTGCGCAGGACGGTTCTTTGCACCCACTGCAGCAGGCATGGATTGACGAAAGCGTTCCCCAATGTGGCTACTGTCAGTCTGGTCAGATCATGCAGGCGCTGGCGCTGTTGAAAGAAAATACTAATCCAAACGATGCTGATATAGACAATGCTATGAAAGGTAATCTATGTCGTTGTGGCACTTACGATCGAATCAGAAAATCTATCAAAAGAGCGGCAATTGTTATGGGTCAGGGGCGCTAATGCCTCAGTTTTCTAGACGTAAATTTTTGCTCTCTACAGGTTGGGTCGCCGGTGGGGTAACTGCGCTTTATGCTCTGCGCAATAAGGCTGTGGCGGTAGCGCCGACTATTATTTTTCCGGACGCTGAGTCTGGAGCGGCGTGGATACAAATTAAGGCTAACGGCACTTGTCACATGTTTTTTCCGAGGGTAGACATGGGCCAAAATGCCAACACCGGCCTCGCTCAGATTGTTGCTGAGGAACTAAATGTCGAGGTAGAAGACATTGATGCTGCGCGCCCGAGCACCAGTGATGTCCCACCTTTAGCAGTGACAGCGGGCAGTATGTCTTTAACCGCCTACTCGCGCCCTATTGCAATTGCTGCGGCTACATTGCGCGAAACTATGCGAGAACGTGCTGCGAGCAAACTTGGTTTACCACTTGCTGATATCTTAGATGACATAGGCGGCTTTCGGGCGGCGGAGGGACCTAGGCTCAGTTATGCTGAATTGGTAGATAACACCAGTTCCATGGTTGAATTTGACGGCAATAGACCTGCACCGCTCCTTTATACTTTTGATGCCCAGCGTGACAAGCGACAAGTAGGGCGTGCGGTAAAACCATTGGGTATTCGTGATCTTGTGACCGGAGCCCCTGTCTATACTGCGGATATTCCTGTTGCCGGCATTTTGTATGGCCGCGCTATTCAGCCTCCGGTTCGTAACGCGCGTATTGCTAGCCTCGAGACAGGTGATGTGGCGAATGTTGCTGGCTTTATTCAATTGGTGCGAGAAGACGAATTCGTTGGTGTGGTGTGCAAAACACCGGGCGCAGTAGACGCAGCAATGACCCAAATCAAAGTCACATGGGACCTTCAACAGCCTATAGCCCAGGAAGAAATCGATAGGTTAGTTGATGTCGATGCAGCAATGGCCAAAGGTGATTTGGAGCATATTCTGCAAGATGAGGCTCACCGCAAAGACATTGATTGGGATATTGATCTACGTTTTGACGTTCAGGTGCAAAGTCATGCTGCTCAAGAACCGCGTGCAGCAATTGCCCGTTTTGATCAATCCAGCCGGCTAGAAATTTGGACCGGGACACAAGACCCATTTGGCATGAAACGTTTTGCTGCTATGGATACTGGGTTGTCCGAAGACGCGGTAGTAGTTTACCCCCAACGCCTCGGCGGCGGATTTGGTGGTCGCGAGCATTACGAGGTTGAACGCGACGCTGTACGACTTGCGCGGGCGGTAAAGCAACCAGTGAAAGTACAGTGGACTCGCAAGGATGAATTTACCGCGAGCCGCAGTCGACCTGCCTCTGCGCATAGGTTACGTATAGCAGTTGATGAGGTAGGTAATTTGTCTGATTGGTGGTATGGCTATATTTCTGGTCACGTTGTTTTTGCCCGTGAAAGATTGCCTGGTTGGTTGTTGCCAGTGGCGCGCTTGGCGGATGATATGGGAGTGGTTAAAGGCGCAATTTCACCCTATGGTGCGCCTCATCAACGTGTGGAATACAACGATGTTGATCTTCCTATTGATCTTGGTGTGTGGCGCTCCTTAAATGGCGCACCGGCTATTTTTGCCATTGAATCTGCCATGGATGAGCTAGCTGTGCGGCAAGGTATAGATGCAGTTGATTTTAAGATTGCTCAAATGCACAGCGCACATCCACGTTTGCAGAATTGTTTAGAACGTGTGCGTGCCTTGAGTGCACTGAAAGCTTTGCCTGAAGGGGCGGGTTATGGTCGTGGCTTTGCCAGCGGTATATATGATGGCCGTTGTTATGTAGCAATTAGTGCTGATGTTTATGTCGATGCACAGGCCAAACAAATCAAGATACTGCATATGTGCTGTGCCCAGGATGTGGGGATGGCTGTCAATCCTGGCCAATTACGTGCGCAGGTGGAAAGCAACTTGGTATGGAGTATTGGCATGGCGCTGCTTGAACGCTTTGAGGTTGCTGATAATGCAATTCGAAGCTCGAATTTTGATAACTACAAGATTCCACGTATGGATGATATGCCAAGCTTGGATATTGAAATTATTGATCAGCCTACCATGCCACCGACTGGTGCCGGCGAAGTGGCGTTGGTAGCGGGGCCTGCGGCCATAGCTAATGCCATTCGCCGCGCTAGCGGTTTTCGTGCTCTGCGCCTGCCAATTTCCTTCGCGGATATCACGGCTAATTCTGCTGAGTAAGACGAAAATCTAAACTACCTTAAAGGTTTGATTGGCGGTTAACTTGCTGGCATTCGCAGCAATTATGGCGGCACCTGTTAACACCCAGACGCCTGAAACGGCATCAGCTAATGTATCTCATAGGATCGTTTTTTGGCTAAAACCTAATACCCCCTGCTGCTACGACTGATGAAATTACTAGCTCTACCTAAGCCTTCGCAAACCCGCCAATGGTCGATGACTCAAGCCAGCAGCCAGCCCTCCAAGCCGGTGAAGATATTCCTGCCTGTGCCATTGGTTTTAAGGCTCTCGGAATGAATTTATACCCTTAAAGTTGACGGTCTGTTTTTTGAGTTTTATCGGTAATTTTGGATATGGGCCGTAAAATGGGGTATCNGGCGAAGTTGTCCTGAGAATTGTTACAAAAATGTGACAAAATTAATGCTATTTGTAACAAAAAAGTATACAACGGCGGTTGCGAAAACAGCTGTTAAGGGTCCGACGTTATTCCTTATTGTTTGAAGCAACAAATACATTTGCTTTTTTGGAGAAAAAACAATGATTTACAAAAAAAGTAGTCTTGCGGCTGCAGTCAAGCTTGCGCTTGCTGTAAACGTTAGTGCAGTGGGTGTAGGCCTTCCTATACTCGCAGGCGCCGAGGTAGAAGTAGTAGAAGAAGTAGTAGTAACAGGTTCAAGAATTCCACGGAATGACTTGAATGGCCCAAGCCCAGTTGCCGTGTACGATAGAAGTACTATTGCTAGAAGTGGTGCCACATCTATTGGTCAGTTTTTGCGTGAAGCGCCAGCTATTGCTGGTGGTGCTCAGACAACTACTATCAATAACGGCGGTTCAGGTTCGCAGAATATTTCCTTACGGGGACTTGGTTCTTCGCGCACATTGGTTTTGATCAATGGTCGTCGTGGTCCTGATTCGTCGGGTGGTAATGGTGGTGTAGTCGATTTGAATACTATCCCAGTTGCTATGGTTGAGCGTATTGAAATGCTCAAAGACGGCGCTTCTGCGATCTATGGTTCTGACGCTATTGCTGGTGTTGTTAACATCATTTTGCGTGATGACCTTGATGGCGTTTCTTTTGCCTATCAAACTGGTCAGTCAAGTGAGTCTGATGGCGAAAAGACTGAATGGTCACTAACCGTTGGTGATTCAGGGGAAGACAGCAACTACATGATGAGTATTACTCGTGTAGAAGAAGATGCGACTCGCGCGGGTAATCGCGATTGGTCCAAGCAAGCTAAATATCTGCTGTTCGGCGAATGGGTTAACGGTGGTTCATCTGCTCCGCCTTGGGGTCGTTATGACGGTCAAACTTTAGGGCCAGACTATAATGGTGATGGCGCCGGCGGACTGCGTCCATATAGCGGTGCAACCGATGCATATAACTATGCTCCAGTAAACTTTCAGAGACAGCCTAATGAGCGTTGGATTTTGAATGCAACTGGCGATAGCGTAGTTGAAGGCCTGTCGGATATTGGTATTTTCGGCGAAACTCGTGTGTTTGGTGAAATTCAGTATGTTGACAGAGAAAGTTCTTACGCACTTGCAGAGCAGCCTCTAGCGCCATTGGCTTTCTATGGTTTTGATGCGCCTTATTCGGCGGACAATGCCTACAACACTACAGGCGCTGAAATAAGCGACTGGCGTCGTCGTTTGGTAGAAGATGGCCCTAGAACTGGCTTTAGTGAAGTCCAAACCGTACGTGCGGTTGGTGGGTTCGAAGGCGAGTTGAATAACGGCATCGTTTGGGAAGCCTATTTTAACTATGGCGAATCAGACTTCTCAAATAGCTACGGACCGCTTTTTAACCTGAACAAGGTTAAGAACGCAGTAGGTCCAACTGTGCTCGACGGTACTACTTTGCGTTGTGATACCAATGCAGATGGCGCATTCAGCTCAGCTGATGACAGTGCTTGTGTGCCGTTGAATACTTTTGGTCAAAACTCGATCACAAGTGACATGGTGGATTACATTTCGTTCAGAGAAAACCAGTCAAACAAGTACACCCAAAAGGTTTACGCGTTGAACTTAACTAAGGCTGATTTATTTGAACTACCTGGCGGTAATGCTGGTATTTCTGGTGGTTACTTACATCGTGAAGAAAAGGGTAAGTTCACTCCAGATGGTCTTGTTGCAGAACTTGCTGTAACAGGCGCTGTAACTGGTACGCCTACCAACGCAACTGTTGGTGGCTACGAAGTAGACGAATTCTATTTAGAAACTCGTTTACCGTTGCTTGAGACATTGGAAGTTGACTTGGGTTATCGCTACTCAGATTACGATTCCTTTGGTAGCACTTCAAACTGGAAAGCCGGTGTACAGTACCGCCCTATTGATGATCTATTGATTCGTGGTAGCGCATCAACTTCGTTCCGTGCTCCAACTGTTGGAGACCTCTACGGTGGTTCTGGCATAAGCTTCCCAGCAGTTACTGACCCATGTGCAAGCAACCCTACAGCCAGCTGTATTGCTGACGGTGTACCTGCTGCAGGTTTCACTCAGATCTCTACACAGGTTCGTACCAAGGTTGGTGGTTCATTGTTAGTGCAGCCCGAAGAAGCTGATACATTCACCATGGGCATGGTATATCAGCCTAGCGCACTTGAAGGTGTAGCGTTCTCTATTGATTACTACGACATCGAAGTGACAGATCCTATCTCGTCAATTGGTGCTTCTGTAATTCTTACACAGTGTGCTGCTACAGGCGATTTCTGTGACAAGATCACTCGCTTCGGCCCTGGACAAAACGAAGGTGCTCCGCTGTTAATTGACAACGGTACATCTAACGTTGGTGCAGTAGAGACTGCTGGTATCGATTTACTTGCTGAATGGCAGGGTATCGAAACACAAGTCGGCATGTTCGGTATTCGTTGGGAAGCTACTATGCTGTTGGAATACGACAAGACCCAAGCGAACGGTGTGGTTACACCACATGACGGATTTTTCCGTGATGACGAAGATGGCCACTTTGCTGAATGGCGTTACATTCTATCTGCAACCTACGCTTACGGGCCTTGGAATGCACAGATAGATTATCGCTTCATCGACGAAGTAACAGAGTTTGGTCAGGATCTAGTTGGTAGCTGTGTTGACGCAGCTGGCGCTACATCTCAGGCTGGCCTTAACGTTGGCCTTACTTGTGTTAACTCTGCAAGCTCGTACGCAACTACCAATCTTGGTGACTTTGTACGTACTGTAGACAGCGCGACTTATGTCGACGTATACGGCAGCTATGACTTCTCAGAAGGCAAGCTTATCTATGCAGGCATTGATAACTTGTTTGATGAAGAGCCACCTCTGTCAGTAGACGGCTTTAACGACAATACCGATGTTCGTACATTCGATACTATTGGTAGATACTTCTACATCGGCGTAAAGGCTGAGTTCTAGAAGTCGCTCTAAGGAAAAGCCGCGCTTTGCGCGGCTTTTTTTTTGCGTGTAAATTCATGCACTCAGTGCATTTTCTTGGACACTTATGCCAGATAAAAAGACTCATCAACCCTCGGCTAAGTCAATGTCTTGGACCCGTTACTGGCGTTCTGGATTTCGTGATACCTGTTTTTTTGCGGATAAGACTTTTTCAGTAGCAGCAGATTGGCGCAATTTTTTCAGCTCTGCCGGTAAAGGTGCAAAGATAGTTGATCTGGCGACAGGTAATGGCGCTGTGGCTATGATCGCCGCGCAGGTTAATAGAGACCTCCACCTAGAGGCTTCTATAGTGGGTGTAGATTTTGCGGATATTGCTCCGCAGGAACTGCCTGCTACGACTGAGGAGCCCTTGCAAAACATTACGTTTATTGGGAACACTGATCTTGCTGACCTACCTTTCCAAGATGCTCAATTTGATCTGGCAAGTTCACAGTTTGGCTTTGAGTACGCTGAGCAATCAGGATCATTGTCAGAGCTAAAGCGCGTTTTGAAACCTGGTGGTCAGGTGCGACTGCTAATTCATGCCACCGAAGGTGCTGTGCATGAGGCAAGTGTGCAACGGCTAAGGCGTGCACGTTCAATGCTTGAGAGTGGCCAAATACTTCCCTTATTGGAAGAGTTGGCGAAGGCGGTGAATAGTTCTGCAAAAACACGTATCCCAAAGATACAAAAACGTATCACGACAAAAGTAGGACAAGTGCAGCGAAAGTTCGGACAGTTGCCGAAAGATGACCTAGTGCTTGAGCTGTGTAGTGAAGCTCAAATGTTTGTTAATGCTGCAGGTAAAGTACCCGCCAGCGAATTTGTGGCTAAGATCCGCCACCTTTCTGAAGAAGTTAGAGCCTACACCCTGAGGCTGCATGCAATGCAGTCGGCGGCAAGAACTAGTGTCCAGATGCAGGCCTTATGTGAGGCTGCAAATACCATTGGCTTTCAGCAATCTAGATTTACCGCGTATAACGTTGAGGATCAGCAAGTTGGTTGGGTTTTTCATACACAGGTGATCTAAAAAATAAGTAGTACCCGTGACCACTCAAAAAAATGTGCCTAAATAGCCCCCGGCCTTACCTTTTTTAAGGCTGATTTTTGCGACATATTTCCGTACCCCGCATAAATATTGGCGGTTTTTATTGCTTCAGCGCACCTAATTCCCTGCTCCTACAGCGGCTAATTCTTGTCAAAATTCGGTAAATATCTTGTTGACATAGAATTTTTTAGGAATATGGTAAAAATCTGTAACTCTATGTTTCTATTAGCAATTTCTGGAGGGGAGCGGCTATGAGTAAGAGCGACTCGGAATGGAATGAAGGTTACGCAAATCTAAAAAAATATGTCTCGGCAAATCGGGATGCAAACGTCCCGGCAGCTTATGTGAGCTCCAATAGTTTTAAGCTTGGTATATGGTTGTTAACTCAAAAACGCATTGGTACTCGTCTGCCACCAAAACGCTTACGGCTTTTGCAAGATCAGGGTGTTGTCTTTAACTAGTGCAAGCGCCAATTTCTATACGCGCTCGGTGTTTAGCGTCTGGATGATTTGTTGAGGCAGGTTCGGACACTTCGGATCCATACAAATTTTCTCAGACAATTGAAATAATCGACTTGTTTTTAACTCGTTGCTTATGCAGGGTCTAGTCTTAATGATTTTAAACGGTCTCGGGTAGGAGGTGGGTCAACTACCACTCTGCAGTGTACTCAGAGGCAAAGGTAAGCGTGGCGAGAGAAAACAACTGGGCGATTAGAAGTTATGGATAAGAATAATAAGCAAGAAGCTGGCGAATCGGCTTTGATCAAAATCACTGACAAGCTGTTGGAAAGAAATTCCCTGAACCGACGACTCCACTGGACGACCATAGCAAGTGAAAAAGTACTCCTAGCGGTTATTGGCGTGCTTACGTTGGTTGCGTGCTTACAAGCATTGATGGAAATGTATGCGAATGCCAAGGTGGGGTTACCTGATCTATTCCTGCTCTTCATTTACGCCGAAATTATTGGCATGATCGGCGCATTCTATTCCACCAGCCGCATTCCGGTGACCCTTCCCATAATCATTGCCATTACTGCTCTTTGCAGGCTTATTATTATGCAGAGCAAAGACTCGGAGGCTTTAGTTTTGTTAGCGGAGGCAGGGGCTATTTTAATACTCGCTCTTGCCGCTTATTTGATGAGTATTAAAGACAAGAACAGCTTGGATAAGTTACGCGAGAACAATAAGGACAGCGATTAGGAAGCTTGGAGACACTCGACTAACGAGGCGGGCTTGATGCCCGCCACATTTGTTAGTTTTTTATATCCAATGGCCGATAGTAGTCAGTGCCTGTGCGCTCAAAATTGCTGCGCATAGCTCTGAACTGTTCGCCTGCTGAACCTTCTTCCGTCAGTGTTAGGTTCTGTCGAATAAAGTTAACACTATCGGGGTTTAGTGCCCTTGCAACCTCCCAGTACTGATCGGCCTTTACATCTTGGCCGTGCCTGCGGAATAAGTTACCCAGACAAAAAGCCGCATCAGCTTGCTCTTGCTCTTTGGAGTGTTGGCGGATGTTGCCAGCTACTGTTGCGGCAGATTGCACATGCACGCTGTCCGCGCCGTTGGCTACCCAGTCTTTTAGTGCCGGTTCGTACACATCATTACCAAAGGTAATGGCTTGCTCACCTTCACCAATCGCATGAATTTTTGCATAGGTGCCTTCATCTACTCTGACGATACGTCCTTCTTCATCGATCCATGCCGCTGAAGGCACATTGACGAAGTTAAAGGCGCTACTGATTTGGTGATTTTCATCTACAACCTGAATATAGGTTGGATTTGCTGCATCAAAAATGGGCCCTGCAGCCGCTTCACCGCCAGTGTCTTGGGCGGCGCAAATGATGACAAAGTCAGGATCATTAATTTCTTCGTATATACGTTGCCACACGGGCACGTCAAGAAAACATCCTCACCACGATGACCAGGTAACGATTAACGCTTTTTTACCTTTAAGGTCAGCCATGCGCACCACATTGCCTTGGCGATCTGTGACTTCAATGTCCGGTGCCATGGCGTTGAGCATCATGTTGTCACGTTTCACCGGAATTTCCGCAAAACTCCACACACCTGCTTCCTGATCAGCAACGTAGGTTTGCTCGAGTAAATCCGCAAAGCCAGTGAGGTTAAACCACTGTCGCCCATCTTGCTCAAGCAATAACTGTTCATTCAATGGAATGCAAAGATCGTCTAAGCAAGCACCTTCAGGCTTAATTACGAAGCCGTTGACCTGCTGGAGGTCTTTTGGGTTGATTAGCAATTCACTGCCGCCGCCTGTTTCTGACAAGGTTATGGTTTTGCCCTGATACAGTATTGTGGCACTGCCTTGGGGGTGAATTTCTTTGGCTTCAAAAGGGCTTCGAAGCTCTGGGTAGGCCATGAAGGCTTTTGCCATTGGGTACTCCTCTTTCTTGTTCGAACTTGTCAGATAGTACGTTATTCAACCCAGTTGTGCGCAGAAACTAGCAAGTATTGGGTTTTGCTTTCCTCACGAGGCTATCCCTCGTTAAACTAAAGACATGCGAATGAAGAAAGACAAATCCAGCAAATCTAACTTGGTGTTTAGTACAGATAACCGAGTTTGTCCGGGTTGTCTGCGTGGGCAAACGGCCTGTGTGTGTAAGGAAAAGCACAATACGTTGGACGTTCAAGGAGACGGTATTGCGCGGCTGCATCGTGAAACTAAAGGTCGTAAAGGTAAGGGTGTTACTTTAATTAAGGGTCTAAGCGACGCAGACCTGAACCAAGTAGCGAAGAAATTGAAGAACGCCTGTGGTGTTGGTGGTTCGGTTAAAGCTGGTGTTATAGAGCTGCAAACAGCGGACCGTGACAGAATAAAAATACTGCTCGAGGAAATGGGCCACACGGTTAAGATTGCTGGCGGTTAACTGGCCTCTACGATCTAAGCCGCTATAAACCTGACCGGCCTTGCCGATATCTCGGCGATGGGGTTCTCACCTTTCTCACCTTTCTCACCTTTCTCAACTTTCTCGCCGTTCTACCGCTCTCGTGCTTTCTTCCGTTCTGGGCGATTCAGTGTGTGGGCTTTTGTAGGTGTGTCAGAGCTTAACTACCAGATACTCTTCGATCAACACCGGCCCAAAACGGTTCGCGCAGATCTTTGCGCTTGATTTTGCCAACAGGACTTTTAGGTAACGGATCTGTCGTAATAGTTAAGCTGCTAGGTTTTTTGTAGGAGCCTAAATCGTCTACCACCATTTGCACCAATTCCTCCTCGCTGACCTGGGCGCCTTCTTCAATCACACAAAGTGCGTGAGGGGTTTCGCCCCATCGTTCGTGCGGTATGCCAAAGACCGCTACTTCCAGAACATTGGGGTGACCGGCTAAAACGTTTTCAAGTTCTGCGGGCCAAATATTAAAGCCGCCTGAAATGATCATGTCGTCGGCACGGTCGACCACGTAGAGGTAGCCATTGCCGTCGATCTTGCCTAGATCACCGGTCTTTATCCAGCCATTGACCATGCGCTGAGCGGTAGCTTCCGGGTTATTCCAGAACTCACTCATCATGCCGTCGGAGCGGGCAACTATTTCGCCGACCTCGTTAGCGGGTAGCGGGTTATTTTCTTCATCCCATATTTCTACTTCGGAGAATGGTAGGGCAAGGCCGCAAGCTCGGAGCGGGTTTGAACCCTCTATATCGCCAAACCACTGGGCTGAATTCATCATAGATACGGGTAATACTTCGGTCTGGCCGTAGCCTTGATATAGAACGTCGCCGAATACTTCCCGAGCAGCCAATGCTGTGGCATCTTGAATAGGAGCTGCGGCAATAAGTAGACACTTAAGCGATGAAAAGTTGCGGCCCCTAGAACTGTTGTCATGTACTACAGCGTTCATCATTGTTGGAACCATAAAGCCAAAATTTATCTGTTCGCGTTCAATTAGGTCTAATGTTTCGGTAGTTTCAAAATGATCTACCATGACATTGCAGCCACCGGACAGCCATATGGGTAAGTACTGATAACCCGAGCCATGGGAGATAGGGCCAAGGTGTAAGCATTTATCGCCAGGTTCTACAGGCGGAAATGTATAAAACCAGTCACGCCCTGCCGCTAACCAAGCCTTGTGCGTGTAGGCGACGCCTTTGGATAAGCCCGTGGTGCCACCTGTATGGCGAATAATGAAATAGTCGTTGGGGCTGACTGACACTTCTGGATCTTGCGCAGACTGTGACGCGAGCCATGCTTCATAGCCATCGTCGCGAATAAAGATATGCTCAAGGTCGGGTAGTTCTTGATCTAGACCTGTGACCTCCTCAGCGTGCTGTTGGCTGACCAAAAGCGCACGGCAGTTCGTGTGTCCCAGCATATGCGTATGCGCGGGTCGCCCGTTACGCGGGTAGAGGGGAACGCGAACCAGGTTAGCTATTGCCGCGGCCTGAAACAAGTCTGCCGCCTCTACCGAGTTGTCCTCCAATACACCAACTCGATCTCCAGGCTGCAAACCCATTGCAAGAAGGCCGTTGGCAAGTTTTACCCCGCGCTCCCATGCTTGGGCAAAGGTCAGGCGAGTATTGTTGTGAACTATCGCCTCGCGGTTACTGTAGTGCAGGGCCGCACGGCGCATCAGTGTTCTAACATCCATAACCTATCTCCCCAATATTAGATGTAGTGATAACTCTGACTTTGATCAATTCAAAGTCCAGGCTAAAAGGTGAAAATAGCAACCTAGCGTTCATTCAGCGCATCAAGGTGAGCCAACATGTCACGGACCATCACCGGAATAATTTGCTTCGGCATGTTATGTCCCATGTCCTCATAGACCTTAAAGGTTGAGCCTTTGATATTCTCTGCGGTGAATTGGCCATGATCTATGGGTAGAAGTTGATCGTCCTCGCCATGCAGTACTAGGGTAGGTACCGCTATTTGTTTAACTTTTTCGGTGCGATCTCCTGCGTTGAAGATCGCTGTTAGCTGATTGGGGAGCGCGCTAGTGAAAATGCCCATGTTCTTCAGGCGCTCTGCCTGCTCTTCAGAGCTTTCATTCATGTCGGATATGCCCTCGCTCTGTTGCTCCCCTGGTGGCGATAAATGGGGGGCGCCAGTAGTAGACATAATTGATATCAGTGAGTTTGTTCGTTGAGGGTAATCTACAGCAATAATCTGCGCGATCATGCCGCCCATGGAGGCGCCAATAACGTGGGCTTTTTCAATATCTAGCGCGTCCAGTACTGTCACCGCATCTGCTGCCATGTCCGCAAGTGTGTAAGGCGAGTTAACACTGAGGCCCACCTGCCATTTCAGCAGTTGCCACCAAAGCCATATCTTGCCCCTACCTTGGATTTTCGATGATTCGCCGGTGTCGCGATTATCTAACAACACCACTCGATATCCGCCATTTAAAAGGCCGTTGATTAGGTCTGGGTCCCATAGTCGATGTGATGCGGAAAGCCCCATTACTATAAGAATTGGGGGGGCGGTTACTTCTCCAACACTCAAGTAGGCGATCTCTATATCACCATTGCTGGTTTTTGACATGGGCGCATCGCGATCGTATTCGGCGTGGGCAACGCTGGTGATAAATACAAGTGCAGTGAGTACTGTCTTTATGAAAGCCAGAAAAGTTGGCTGGGTGTTGTGGACTTCTATTGCCTGCATTGTTTTTATTCTGCGCTTTATTCGGATACCAAATGTAATACTGGCCTCTGAGAATGTCGAACGCGTTTTATGCCAAACAGCACCGCGCCCCTAACTTGTGCAATTGCGGGCAGGATGCCTATTTCTTGGTTTGCTTAGCGATAGGCAAAGTGTTTGTTACCTGAGCGCATAGATCAAGCTGTAGACGGTGTAGCGAAATGCTGTAATCTGGGTGTATCTAATTGAGATATATGTCTTGGCGCTGGGCAACCGCTGCTGTCGACCTATGTCTTTAAGTAATGATCATAAAGACAATAATTGCGCTTTTTTTGGAGAGAATAGATGAATACTAATCGTCAGTGGGTGTTAGCAAAACGTCCTTCAGGCCTTGTTACCCAGGACAATTTTACTTACACAGAAACGCCAATTCCTGAACCCGGTGACGGCGAGGTATTAGTTAGAAATTTATATTTATCCTTTGATCCTACCCAAAGAGGTTGGATGGAAGATCGACCAAGTTACTTACCACCTGTGGCTATTGGTGAACCTATGCGTGCAGGTTCGGTAGGCCAAGTAGTTGAATCTCTTCATGCCGACTTTGCGACAGGTGATCTTGTGCAAACTACCGGCGGTTGGCAGGACTTTGTGGTTGTAGCACCGGGCCAAGGCCCAATGGGTTTGTCGAAAGTCCCAGAGGGTGTCTCTGCGCAAATGATGTTGTCAGTGTTAGGTATTACCGGTCTCACAGCCTATTTCGGTTTGTTGGATCTTGGTAACCCACAGCCTGGTGAGACAGTACTTGTCTCGGGTGCCGCGGGTGCTACTGGCTCTGTGGCAGGCCAGATTGCTCGGATTAAAGGCTGTAACGTAGTGGGTATTGCAGGCGGCCCTGAGAAGTGTGCATGGCTTAAGGATGAAGCAGGTTTTCATGATGTTATTGATTATAAGAATGAAAACGTCAATGCACGTATTGGTGCTGCGTGTCCAAAAAAATTGGATGTCTATTTCGATAATGTAGGTGGCGATATTTTGGAGGCCGCTCTGAATCACATAAACCTACGCGCTCGGGTGGTTTTGTGTGGCGGTATTTCAGGATATAACGCAACAGAGCCAGTACCTGGTCCCGCCAACTTAATGAACCTTGTGACCAATCGCGCGCGTATGGAAGGCTTTATTATTCTAGATTACCTGCCGCGCGCAGCTGAGGCAGTGCAAGATCTACTGGGTTGGATAGCCTCCGGTGAATTGAAATATCAGGTAGATTTGCAGGAAGGTTTTGACAATATTCCTAATACCCTGCAGCGGCTATTTACTGGTCAAAACTTGGGCAAGCAGTTATTGAAGATAGCCGAACCAAGCTAGCACCTGAATTAACCCCCACTTTTGAGCGCTTCTTCAGCTGATCTGGCTGGAGGAGTCGCTAGTCCAGATTTTGCTTATCTAATCTTAGTATTTCTGCCCAGTTTCTTATTACTTGGGTTCTCCGCGTGCGCAAAATGATGAAAAAGTGGCCGCACTCTAAAGTCACGAAACCTATGTTGGATAGCCCGATTGTAGATCTCATAGAAGAGTACGGTATTCGCCTTGATTAGCCGAGTATTTGTCAAACAGCTTAAACTCAGGTCCGCTAATCAATGGGCTGTTTAGGTTTTTGGAAAAAGTGCGAACCGTGTGCCGCGGGGCTTGGGTATCCGCTGATCATCCGGTAGCCGGCAAAGTCGATCCATAGCGGTGACGCTGCCGTCAGCGTACTCCCAAATGAGTTGCTCGCCTTTAAGGTATCGGCGCACCACAATTGGTCCCCATCCGAATACGCGAAACTCAAGTACTTTGTTATTCCAGAATTTGCCTGCGGATGTGCGAGGACAATATTCGGTATTACCAATTGTGAAGACGACATTGCCTTCGGTGTCGTTTGAATTGAAGCCGCCGGTGCTGTTTGGGCCGGAGTCGTGAATGATGCCGCTGGAGGTAATCACAGTTCTTACGCCGCATTGTTCGACGCGTTCCACGTGTCCAACTTTGCCACTAACACCAATCCATAGGCCACGCATGTCAGCAGCATTTTCGGCTAACGGTTCTGTGCATTGCCTTAAAATTGGTAGCGGGAAGTGTGCATAGTTACAGCCTGGTGTATTGCCTTTGGCTATATCTACTGCCATTAGACCCTTACCGTCTAATTCTGGCAGTTCGCAATAGTTAATACTGCTGCCGTCCCCGGCAAGAGTTGCAGGGTCTATGGTTAGCTCAGGGCGTGGCGAAAAGAAGGCAAAACAAAAAGCTGCGACCACGAATATGCCAAGAGCGACAAACGCTCTGATCAGTATTTTGCCGAAGGCTTTCATTATGCCCACACTTCTAGGTTGTTGTGCCTGCCAATGTCGCGATTGAGTTTTATATCTAAGATCTCCGACATGTTACAGGCGCTAAGCATTGACTGAACTTCCAGTTTATCTGCTGCATAGAGTCCTGCGAACTCATCTTGTACGCGTTTGAGTAGATAGAAGCGGTAGGGTTGAGCTAATGCGCTTATTTTGGAGCCACGCATTTCGAATTCACAGTTGCCTACACCGCGTGGTAGCTGGGTATTTGGCTCTAGGTCTGTGTGCTCGCTCAGCCACGTATTTATCAAGTCTGCTGCAGCCCTGGTTTCTGGGATGAAATCAATGGCGATGTGTTTGAGCAATTCAATGAGCGTGCTGGCTACCTTATCGTCTGGGAGATAGTCTGCTTCGCTGGATGCAAATTCTCCCATGTCTGCGTCTGGTCGATTCATGCGCTCAACCCAGCGGAATAGGCGAATAGCTTTTTGCTGCATCATTGCCAACGGTTTAGGGTCGCGGCCTAAATGACCATACAGTGGCGCCATCATACCGAAGTCTCCGATACAGGGCTTGCCACCCAATAAATAGGGTTGCTGCGCAAAGTGATTGTTAAGTTTTGTCATCAGTTCAGCGTATAGAGTTTCAACCAGCTGCATAGTAGACGGCACAACGCCAAAGCCGATGGCTGCTGAACGCATTCGATTAGCGGCAGCAAGACCCCTTTCTTTGCGGTCAGGAGTATCAGGCATCATAGATTCAAAATGGAATTCCAGATATTTGAGGTTCTCTTCAGCGAAGTTCCAGCGGTAGTGCATGGCTGGGCGGAGCAAACCTTCAGCGCCAATAACATCAAATAGCAGGCTGAGTATTCTTTGCTTCGGTGAGCTCGGGGAAAAACCCTGGCCCGAGGTATTTTCAAAGTAATCAATAATTGCCGCGCCGTCGCGGACAACCGTGCCATCCGCCAATTCAATGGTCGGCATCGACTGACGCCCACCCGCTTTGGGTAGAACTGTTTTTGCATAGTAGGGTGTGTTGGGAATGACCTCGCTGTAGTCGATACCCGCTTTAATCAAATAGCTTCTGGCTCGTCCGGCGTAGAGCGACAGTGCCGACCCATAGAGTTTGATGGTATTTGTCTTGGTCATCTGGGTGCCCTTAATCGTTGTAGTGATTTTATCAAGCTAAGTAGAGTGGATTAGATTGATAATCGCCTGTGAAACTTGCTCAGGAGCATTTTCTTGCACGAAGTGCCCGCCTTTTTTGATGGTGTCGTGAGGCAATCCTTTGGTGCCGGGTATGCGGGCAAAAAATTGTTTTTCTATACCCGCTGTTACCGGGTCATTGTCTGCGAATGTACACAAGAATGGCTTGTCGAATTTATCAAAAAATTCCCAGGCCAAGCGTTGCTCCTCCAGAGACGGTGATGTAGGGAGCGTGGGTACTTGGCTTGGCATCGCTCGTGGCCCCATCTTAAAGCTGGGGTTTGGGAAGGGGGCTTCATATGCTTTGGCAATTTCCGTTGGGAAGGGCGATGTCATTCCAGCGCGGTGCAGCAAAAATTTCACGGCGCTGACCACGACCGAGGGTTGCTCCATCATCATGGACATCATGAAACCTACAGGCAGATCCTCAGATTCCCAGCAGAACTTTTGCCAGTAAGCGAACATAGTGGCTTGGTTGCCTTCCATCTTGCTAATTGCTTTTTGCATTTGTGGCAAAGTTGGAGTGGGTGCATTGGCACGAAAATTTTCTACTTCTTTAACAACGCTGTCTGCCACTTCGGGGTTGTAGGGTAAGCCCGTGTTGGCAACTACCACCCGTGCAAATCTGTGACTGTGGTTTACAACCAAACGTAGGCCTATTAAACCGCCCCAATCTTGACCGAAGAAAGTGATGTCCGAGAAGTCATTTTGCTCCAACCATTTGCCCATCCAGTCAACCTGGCGCTCATAGCTGTAGTCTTCGAGAGCTGCGGGTTTGTCAGATTTCCCGTAGCCGGGTAGGTCGGGTGCGATAACCCGCATACCCGCTGCAGTTAAATAGGGGATCATCTTTCGGTAGAGATAACTCCATACAGGCTGACCGTGCATACACAGCACAATGGGACCGTCCGCAGGGCCTTCATCTAGGTGATGAATACGCAAGTCGCTATTGTCGTGGGTTTTGATCACCGTGTAGTTAGGTGCAAACGGGTAATCAGCGAGGTTTTCAAATCTAGAGTCTGGAGTGCGAAGAATTTTCATATAACAAACCTATAAATAATGATAATCATTATAACTATTGGTCGGGTAAAAGAAAGGTGCTGTCATGAGACGGTACCGTGTAAATTGGTTTTCTCGTTTAGTAGAGCGACGTAGCTGTATTTTAAGGGGAGACTAAAAGGATGTTTCGACTAGAGCCTGACAGCTAATTTTAAAGACACAGATCGATACAGCGGACTCACGAATTTGATTTGGCCTTATCGGTTAGTACTTGTGTTTCTGGAGAGACCGGTGCTGTGAAGACACCAACCAAAGCATCAACAAGACTGTGTAGAAACAGCTGGGCCTGATCGCCAATAAAAGCATTTTTTTGCCTAGCTTGGTGATACATGGACGCCGAGCTCAGTAGTACTGCTGCATCTAAGCGTTGTTGATAAATTTCCGCATCAAGGTGGGGCAAAGCATCTTTTAGCATTGCAGCAGTTTGCTTGCCGCTGGCGCCGCCACCGCCTTGAGCAGTTGCCTTCGCTGAGGGTGATGAGTTTGTTAACACTAGTTCGTGACCAAAGGCTTTTACATAACAGTGAAAATCCTTATCTTCGCAGGCCAGTTCAAAAGCCGGTTGCACCATCAGTTTGCAAGCGTCCGCGACACTTGGTTGAGTGGTTGTTTGATGTAAAGCTTGTATCAGTTCCGCACGTTTTAGGTGGGTTTGATCTGAGCGCGCGAGTTTAATTTCTTCGATTAGTCCTGTTAAGTTCTTGAAGTGGTATTGCAGCGCAGACTCATTTTTTTGCCCAGCTGCGCTGACAATGTCGCGAATAGACACATTTTCAATGCCGCGATCTGCGATTAGCCGTTCAGCTGCGCGCATGATTGCGTTTTTGGTGTTATCGCTGCGAACGCGTCGATTGTCTGTGCTGGAGCTTAGCGCTTGAATCTGAGTTCTCCTTTGAAAGCGCACTTATTGGCTCGCACGCTCGATTAGGTTAAGCGTGCAAGTATAATCGCAAGTGTCGATTCTGGCCAATCTCCACACCTTGCAGCGGTTTGGAGGGTTATCTAGTAACTGTAGTTAATCCTCACTGGCTTCGAAGTCCAAAAGACTGGCGCCGCCTTCTACTAAGTCACCTGGCGCAAAATGGAATTGCAACACCATGCCGTCAGCTTGAGCCTTAATAGTGTGTTCCATTTTCATGGCTTCCATAACCACCAAGCCTGTGCCTTGGCTTACTGCTTCGTTTGGCTGCACCAATACCGAGACGATTTTACCATTCATGGGTGCTTGTAGGCCTGTGTCGTTGGCGGTGTTATCTGCACTGCCAATGTCTGGGGGCGTTAAGTGTCCTTGGGTATTGGCACCGTCAAAGAACAGCGTAAAGTCTGTGTCGTGGCGCGCAATGGCGAGGCTGTGTGAGCGACCATCCACATTGATTCTGATTTGCTCACCAGTCATAGAGCCTTGCACTTTTTGTCTACCTAGCTGTGAATGCAGCAGGTATTCGTTGTCACCCGTGTGCTCGGCTGCAATGTTAAAGCCTTTATCGCCCAGAGTTAGATTCAGGTTTTGCTGGTTGGCTTCGTTGCTGCGCCATGCATTGTTTTGGCTCCACGGGGAGTGAGGATCGTTTGCAGCGCAAAGAGTTGCTTGTTGATTAGCTTGCAGTTGGGCAAACGCGGCAGCAGCCAACAGCACCGGGGTATTTTCAGTATTGGGCGAGAACAGTACTTGGCTGTGGGTTTGGATAAAACTGGTGTCTAAATCAGCTTCAGCAAAACCGCTTGATTGGCTCAAGGCATGCAAAAAGCTGATGTTGGTGGTCACACCTGCGACATGATATTCGCTGAGGGCTTGGGTGAGCCTGCGTGATGCGCTGGCGCGATCGATATCCCAAACAATGAGTTTAGAAATCATTGGGTCGTAATAAATGCTGATTTCATCGCCTTGATTAACGCCGGTATCAATCCGCACATGCTTGGATTCGTCTGGCGTTGCTAAGTAGCTTAAGCGACCTGTTTGCGGTAAAAACTCTTGTTCTGGATCTTCCGCATAAATGCGTGCCTCAATAGCATGACCCATCAGCGGTACCTGGGCTTGTTGCACGGGCAAGGGTAGACCGTTAGCCACAAGGATTTGCCATTCCACCAAATCAAATCCAGTGATCATTTCGGTTACCGGGTGTTCTACTTGCAGGCGAGTATTCATCTCCATGAAATAAAAGTCACCGTTGGCGTCAAGTAGAAATTCAACTGTGCCTGCACCAACATAGTTAATTGCTTGGGCGCACTCTAATGCGGCGGTACCCATTTTATCGCGCAGGCTCTGACTCATGCCTGGTGCTGGAGCTTCTTCGATAATCTTTTGGTGGCGGCGTTGGATAGAACAGTCACGCTCGTTCAGATAAACCCCGTTCCCTAGTTGGTCACAAAATACTTGTATTTCTATGTGCCTAGGCTTGAGTAGGTATTTTTCCACCAGCATCAGCTGGTCAGCGAATGCGTTAGTGGCTTCGCGCTGAGCCGCAGCCAAGGCCTCATGGAACACTTCAGCACTTTCCACTATGCGCATACCCTTACCACCGCCACCGGCAGCGGCTTTAAGCAGCACGGGGTAGCCAATTTTAGCCGCTTGCGATTGCAGAAAGTCTGGTTCTTGATTGTCACCGTGATAGCCAGAAAGTAATGGTACGCCAGCAGATTGCATAATCTCTTTAGCCGCAGACTTGGACCCCATGGCCTCAATAGATTCTACCGGTGGGCCAATAAAGTTCAGGCCGTTGTCGCTGCAAGCTTTGGCAAATCCTGCATTTTCGCTGAGGAAACCATAACCGGGGTGAATGGCATCTGCGCCAGTTGCCAGTGCAGCTTGTATGACTTTGTTGAAATCTAGGTAAGAGGCGTTGGCCATAGATTCGCCAATATGCACTGCCTCATCTGCCATGTTGACATGCAGTGCGTTGGCGTCTGCATCTGAGTAGACGGCGACACTAGATAAGCCGAGTTTTTTTACCGTGCGAATAATACGACAGGCGATTTCGCCTCGGTTGGCGATAAGTATTTTGCTGATCATTGGATTACATCCTAAACACGCCGAAGCGTGTTGAATCTATTGGGCGGTTCAGAGAGGCGGATATTCCTAGGCCAAGGACCATGCGAGTATCTGCTGGATCGATAATTCCATCGTCCCAGAGTCGTGCTGATGCGTAATAGGGGTGACCTTGTTGGTCGTAGGTGTCGAGTACCGGTTGCTTGAAGGTAGCTTCGTCTGCCTCAGACCACTCCTCGCCTTGACCTTCTAACTGATCGCGTTTCAGTTGAGCCAGCACGCTAGCCGCCTGTTCGCCGCCCATAACTGAGATTCGGGCATTGGGCCACATGAATAAAAAGCGTGGGTCATATGCACGGCCGCACATGCCGTAGTTACCCGCGCCAAATGACCCGCCAATAACAACTGTGAACTTAGGCACTTGGGCGCATGCTACAGCGGTAACCATTTTGGCACCGTGCTTGGCAATGCCACCTGCCTCATATTGCTGACCGACCATAAAGCCAGCAATGTTTTGCAGAAATACCAGAGGGATTTTCCGCTGGGCGCACAGTTCAATAAAGTGCGCACCTTTCACTGCTGACTCGCCAAATAAAATGCCATTATTGGCAACGATGCCCACGGGGTAACCATAGATACGGGCAAAGCCTGTTACTAAGGTAGTGCCATACAAGGCTTTGAATTCGTCGAACTCAGAGTTGTCTACAATACGAGCAATGACATCGCGCACGTCGTAAGGCTGGCGCGAATCGCTGGGCACAATGCCGTAGATTTCTTCAGGGTCATAGGCGGGTACTCTGGGTTCGCGCAGATCAACGCTGGCGGGCTTAGTACGGTTGAGGTTGCTAATGGCTTGGCGCACCAGTTGCAGAGCATGAGTGTCATTTTGTGCATAGTGGTCGGTAACGCCGGAGGTGCGCGAGTGTAAGTCAGCGCCGCCCAGTTCTTCTGCACCGACTATTTCTCCAGTGGCTGCCTTCACTAACGGCGGTCCTGCAAGAAAAATGGTGCCTTGGTTTTTAACAATAATGGCTTCGTCTGCCATGGCGGGAACGTAAGCGCCGCCTGCAGTACAAGAACCCATGACCGCTGCAATTTGCGGAATGTTTTCCGCGGACATATTGGCTTGGTTGAAAAAGATCCGACCAAAGTGGTTGCTGTCTGGGAAGATGTCGTCTTGCAAGGGTAAGTTGGCACCGCCGGAATCTACTAAATAGATACAGGGCAGATTATTTTGCGCGGCAATGGCTTGAGCTCGCAGATGCTTTTTTACAGTGAGGGGGTAGTAGCTGCCGCCTTTAACAGTAGCGTCATTGGCGACAATAATGCATTCCTGACCTTCTACACGACCGATGCCTGTGATGATGCCTGCACAAGGCACGTCTTCTGGGTAAATATCTAACGCAGCAAGTTGCGACAGCTCTAAAAACGGGCTGCCTGGGTCCAGTAGGTTCTGGACTCTGTCTCTGGGTAATAGCTTGCGCTCTACGTGGCGCTGTTGATACTTTTCGCCGCCACCTTTTTTAGTTTCCGCTACCTTTATTGCAAGGTCTTGGACAAGGGTGCTCATGGCAACCTTGTTCGCCTTAAATTCAGCGCTACCCGTGTTCACGGTGCTGGGAAGTATTGGCATTGATCTAATCTCCTCGGTCTTCAATGCAGGCGTAAAACGCCTTGCCAAAATCTCAACAAACCGTGGTCGACCAGAGAGGCGATTTCCGGTTGAACGTAGTGATTTGCAGAGTTGGGCGGTCGCTTACAGGCAGCATCGAACGTGTTGTCTCTGCTCTCAACTATACCTGTAGAGGGGGGCGTGCGCCTATGGGTTGCGTTATTGGTTTTGTTGTTAAGGATTTTACCAGCAGCCGGTGCAAGCTTCGCCAATCAAGCAACACTGCCGTTATAGCTGAGTGTAGCTAAATGTCGCTAAAACTCCCGGGTTTCGCCTATTTCGAATACCCATGTCTTTTCTTCACCCAATGTCGTAGAAGCAGCCGCTTCTTTGAACAGTACTGGTGGTTCCGCTAAAGGCTCGTCGGATAAATCGAAGGTACCAAAATGAATGGCTAGTACGTTATCCGCCTTGATATCCAATGACGCCATCACTGCTTCTTTGGGGTCCATGTGTGAGGCTTTCATCATGGCGGTGGGTTCGTAGGCGCCAATGGGCATAGCTGCCACATCGAATGGCCCAAGCTTCTCACCAATTTCTTTAAAGCCCGGGAAGTAGCCGGTATCGCCTGCGAAATAGAATCTCTTTTTAGGCCCTGTTACGGCCCAAGACGCCCATAGAGATTTTCGCGTGTCGCTGATGGAGCGCTTGCTCCAGTGTTGTGTCGGTAAGCAGTGAATGGTTAGGTTTTTGTAGGTTGCGGTATCGCCCCAATCCATCTCACTGACGTTGTTGATGCCTTGGCTGTTGAGTAATCTTGCATTGCCCAATGGTACGAAAAATTGGGTATTTGCATCCCGCGCGGCCAATTTCTTTAAGGTTGGTAAGTCTAGGTGGTCGTAGTGATTGTGCGACACAACCACAAAATCAATAGCGGGTAAGTTGTCTATTTCAATGCCGGGTTCGACAAATCGGCGCGGCCCAATGTACGGCATAGGACTGGGCCAGTTTGACCATATTGGATCGGTAAGAAATGTTACCCCGTGCATTTGTACAAGTACTGTTGCGTGACCTACCCAGGTGACTGTGGTGGTTAGCTCATCTGCGGCATTTGCACGCAGTATTGCGCCATCATTTTTGCTCAACGTAGGCGCGCCGTCGCTACTACGAAAGTAGGTGCCGAAACGGCGTAGCAAAAAAGGTACGCGTACGTTTAAGCCACCTTGGGAAAGTTCGCCTTTAACGTTTGTGAACAGACCTTTGCTGTCGATGGGTGCTTTTGTAAAGTTTGCCATAGTGTCTTCGTTAGCCCTTGTACCTTGAATGAATGAAATGCAAATGAGGCCCAAAAGTAATGTAATTATTTTTATGCGGCGCAATGTGGTGATTCCGAGAAAAACAGTAGGGCGCATCCTAACAGCATGCAGCTTTATAGAAAATTCGAGTCAGTGGGTGGGGTGTAAGAGGAGAAGGGGCACTATCGAATTGATCAGAGTTTCCCTAGGATGCGTCCCTACAAACGCATAAATCGAGGGGTAGTATGCTGGCAATTATTGGCGGCTCTGGGTTGTATCAGCTAGATGAGTTGAGTATTGAAAACGAGCATGTGATGGAAACACCATTTGGTCAGCCTTCGGGCCCGATTATTCAAGGCAGTTATCAGGGTCGGAGCGTTTTGTTCTTAGCCCGTCATGGTGTAAATCATCAGCTGCTGCCTCATGAAGTGAACTATAGGGCGAACATATTTGCGTTGAAGTCTCTGGGTGCTCGACGGGTATTGGGTATTTCCGCTGCCGGGAGTTTGCGCGAAGACTTAAAGCCCGGTGACTTGGCTATTGCCACTCAGTACTTTGATCATACTCGAGGCAAGCGTGCCTATAGTTTCTTTGGCAATGGCGTTGCCGCTCATGTTTCCACAGCTCATCCGGTATGTGCGGTGTTGGCTGCTGACATTCAAAATGCTGCAGCGCGCATTGATCAGCCATTACACCAGAACAAGACCTACGCCTGTGTGGAAGGGCCAAGACTAGGTACGCGAGCCGAGAGTTTCTTTCTCCGTGACAGCGCAAAATGTGACTTGGTCGGTATGACTAACGTGCCAGAAGTGTTTTTGGCGCGTGAAGCGCAAATGGCCTATTGCACCATTTGTTTGGTCACAGACTTTGATTGTTGGATGGATGATCCGTCACAGCATGTGAGCGTTGAAAAATTCTTTGCCACCTATCAAGGGGCGATGACCAATGCCAAAGCTATATTGCCAGAGCTTTTGCGTGCGCCGTTTACTGATACCCCGACAGAAGTGCGTGAAGCATTAGCGGGGTCAGTCCTGACCCCCGATGAGGCGTTAACCGACGAGCAAAGACAATGGCTGAGTGTTCTGCGGGCTTAGAATTGGTTAGCTTTTTTAAATCTTAGCCGCTGCAACTACCGCCACCCAAAACACAGAACTTGGCGCAGTGGGGGTGGTTGAGGTGGACGCTTTTGGCGGCTTGTTTAAGCGTGGTGCCCAAATTAAATTGCTCGTCGTAGGCCAGTAGCGTACACGCCATGACTGATGGCTGCTCCTGATCCTTGTGTTTGACCACCATGCGTGAGGTGGCACACATCATATCGTTGGCGGCAACACCCAGAATATTCCAACAATCAGTGGTGATCTCTGGTACGTGGGTATGGTCATTCATTTCAGGGAACAAAGTCAGTTGCGTGGCATCCAGTGCGTCGACACAAATTTTTTGTTGCTGGAATAAGACGGCAAAACCTTTGCGCAGTTCATCTTCGCCCTCGCCCCAGCGGGTGCGCCCGGCAATATCTATTTGGAACTTGTTCCGAGACAGCCACCTTAACCCTTTGATCATGGGCGCCCATGAATCTGGCCCGCGTTCTTCTTCGTGCAGAGTTTGCTTGAAGTGGTCAACGGAGACCCTAATTGTCATAGCCTTGCCGTAGGTTTTTAGCAGATCTAAAAGCCCAGCTTGAATCCTAGGTCGCATCATAGGTCGCATGGCATTGGTCAGTACCAATAGCTTAAAGCCACGACTCAGACACGCCTGCATAATGGCTAAGATCTCAGGATTCATAAATGGCTCACCGCCGGTAATGCCTATTTCCTGCGTGCCAAGGCCATTTTGCTGGATCTCATTTAAGTAGGGGAGCGCTTCTTCGAGAGTCAAATAAGACAAGCGATCATTGCTGGGTGTGGATTCGATATAACAGTTCTCGCACGCTAAATTGCACAGCGTGCCGGTGTTCAACCACAGGGTCTTCAGTTCGTGTAAATCCACATGAGCACGTTGGCTACCATCGTCAGTGATATAGGGGTCGGCAAATTTCATAGATGCTGTAAATCGGTGCTCTTAATCAATTCTGGGTAACTGCTTACGCATGCGCATGGTAGCGGGTTTTGCACATATTGTTGATCACCTGAGCAAACAAAGTT
>JGI20157J14317_10001099_pt1 | contig 25921 bp, 28 predicted proteins | sample COG_07_FD_14317 | JGI IMG/M metagenome (IMG submission 14317)
AAATGGGCTTGTGCCCCGCAAGATTTGCCTGAAAAGAATGATCGCCTTACCGATATTTATCTGGCCATGATGATTGGTGTGCGTGATTATGTGAATAAAAATCGGTTTCCCGGTGTCATAATCGGTATGTCTGGCGGTGTGGACAGCGCGTTAAGTGCGATTGTTGCCGTTGATGCGCTTGGTGCGGACCGTGTGCATCTTGTAATGATGCCTTCGAAATATACATCAGAGGAAAGTTTGATTGATGCAAGCGATGCGGCGCGCATGATGGGCTGTGCTATTGATAATATTTCGATAAATGATGCGGTGAATGCCTTTGATAAAACATTGCTCGCGTCATTTGCAGGTACAGAGGCGGATTTAACGGAAGAGAACCTTCAATCCCGTATTCGAGCTGTGATTTTAATGGCGATCAGTAATAAACATGGAAAAATGGTGCTCACCACCGGCAATAAATCGGAAATGTCAGTGGGGTACGCTACACTTTACGGTGATATGTGCGGTGGATATAACGCACTTAAGGATATCTATAAACTTGATGTCTTTAAATTATGCCATTGGCGTAATGAAAACTACCCGAACGGTGGGCTTGGTCCGCGCGGGCAGATAATGCCGACTAATATTATAGAAAAACCGCCGACCGCTGAACTGCGCCCTGATCAAAAGGACGAAGACAGCCTGCCGCCTTATGAGGTGCTTGATGATATTCTTGAATGTTTAATAGAAGGCGAAATGCTGCAAAAAGACATTGTTAAACGCGGGCATGATGCAGAAACAGTTGCACGAATTCAGCATCTCCTTTATATCGCAGAATATAAACGTAGACAGTCACCACCCGGTGTAAAAATATCAGCAAAGAATTTTGGCCGTGATAGAAGATACCCTATTACAAATGGCTATAGAGATAAGCGCACATAATCTGTGCAAAATAAGAAAGTAGATTAAATGTCCGTAAAAGTAAGATTTGCCCCAAGTCCAACTGGAAAATTACATGTTGGAAACGTAAGAACAGCCATCGCCAACTGGCTTTTTGCCCGAAAAATGGGCGGCGTGTTTTTTCTGCGCATTGATGATACTGACCTTGAGCGCTCCACGAAAGAATGTGAAGACGGTATTTATGAGGATCTTACATGGTTAGGACTTAATTGGGATGAGACAGCAAAGCAATCAGAACGATTTGACCGTTATGATGCAGCCGTTGAAAAATTAAAAACGGATGGAAGACTTTACCCTTGCTATGAAACTTCACAAGAGCTTGATTTAAAAAGAAAAATTCAGCTAGGACAAGGAAAGCCACCACTTTATGATCGTGCCGGCTTAACCCTTACTGATGATGAAATTGCCAAATATGAAGCCGAAGGACGCACACCACATTGGCGCTTTAAGCTTGAAACACCAGCACGTGTTGAATGGGAAGATTGCGTTAAGGGTCATCAGAGTTTTGATATTGCGGCGTTGAGTGATCCGATTTTGGTGCGTGGTGACGGTTCATACCTTTACACATTGCCATCCGTGGTTGATGATATTGATTTTGGTATCACACACATCATGCGCGGCGAAGATCATTCAGCCAACAGTGCCGTTCAAACACAAGTTTTTGAAGCGCTAGGGGCCAAAGCACCAGGAATGGCGCATTTTTCACTGCTAACGGGTGCAAAGGGTGAGGGGCTATCAAAACGCCTTGGTTCAGCAAGCATCAAGTCATACCGCGAAGAAGATGGCCTTGAAGCGATGAGTATCGTGTCACTATTAACCCGTCTTGGTTCATCAGACCCGATTGAGCCCTTTACAGACATTCAGCCGCTTATTGACGGGTTTGAATTTTCAAAATACGGCCGTGGTGCTGCCAAGTTTGACCCACGTGATCTTGAACTTTTAAACGCGAAAATACTACATGTGACCGATTTTGATGCGGTGAAAGATAGATTGCCCGAAGGTGTCACCGAAGCCATTTGGAATGTGGCACGTGCCAATATTGAAAAGCTTGATGATACCGTGGAATGGCTCACCATCGTAAATGGTCCGGTGTCTCCGGTTATTGAAGATGCAGATTTTATCGCGAAAGCGGCAGCATTGCTACCATCAGGTGAGTGGGACGCGACCACATGGAAAGCATGGACAACGGCCGTTAAAGAAGAAACGGGCACTAAAGGTAAGCAGCTCTTTATGCCGCTGCGTCAAGCGGTAACAGGGTTAAACCATGGGCCGGAAATGGGTACATTATTGCCGCTAATCGGCGCGGAACGCGTGAAAGCGAGACTAGCCGGCCAGAAGGCATAATGCATGAACACGATTAGTATATACAATACTCTTATTAATGATAAGGATGTCTTTATCCCAATTGATCCTAATCACATCAAAATGTATGTGTGTGGCCCGACGGTATATAATTATGCCCATGTGGGAAATGCCCGCCCGGTTGTGGTTTTTGATACACTTTATCGCTTATTAAAACACGATTATGCAAAAGTCACATATGCCCGCAATATTACAGATATTGATGACAAAATCATCGAAGCGAGCTTAGAGACGGGTGAAGATATTTCGGTGATCACCGAAAAATATACCCGTATTTACGAAGAAGACATGGGCGCCTTAAACGCAGAACTTCCGGACATTAAGCCAAAAGCAACCGAATATGTAGGTGAAATGATTGCGTTGATTTCTGACCTTGTGAGCAAGGGACATGCCTACGAAAGTGATGGTCACGTATTATTCCAAGTGTCCACAATGGATGACTATGGCGAGTTGTCGGGTAAGGATGTCAAAGACCTAATCGCGGGTGCACGTGTTAATGTCGCGGATTATAAACGCGAAGGGGCGGACTTTGTCCTTTGGAAACCATCAACACCCGATCAACCAGGTTGGGATAGCCCATGGGGCCGAGGCCGTCCGGGATGGCACACTGAATGTTCAGCCATGATTAAAAAGGAACTGGGTGAAACCATTGATATCCATGGCGGCGGGCAGGATTTGATATTCCCCCACCACGAAAATGAAATCGCCCAAAGCAAATGTTCACATGACGGTGCAAACCTCGCCAATTATTGGATGCATAACGGATATTTGACCGTCAACGGCGAAAAAATGTCAAAATCACTCGGTAATTTCATAACGGTGCATGAATTATTAGAAGAATATCCAAATAGAGGAGAAGCTATTCGTTTAGCGTTACTAACAAGCCATTATAAGCAGCCAGCAGATTTTAGCCGTGAAGCTATTACTCAAGCTGAAAAACAACTTTGTCGATGGTATAAAATTGTTAGAAACTCAGAAGAAACTAAACCAGCGAAGGCAGTCCTTGAAGCTTTGAGAGATGATTTAAATACACCAAAAGCAATCATGGAATTAAATCAACTTGCAAAAGATAGTAAAAATGCAGGCGAGCTTAAGGCATCTGCAAAACTATTAGGTTTGTTATTTGGAAATGCAAAAAATTGGGATTCTACCCATGTTTTAAAGGCAGGTGCTGGGAAATTTGAACTAACAGGGCATGACGCGGATTTATTGGTGAGACGCAAAGAAGCTAAAGTTAATAAAAATTGGGCTAAAGCTGACGAAATACGGGATGATTTTGATAGTAGAGGTTTAAAACTTGTAGATAATCCAGATGGTACTACGTCAGTGGAAAAGAAGTAACTTATGGCTGGGACTGATCATAAGAAACCTTCTGTCATTCATGATGATGGCCCGGCGATTATTTTGATTGTACCGCAGCTTGGCGAAAATATCGGTAAAGCGGTGCGGGCTATGTATAATTTTGGGCTTACGGATTTACGTCTTGTCGCGCCGCGTGACGGATGGCCCAATGAAGCGGCGGTTGCACCAGCAGCAGGCGCCGATATCGTCCTTGAAAAAACACGTGTTTATCCGACTACCGCAGAGGCCATCGCCGATTTAAAATATGTTTATGCGACAACGGCACGCCCCCGTGACATGATCAAGGAAGTGGTAACCCCTAAAGAATGCTGCCTGCGCATGCGCGGTGCGGTTAATGAGGGGGAAAAAGTAGGTTTATTATTCGGTCCTGAAAAGGCGGGCCTTAAAAATGATGATATTGCCTTATCAACCGCGATCGTATCTGTTCCTTTAAACCCAAGCTTTGCGTCGATAAATCTTGCGACAGCGGTTGGTTTATTAGCTTATGAATGGTTTCAAACGGGTACTGATGTACCGGATAGCTATACCCCAACATTGGACACAAGACCCGCAAGCGCAGGCGAGCTTCAAAAATTATTCGATCATATCGAAGGTGAACTTGAAGAAGCGGGGTATTTCCGGTCTGATCAACGCCGTTCATTAATGCGCCGTAATTTGAGGAATATCTTCACAAGATCTGAAATGACCCACGAAGAAGTCAGCACCATGCGCGGTGTTGTAAAGGCTCTTTCAACTGGCGGTGGCCCGGGGTGGCAGGCCGAAAAAGCAGAACTAGCAATAAAAGAGCAGAAAACTGCTGAAAACGGTGAATAACGTTTGACAACCCCTGAGATATAGTTATATTCCGCCCATCTCGAAATGACCGGGTGCGAACCCCGGTTGCGTAGATTGCCACATATTGCAGTTTACGGCGCTGAGGAAACTTTAATTTAAACAAGCGATTTGGAAGAAAAATGACAAAACGTACACAAGCTAAGTATAAAATTGACCGCCGCATGGGTGAAAACATCTGGGGCCGTCCAAAATCACCAGTAAACACACGCGAATACCGTCCTGGCCAACATGGTCAAGGTCGTCGCGCTAAGCTTTCTGATTATGGTATCCAACTTATGGCCAAGCAGAAGCTTAAAGGTTACTATGGTGATATCACAGAAAAACAATTCAAGCGTATTTATCAAGAAGCCGTTCGCCGTAAAGGTGATACAGGTCAGATCTTTGTTGGTCTTCTTGAAACACGTCTTGATGCTGTTGTTTACCGTTCAAAATTCGTGCCGACTATTTTCTCTGCACGTCAATTCGTAAACCACGGCCACGTAACGGTTAACGGCAAAAAAGTAAACATTCCAAGCTACATGGTTAAAGTAGGTGACGTTGTTGAGATCCGTGAAAAATCACGTCAGATCCCAATGGTTATCCAAGGCCTTGAAAGCACAGAACGTGATGTTCCTGAGTACATTCAAAGTGAAGGTCACAAAGTGACTTTCCTTCGTGTACCAACACTTGATGAAATTCCATATGCGGTTCAAATGGAACCAAACCTAGTGGTGGAATTCTACTCACGTTAATAACAAATTTATCCGAATTTTAAAGGCTGCGTAGCATTGCTAACGCAGCCTTTTTTTGTTTAGAACCATTTTAAGTAATATTTAACATATATGTTTTATATAATATCTTAGTTGGATAAATGTAACGTTCGGGGAGTGGGATAAAAACACTTTAGAGTGCAATAAAGCGATTGATCATTTATTTTTTATTAATAGTAAATGGAATTAGTTTTATGATTGAGAAGTTTTTAAGCCGTTTTAAAATAAAAAAACGTATCATTTCAATGGCGACACTTTTAATTGCGCTGTCTACCGTATTTGCCTCATTACTGTTGATTGACAATTGGTCAAAGAAGACAGAAATGGAAAATTTACATTCCCTGACTGGTTTTACCCCCTTCATTAGTAATGTTATTCACGAAATGCAAAAGGAACGTGGTGCATCAGCAGGTTTTATCAGTTCAAACGGCGGTGCACAATTTCGTAAAAATGTGAGTAATCAGCGTGGAGAAACCGATCTTGAAATTCAAAAGTTTCGTAGCGCTTATTCGAACTTTCCCCTTGAAGACTATAGTGAAGATTTCAGTTCTTTATTAAAAGAAGCAATGGACGATCTTGCAAATTTATCGACTGAAAGATCAAAGGTTGATAATTTCGCATCAAATGTTCCAGCAATGGCAAAATATTATACCGGAACAATTAACAAGCTTCTTTCCGTGATCATGGAAACTGGGAAAATTACAACAGATCCTGAAACGTTAAATAAAACTTTTGCTTATGTTTCTTTACTTGAAGCAAAGGAAAATGCGGGACTTGAACGCGCGACGGGAACGGCGGCATTCGCGGCCGGGGCATTTACCGAGAAAACATTCTCTAATTTCAATGTTTTACTTGGAAAACAACAAGGATTTATGAAAACTTTCAATTCATTTGCCAGTGCCAATGATAAATCATTTTATATGAATACGGTCGTTGGTGATGAAGTTGATCGTTATAACACTTTACTTGATCTTGCACTTTCAACACCGTTTGATCTTTCTTCTGCGGGGCCACTTGGTTCAACGGAATGGTTTGCAACGATGACAGGTAAAATCAACAAGCTTAAAATTGTTGAGGACAAAATGTCTGTTGATATTCAGAATATGCGTTTGATGCATCTAACGCGACCGCTAATCAATTTTGGTCTATATTGGCCATGCTAATTATTCTTGGTTCAATATGTCTTGTTCTTTCAATCTTCAGTGTTAGATCAATTGTAATGCCTCTTAGAAACATAAGAGAAAGCATGGTTTCAATTGCTGAAGGCGATCTTGAAAGTGAAGTGCCACATGTATCTTATAAACATGAAATTGGTGCGATGGCGAATGCTGTGGAACATTTCAAAGCGTCAGGACTTGAAAATAAACGCATGGAAGCAGAAGCGGAAGAAAATCGTAAAAAGCAAGAAGCCGATGTTGAAGCAAGAAGAATTGCGAAAATTGAGCAAGAGAATGAGCAGAAGCAACAACAAGAAATTCTTGAAAAACGTGCAAGAGAAGCACAGCAAAAAAGTCGTCGTGAACTTGCGCAACAATTTGAAGGCCGTGTTATGGGTATTTTAGATAGTATTATTGGGTCAACTGATAATCTAAATGATATTTCACAGCAAATGGCTAATACTGCAGAAGTTACAAAAGAACGTTCAATGTCCGCGGATGTAGCGACACGTCAAGCAGGATCGAATGTACAGGCTGTGGCAAGCGCATCCGAAGAGATGTCAGCGTCAATTGCTGAGATTACCAGACAGGTTACAGACGCGGCATCAGTTGCAAATAACGCCGTCGGTTCGGTTGATCTTGCTGCGGAACGCGTTCAAACGCTTAGTGACGCTGCAGAAAAAATTGGTGAAGTTATCCAGCTGATTAATGATATTGCTGAGCAAACAAATCTGCTTGTATTAAATGCTACTATTGAAGCAGCACGTGCAGGTGAAGCCGGTAAAGGATTTGCCGTAGTTGCCTCAGAGGTTAAATCACTTGCAACGCAAACAGGCAGCGCCACCGAAGAAATACGGTCGCAAATTTCAGAAATGCAAGATGCAACAAATGGCGCCGTTAACGCAGTAAAAGACATCACTGAAACAATTACACAAATTAGTGATATATCCACTAGCATTGAAGCATCAATTGAAGAACAATCATCGGCAACAAATGAGATTTCGCAAAATGCCTTACAAGCGGCAACAGGTGCGGATGAAGTTAGTCGTAACATCGATGGTGTGAACCAATCAGCGACTGATACTGGTGAAGCGGCCCAATCTGTGCTTTCTGCATCGGATAAGTTTGCCAACCAAGCGCAGATAATTCGTAAAGAAGTGGATGATTTCCTCAATGAGGTGCGTGCAGGTTAATTCGATTATTTCTGAAGGGATTACTTTGGTTTAGAAAATTTCTTTGTAAACCAATAACCAATAGCCCCAGTAATAATAGTTGCGGCACTAAAGGCGATCTCTTCCGTATTTTGAATAGTCAGATATCCAAGCGTTACAACCGTAATGGCAATAAATATGATCGGCGGCAATGGGTAAAATGGAATTGAAAAGTCACTTTCCTGATTACCGTGCCGCCGTCTTAGTATAAAGACCCCAAAAATCACGATCAAAGAATTGATGGCCATTGTGGCGCCGGAAAATAGTAAAATACTTTCAAAAGTGGCCGACCATAAAAAGATGAGAGCCATAATTGATTGAAGCCAAATGGCGGTCGTGGGAATACCGTGTTTATTGACTTTCCCTAAGCGCTCAAATAGGGAATAATCTTCGCCGAGCATTTGTAATACACGAGGCGCAGCGACCAACATAGCGCTAACGGTGGATATGAGCAGAAGCGACAGTGATAACCCCATAATGATCCCGCCTACGTCCCCGAAAGCATATCGCGCTGATATATTGCCGATTTCCAATTCACCGGCCATGGCGTCCATAGGGGCCGTTGCCAGAAACACATAATTTAAGATTAAATAACATGCCATAACGGCTGCGGTGCCGCCGATTAAAACACGTGGTAATGTTTTGCGGGGATTTTCAAGTTCCGATGTTAAATAGGTGGCCGCGTTCCATCCGGTATAGGCATAGCCCACATAAATTAACGAAACGGCAAACGCGCCACCGGTGAATAATGATAAATCTGATGATTTTGGTGCATAACTTACTTCTTGAACCGTATCAACGGACCAAAGTGCCGCGACGGAAAAGACAATAATTAATAGTATTTTGCCGGTGGTGAAAAAATCTTGTAACCCACCACTGTTTTTATGACTTGTTGAATGAACCGCTGTCATTACAATAATAAGAACGGAGGCAAGCATTAATGGATGAAGGGAGGGAAATACCGAACTTAAATATTCACCAAAGGTCATGGCCGCGAGGGCCGTAGGGGCGGCAAAACCGACAGTCGTTGAAATCCAACCTGAAACAAAGCCAGCACCGGGGTGATATATTTCTGATAAAAAATTATATTCGCCACCAGAACGGGGTAGTTTTGATCCGAGTTCCGCATAACATAATGCCCCGCATAGCGCCATGATGCCACCAAGAACCCAGAGAACCATAATAACAAAGCCAGACCGAATATCAGCAAGTTGGAAACCAAGGCTTGTGAAAATTCCAGTGCCAATCATATTGGCAATCACAATGGCCATTGCGGTTGCTGTGCTGAATTTACCCTTTGATGTCATGAACTTCCCTTTTTTGATGATGAAAGCCTAGCATGCGATAGAAACATGATCAAGCGTGGTTTTTGATTGCCAACGAGGACTAATAAGATAAGATAAATAAAAATTAAGGAGGTACCATGGACGCAGTACTCGATACATTAATAATTGGCTTTCCATATTTTATTTCACATTTTGGCTTAACGTTAATTATGTTGGGTGTGAGCATCATTATTTATGAGAAAATAACCCCATATCATGAATTGGAATTAGTCCGCCAAGGCAATAAATCGGCGGCTATATCTTTAGCCGCTGCCATTCTTGGTTTAGCAATACCGCTTGCGGAATGTTTAAAAGGAAGTGTCAGTTTATGGGATATTTTCATTTGGGGTGTGGTCATATTGGTAGTGCAAATTCTCTCGTTCTTTTTTGCTAACCTTGTTATTGATGATTTAAAAGGGCGCATTGAACGCGATGAAATAGGGGCTGCATTGCTTTTATTCGCCGGAAAAATATCAATCGCACTGCTTAACGCCGCAGCAATTTCAGATAAAATGTAAAAGGAATTTTTCTAAAAATGCGCGGATTTTTATCATTTCTTTTTTTGGCTATTGTCATTTATATCGGCGAAGCATCGAAAGATCCTGATGCAAAATATCCAAAAGTTGCCGTTAGACCGGGTCAGCCGGCGCCATTGCCCCCATTACCAGATATGAAAGCAGAAGGAGAAGGAAGGCTAGAGCCACCTTCATCACGTGATCCTATTATTGAAATAGAAGATGAAGTAAAATCTGGACGTTCACAATTCACAGGTACTGCCTTTTCAATTGATGACCGTGGTTTATGGGTGACCGCACGGCACGTCACACACGGTTGTAACCAACTCATGTTATTGAGGCCGCATCGCCGCGCCTTAAAGGTTGAGGCCGTATCAGAGCACAGTCGCGCAGATGTAGCAATTTTACAGACGGAAGGTGGTTATGATGCCTTTCCCGTAAATTATGAAGTACCAGAATATAATCAGGAAGGGTTTCATTTTGGATTTCCTCGCGGTGAGCCTGGTGACGTTTATTCAAATCTAATCGGTAGGCGAACGATTAAAACAACTGGTATTCGCAAAAATAAAGAGCCTGTTTTGGTGTGGGCCGAAAAAATAAGAGTTCCAAATAGCAATGAAAGCTTGGGTGGTATTAGTGGTGGGCCTATTTTAAATGATAATGGCGAAGTCGTTGGTATTCATGTTGCGGGTTCAGTCAGGAGAGGGCGTTCATTTTCATCATTACCAAGAACCATAAACCAATTGCTTGATCAAAATGATGTTAAAATAAATAGTAATAACCGTAATGTTGATGTTGCAAAATTAAACGAAGCGGATTTTTCAAGGCTGGGTGATGAGCTTCGTAGTAATTTAAGTGTTGCGCAAGTAATTTGCCGTACAAATTAAAAAAGGCGCTCTAAATAGAGCGCCTTTTAAAAAAATATTCAAATTTTGATATTATGCTTTTGGTTCAATACCAACAGATTCAAAATGGGCAACTAATTCGCCATTTGCGGCCATTTCACGAACAATATCACAACCACCAAGAAATTCACCTTTAACATAAAGTTGGGGAATTGTTGGCCATTCGCTGTATTCTTTAATCCCTTCACGAAGGCTTTCGTCCTGAAGAACGTTATGTGTTTCATATTTGACATTGAAATAATTTAGAATTTCCACAACAGTTGCGGAAAAACCGCATTGTGGGAACATGGCGTCGCCTTTCATGTAAAGCACGATGTCATTATTATAGATGTCATTTTTAATGCGGTCATGTACTGGATTTGTCATTTGTTTATTCCTGATATATCTGATCTATAGGTTGTTATTCTGGGGCCGATGTCTGTAGCGATAATGCATGCAGTTCTGCGCCAACCTTGCCTTTCATGGCTTTATAAACCATTTGATGTTGCTGAACCCTGTTTTTGCCAATAAATTCTTTTGATACCACATGGGCGGCGAATTGGCTTCCGTCACCGCGCATGTCTTGAACCTGAACTTCTGCCTCAGGGAGAATTTCCAAAATCATTTCTTTAATTTCTGGCGCCGTTAATGCCATTTCAACTCTCCTTAGCTCTCTGTTGACATATAGCTTGGCATCCACGCGTCATGCGCACCAAGCAGTTCTTCTACTGATATAGTCATTGCATCTTTAATATCAAGGCTATTTCCCTGCATAACACCGATTGTTTCAATAATTACACCAGCTTTGTCAGCGGCACTATTGATTTCACCTAGTTTATCAGCAGGCAAACTAATGATGTATCTGGCTTGATCTTCACCAAAGCCATATGCATGAAGTGGCACATCACCATTATTTAAGGCGATTTCCATTCCTTTGCCGGATGCCATTGCCATTTCAGCGAGGGCAATAAATAAACCGCCATCAGAAATATCATGACAGGCTGTCACCGAACCATTTTGAATTTGTGCGCGGACGAAATCACCGTTTCTCTTTTCAATTTCAAGATCAACAGGTGGCGGTGCGCCTTCTTCACGGCCTTCGATGATATCTAAATATTGTGTACATCCGATATGGCCTTTTGTTTCACCAACAAGTACCAAAATATCACCGTCATTCTTAGGTGCGATCGTAACCATCTTGCTGCTATCTTTTAAAAGGCCGACACCGCCAATAGCAGGTGTTGGATGAATGCCCGTTCCATTTGTTTCGTTATAAAGCGATACGTTGCCGCTAATGACAGGATAATCAAGCACTGTGCAAGCTTCGCGTAAGCCATCAATGGCACCAACGAATTGCCCCATAATATCTGGACGTTCCGGATTACCGAAATTCAAGCAATCTGTTATCGCCATCGGTGTTGCACCAACGGCTGTGACATTTCGCCATGTTTCCGCAACTGCTTGTTTGCCGCCTTCAAACGGGTCGGCATAAACATAACGTGGTGTACAGTCAGTGGAAATGGCTAATGCTTTATCCGTATCATGAACACGAACAACGGCCGCATCACCACCCGGAAGCTGAATTGTATCCGCCATCACTTGATGGTCATACTGTTCCCATATCCAGGCACGTGAAGACATATTGGCACTACCGACCATTTTAAGAAGCGCTTCACCTAGATCACTTGGTGCAGCAACACTTGCTGGGTCAATTGTATCTGGCGCTACCGTTTTAACCCAAGGGCGATCATATTCCGGTGAATTATCGGCGAGGGGTTGTGTCGGGATGTCCGCGACTGTTTTACCTTGCCAGTTTAACGTCAGGTTCCCTGTGTCTGTAATCTCACCAATCACAGCAAAATCAAGATCCCATTTTACGAAAATCTTTTTCGCTTCTTCAACGCGGTCCGGTTTTAAAACCACAAGCATGCGTTCCTGACTTTCGGAGAGCATCATTTCATATGGCGTCATACCTTCTTCGCGCTGTGGGACTTCATCAAGGTTAATGGTAAAACCAACTCCGCCACCAGATGCCATCTCAACTGATGATGATGTTAGGCCCGCTGCGCCCATATCCTGAATGGCAACTACCATATCCGTTGACATCAATTCAATACAGGCTTCGATAAGTAGTTTTTCTGTGAATGGATCACCCACTTGAACGGTTGGGCGCTTTTCTTCACTGTCTTCTGTGAATTCGGCAGATGCCATTGTCGCACCGTGGATACCGTCACGTCCTGTTTTTGATCCCACATAAATTACGGGGTTTCCAACACCCGCGGCGGCTGATAAGAAAATTTTATCTTGATCCGCAAGGCCAACGGCCATGGCATTGACCAAAATATTGCCGTCATATGACGGATGGAAATTGGTTTCGCCACCAACGGTCGGCACACCAACACAGTTACCGTATCCGCCGATTCCTTCAACAACACCACTTAATAAATGACGTGTTTTATGGTGCTCAGGGGATCCGAACCTTAAGGCATTCATATTGGCAATCGGTCTTGCCCCCATCGTGAACACATCACGTAAAATACCACCAACGCCCGTGGCTGCACCTTGGTATGGTTCGATATAGGATGGATGATTATGGCTTTCCATTTTGAAGATAGCCGCTTGATTATCACCAATATCAATCACGCCGGCATTTTCGCCGGGGCCATGAATAACCCATGGTGCTTTGGTTGGTAAGGTTTTTAAATGTAGTTTTGATGATTTATAGGAACAATGCTCGCTCCACATAACGGAAAAGATACCGAGTTCCGTTAGAGTTGGCGTGCGACCAAGAATTTTAATCATCAACTGGTGTTCGTCTTCCGATAGACCGTGTTCTTTCACTAAATCTTCGGTAATCTCAGGGTTATTTTCCCAAATAATTTCAGTCATTCTTAAAACCTTAATTTAATGAATTGATGATGCTGTCAAAAAAGCCACGACCATCCGTGCCGCCTTGCGCATCTTCGATTAATCTTTCTGGGTGAGGCATCATACCAAGAATATTGCCTTGTTCATTCATAATACCTGCGATGTTATTTTGGGACCCATTGGGGTTGGCGTCTTTTGTCGCTTCACCGCTATGATTGACATATCTAAATGCCACTTGACCGTTATCTTCAATGCGGGCCAGTGTTTCATCGTCCGCGAAATAGTTGCCATCATGATGGGCGACCGGAATATTAATCACCTGTCCTTGATTGTAGGCATTCGTAAATGTGCTATTTTCATTTTCAACTTTTAACTGAACCGTTTTACAAACGAACTTAAGGGATCGGTTACGCATCAATGCACCAGGAAGAAGCCCCATTTCAGTGAGTACCTGAAAACCATTACAGACGCCAATCACATTGCCGCCGCGTTCCGCATGCGCCGCGACCGCTTTGATAGCGGGTGACCTTGCCGCCATGGCGCCACAACGAAGGTAGTCACCAAAAGAAAAACCGCCTGGAAGGGCGATTAAATCAACATTGGGAACATCTGTGTCTTGGTGCCAAATTTCATGGGGTCTCTGGCCAGTAATTTTTTCGAGCGCATCAAACATGTCCCGATTGCAATTGGAAGCAGGGAAGGTAACAACGGCTGATTTCATTTTAAAAATCCTTGTTTTGGGATTTAATTATTCAATTTCTATCGAATAATTCTCAATTACCATATTTGCGAGAAGCTTCTTACACATCTCTTCAACATTTGCCTCTGCAGCCGCTTTATCGGTAGTGCTTAGGTCAAGTTCGATATATTTTCCTTGGCGCACATCATCAACACCATCAAATCCGAGTGAGCCGAGTGCGTGTTGAATAGCTTTACCTTGTGGGTCAAGAACACCATTTTTAAGGGTAATATGAACGCGTGCTTTCACAGCAAATTCCTTTTCAATAAATTAAATTGTTTATTCTTCGTCTTCTACTTCAAGAGAGATACCAAGGCGGCGCGCCACTTCCTGATATGCCTCAACTTCACCACCGAGATCGCGGCGGAAGCGGTCTTTATCCATTTTTTCGCCTGTCTCAAAATCCCAAAGACGGCAATTGTCCGGGCTAAATTCATCAGCAAGCACAAGGAAATGTCCTTCATCACCATCTGATAGACGTCCGAACTCTAATTTAAAATCAATCAGCTCAAGCCCGATGCCGGCGAAGATTCCACGAAGGAAATCATTGATTTTTGCGGTCATGTCCATCATTTCAATCAATTCTTCCTGGTCACAGATTTCAAGCGCAAGAATATGATTTTCCGGAATGAGCGGATCCCCTAAGTCATCATCTTTTAATGAAAATTCGATGATCGGGCGACGAAGTCTTAATCCTTCTTCGATGCCGAATGTTTTGGCCATGCTGCCTGCGACAGTATTTCTCGCGATCACCTCAAGCGGAATAATTTCAACTTCGTGACAGAGCTGTTCACGGTCCGACATGCGTTCAAGGAAATGTGTCGGTATACCAAGCTGTGCCAAGCGGATCATAACAAGTTCGGTAATTTTATTGTTAATGATACCTTTGCCGGCAATGGTGCCTTTTTTTACATTATTAAACGCGGTGGCGTCGTCTTTAAAATATTGAATGATGGTGTTTGGCTTTGGCCCTTTATAGAGAATTTTGGCCTTGCCTTCATAGAGCATTTCTTTGTCTGACATAATCGTCCCTAAGCTATAAATATTCTGAGAATCAAGCGAGGACAATCTATCTTAATTGAAGCTTTTATGAAAGCTAAAAAGGGCGGCAAAACCCCCTTTAAAATAAATTTTAAAAGATTATATAAAAAACATGGAAATCACAGACAAAATGCCGTAAACAGGCATGATGTGTTTATAAAATATTTGGCTATCTTAAGGAGCAAAAATCGATGTCACAGTTCGATGATCGTAAAAAAGCAGCGGAAAATAAATTTTCCATCGATAAAGAATTAGAATTTAAAGCAACCGCGCGCCGCAATAAACTTCTCGGTCAATGGGCCGCTGGACTTATGGGCATGGAAGGCGAAGCAATCGACGCATATGCGGCACAAGTCATTGAAAGTGATTTCGAAGAAGCAGGCGACGAAGACGTATACCGCAAAATCGCCGGTGATTTTGAAACAGCCGAAGTCGAACAATCAGAACACCAAATTCGCAAACAAATGGAAGAACTATTTGTAACCGCGCTAGCGCAAATTAAATCAGAAGTTTAAAACTTTAGAGGTTTTAGAATTAAAAAAACCGCTCTCATTCATTTGAGGGCGTTTTTTTTGTAGTTATAAAATTAGTATCTATTCACCAAAAACGCGCTTGAAGATCGTATCAACATGTTTGGTGTGATAGTCCATGTCGAATTTGTCATCGATTTCTTCGTCGGATAGTTTTGCGCTGACTTCTGGGTCGGCTTTAAGTTCTTCGGCGAAATTGGCGCCTTGTTCCCATACCTTCATGGCATTACGTTGCACGAGGCGGTAACTGTCTTCGCGGCTAACGCCCGCTTGGGTAAGGGCAAGTAGCACACGTTGCGAATTATGAAGGCCGCCAAGCTTATCCATGTTGGCTTGCATGTTTTCAGGATAAACAACCAGTTTATCCATCACGCCCGTTAAACGCGCCAGCGCGAAATCAAGGGTCACTGTCGCGTCAGGGCCGATCATACGTTCAACCGATGAATGTGAAATATCACGCTCATGCCAAAGGGCAACATTTTCCATTGCCGGCAGCGCCATACCGCGCACAAGACGCGCAAGACCCGTCAAGTTTTCGGTCAGGATAGGGTTACGTTTATGGGGCATTGCGCTTGAACCCTTTTGTCCTTTTGAAAAGAACTCTTCGGCTTCTAATACTTCGGTGCGTTGTAAGTGACGCACTTCAACGGCGAGGCGTTCAATTGAACTTGCGACAACGCCAAGTACACAAAAGAACATGGCGTGACGGTCACGTGGGATCACTTGTGTTGAAACGGGTTCGGCGGTTAAACCAAGAGCCTTTGCCACATGTTCTTCAACATAAGGGTTAATATTGGCAAACGTTCCAACCGCGCCTGAGATCGCACATGTGGCGATTTCTTCGCGGGCCATTTTAAGGCGGGCAAGGTTACGGTCAAATTCGGCGTATGCTTCTGCCATTTTTAGCCCGAATGTTACTGGTTCCGCATGAATACCGTGGGATCGCCCGATACAAACATCCATTTTATGTTCCATAGCGCGACGTTTTAAAACCACCAATAATTTTTCAACGTCATCAATCAATATGTCTGCCGCTTTTACAAGTTGAACACTTAAACATGTATCAAGCACATCTGATGAGGTCATGCCTTGATGAACGAAACGGGCTTCGGGGCCGATATATTCTGCAAGTGATGTCAGAAACGCGATTACGTCATGCTTTACTTCTTTTTCAATCTCATCGATGCGGTCAATGTCGAAGTTACCTTTTTCCCAAATGGTCTTCGCGCTTTCTTTTGGGATAACACCCAATTCAGCAAGAGCATCACAGGCATGTGCTTCAATTTCAAACCAAATTTGAAAACGTGATTGTGGCTCCCAAATGGAGGTCATTACTTCGCGTGCATAACGTGGAATCATAGTGTCTTTCCCGATAACTAAAATAAGATTGAATTTATGAAAAAGGAAGTAGCAGGGATTCCTAACGGGGGCAAGGTTTAATGTTCATTTGACAGCTGAAAATTAATAGGCCATTCTGTTTTCATCAAAATAACCCTAGGAGGAAATAAAATGCCAGAAAAATCAAACAGAAATATGAATAGAAGAGAATTACTTGGCGCGGCGGCAACGGTTGCGGCGGTTGGTGCAGTAGCGAGCACAGCGAAAGCACAAGCACCATCGATTATGAGCAGTTATAAGCCGCTTGTGGTTGGGGCGCATAATGGTAACCGTTTAAAAAATGAAGATGGTGAAACCGGTGTTCAAATCGCATACCGCATGATTACGGCAGGGGACGATGTTTTAGATGCAACAATCCACTGTAATAACCTTCCTGAAATTTCAGAAGAAGATACCTCGGTCGGATATGGCGGCTTGCCGGACGCCAATGGTGATGTGACGCTTGATGCGTGCTGTATGCACGGACCTTTAAAACGCGCTGGAGGTGTTGCCTATATCCAAGGGGTTAGAACACCATCATGGGTCGCAAAAGATGTGATGATGAAAACAAACCATCATTTACTTGCGGGACAAGGGGCAACGGATTTCGCCCGTGAACACGGTCATAAGATCGAAGGAGATCTTAATAGTGCGACATCATTTAACAGGTATTTAGAATGGAAAAAACGTGTTGAGGAAGAAGGCGATAATCGCACATTCGCTGAACTTGATCTCGATTTTATTGAGAAAAAAGGATTAGATGTTACTTATCAAATGGCGCATGAGGGCCGTATTGATATTGAACATATTCACGGCACCATTAACACCAACGCGATCAACCATAAAGGCGAAATTTGCGGAAACACAACAACATCTGGTCGCGGGTTTAAAGTGCCGGGCCGCGTGGGAGATAGCCCGATCCTTGGTGCGGGTCTTTATGTGGATAATGATATTGGTGCCGCGGGTTCAACCGGACTTGGTGAAATGAACCTTTATCATCTTTGTTCGTTTTTAATCGTTGAAAAAATGCGTGACGGAATGCATCCGAAAGATGCGGGCATGTACGCCCTTAACCGTGTGAAAGATTTCTGCATGGGTAATGAGCGTTATATGAATGAAAAGGGCGAGATTAGATTTAATCTGCAATTCTATGTGCTTGATAAGAAAAGCCAGTACGCTGGTGTCGCAATGCGCGGCGGTGAAGGGCGTTTCTTTGCAGTTTGTGATGATAACGGCCCACGCCATGAATTAATGGATAGCATTTATATGAATGATTAAACGTTTTGTGATTTAAAGGTTTTGGGGGATAGGTTGCAATACTATACTTATATACTAACGAGTGGTCGTAATGGAACACTGTATATTGGTATGACCAATAATATAGTTAGAAGAGTATGGGAACATAAAAATCATGTTGTAGAAGGTTTTACAAAAAAACATGATGTAATTAATCTGGTTTGGTTCGAAATACATTCTTCAGCCGAGAATGCCATTAAAAGGGAAAAGGCCCTAAAACGTTATCAGCGCAAATGGAAAATGGAATTATTCGAAGAAAAAAATCCATTATGGATTGATTTATATGATGAAATTGTAAAATAGAAATTGTCATTCGCCGACTTGATCGGCGAAACCATTAATCATTGAAATTAATTTTTCTTACGCAATTTTGAAGTTCACTAGCCTCGCCGATCAAGTCGGCGAGTGACGGCAGAGTTAATCAGAGGCGATTACGTCGACCTCAAGAAACCATGCTTCATCATAAATACCCGCGATTACCACGGTGAGCGCGGGTTTTCTTTGCCTTAAAATTTCCTGACGAATACGGCTATTGTCATCGCGGTATTCACGGGATGCCAGATATGTTGTGTGTTTCACGATATTATCAAGCGACATATCGGCGGCTTCCAATTGATGAATGATGTTTTGCCAAACGAGGCGCGCCTGATCAGAAAAGTCGGATGGTACATATTCATTTTTATCAACGGGAATTTGCCCACTGATATAAAGCGTACGGGTTGCACCGCTTACTTCAAAGGCTTGCGAATAACCGCCATCGGCGCTTGGTGCCTTATTAGATTCTAATGATCGTGTTTTCATTATTTCTCTTTTAATCTGGGCATCATTTCTACGAAATTGCAGGGTTTGAAACGAATATCGAGCTGTTCTGAGAAAATATGGTTCCACGCGTCTTTACATGCACCAGGTGAGCCTGGAACGGCAAACATATAGGTACCATTTGCAACACCACCCGTTGCGCGGCTTTGGATGGTGGATGTGCCGATTAGCTTCATACTGATATACCTAAAATATTCACCGAATCCTTCGATTTCTTTTTCATAAAATTCGTGAAAAATCTCCGGTGTGATATCGCGCCCCGTAAGTCCAGTGCCGCCCGTTGAGATAATCACCTGAACATCGTCATTTTCAACCCATTCAGATAACTGCGCGCGCAGGTCGTCTTTATCATCTTTAATAATTGCGCGGTCGATCAGGTTATGTCCAGCATCCGTTAATTTATCAACAAGCACTTGACCCGATTTATCGTTTTCAAATGTACGCGTGTCGGAAAGGGTTAGAATTGCAATATTAACAGGCAGGAATTCTTTGGTTTTATCAATGGCCATGATTATTTCTTTAATTATTATTTTGGGCTGTTTGGATGTTGTCTTGACCTTGATAAATCGGCCAGCTCCCTGACGCCACGGCGTCAAGTGTCGGGATGTCCTGTCCCATACGCATACGGTAAATCCACATGTTGGATAAAACGCGTTCAATATAGATGCGTGTTTCACGGGCAGGGATGCTTTCGATATATAAAAGCGGATCATCGCGGAAATTCGTGCTTTTTACCCATTTTTGCATGTTGCCCGGGCCAGCATTATAAGCGGTCAAAGATTTAAACAGATTTCCGTCGGCAAATTGTTTGCCGAGCATGGTTTTCATATATTTTTGACCAAGGAACATATTGTAACGAGGGTCATCAAGCTTAATACGTTGAAGGCGACGGTTTTGTGACATATCACCCGCGGCACCCATCATAAGCTGCATTAAACCACGAGCACCAACGCCGCTTTTCGCCCAACTGTTAAAGGCACTTTCTTGACGGATCATACCAAAAAGCAGGGCGCGGTCGAGGGTATAGCCGCCGTCTGGTGTTATATAAGGAACCGGGTAAAGTGAACTATCCAGTGACGCGATGCGTTTTTGTTCTTCGATCCTGCCGATATTTAGCTGCGTTGCCGCAAGTCCAAGTCGCGCTGCAAGTCCAAGAAGGGAATGATGCTGACTATCACGTGTTTGCGCCCATGCGGTGCTTAATTCCTGATCAGCGAGTGTATTTTCCCCAACTTGTGCCAGCGCAATTGCGCGGTGAACACTAGAAAGGCCGCGAATTTCACGGTAATTCGCATCGGTAAAATCAGGAACAGACCAATCAAAATTGGAATCTATGCCTAACTGACGTGCGGCCAATATACCGTAAAAAGTTTTGTCGAAACTTGCTGCTTTCTTAAGCATTGGTGAAACCTGATCTGGTTGACGGCAAGCAAGATAAGAGCGAGCGGCCCAATATGCGCCTGCGGCCGCGGTCCAGTCACCGGCAACAGATGAGTTAGCAACATGTTGGAAATGTTCTGCGGCAACCGCGCAATCACCAAGCCGCCATGCGGCAAGCCCTGCGATCCAATCGCTTTGTGAAACAAATTCACGTGATCTTGACCCGATCTGCGCAAGGGCTAATGCTTTATCGTCATAATTGGTAAGATAATATTCATTAGCGATGCGGGATAATTGGGTATCGATTTCAAGTTCTGTTAATAAACCACGCTCAACGAATGCCCATAGGCGCTTTTCCGCTCTTGCGGCGTTATGCTGTCTTAAATAACGGCTGATGTTTCGTTTAAGTTCCGCAATATCGCGGCGTTCTTGGCGTTTACGACGTTGGGTTTCTGTTTGTGGGGTTTGTTGTTTTTCTTTGTCCGCTTGTGCGCGTTCAATCTCAGCACGTGATGGTGGGGTTGGCTTATCCGCTGGAAAGGCATATGATTTTCCAGTCATTGGCCGCATCATGCCACCGGGACGTCCTTTATTCTTACGAACGCCAAGGTCATATATGCGCTGCGCACCCGGCAAGTCACCATAATTTTCCATCCAGTTTTTAAGTTCGGAAAATTTTGAAATATAGGCTGTCGCATGCATATATCGTTGATAATAGACATGCCCCATTAATATCGGGTTGGCGATTTTTTTAATTTCGCGGTCCGCGCGTTTCCAATTTCCCCGATTTTGTTCATAAAACACATTCTGATACGCTTCAACGTCATCAACGCTTAAAGGCTCAAGGTCAATACGGTCACTGACTTGCGCGTTAGCACAGCTGAAATTTAAAAGTAAAAGGGTAAGAACAAGTTTTTTAATCAATGTTTAGCTCTCCGATTTTTGCTTTAATCGCCAGAAGGTCATGCCAAGTTTGCTTTTTAAATTGCGGTTGGCGCAATAAATAATCTGGATGAAAAATAGGAATGATTGGAACGGTCGTACCGCTCATAATATATTCCTGCCATTTACCACACAATTTGGTAATGCCTGATTTCGTATTGAGAAGGGTGCTTGCTGATGTGCCACCGACACAAATAATCAATTTTGGCTCAAATAATTCAATATGTCTTTTAATGAACGGAAAGCATAATTCACATTCCCCGTCTGTCGGCTTACGGTTTCCAGGTGGTCGCCACGGCAATAAATTAGCGATGTAGAAATCATTTTCCCGTTTCATATCTATGGCGGCAAACATGCGGTCAAGCAATTGACCCGCTTCACCAACGAAAGGTTTACCGACGCGATCTTCATCACCACCAGGCGCTTCGCCGATGATCATAATGTCGCTTTCAACATTTCCGTCGGAAAAAACAGTGTTTGATGCCGTTTTTTTAAGGCTACATCCTTCAAATTCAAGAATCGCTGCACTTAACTCATCTAAATTCTTACAATTTGCAGCCAATTTTTTGGCCATATCAATATGTTCTTGTTGTGAGGCAAGAGGCGCCTGTGAAACTGGCGCAGTATTATTTAAAGTATTGCTTGAAGTTTTACTTGTAGTATTTTGTTTTATTTGAATATTATCTGTTTCATAGAACCAGTTAATTGGTTCTTCTGAAATTGTTTCATCGACCCCCCATTCAATATAGCTTTTCAGCAATTCCGCTGGGGTATAAGAGACATCAGATTTCGGTTCGCTATTCATAAGGTTATTATATATCAGACTATTTAAAATTTAATTATATTATTTATATATTTGTGTTTTTTTAATGGTATAATTGTGGTCTTAACAGGGTACAAATAAGAAATGGCATCAAAGCATTCGTCAAAAACCGTTATTTTTGCGGCATTAATCGGTAATTTTTTAATTTTTCTGACCAAACTTGGTGCAGCATTTTACACCAACTCATCTGCTATGTTTTCAGAAGCAATTCACAGTATTGTTGACTGCGGTAATCAAGGGCTATTGCTTTACGGAATAAAAAAGGCGGACCGTAAAGCGGACCGTTATCATCCATTTGGATATGGCAAAGAGCTTTATTTCTGGTCATTTGTGGTTGCGATCATCATTTTTGCGATTGGTGCGGGTGTATCACTTTATGAAGGTATTCATAAAATTATCTCTCCTGAAGAGGTAAAAAGCATCCATGTAAATTATATTGTATTGGTCGTTGCCATATGTTTTGAAGCCTATCCATGGAAAATGGCGTATGATGAATTTAATGCAAGGCGCGGTAAACGCGGCATGCTAGATGCTGTAAGACATAGTAAAGACCCAAGTCTTTTTGCGATTTTATTTGAAGATACGGCGGCGATGCTTGGATTATTCACGGCTTTAGCGGGATTATTTATCGGCGACTACTTCAATATTCCAGAGGCTGATGGCGCTGCTTCCGTTGTTATTGGTATTATCCTCGCCTTAACGTCCGTTGTCTTAGCCATTGAATGTAAAGGGTTATTAATCGGTGAAGCCGCTGATGAAGCAATAATTGAAAGCATTGAAACACTTATGGAAAATCATGAACATATTGAAAACATCAACGAAATTTTGACCATGCATTTTGGCCCTTCGGATATATTACTTAATTTGAGTCTTGATTTTAAAAATGATATTTCCGCAGGTGATGTTGAAAATATGATTACCAAATTTGAAATTCAGATTAAAGAAAAGCACCCTGATATCAAACGCATATTCATCGAAGCGCAAAGCTTCAGTGGTCATTTGAAAAATGCACTTTCAGAATAGTTTACTATTTGAGCTTACTGGATTTATAAGATAACCACGAAAATGGTATAAACCATAAAGCAATTAGCAGATAAGTTACTGTATCCTTATATTCTTCGCCTTGAAAGAGTTGTGCCGCTCCAATAATCAAACCAGCAAAAAGAAGCGAAATAAGAATATTTAAAAGCGCTAATTTGTTACTTGCCATGAGTATTCCCTTTTAATCAGATTTGTTGTTCAATGATTTCCACTGTCTTATGCCACCATTTAAGGTACTGACATCATATCCCTTATCATTCAAATATGTTGCCGCTTTGTGGCTGACCCAAGCTCCTTTGACGCAGTAAAGAACTAGTTTCTTATCTTTGGGTAATAAATTTGCCCATTCTGTTATTAATTCGGGATCATTATATGTTGCACCGGGTATCAATATTGGGTCTAAGGCAAAGTCTTACGTCAAACGCACATCAATTATTGTAATGTCTTCGGTTTTCTGCAAAGTGTTTAACTCATCGACGGTAATATTCTTATTATATTCTGGACGAACGTCATTGCTAAAAACAAACACTTGTTCTTGTGCAAGAGCAGAGATTGAAAGATTTGAAAGAAGTATAATGGCAGATAGCAGAATGTTTTTCATGATTATTCCTTAGGCGGCGTTTCTTTTTTAAGATCAACTGCTTCTATAAACAGATCCCATGGAAAATAAGGGCCGGGATCCATTTTTCTTGGCACTTTTACTTCAGGATTATTATCAGAAAAGACCATCCTCGTATCTAATTCTTCGTGGCCTTGCGTGTAATTTATGGTTGGGTAACGGGCTTTTAGTTTGTTTACGAGCAGAATTAAAGCATTAATTTGTGCTTCGCTATAAGCTTCTTGCATAACTTGATGGTCGGAATGATACCAATTGGGATAACGTCCCTTGTTAATTAGCTCAATTCCAATTGTCTTAGCGTTCCAGCCTGATACATGATTAGCAATTCGGTTATCGGGTACGTACTGTTCAATAGTGCCATCACGGTCGATATAATAATGACCAGAAGCCCCAGTTCCACTTTCATCATATAAAACGCGCTCACCATATTCGCGTGCTTCGTCCAGATCTGTTAGCTCAGTAGCATGGATTACTATCATATTTAGTTCATCAGTAGTCCGTGCTTGAAGATTTAACCAATAAGGAAGTTTATTATCAACTACGACCGGTTCTTCGCCGCCAAAAGGCCAGTAAGAACATGCTGAAATCAAAATAGAAATAATTAATATGGATAATGTACGCATAATAAAATTATAGTTTATCCCTAATTGATGGTAAAGGGTAAAAGAAGAAATCATGTTTATCCCCAGAGATCAGAATGAGGCGTGCTTACAATACCGCCATCAGCATATGTTAACCCGTGCTCAACATCTTCTTTTAAAAACAGGGGCCCATCAAGGTCAATAAAATCACAAAACTGTCCAACTGCATAGCTTGGTGCCATAGAAAGTGATGAACCAGTCATATTGCCGACCATTAATCCTTTTCCGTCAATTCTTGCAAGTTTGATGATTTCAAGTGCATCGGTTAATCCGCCGCATTTATCAAGTTTTATATTAATGACATCATATTTTATTGCGGCTTGTGCATATTCATGGCTATCTAAGCAACTTTCGTCTGCGCCAAGGGGGACGTCTGATTTAAAGCCTTCTAATTCATCGTCTGCGCCACGGGCGAGGGGTTGTTCTATCATAGAAAGCCCTAAACGTTTACAATGGGGGATGTATTCTTTTAATTCATCAAATGACCAACCTTGGTTTACGTCTGTAATTAATGTGGCATCTGGACGCACTGCGCGAATGGATTCTAATCTTTCAATTGGCGCATCGTTGGAAAGTTTAATTTTTAAATTTTTGTATTTTGAATATTCGTTAGCACGCACCGCCATATTTTCTGGGGTATCAATACCTACCGTTGCAACAGTCGAGAGCGGGCGAATATTTATATCGAGCATTTTAAATATGCTCTTTCCTTCTGTTTTGCATTTAAGATCCCAAAAGGCACAATCAATGGCGTTTCTTGCGCCACCGCGTGGTAATAATTGATTGATTTCTTCATGGCTGATCCGACTATGAAGTACATCATTGAGGCTAGCGGTCATGCTTTCTTGTGTTTCATCTTCATAATAAATGCCGCACGCTTCGCCAATGCCAATATGGCCATCTTTTTGAATAGTGACGTGGATTGTATTGGCATTGGTAAATGTATAACCCGTTATCACAAATGGAAATTTTAATGGAAATGAGTGTGGTTCAATATTTATAAGCATTTTTTAATGTCCAAATTTATTTATTGGCAAATGGTAATGATATTGAGTCGGCTTTCAATATAAAAGTACTCTGGAGGAATAAATGACATTGATATCGGCTGATAATGATTTTGCTATGTGGGCAGTTATGCTGTTGCTTGTAGCGCTTGCATTTAAATTGGAAAAAACAACAATTGGTCAAAAAATATCTGGCACAATCATGGTCATTACGTTTGGCGCAATTCTCGCAAACTTTAATATTATTTCTCCTAGTAATGCGGTATTTAGCAGTATTAATACTATTGGGGTTCCTATTGCCATCGTGCTTTTATTGTTTAATGCAAATTTAAAGAAAATATTTAAAGAAAGTGGCCCAACACTAATTGCTTTTATATTTGGTGCAATTGGTACAACACTGGGTACCATAATTGGTGTTATGTTGCTACCGCTTGGTGAATTTGAAGCCGAACTTGCCGCCATTTTT
>JGI20157J14317_10001112_pt1 | contig 25791 bp, 25 predicted proteins | sample COG_07_FD_14317 | JGI IMG/M metagenome (IMG submission 14317)
TGAGGCCGGGATTTCGGCTTGGCGCCAGGCGCTGGAACAGGCATCTTGATACGGCCGAATGATGGGGTTTTCCTGGGTTCTAATGGCGAGGTCTGAACGGGGGACGGCGCGAGCGGGTTGTCTGACTGGCGCGAGATCAGCGCGCTGGTTGCGCGCACGATTGGGCCCAATTAGATCCGCGCAGCGGCGATGCGCCTTGGGGTCGAGCCCTAAATGAAAATCAGCCCCAGTAAGCGTGCAGAGATGGGTTTGAATATACTCGCCAAGCGTTTGGCCGGTTAGGTTGCGGCAGAGGGCGCCCGCTAAAAAACCCCATGAAATCGAATGATAGCCGGCACCATGGCCTGGCGCCCACGCGGGTTTGGCGCGGGCCAAGCTGGCAACGATGGCGCTCCAGTCATACAGGTCCGCAACCAATAGATCCTGCTCAAAGGCGCATAGTCCGGCTTGATGAGACAACAGTTCGTTAATGGTGATGGCCCCTTTGTCATGGGCTGCAAACGCTGGCCAATATTGGCTGACCGGGTCTTGGTAATTGAACGCGCCGGTGCCTGCAAGGTGCGCCAGGGCTAACGCCGCGATCCCTTTGGTGGTTGAGTAAACGTTCACCAGGGTGTCGGGGGTCCAGGGCCGGGTTTGGGCAAGATCTGCAAAGCCGCCCCACAGATGGACCACTTTTTGATCTTGCACATAAATGCATAGGCTTGCGCCAACCTCGGGCCCATCCCAGAGTGCGGCGAAGGCATCTCGAACGGGCGTGAATTGTGGGTCAGTGTAACCTGTGATCGGGGCAGTCAAATGGGTTCGTTTACCGTTATGATCTAGGTCAAGTTTAAGGTAATCCAATCTAAAAAGGAGGCTTTATGCCACGGCTCGCACAAGTAGGACGGGAAACCCCCGAGCAGGATATCCAGCAGGTCTTTGACGCAGTGTTTGGTGAAGGGGTTGACCCGATCACGCAACCGGGCACGGCGACCGGGACACCTGGGAACTGGTGGACTGTGTTCGCCTTGGTGCCAGCGTGTTTTCGGCATGCGGTGGCAGGCTTTCAATTTTATCGAGGTAAGTCACGTAAGATTAGCGCAAAGCTGCGTGAGTTGGGTCAAGCCCGCGCCGGTTATGCCCGGGGCAGTTTGTTTGTGTTCTCTCAGCACTGTAAAGCCTTACGCGGTGCGGGCTTTTCCGAGACCCAAATTGCGGCCATTCCAGGCTGGGCATCGAGTGACTGTTTCTCGCCCTTGGAGCGGGCCGTGTTGGCTTATACTGATGATTTAGTGCTGTCCGGTGGTCGGGTGCCGGACACAACCTTTGCCGCACTAAAAGCCGAATTGAGTGACGAGGCAATTCTTGAGCTGACCTACATCACGTGTACCTACGAGATGCATGCCACGATGTGTCGTGCGCTACGACTCGAATATGATGACGTCGATGAGCGCTTGGTTGAAGTGCCCTTGCCGGATGGGCCCTCACGTAACATTGACTTCATGCAGGCGGTGGATCGCGGAACGTCTGACTAGGGAGTTCGATCGCCCTGAAATCTTGTGGGTGGGCCAGCTTGATCTCGTNAACGGCCTTTAAACGCGCTAAGAAAATGTCAGGTAAGGGCGCAAGCGCCGCCGACTCAATTAAATGGACAAGGTAAGCAAGCTGGTCCGCGCCCAAACGGTGAAAGTGTCTGGGCTCACCGGGTTTGGCAAGATGCTGTGCAACTTCCGCGTCGCTGAGCGCGATCAATTGCGGCGCGTCAGGCAATTGGAGCTGGCCTGTTAAGACGGCGTTTAGCCATTGGCTCTGAATCAAAAACAACGGNAAGGGGATCACCAAATAGGGCAGGCCGATGAAGGCCAGTGTTGGCCGTTTGGCCAGCAGGATGTGCTGATGAAGACCGTGAACGAGATTGTCGTCGATCGTGATTAACGCCTCGTCCAGAAAGGGGAACTGGTATTGATACCCCGTGCAGAGCAGCACCTGATCGACGCCGGTCAGGCGTTCTCCGTCGGCGAGTTCAATAGCGTCTCGGTTGAGTTTGGTTGGATCGCAATGAATTGAAACATTGCTTTTATCCTGCACCAAGGCATCCATTCCTAGGTCATGACCACACCAATAAACCTGCTTGGCCGTTGTGCTAATTTCTCGAACGAGATCCATGCCAGAGGCCTTGCTGCCCCACACCAAAACTGTTGATCTCGGAATGGATCGGGATTGATGTAGTCCTTTGCATGTAAGACGCTCAATCCAGATTCTGTCGAGCCCTCGATAAGGGGTCGGTTGGGCTGGGTATAGTGACCGTTGCAGACGACCACGGCATCGAAAATTTGTGCGGGCCTGTCTGCGAGTTCGATGAGCCATTGGGTGTCGTTGATTGGCGAAACCCGCGTGACTTCGGCATTGAACTGAATTTTGGGTATGAGCTGATGATGGCCTGCGTAGGCCTGAAGATAAGCCGCGACGGCGGCGGGTCCAGGATAGTCGCCCTCATGCTCGGGAATGAGCTGGCGCTGAAATGGAAAATCCAAAAAGGCCATTAAGCCTGCCGGTAGGTTGCTGCGCAGGCTGGGATACAGTGCTGTGTGCTTGAAGTTGTCATTGGTGCGCCATAGGCCGCCGACAACTGAGTGCTGTTCAAAGAGGGTAACGGACTGGGTGCGCTGCAAAACCGAAGCCGCGGCAAGACCCGCGGCGCCGGCGCCAATGATGGCAATGTTCCTATTCGTGCGCGTTTGATGTGTCATTCCGTGAAGCTTAACAAGGAGATGCGCCCACTGACATGGCATAATGGAGCGCTGAAAAAGGAATTGTTTTGGAAACGAGCCATACCGCATCCCTCATCGCTGTCGAATCCTTGTCGGCCTCAACCCGTCTGTTTCGATTTGAAACCGGCGGCGAGCACCTGCCGTTTATTGCGGGTCAGTTTTACCGATTCACCTTTACCGATGCCACGGGTCCATTCGAGCGCAGTTACAGCTTCAGTCAGTTCGATCCAAAGTTGCCAATGAGTCAATTCGAATTGGTCATTTCGGCAGTTGCCGGTGGCCGAGCAACCGATCTGTTGTTCAACGCAGCGTTAGGTCTCACGGTTCAGCTGAAGGGCCCGTTTGGCCGTTTGATTCTGCCGGCGGACGACAAGCGCTGCTTGGTGTTGGTTGCAACGAGCGTAGGGGTTGCCCCTTTTTTACCGATGTTGCAAAGCCTTGAGGCGGGTGAACATCAACGATTTGATTCGGTGCATCTTTTGTTTGGTGTCCGAGACCCAACGGAAGTGCTTTTTCAAGAAGCCTTATTGCGGCTTCGCTCGGATGCGTCTTGGTTCAAATTAACGGTCCACTGCTCTCGCTCGCAAGACGCTTCCATGGATTGGCAGCACCCGGGCTATGTGACCAGTGGGCTCGCCCAGCTTGCGCTTGATCCGAAGTCAGATCATGTCTTGGTTTGCGGCAACCCCAAAATGGTCGATGATGTTTATGCGTTGCTTCGAGCGCAGCACTTTGGTCCGCGGTCTGTCATTCGGGAAAAGTATGTTTTTGCCGTACAAGAAAAAGCCGTTCAAGGCCCGGCGCGCTCGAGTGCGGATGAGGCGTTGCTGCAGCAGAAGATGAAAGCCTATGGTGCAACGCCTGCGACTGACCCCAAACCGCTTAAGCCGGTTTGAAACACCAGTGCCATGGCTCATAGATAAAGCCCCAAGGGTTATCTCGGGGATAGCTCAGGGAAAAGCCGAATTGGTGCGCTGAGTGCGATAGCCAGGCAAACCCATCGCTGAGCTCAAAGTCCTCAGTCAATTCAGGGTAGTCTGTGGTCACAATGTCCAGGGCGCGGCCCGTGTGGTGTTCACTGTAGCCCGGCAGCGCCACAACTTGGAGAATTTGATTTGGCGGGTCACCGCGATCGAGTTTTCGCGCGATCAGCTGGCGCTGATAGTCTATGGATCGGAAGGCCGATAACACCTCGAGATGAATGCCGTCTTGCTGGGCGGCGCGGCGCATGTCCGCCCAATGCTTAACGGTGGCCGATGTCGCGTGCAGAACGCGACCCGCTTTTGTCTCGCCAAGCACCGCGAGTTGATGGGGCGGCGCCTCGACTTGTTTCGGCGCTGGATACCGAGCCAGATCCCCAGGCGTTATAAACAGGCGCTCTAACAAATCCTCTTGGACCCGGGCATTGCCCATGATGCCCCCTTAATGAAGATGCTCTATTGGACAAAGGCATCTAAATGAATGTCCGTGTGGCCAAAGGTCGCATCGATCATCATCAGGCGTTTGAAATAGTGGGCAATGGCCAGATCTTCTGTCATCCCCATACCACCGTGGAGCTGAACGGCATTTTGACCGACAAAGCGTGAGGTTTTGCCGATCAGAAACTTCAGAGCATGGATGTGGCGTTGTGCGTCGCCGGAGTTCTGATTCAGGAGCATGGTCGCTTTCATGCACAGCGACTTTGCCAGGTTGTATTCTATGAACATCTCGGTGAGCCGGTGTTTTACGACTTGAAACTCGGATAGGGGATGATCGAACTGCACCCTTTGTTTGGTGTAATCGATGGTGCTTTGATACAAAACGGCCATGGCGCCAACGGCTTCGGCTGAAATTGCCAGAATGCCGCGATTGATAACCGTGTTTAAAGTTTGCGAGGCCGCGCCCTCTGCGCCCACAAGGGCGGATGCCGGGACTCGGACGTTTTCGAGTAGCACCTCGGAGGCCCTCAGCCCATCGACAGTTGGATAGTCTTTTCGCAAGAGACCTTCGCTATCGCCGGGCACTAAAAACAACGAGATGCCGCGTGGGTCTGTGGCTTGACCCTCGGTTCTGGCAGAGACGAGAATGACGTCTGCGGAGGCCGCATTCAGCACGACCGATTTAGTGCCATTGAGTTGATAGTGATCCCCAGTTTTGAGGGCGGTTGTTGCGACAAAGTTGAAATTGGTGGGCTCATCGGCCTCGACATAGGCGAGGCAGCCGGTTAAATCCCCAGCGCCCAACGCGGGCAAATAGTGATGCTTGTGTTCGTCGCTACCCGCAAGTTCTAAGGCCCCTGCAAACAGTACGAGGCTCGAAAGCGTTGGCTCGAGAACCAGGCCTTTGCCAAATTCTTCAAACATAATCATGGTGTCGACCAAATCACCCCCGAGCCCGCCATAGGCCTCGGGGATGGACATTCCGAGCCAGCCTAACTCAGCAAATGTTTGCCAGTGCTGCGTGCTGTAGCCCAAGTCTGAGGCAACCAAGTTTTTGCGTGTCGTTAGATCGTACTCGGTGGCAATAAAGCGTTGGATGCTCTCAGCGAGCATGTCTTGTTCGGTGGTGTAGGCAAGATCCATGATTAATCCTTAACTCAATCCCAATACATTTTTTGCAATGACGTCTTTTTGGACTTCGCTGGCGCCACCGTAGATCGTGGTCGCGCGGCCGCCGAGGTAAGATTGGGTGGCGCCATGAGCGAATTCGGGTCCGAAGGCCTCTGCGCCCCAGGGCGCTGCAAAGACCCCTGCCGCTTCCAGGTTTAACTCGGTGATGCGTTGCTGAATTTCTGTGCCTTTGAGTTTCAAGATGGCGGACTCAGGTCCTGGGTCGCCGCCAGCGGCAACCCGCGCAAGGGTCCGCATCTCGGTAAACTCCAGCGCCAGCAGCTCTGCTTCTAAAACACCGACTTTATTTTTAAAGCTGGAAAGGTCGAGCAATGTGCCCGCGCCAACGCGGACTTTTTGCGCATTTCGCTTCGCCTTTTCGAGGCCCATCACGGAGTTTTGAATGCCCGCGAGCCCTGAGCGTTCATGTGCCAACAAGCCCTTGGCATAGGTCCAGCCTTTGCCTTCTTCGCCAACTCGGTTTTCGACCGGAACTTTGACGTCGGTAAAATAGACTTCGTTGACCGAATGGCTGCCGCCCAAGGTGATAATCGGCCGAACTTCAACGCCAGGATCATCCATGGGAATCAATAAGAACGTGATGCCCTCTTGCTTGGCGCCATCACTGCTGGTGCGGGTCAGGCAAAATATCCAATGCGCGATTTGGGCAAGGGTGGTCCAAATTTTTTGGCCGTTAACCAGATAATGACTGCCATCGGCACTCAGTTCAGCTTTGGTCTTAAGGTTTGCAAGATCAGACCCAGCCCCGGGTTCTGAATAGCCCTGACACCAATTGACGCTGCCATCCCGGATGCCCGGCAAAAACCGGTCCTGTTGGGCTTTGGTGCCATAGTTCATGAGAATCGGCGCGAGCATGCCCACACCGAAAGGCAGTTGCGGTGGCGTCGGCTGCTTGCCCATTTCTAAGTCGAAAATATAACGTTGGGTCGGCGTAAAATTGGGGCCGCCAAAATCCTTGGGCCACTTCGGGATATCCCAACCGCCTTGATCCGCCAAGGCCTTGAACCAGTCGCCACGTTGGGTCCACATCGCCATGCCTTGCGGTACATGTTGATCAATAAAAACTCTTACTTTTTTTTGGAAGGCTAGATCTTCTGGGCTAAACGAAATGTCGATGGGAGGCTCCTTCTGAACGGGATGTCTAAGGGTTCGGTAATCTCGAAGGCCTATTGTGAAGGATCGTTTATCACCCAACAAGGTCGTCGACTGACCTTTTTGACTTGCCGGCAGAAAAATTGACCGTCATCGGTGGATTGGAATTCGCCAACGCGCAACCGAAAAATCGATTGTTGACCGGGCTCCGCGTAGTGGCTCACAGTAAACGGCACATTAAGGGTTAAATTGGGGAGCTCATCTTGAATGAGTGCCCAAAGATCAATGGCCGCATCTTTGGTCTTCATGGCGCCGAGTTGAACGCGTACAACGGGCAGCTGATGGTTTTTTCGAAGGGGGACTTCGGTCGTTTTAAAGTTGGTGGGGGGTAATTGGAAGTTCCAAACTCGGCTGATGGTTTTGACGCGGTCTGTGAGCGCGTCATCGACCGCGTCATCGACCGGGGCTGCAATCACCGCCTCGGGAGATTGCTGGGTGAGCAGATCGATTGCCTTGGCATAGCCTTGTTCCGCAGATTGATTAAACCAATACTGGGCGCGTTGTGCATCGGCTGCAACGCCCTCGCCGAGGTTGAGCATCCGCGCAACCTGAAATTGCGCCGGCGGATGGCCTGCTTGCGCGGCCGCGAGATACCAATTAAAAGCGTCGGTTAAGTCAACTGGGATGCCTTCTCCAAATCGAGACATCATGCCCAAGATGGCCATGGATCGTTGGTCGCCTGCATTCGCGCGTTGTAAAAATGCGGCGCGGGCGGTCACAAAATCATTTGCTCGATAGGCATCTGCTGCGGCGTCGAAGTCGGGCGCTGCCGCGCTAAGGGCCCCGACCAGCCAAAATATCCCGAGGATGAGCACGGACGAGCCGCCTAGGCTTCGTCCCATGATGTTAGAGATACTGACGCTGTAGTGATTCAAGGATTCGGAAAAATTCATCTCGCGTTTCGTGAAGGATATCGGCTACCGGTTTAATGCTTTCAATTCGGCCCGCGACCTGGCCCGAAAGTGGGATTGCCGCCTCCATGTCGCCGCCAAAATAGAGCGCTTGCGCATCGCCGAATTCGGGCATGATGTTGTCAGCCGCATTGGCTTCAAGGCGCGATGTTCGCTCGGTTCTAAGGGCTCTAAGGGCTGGTGAGTGGAATTTGTTGAGGAAGACTGTGCCAGTTTCGGGTGCATCGACAATCGCTTGCTTCCAGTTTTGATGTACGGGGGACTCAAGCGCTGAAACCATACGGGTACCCATTTGGATGCCTTCCGCGCCCAAGGCAAACGCCGCCGCCATGGTGCCGCCATCGACCATGCCTCCGGCGCAATGATGGGCACGTCAACCTTTGACCGCACAAGCGGTAACAGCACCATTGAGGCAACTTCATTAGGGCTTTTGAAGCCGCCGCCCTCACCGCCTTCAACGATCAAGCCATCAACCCCTGCCGCCACAGCTTTCAGCGCCGCAGTGAGGGTTGGCACGACGTGAAAGACCGTCAATCCCGCACGCTTGAGCTGATCGGTATAACGCGTTGGACTGCCCGCCGAGGTCGTTACAAACGTGACGCCTTGGTCAATCACGAACTGCGCGATATCGGGGTCTTTAACAAAGGCCTGAGCGATATTCACCCCAAATGGTTTCTGGGTCAGCAACTTCATTTTTTTAATTTCTGCTTTAACGGCGTCCAATTCGCCTGAACTCGTTTCAATGATGCCAAGGCCGCCGGCATTGGAGACGGCGGAAGCGAGCGCGGAGCGCGCAATCCAGCCCATGGGCGCTTGTACGATCGGGTATTCAACGCCCAGCATTTGGGTGACGCGGTTATCAAATTTCATAGTGTCTCCAAGGCCGGTTGTTCATAGATTTCATACGTGTAGTGATGGTTGCTTTCGAAATGCTCGCGATGGGTGAGCTTAAAAGCGGGGGTTGGAAAGTCTGGGAAAAAGACATTGCCAGCAACCTCAAGATCGATGGTTGTGAGGTGTACTTGGCGGGCATTGGCGAGCGTTGCGGCATAAAGCTCGCCACCCCCGATCACGAAAATGGGCCGCTCGGTTTCCTGTGCGTCTTGTAAGGCCGACTCAATACTGTGAAAAACGCGGCAACCGGGCTGGGCGTACTGCGTCTGCCGCGTCACGATGAGGGTTAACCGACCCGGTAAGGGGCGGCCAATCGATTCGAAGGTGCGGCGTCCCATGATCAGACACCCATTCATTGTAATTTTCTTGAAGAGTGCTTGTTCACCCTTTACCGTCCAAGGGATATCGGCATCGCGTCCAATAACCTGGTTGCGACTCTGGGCGGCAACAATGGCGTAACGAGGGGTCACATTCGCTCCACAGTATCGATACCAAGCAAGTCCAGTCCGGTCTTGAGGGTGCGGGCTGTGATATCACACAATCTTAACCGGCTCATTTGATGCGTCTTAGTCTCGGTTAAAATGGGGCAGTGCTCGTAAAAGCTCATAAATAGACCCGCAAGTTCATACAGGTAATTGCACAAAATATTGGCTTGATAATCCTCTAGATAGTTTGCAATCGCTTCGTTGAACTGCAGGGTTTTTATCGCCAGCGCCAGTTCTTGTGGTGCGGTCAGCAGAATCGGGGTTGCTGGATCTAAGCGCTCAATGCCGGCCCGCCGAAAGAGGCTTCGAATCCTGGTGTAGGCATACTGAAGATAAGGCGCTGTATTGCCCTCAAAAGAGAGCATCGTGGCCCAATCAAACATGTAATCGGTGGTTCTATTTTTTTGCAGCTCAGCATATTTGATCGCACCGATACCGATCACTTTTGCGATCGCCTCGTGTTCGCTGGGCGTAAGATCCTGGCTTCTTTGTTGCAATAGATCTCGCGCTCGATCGATGGCCTCGTTCAGGACATCGATTAATTTAACATCCGCGCCATCGCGGGTCTTGAAGGGCGTGCCGTCGGCTTTTAAAACCAGGCCAAAGGCTAGGTGTTTGGTGGTGAGTGTTTCAGGGATAAACGACGCGGCACGTGCGACCGCAATCACTTGTCTAAGATGCAACTGTTGAGATGCGCCAACCACGTATAGCACCTCGTCGGCTTTGAGTTCGTGATGTCGATACCGCAGCGCTGCTAAATCCGTTGCAAGATACGGAAAGCCGCCGTCAGACTTCTGGACCATCGCCGGTAACGGACGATCCTGCTTGCCCTTAAATTCGTCAAGAAAAACGCAGAGCGCGCCTTCAGATTTCTCGAGCAAGCCTTTTTCAGTTAGGTCGGAGACCAAGGGAAGAAGGTCACTGTTATAACGGCTCTCCGGCATGGCATCTTGCTGGGTCAAGGTGATGTTGAGCTTGTCGTAAACGTTTTGACCATGGTCCATCGAGGTTTGGATGAAGACTTCCCAAAGCTTTTTCAGCGCGGGATCGCCAGATTGCAGTCGGACCACGTAGCCCCGTGCTTTCTCTGCAAAACCGGTATCGTTTTTAAATTTTTGACTGGCCCTTTGATAAAATTTTTCAAGGTCAGCAAGTTCAGCAGTTTGGGCGGTTTCGTTGTTGGAAGACTCATCGAGGTAGGCCAGTAGACTGCCAAATTGAGCGCCCCAATCACCGACATGATTCGCCCGTATTGCTGTTTGTCCTATGTGTTCCAAGACGCGAACAACGGTGTCACCAATCACGGTCGACCGGAGGTGCCCGATGTGCATCTCTTTCGCGAGATTGGGTGAACTGTAATCGACCACGACCCGCCTTGGGGCCGTGTTATCGGGTTTTTCTGCCGGATCACCATTTGAAATGAGTTGGGAGACGAAGGCGGGGGTGAGGGTGATGTTGATGAACCCGGGACCCGCAATCTCTAGGGTGTAGTGGTCCTGCGCTGGCAGGTGTTTGACGATAAGATCCGCGAGCGCCCGAGGATTGGTTTGCATTCGCTTAGCAGCGCCCATGACCCCATTGGCCTGATAGTGACCAAACTCTGGTCGCTGAGACTGCCGGATTACGGGGTTTGGATCTTCAACGCCGGCGGCCAACATTGCTTGATGAAACGTTTGGGTAAGAAGGTGCTTAATATCCATGGTGCGCCTGAATTGAGGATCAAGGCATTATAGCACCAGCGGTGAGAAAACCGTCTGGTTGGTCTTAATCATGACTGAGCCCACGGCTCTGACGGCTCGTTCACCCTTTTGGTTAAGGGTATTGATGCTGAAACCGATTGTTGAATTGCGGTTTTGACCTGCGCAAGCGAAAAAGGCTTGGTTAAGGTTGTCCAGGGCTTGTCTGAAAGGAACTGCCGATGCGGTTCACTTGCGGTGAACGCAGAGAGGATTAAAACGGCCTGACGCGGGTTGGTTTGATAGAGTCGTTGTAGAAATCGGTGCCCTGACAGAACGGGCAACACGAGTTCCGAGAGGATCAGGTCAAGATAGACCGCTTGCTTGAGGTAAAGGTCGAGTCCGGCTTGGCCGTCGGCGGCTGAGAACACTTTGAAGTTCAGTGATGTCAGCGTCAGGGTTAAAAATGCCCGGATTTGCTCATCCGCCTCGACCACCAGCGCGGTGCGCTGTTTAACGGGCAGGCTCGCACTCGCGGTTGATAATCGCGTCTGGAAATTGATTTTCTCAGTCTTGGGCAACCAAAGACGTGCGCGCGTGCCGCGTCCCGGGCCTGGTCCGAGCTGTAAATATCCGCCCTGCCGCATGATCATCTGGCGAATGCTGCTGAGTCCAATCCCATGACCGCCTCGACGGCCTTTGGTGGTAAAGCCCGGCTTAAAAAGATGTGCTTGCAGTTCGCTGGGAATGCCGGCGCCGTTGTCGGTTAGTTCGATGAGATGACCGACTTGAAGGGAATCGGTTGCAGGGTCTGTCCAGGGGTTATCCGGCAGAACGCGTAACGTGAGTTGGCCATCGGTGGGCATGGCATCGCGGGCATTGATGACCAAGTTGAGTAAAATATTTTTCAAAGTTGTTGGGTCGATCAAGACGCTTAAGGGTGCTTGGGTGGGGCCCATATCAAGAACGAGTGTCATTTCAGGACCCAGCACAACCTCAATGGACGGTTTCAGTTCTTGGATTAATGTGCTGAGTTCGCTTTGCTTATTATGGGTCTCACTGGGAATGTCTGATTGAAGGAGCGTTTTGGTGAGTGCGCCCGCATCATTGACGGCTGTTTGCAGCTGTTGGAACGGGGCGGGCAGTGGGCGCACTGAGCTTTTGATAATTTGTTCTGACGCAAGCTGGATGAGGGTTAATAAATTACCGAGGTCATGGGCAATGCCCCGCGTCATCTCACCGATTAATGCCGGTGTGCGCAGAAGCTTCAGTTGCTGGTGGGCTTGATCGATAACGCGTTGGCGCGCCCGAACCGCGCTTTGGTCATCAAAGATAAAAACCTTTTGAGTGCTGATCTCACCGGCAACACTCACTGCGGAGACCTGGATGGGTATTTTTTCACCATCAATGGATAAAAACCAGGCGGGCACACCGGTCATTGGGTGAGCGCCTTGTTGATCTTGATAAAACATGCGGAGTTGATTGTCGCTGAGAGCGCTCGGAACGAACTCGGCAAGGTCGGCGCCTAAACAATTCGGTTGTTGGGTGCCGGTTAAGTGCAGAAAAGCGCGATTGTGCCACTTAATAATCCCGCGAGCGTCGGTTAGGCAGGCGGCTTCAGTGGAGAGCGTTTGGAGCACCTCGCTGAGCGCGGTGGTCGGTATCAACGCTGAGGGTTTTGGAATGTCTCGGGCTTGGACCAAAGCGGCCTGAACGCGATTGTGCGGTCCGCGTGCAAGCAAGAGGTGTTTCTTGTGTCCAAGGGCTTGATTCAACGGCCTAAGCGTTATGAAGGTCTGGTCTAGGGCGCCGGCTCTGATCTTCTGCAATGCGGTTTCACAATCAGATCGGCTTGAGTCAGTCAGGCGCGCCGTGAATTGATCAAAATAGGTGATGCCGAGGCTAGATCTGATTGACGCGAGGGTTTTGACATCTTTGGCGTGCAATTGATTGTCCGCATCGATTTCGAATTGATCGGATTCAATGGTGGTGAGCAATTGCTCGAGACTCATTTGGGTCTGTTTGAGGGTTGTTTGAAGTGCGCGCTGGGTCTGAGCTGAATCGGCCACTTTCTTGCGGAGCAAGGATTCAGCGCGGCGCTGGACGTTGCAAGGCGACGCGCAGGGCTGTTAAGGGTCTTGCATTCAGGCGCTTGAGCCAGCGATTGAAGCTTGCCCCCAGGCGGGCTTCGACGCGACAGTTCAGCTCGAAGCCATTCGATAGGAGCCTGCTACTAAGGCGGAACCTGTCCAGTGCAACGCCCTGAGCGAAGCCGGTCAGTTCGGCCATGAGTAATTCGGAAAATGCAGTGTTGGGTGCGGAGTCTGAATCAGCCTCAACTCGGACAATCAAGGCGTCGCGAGTCCGATAATGAGTGGTAACCTTTACTGGCATGTCTTGGAATAAGTGGCCCGCGTCGCCGATGAGTTCGATCAAAAGATCGAATGGGGTCGCCATTGAACGGCCCAGAACAAGCCAATGATGGTTTTCGGGTCGCTGCCAATATTGGGCTGCGGCGTCCTGGAATTCGGTTTCAGGCAGGATCTGCAGACAATTGACGACCACGCGCTGAAAGTCGGTCCAAGGCAAGGTCGCAAGCGGTTCGGCTAAGGCCTCGTCATTGGCTAGGCCGCGCGTGAGCAGGTTTGGCGCAATGCGCTTTGCTTGGCAGTAGTCCAGCAAGTAGCGAAGTCGATGAACGGGGGGGCCATCTAGATAAAATTCGGTCATGTGGGTCTTGTTTGGTTTTTATTATTATTTTTATACCACCACCCGATAATACCTAGGAATTACTCGGCTGCAAGGGAGGCGGATTGGACGATCAAACGGCAGTCGCTCAGAACCTCGGGAAAGCTGGTTGTGACCGCCTCTGAGGCGTGGGCGCTGAGTGTGTAGTGGCCCCGTTTGACGCGTTCAAACCAGCCATAGTGATTGTCTCTTAAGATTTGCCCTGCTCGAGTGGCGCAGCCTTTTGCCACGAGTTCTTTTGGTTGGGCTATCTCAAGATGTTCTAAAAAGGCGACGATGAGCAAGGCATCCTCTCGATAAACCGTTAGAATTTTTTTTGAAGCAGTCCCGCCCAAATTATCGCTTTGGCCGCGTCCGGAAAATTCTTTAGTGAGCGCAAGCGCCTTTCGGCGTGATCGACGGTGTGGGGTTTTAGTCGGTGGCTGCGCCTGAATGATGCGTGGGCCAATGCTTGAGGTCTGAACAAGCAATAACCCGATGCCGAGGTTTTGGAGCAGTTTTTGGAAGGCTTTGAGGGCCTTCCTTTTTTTGGTTGGCGCGGGCAATGCGATATAAACCTCGTCCGTGAGTTGCAAACGATCGGTTGCTTGATACAGTAACTTTAAAGACGGCTTAAGTTTGAGCTCGACCACCACTAAGTCATCGCCTTTTTGCGCAACTAAATCACAATGCAGGACCTCCCCTCGGACCAGGAATCCCTGATCCTCAAACCAGGTTTTTAACGGGCCGTATAGGTCCGTTTCAAGCATGACTGATTTGATCGAGCAAGGCGTTTTTCAAAACATCAATGCCACCATTGCTCATGATCACAATATGCGCGTTGCTGCGCTCAAGCCCCAGTTGCTGACCAACCGCATGGGCAAGCGAAGGGGTCGTCAAAAACACTGTGCCCCTGTGGGCTGACGGCTTTGTCGAGATCGAAGGCCAAGCGTTCTGGTTTCAACCAAAAGACCCGGTCAGCGTGGACGCAAGCCGGCGCCAATTGATCTTGATGGATGCCGAGGCGCATGGTGTGCGACCGGGGCTCAAGTATTGCGTAAAGCGGCGCTTGCCCAATTTTTTGCCGGAGTCCCGCCAACGTGCTTTTGATCGCGGTTGGGTGATGGGCGAAATCGTCATAAAGGATGGCTTTGGGGGAGACATGCACAATCTCCATGCGCCGTTTCACACCGGTGAAATCGGCCAGAGACTCGATACCTTGCTCCGGTGGAACGCCCACATGTCGAGCGGCTGCAAGGGCTGCTAAGGCGTTCGACAAGTTGTGAACGCCAGTAAGGCCCCAATTCAGCGTGCCCAAGCGTGCGCCCGCTAAGGAAATTAGTTGCGAGGGTTGATGCATCGAAAGCCGCCTGGTGGCTGCGGGTCCTGATCACTGATCACACCAAAGCGCAACTGCTCGGACCAGACACCCCGCTTGAGCAGCGTTTCGATATTGTTATCTTGGCTGTTGCTAATAATGAGTCCGCTGGCCGGCACCCGTCTAATCAGTTGATGGAACTGATCTTCAATGGCCGTAAGGTCTGCAAAGATGTCGGCGTGATCAAATTCAAGGTTGTTGAGGACCAGGGTTCTTGGATGGTAGTGCAAAAATTTTGATTGGCGATCAAAAAAAGACGTGTCGTACTCATCGGCTTCGATCACAAAGAATGGGCTTTCGGTGAGGCGTGCGGACCGCTCGAAATTAGTCGGGATACCTCCGATAAGATAGCCTGGGTTGAGTCCAGCACATTCGAGAATCCAAGTAATCATGCTGGCGGTGGTGGTTTTACCATGGGTCCCGGACACCGCGATGACCCACTTGTCTTTGAGAATGAAACGGCCAAGGAATTCGGCGCCTGAGCAAAATTCCGTGCCGCTTGATAGCAGTGCCTCTACCGCGGGGTTCCCTCGGCCCAGGCCCGCATTGCCTAATACCACTAAATCGGCAGCCCCTGGAATGCTGTCGCGACGATAAGGGGATTGCAAGGCAATCCCCTCCTGGTGCAGTTGATCGCTCATAGGCGGATAAACGCCATCGTCGCTGCCGGTGATCGTGTGACCTTGCGCTTTCGCTAAGAGGGCGATACTGCCCATTAACGTGCCACAAATTCCGAGGATATGAATGTGCATACTTAGGCGCCTGGAAATAAAGAATAGCTGGACAGAACACCAAGTAGTTCAATCATGAAGGCAATCAGGGCGCCTTGCACGATGCTGATTTGAGCTGACTTGGATAACACATAACCGCAGACGGTGAGCCACCAACCTAGCCAAACCCAAGTCAAGCTATCGGCCAAGGTCCGCATAATGCCGGGCTCGGCAGAGAGTAATGTGAGATTAATAGGTAACAAAATACAGGTGAGCAGGGCGCTGACGCCCAAGAGATTGCCAATGACACTGGGCAGTCGGGCGGCAACCCCTTTAAACCACATCAGCATGAAAATAAAAACCACTTGGATTGTCAGTCCAACCATGATCATTGCAAAGGTTGTGAGCAGGCCCCGGTTTGGATAGCTCAACAAGCCAGCAACCGTGATGACGCTAAGATAGACACCGGTTACCACCAGAAGGACCGAGTGCTGATTCGGGAGTTCAGAGGGATGCCGTTTGAAAAGGCAAAGTTGCCAGAAATAATTGAAGATCGGCTGCAAGTTGGCTCAATCCATGATGAAGCTTTAAAAGACGAGTGTGCCAGTAAATTTAAAAAAATGATAATCAGGTACGGTTTGGCATCAGCGCTCGATTCCCCGGTAGCCTGTGTCGATCGCCCAAACCGCTTTTAATTTCAGGGCGACCAGGAGCGTTGTCAGCGCAAGGATACAGCCGCTGGTTATGAGGCCTGTTTGAACACCATAATGCTCTGCGATGTAGCCAATGGGTAGAATGCCGATCGGCATTAAGCCGTGTGACATAAGATCGATACTCATGATCCTGCCGCGCATGTGCTGATCGACTTGAAGTTGAACAAGGCTTCGGTTCATTGACATGTTGATCGCAGAGACAAAACCCATGCAACAAATGATGAGGAATGCCGTGGTGAAGGTGCTTGAGGCGCCGAAGCAGGCAACCGAGACCCCCCAAAGGACGTTCGTTAAGATGAGCCAATAGCCCTTGTGCCGGAGCCCGCTGAGTTTCGCCAGTAGCAAGGAGCCAACAATCGCGCCAAGACCCATGCCCGTCATGAGCAGGCCTAGCGTGTCTGGGCCTGCCAATAAAACGTCGGTATTAAAAGCGGGTAGGAGGGTGTTAATACTGAGGCCAAACAGAAAGGGCAAAATGGACAACAGGATTAAGCCGCCAACGATGGGGGACCGCACCACATAACGCAGACCCTCAAGGGTGTCTTGAAAGGGACTTTTACGTGGGGCATCGGTCGGATTGCCAGCATGTTTGATGAGCAAAACCGACGCGCCAGAAAAGAAATACAGTATCGAAATGACGACATAGACCCAGCCAACGCCGTACGTTGAGGTGGTGTCGCCATCGGCCAGTTGGGCAATCATGAACCCGGCCAGTGCAGGGCCTAAAATTCTCGAAAGATTCCAGGCAGCGGTATTAAAGGCCATGGCGTTGAAGATCCGTTGTTCACCGACAATTTCAGGAATCAAAGCGGTGCGAGCTGGAATAGAGAGGGCCATGATGGTGCCATTTAGGAAGCCGATTGCAACAAAATGCCAAAAGGTGACCTCGCCTGAGAAAATAACGATGGTTAAGTAAAGCGTTGCAACCCCGTTGATGATCGGGGACCAGCCAATGAGCGGTTTTTTTCGAACGCGATCTGCGAGCACGCCGCCGACGAGCGCAAAAAAGACTTGCGGCAACATAAAGGCCAGCGTGACCCAGGTTAATTGGATGGCAGAGGAGGTCATCTCATAGACCAGCCAGCCTTGGGCGACCTGCTGCATGTTCATTGCAAAGGCGGAGCCCAACATCCCGAGCCAAAGATAGAGGTAGTCGCGCACGCCCAGGGCCGCAAATAGACGTTTGTCAGGCTCGGTTTGCGGCAGGGTGGTTGCGTCGTTCAAGGGTTGGCGCAGTGCGCAATCACCGCTTTTGCTGCGGGCGGTGTTGCCTGCTTGGGCGGAGGACAGGGCTCAAGAAGCTCGAGTCCCGCCTCGGAACAGTGAATGCGCTTAAAACTTGCAGGATCACGCCGCTTAATCGGGTAATCCTAGTACGCGTTTGCCGATGATGTTCATTTGAACCTCATTGGTCCCGCCGTAAATGGTGACAGCGCGCGCGTTGAGCCAGCCTCGCGTTGTCTCGATTTCCTTGTCTTCAAAGCCTTCGCCTTCCCAGCCCAACCCTTGTGCGCCCATAAGTTCTGATTTCAAAGCGGCGCCATCGCGCGCAAGGGTTGATCCAACCAGTTTAAAGATCGAGGTCGTCGCGCCTGGGGTTTGACCGCTCTGATTTTCTTGAACGACCCGTGAGGTGGTGAGTTGGAAAGCCCGTTCGGTCATGCTGTGTTTGAGGATTTTTTCGCGGTAATCAGCGTCGCCAATCTTGCCGTCATGATCACCGATGTAGCGCTTTGCAATGTCTGCAAGGGGATTGGTTTTGACCGCTTTTTTCTTATTCGCGGCCCCGGATAAGCCGCCAATCCCGGATCGCTCAAATTGCAGCAGACGCTTGCCGATGGTCCAGCCCTTGTTGAGCTCGCCGACGAGATCAGCGCGATGCGCCATGGCATTATCCAAAAAAGTTTCACAAAACGGCGACGAGCCAGAGATTAATCCAATCGGCTTCACCGTAACGCCGGCCTGATGCATATCTAGCAGGACGAAGCTGATGCCTTCGTGCTTGGCCGCGCTCGGATCTGTCCGAACCAGCGCAAACATCCAGTCTGCATACTGAGCGCCTGAGGTCCAAATCTTTTGGCCATTGATTATGAATTGATCGCCCTCGATCACGGCTCGCGCCTGCAGAGCGGCCAAGTCCGAGCCCGCGCCGGGCTCGCTGTAACCTTGGCACCAGCGAATAGTGCCGTCGGTGATACTGGGGAGGTGTCTGAGCTTTTGTTCCTCAGTGCCGTACTCTAAAAGGGTGGGGCCGATCATGGTGAGGCCCATGCCGCTGGAGGCGGCGGTTGCCTTAATGCGGCCCATTTCTTGGGACAAGATAATGGCTTCCTCTCGGCTGAGACCGCCACCGCCATAGGCAGTCGGCCACATCGGGGCAATCCAACCCTTGCCGGCCATCCGCTCGCGCCAGACTTTCAGCGGCCTCGGTACTATAAATGAGGTGCGCATCTTCCCAATGGAACGACAGGTTCCGCATTGCCTGAGGGCAATTTTCTTCTAGCCATGTTCTGGTTTCGGTTCGGAAAGTGGTTAGGTCCGTCATGGTTGCGCTCCTTCTTCTGAGGCCGAGGGGATGAAAGGTTTGATTCTCCTCCGTCGCGTTAAATTGTCCAGTCATTCTGGGCATTATAGACCAGTGCTATAATCTTATATTCGTTGGCTCGCTTTAATGAATTCAAAGGCCCGTTTCGTGCCCGTTTGACGTATGACTGCCTAGATGCCGCGCTGGCGGCAAACAAGCGGCGCCATGCCCTAGAAGGGTGTGGGGGTCGAGGGGCAGCAAGGTAATGAAGCGCTAGGAGAACAGGATGTCGGTGCTCAAAGGACTTAATAGTGTTCAAATTTGGTTGTTGCTGGTATGCGTCAGCATCATCTTAATGGTTGGCGTCGGCGGCGCGACCCGCCTGACGCACAGCGGATTGTCGATGGTCGATTGGAAGCCGATTGCCGGTATTCTGCCACCACTGAACGCGCAGGCTTGGGAGGCGGAATTCGCGCAATACAAGCAATTTCCGGAATATCAAAAATTAAATAAAGGCATGAGCCTTGAGGCGTTCAAGGCCATTTTTTATTGGGAATATGGACATCGCGTTCTAGGGCGCGCCATCGGTCTCATCTTCGTGGTGCCGTTTTTATATTTTTGGTTTGCCGGGCGGATTGAGCGGCCGCGTAGATCGAGATTTTTGATTGCGCTGGCTCTGGGAGGCTCCCAAGGGCTGCTCGGCTGGTTCATGGTAAAGAGCGGTCTGGTCGATCGGCCAAGCGTTAGCCACTTCCGGCTGGCGGCGCACTTGTGTTTGGCCCTGTTTATTCTGGCGTATGTTTTCGATTTGGTGCTGTCAATGTCGACCCAGCAGAGCGCCGCAGTGCCCAGTGGATTTCGACGGATTGTGCAGATTTTCACGCTGCTCTTGGTCGCGCAATTGATTTATGGCGGATTCACCGCCGGGCTCAAAGCCGGCTTAGGGTTCAACACCTATCCTAAGATGGGGGAAGCATGGATTGCAGAGGCGGCGCTGACGCTTGCACCTTTTTGGCTGAACTGGTTTGAAAACGGCGCGATGATCCAATTCATACACCGCTGGTTGGGCCTGGCAGTGTTGGTGGCGGCAGCGGTGACGCTGGGTGCGGCTCTGAGCCAAGATGCAGGGGTGCGCGTGCGCCGGGCTGCGGGCCTATGCGTGGGACTCGTCTTTGTTCAATTTTTACTGGGCATCGTAACCTTGATTACCGTTGTGCCATTATCTTGGGCCTTAACGCACCAGGTTTTTGCCTGTTTTGTGGTGTTAGGATTGACCTATTTGAACTTTCTCGTGCGCCCCCGAGCAGCAACTTAAAGCCGCGGCGCTCAGAGCATGGAGCTGAAAATCTGATGCGCGTTTGCCTTGCCCAAATTAACACGACGCCGGGCGATTTTGCCGGCAACTTCGATCGGATCGAGGCAGGGATTCGGGCGGCTCAATCAGGGGGGTGCGATGTCGTTGTCTTTCCTGAACTCGCGATTCCAGGTTATCTGAGTCAGGATTTGATGTATCACGCGCGGTATCTCCAGGAGAATCAGCGGATCCTGGCGGATGTGATGCGACTGTCTGGGCTATCAGGGTTTGAAGATCTGTGCATCGTGGTGGGTTATATCGAACGCAATGAGGGTCCAGGCAAGCCCTTTTACAATGCGGCGGCGGTCATTCAGGCTGGGCGCCAAACCTTTAACCACCGTAAGAACTTGTTACCGTTTTATGATGTTTTCGATGAACAACGCTACTTTGAAGCAGGTACGGCGCTAACAATATTCCCCTTAAAAGGCCAGACCGTCGGCATTGCGATCTGCGAAGATCTCTGGAATGACAAGGGCGAAGCGGGTTATCCGGTGCGGAATAACCCGCTAGCACAGTATCGGGCAGCGGGCGTTGAGGTCCTGTTGTCGTTGAACAGTTCACCTTTTGTACACGATAAGCTTGCCCAAAGACACGCGGCCATTGCTGAAAACCTAGGCGATATGACCCTTGTTTATGTTAACCAATGGGGCGGGCAAGATGAGTTGGTTTTCGACGGACAAAGCTTTGTCGTTCAGCGCCAATCGATTCTCTATCAGTCTCAGGAAGTCAAGGTTGATGAGTTTGCGGTCGTTGATTGCGCCGCGTTGTCGACCGCGGCTAAGCCGTCACCGCCTCAGCCGGCAGTCAAGGGACAGCGAGCACAAGTCGATCTGTATGATTTGCTGGTTTTAAGTGTTCGGGATTATGTGCACAAGTCCGGTTTTGAGCAGTTGGTTTTGGCCAGCAGTGGTGGCATTGATAGCGCTTTGGTTGCGCAAATTGCGTGCGATGCGGTAGGGCCAAAGCAGGTTCATGCCGTGCGGATGCCGTCGGTTTGGAGCTCCTCTGGGGCAGGTCGGGATGCGATCGCTTTGCATGCCGCATTGGGATGCTGGGATTACGAGGTGCCGATCGCACACCTTGAGTTGGTTGCCAGTCTCAATCAGCAGTTTAGTACCCAAACGGATCCAGAGAACTTGGTGACCCAAGTATTGGCGGCGGATCGTTACAGCACCGTTGCGGATCAGAATATCCAGGCCAGACTGCGCGACGTGTATGTGATGCATTTTTCCAACGCGTTTGGTGCAATGCCGCTGTCAACGGGCAATAAAACCGAATCGGCCTGCGGTTATTACACGCATTTTGATATGAACTTCAGTTTTGCGCCGCTTAAGGATCTTTATAAGTGGCAGGTATTTGCGTTGGCGACAGCAGGCGGGCGGATTCCGGCTGAGATTATTGTGAAGCCGCCCAGCGCAGAACTTGCACCGGATCAAACGGATGAGGCGAGTTTGCTGCCTTACGCGATATTGGATCCGTTGGTTCAGGCGTATATCGAAGACTATGTTAATGAATTCGATGCTTTTAAGACTTGGGTTGAACACGGGGCGGTTGATGGTCGCCGGATCTCTATGGATTTGACGCGATTGCGGGGTTGGCTGCAGGCGCGTGGGTCGTCAGCGCGTTATCAGTCGTTAATAAAATTGATCGCCGGCATGGAGTANAAGCGTCGTCAAACCTGCCCAGGCCCCAAGGTCTCCAAGGTCGCCTTCGGTATGGGTCGACGGATACCGATTGTNAAGAAGGCACATTAGTTTGGGCCGCGCCGCGGGCTCATTCGAGTCCCAGCGGCCGCCCGGTCCCTAGTTGGCCGCCCAAAGCGCCTTGAAACAGCTCGTTATAACGACGTTGCATCATCGAAAGGNCGCCGTANGTGTAAAGCCGTTTTAAAAGCGCGTTGGGTTGCACCGCCCGTATTAATGTTCCACCGCAATGCGGCGGGGTAGTTGATCGGTTTTCCTCGGAATCAAAATGGTCACCAAGCCAAATTTNATCGAGGCCCGGATCGCATCAGGATCGGCATCTTCTGTTAGATCGAAGACCTGCTCNAAGTGCCCTTCGCCGAGACCTTCATGAAGCAGTTGGCTTGCCGGATCTGGGACATCCTGCTTGGATTGACCGGAAATCGTGAGTCTTCGCCGTTCAATGCTCACGTCTAATGTCTCTGGCGAAACACCGGGCATGGCCAATTTGATTTCAATCTGGGTTGGGGTTTGACGCAGATCATAGCTTGGCGCGCGCTTGTTGCTCGATGGGTTGCCATCGCTTTTTTGTCCTGGGTTGGTGCGTGCTGGATGCCCGCCAAAGTTGAGCCATTGGGCAAAGTTTGGGTTCATCTGGCGGGTGCTCAGCGTTCGAAGTTGATAGGTCATGGTTTTTGCTCCTAGTGGTTGTCTAAAAATGCTGCTGAGGGTTAGATAAGATTCAGCCGGTTGAATTCAAGGGCTAAGCGTTAAAAAACTAAAATTTAACCGCCCGTCTTTTCGGTATAATTAAAAAAATCTTGGTGTAGGAGAGCAATGTGTCCAAGGCGAACATCTTTTATGCGCAGTCAGGTGGGGTTACCTCGGTTATCAATGCGTCTGCCTGTGGGGTAATCGAAGCGGCGCGGCAAACTCGAGCGGTGGGTCGGGTGCTGGTCGGTCGAAACGGTATTCTGGGTGCGCTGAATGAAGAATTGATTGATACCGCCTTGGAGTCCAAGCGCGACATCGCGATGCTTCGTCATACCCCAAGCGGCGCCTTTGGTTCCTGCCGATATAAGCTGAAATCGTTGACGCCAACCGATTGGAGTACGAGCGTCTTATAGCGGTCTTTAAAGCGCACGATATCGGATATTTTTTTTACAATGGCGGCGGGGATTCGCAGGATACGGCGAACAAAGTGGCGCAGTTTAGTCAAGACGTCGGCTATCCCGTGCAATGCATCGGTATCCCCAAAACCGTTGATAATGACCTACCCTTCACCGACACCTGTCCCGGATTTGGTTCGGTGGCGAAGTATGTGGCGGTTGCAACCGAAGAAGCGGGTTTGGATGTGGCGTCAATGGCGGCCTCTTCAACCAAAGTGTTTGTGTTAGAAGTGATGGGTCGACATGCAGGCTGGATCGCCGCCGCCGCGGCGCTTGCGGCAAAATCTAAAGGCGACCCGCCTCACATCATCATTCTGCCGGAGGTCGCATTTGACCCCGCGCGTTTTCTCCAAAAAGTGGCACAAACCGTTGCCAAGAAGGGGTATTGCGTGATTGTCGCATCCGAAGGCGCGCAATTTGAAGACGGGCGATTTTTAGCAGCGTCCGGCGGGGTCGATGCTTTTGGGCACGCCCAGTTAGGGGGCGTTGCGCCCACTTTGGTGGATATGATTAAGGCGAAACTCGGATATAAGTGCCACTGGGCGGTTTCAGATTATCTGCAGCGCGCGGCGCGTCATATTGCTTCCGCCGTTGATGTGGCCCAAGCCTACGCCGTGGGCGCCGCGGCGGTGAATCTTGCGGTTGCGGGCGAGAGCGGGGTGATGGTGACCATTGAGCGTCAAGCTGGCATCCGTTATCGCTGGCGCGTTGGGAAGGTTGCGCTGTCGAGGGTTGCCAATGTTGAACGTAAGATGCCGAAGTCCTTTATTACGCGAGATGGTTACGGTATTACGGCCGCCGGGCTCAACTATTTGAGGCCGCTGATCCAAGGCGAAGACTACCCGCCTTATAAGGATGGTCTGCCCCAGTACGTCCGGCTTAAGAATCAATTGGTCCCGAAAAAATTACCAAAGTTTAAGATGTCCTAGCGTTGGTGCCGAAGGGTTGGGCTTCGCCCATCGGCAATGGAATTTCCAAGGCGTTAAGGGTCATCGCAACGGTTGTGTAGTAGCCGCATAAACTGATCAGCTCGATTACGCCAGGGCGACCAAAACCCGCCACTGCTCGTTGGTAGAGCGCCTTGGTTAGTCGCTGATTGTGCTGAAGGGCACTGGCAACCTCCCAGGTCATTTGATCGAGTGGGTCACTCAGGCGCAGGGGCTGGCGGTGTTTGATTGCCTGAATGATTGACTCGGTTAAGCCCGCGTCTCGCGCCATGGGTTCATGTGCCCACCATTCAAACGCTGCTTGCCAATGCGCGGCTGTGACCAAGATCGCCAGTTCGATTTGACGCCGATTGAGGCTGCTCTGAAACCGATGGAAGTAGCCGAGGTTGGATAGGATTCCGCCTAATACGGGAGATTCAATCCAAGGGTCAAAGGGTCCGCCGAGACTTTGCGCGGGGTCAAGCCCTCGAGAGGTTTTGATTTGATGGTGAAGCTGCTGCTGTTCCGGCGTGAGTTGCTCAAAATCTAATGGCGTGTAGCGGTCGTCCATTGTGCACATCCTTTATCGGTCTCTTTTAAAAACGGATCCTAAAATTCAGACAAAAAAAAGCGGGCCAAGGCCCGCTTTTTTACCCAGTTTTACCCTTATAACAAGGGCGCAATCACCAAGCTAACAATGGCCATGACGTTGATCAAGATATTCATGGCAGGCCCAGAGGTATCCTTGAAGGGATCGCCTACTGTGTCGCCAACAACCGCTGCCGCATGGACGTCGGAGCCCTTGCCACCGAGGTTGCCTTTCTCGATATACTTTTTGGCATTGTCCCAAGCCCCGCCAGCATTGGCCATCATGAGCGCCATCAAGACGCACCCAAGTAATGCCCCCGCCAGCATGCCGCCAAGCGACTCAGCGCCTAAAACGAAACCAACGACCGGTGGTGCAGCAACGGCAATGATGCCGGGCAGAATCATTTTCTTAAGCGCCGCATTGGTTGCAATTTGAATACACTTTTCGTGATCGGCTTCGGCTTCGCCTTCCATCAAACCTTTGATTTCTCGGAACTGGCGACGAATTTCTTCGATCATCTCCATGGCAGCATCTCCGACCGCCGTCATCGTAATGGAGGCGATCAAGAAGGGCAGCGTGCCACCGATGAAAATACCGACCAATACTTTTGGATTCGACAAGAGCAGTGCAAACTCGGGTTGATGGACTTTCATGGTTTCAACAAAAGCCGCAATAATGGCAAGGGCTGCAAGCGCTGCCGCGCCGATCGCAAAGCCTTTCCCAATGGCCGCTGTGGTATTACCCACTTCGTCTAAGCCGTCGGTGATTTCTCGGACTTCGTCGCCCAGGCCACCCATCTCAGCAATGCCGCCTGCGTTGTCCGCAACTGGGCCATAGGCGTCAAGCGCCATGGTCATGCCGACGGTTGCGAGCATCCCAACAGCGGCAATCCCCACGCCGTACAGGCCAGCGACTTCGGTTGAAACGTAAATGATGGCCGCAATGGACAGGATAGGAATCACGACGGACTCCATGCCAACGGCTAATCCTGTAATCATGACGGTTGCGGTACCGGTTTTACCGGATTCTGCGATCCGAACAACAGGTCCTTGTGCGGTGTAGTATTCGGTCACAAGGCCAATGATCATGCCGCCGATCGTGCCAGCAATCATGGCATACCAAACATTCGTGCTGATCCCGAGTGCTTCAGCTAGGAAATAGGTGCCGGCAATCAGGATGACCGCAGAAGCTTGGTGCCCCATGCGGAGCGCCTTTTCAGGGGCTGAGTTTGATCGAGCGCGAACGATCAAAATGCCGATAATCGAACAAATCAATCCGAATGAACTCAGTGCTAAGGGGAAAGACATTAGGGCCGCACGCGCATCAATCTCTGACAAACCTTGGGTTAGGATTTGCGCGCCTGGGCTGCTCATAACCAAAGTTGATGCAATGGCGATGGTTGCAATCATTGAGCCGCAATAGGACTCAAAAATGTCCGATCCCATGCCAGCAACATCGCCGACGTTGTCGCCGACATTATCCGCGATCACGCCAGGGTTTCGGGGGTCGTCTTCCGGAATGCCCGCTTCAAGCTTACCG
>JGI20157J14317_10001121_pt1 | contig 25654 bp, 24 predicted proteins | sample COG_07_FD_14317 | JGI IMG/M metagenome (IMG submission 14317)
TCCTGGTTCTGAAATACAGGAATTTGTGGATCGTGTAGTAGCACTTGGCGGTGGATCTGAAGAAAGTGGTGGGCTGGACGACGCCCTAAAGGCTGCTGAAGAAATGCTTGATGAGGGTAATGTGGCTGATGCTGCCCAAACTTTTTTGGCAATTATAGAAGAAGACACAGTAAATGTGAGCGCTTATGCTGGATTAGTGAAGTCAAATTTAATGTTGAATGATCTTGAAGAAGCCGAAGCTATTTTGAATGGTGCGCCTACTGAAATTACTGATGCACCAGAATTGGAGGCTGTCCGTGCGCAATTAGATCTTGCGAAACAGGCAGCAAATGCAGGGCCTTTGGATGACTTAGAGGCTGCAGTACAATCTGATGGTCAAAACCACCAAGCGCGGTTAGAGTTTGCAACAGCGCTACATGCCGCGGGCAAGTCCGAAGAAGCTGTATCGCAACTACTCGAACTTTATCTTCGCGATAGAGATTGGAATGAAGGGGCTGCCAAAACGCAACTATTTACTATTTTTGATGCACTGCCAGCCAATGACCCTGTGGTGCTGAACGGGCGTCGTAAATTATCTTCATTAATATTTGCATGATTTTATTACTGCGCTAGGTATACCCAATGACACTTCAATATGACATGCCCGATGTGATACCGGTGTTCCCTCTGCCGGGAGCGCTATTGTTGCCGCGCGCCAAGCTACCGTTGCACATATTTGAGCCGCGTTATCTAAACATGATAGAAGACAGTATGAAAACTGCGAGCCGGTTTATTGGTATGGTACAGCCCTACTCAGCGCGTGGTGGTGACATGGTGTTGCACTCTATCGGTTGTGCCGGTCGTCTCAGTCAAATTTCAGAGACTGAGGATGGCAGGTATATGGTGACGCTGTCGGGCATGAGCAGGTTTCGTGTAAAAGAAGAGGTTGAGGGCTTTGCTCCGTATCGAAGATGCCATGTGACCTGGGACGGTTTCGAACGTGATCTAGGCAAAGTTGAGAAAGATACTAGTTTCGATCGCAAAGCCTTTTTATCTATCCTAAAACGATATTTCGATAACCAACAACTTGCGACTGATTGGGATACTATGAAGGAAGCAGATGATGAATTGCTTATTAATTCTTTGTCTATGCTTTGTCCTTTTAAGCCTGAAGACAAACAAGCTTTATTGGAAGCTCCAAGTCTAAGCACCCGTCGAGAAACTTTGACGACACTGATTGAATTTGCATTGCGGGTGGTGCAGATGAAGATGTTTTACAATGAGCGCAATTGACCGAAAAATGTTAGAATATTTGATCTGTCCTCAAACGGGAGGGCCTCTAAAGTATGATGCAGACAGTCAAGAGCTAGTATCGAAATCTGCGCATCTGGCTTATCCAATTAGAGACGGCATTCCTATAATGCTTTTTGGTGAGGCTCGTGAGATTGAATAGAATATCAAATTAACTCTAAAGCTCTTGCCCTCTCAAAAGTTTTGGTACATCGCCCGATGTGCCTGCAGCATTTGCAACTAACGCCTGACGCAGGATAGTATTATTATTAACAAGACCTAAGCCTAAATCACGTATCGTGCGGGTTATAGGATTATTGTTTGAAAATAAATTATTAACACCGTTTGTAACAAGACTGAGCATCGCATTGTCAAATCTACGCCAATGTTGGTATTGCTCTAAAGTTGTCTGATTTCCCAAATCTTGGCCCCGTCGTTTTGTTTCACATAATATCTCTGCTAGGGCGGCCACATCTTTAAACCCAGCGTTCAAACCCTGACCTGCTATTGGATGTACTGAATGTGCGGCGTCACCCACGAGAGCGAGACGCGTATCAATCATTTGATGTGTCGTAGATAATTTTAGTGGATAAATGTAACGACTACCAACTAAAGAAATATTACCCAAAAATTTACCAAATCGGGGTAGCAAGCATCAAGATATTCATCACTTTTTAAATTATGAATAACTGAAGCTGTTTCGGATTTTTCAGTCCAAACAATACCACTGCGATTTCCAGTGAGTGGCAGTATGGCCAATGGGCCAGCTGGCAAAAAGTGTTGATATGCAATGCTATTGTGAGATTTTTCATGTTCAACTGCACAAACTAAAGACGATTGCCCGTAATCCCAGCCTATCCGATGTATTCCAGCTGCTGCCGCTGTTCTTGAATTCTGACCATCAGCGCCAACTAAAATGGAAGTAGAGAGTGAGGTTTCATTATTCAACTCAACGAGCGCGGTTGGTCCGTTAAGTGTTTGTTTTATAATTTCTACTTCAGGGAAATAGGCCACGTTTGTCTCGGCTAAGGACTTTAATAGGGCGTGCCTTAGGTGGCGATCTTCCACAACAAAACCCATTGGGCCATCATTGAAATCTCTCTTGTTAAAGTGCATTGCAAAAGGTGAGGGTTTTTCATCAATAGAACCGTCTGTAACTTTTATTTCAAGCATTGGCTGAGCTTTAGAGTTTAAGTTAGGCCATACATTAAGAGCTGACAGCATTTTCTTACTCGCTGAAGATAGTGCATAAGACCTACCAGTAAAATCACTGCTAGAGAGTGTTTCTCGTGCCTGTTTGTCAATTATAGCTACACTTATTCCAGCATGATTTAATGCTAGAGCTAACGTAATGCCATTAAGGCCACCGCCAGAGATGATAACTTCATAATCCATATTACTGACATGATGTAGCTAAGAGATGTTGTCGAGGGGTTAAGACACCGTTAGTTTGTAAATAAACAGGGGAGGTCGAGCAATGGAACGATGGTTGGAAATGAGCGCTGCAGCCCTTGGTCGAGAGATTGGCAAGGGTAATATTAATCCTATAGCCTTGACCCAAAGATATTTGGATGCAATTCACGCGCATCCATTTAAAGATAGAATCTACACGGTCGTCACAGATGAACGCGCCCTGCTAGAGGCTACTGCAGCTGCCGAACGTTCAGCTAGCGGTCAACGCAAATCTGCCTTGGACGGTGTTCCAGTTTCTTGGAAGGATTTATTTGATAGTGCAGGTACGGCTACTGAGGCGGGTAGCTTGCTGCTGAAGGGACGCATCCCCGAGGTGGACTGTGAAGTTCTGAAAACTGCAACGTCCCTTGGCCTGGTGTGTCTTGGTAAAACGCACATGTCTGAATTAGCGTTTTCGGGTCTTGGCTATAATCCTAAAACGGCAACTGCGCCTTGTGTAAATGATCACTCAGCTGTTTCAGGAGGTTCTTCCTCGGGTGCCGCCGCATCTGTTGCATTTGGATTAGCAGCCTTGGCTATTGGGTCAGACACCGGTGGATCGGTTAGGGTGCCAGCTGCTTGGAATGATTTAGTTGGGCTCAAGACTACAAGTGGCCGACTGTCTTTAAGCGGCGTGGTGCCGCTATGTGCTCGCTTTGATACTATTGGACCTCTCTGTCGTTCAGTTGAAGATGCCTCGCTTGCGTTGGCATCTTTAGAGGGTGCTCGCCCTGTAGATTTAACTAACTTTAAATTAGAGGGTTGCCGTTTTGCAGTTTGTGATACGGCTGGATTTGATGATATCCGAGAGGGACCGCAAGAAGGTTTTAGTAATGCTATACATAGATTGAAGGCAATGGGTGCGGTGGTTGAAAACCTTGAACTCCCCCAAGTGCAAGAAGCCCTGGACCTCACTGGCGTCCTGTTTACACCTGAGGCTTATGGAACCTGGAAAGATCAAATTGAGCTCAAACCTGAATTGATGTTTGAAGAAATACTTCTGCGGTTTCGCAGTGGGGCTAATATTTTAGCACCTGACTACGTAGCAGGTTGGCAAAAGTTGGATCAATTGCGAGCTGATTATTACGATGCTACATCAGGTTATGATGCCATATTAATGCCTAGTTCACCAATTTTGCCACCTAATATCAATCGTCTATCTCAAGACCATGAATATTATGTCAATGAGAACCTGCTGGCGCTGCGAAATACCCGTATCGGCAATCTACTAGGAGCTTGTGCCTTAACATTGCCTACTGGCATCCCCTCCTGCGGCTTGATGATCGTATGTCCTCCAATGCAAGAGCATCGCCTTTTAAGGCTTGGAGCAGGAGTTGAAAATGCTTTGGCGTGAATTTACTTTCAGATTTTCTGTGGCAGTTAAGCTAGCCTAACGATCCTGACGAAGAGGAACTAATATATGATACCTACCCGATTTGACTTGCTCCCAACCGCTACTTGGCCTCGCTTGCGCACTCTCCTGGATTGTCATGCCCCCGGGGGGGATGTCATTAACATGACTATTGGTGAGCCAAAGCATAAGTTTCCTGATTGGGTTGTGCCTGCCCTTGTGGATGCATCTTCAGGATTTAATAACTATCCTGATAATTATGGCACGGAACAACTGCGCAGAAGTATCTGTGGGTTTCTTAAGCGACGATATCGGGTGTCCATGGATCCAGATAATCAGGTAATGGTTCTTAACGGAACGCGGGAAGGCCTGTTTAACGCNGTTGTTGCACTTTGCCCAACAGGCTCAAAAATTTTTATCCCAAATCCATTCTATCAAGTCTACACCGTAGCTGCTATGGCGGTTGGCGCCCAATCGGTCTACCTACCAGCAAGCGCTGAGCCCAATCGGTTTACCTACCAGCAAGCGCTGAATCAGGCTTTCTCCCTAACTTAGATCACCTTACACCGTCTGAACTAAATGAAGCATCAGCATTCTTCCTTTGCTCACCCGCCAATCCACAGGGTGNGATAGCTGACGTAGATTATTGGACCCGTCTGCTTCGACTGGCTGAGACTTATGATTTTAAAATTTTTGCAGATGAATGTTACAGCGAAATCTATCGNAGTGCGCCACCACCTGGGGCTTTAGAGGTTGCTGCTGAAATTGGCGCTGATCCGGAGCGTGTGGTTGCCTTCCACTCACTATCCAAGCGCTCAAACTTACCTGGCTTGCGGTCTGGATTTGTAGCGTCTGGGTCGAGGAACATATCCCAGATTAAGCAGCTACGAGCTTATGCAGGTTGCCCGGTAGCTGGCCCCATACAGGATGTTTCTGCTAAAGTGTGGGCTGATGAAGAGCATGTTGTTGCTAACAGGCAACTATATTGTGACAAGTTTGAGGCGTCTGACCACATTTTTGCCGGTATTGATGCATATAATTCACCTCTGGCTGGGTTTTTCTTGTGGTTACCTGTCGAAGATGATCAAATGGCAACATTAAAACTTTGGACTGAAAAAGGGGTGCGGGTGCTACCAGGATCATACTTGGGGCAAATCGCAAACGAGCAGAACCCTGGGTCCGGTTACGTCCGAGTTGCTTTAGTGGCTCCAAAAGAAGAAACGCAGCGTGGATTAACTATTATCCGTGACTGTTTGTATAAATGATGTTGAGGTTTACATGGCATATCCAACCCGCGGGCGTGATCCGCTTTTGGACGCTACAACGCAGGCTTTTTTAGAGAAGCGAGGCGTTGAAGCTCTTGGTTTAATTTTTATTCTTGTAGGTGTTTTTTTAACACTTACATTGGCAAGCTATTCGCCGGAGGATTCGGCATGGATGAGCTCGGGTGGCCGCGAGATTGGTAACCTTTTTGGCCAACTAGGTGCCACGGTTACGGCGCCCTTGATGAAAATTATGGGCCTTGGCAGTTGGAGCATTCCGTTTCTTTTTGTTGTGTGGGGCATGCGTTTAATTACCCATATTGGTGCAGAGCGCATGTTAATTCGTCTTATTTACGCACCAATTTTTTGGGCACTGTGTTCCCTGTATCTAGCCACCGTAACACCACATGCTGATTGGGTTCACAATTTTTCTATGGGTGGTCTTTTCGGTGATACTGTTCTCTATATAATACTACAATTATTGCCTGGCTCGGCTGCTTTGGGCGCAAATGTTATTGCAGTTATTCTTGGGGTACTTGTAATTCTTCTAGCTTATTACGTAACCGGCCTGGTGTTTTCTGAGTTAAAATTGGGCTTTAAGACAATCGGCTTGGGAGTTAGTAAATTACTTTTTTTTACTGGGAGGCTAATCGGATCAGGTATGTGGCGTGGAGTTATTACTGTGAAAAACCGCCGCAAGGTAAGAGATACACCACTTAATTTGGAGCCTTCGCCGATAAGGAACTCAGATATAGAGCCTACATCTTCTGGGCTAAAAGTACACGGTGACCTTGATCCGCTGCGCTCACCGCCGTTGGATCGATCCCCAATATCAAAATCTTTCTTTTCGCGAGTGCCTGAACTATTAAAATTATCGAATGGGCAGGCTGAAAAGCCTATTCTGGGCTCTGATGTTTCCAACCAAGTGGAGGATATACAGCAAGACCGTATTCGGAATAAAATTGCGGCTGTTATTCAGCTACGGACACCACAAGTCAGTTTAGAAAGTGATCCAAAACCAATATTAGTTACGCCAAAAGTTGGGCGGCCAACGGGACCAGTACCGATGCTGCTTCAATCAGATCTTGAAGTGCAGCGTGAAGATAACCCCATAGATAGTTTTGGTGATGACCTTCTAGATACTGAATTAATGCCCCCGAACCATAATACGGAGCAGTTAGATAGTAATATTGTTAGGCCGGTCGTACAGCACTCTATAAAAAAGCCTATTCAGCCATCATCCCAGGCTATTGATGAAGCTAACCCAAAATTGCAATTTGAGGCGAAAGATTCTGAACAAACTTATGAAAAGCCACCGTTGGGGCTTTTGATGAACCCTACTGCAATACAGCGCCACGTACTGAGTGATGACGCATTAGAGAGTAATGCCCGTATGCTTGAAAGCGTCTTGGATGACTACGGTGTGAAAGGTGATATAGTAAGTGTTCGCCCTGGCCCAGTTGTGACAATGTATGAACTTGAACCCGCACCTGGGTTAAAGGCTAGCCGAGTGATAGGCCTGTCAGACGACATAGCAAGGTCAATGTCGGCACTTTCTGCCCGAGTAAGTACCGTCCCAGGACGTACTGTAATAGGCATAGAGTTGCCAAACGATAATAGGGAAATGTGTGCATTACGAGAAATCTTGTCGGCGCGTGATTTTGGCGATGCCAACATGAAATTACCTCTAGCGTTGGGCAAGGATATTGGTGGTGAGCCAATTGTTGTAAATCTTGCAAAAATGCCACATCTGCTGATAGCTGGAACGACAGGTTCTGGTAAGTCTGTTGCTATTAATACGATGATTCTTTCGCTACTTTACCGACTGACTCCCGAAGAATGCAGGATGATAATGATTGACCCAAAGATGCTTGAACTGAGTGTCTATGACGGTATTCCGCACTTATTAAGTCCAGTTGTCACAGACCCAAAGAAGGCTGTAGTCGCTTTGAAATGGACAGTTGGCGAAATGGAAGATCGTTATCGAAAGATGTCTAAAATGGGTGTCCGTAATATTGATGGCTACAACAGTCGCGTGAAAGATGCTCAGTCAAAAGGAGAAATGTTTAGCCGCACAGTTCAAACTGGCTTTGATGATGGCACGGGCGAACCGTTATTTGAGACCGAAGAGTTTGCCCCAGAGACCTTGCCATATATTGTCGTAGTGGTTGATGAAATGGCAGATTTAATGATGGTTGCTGGCAAAGAAATTGAGGCATGTATTCAACGATTGGCACAAATGGCACGTGCCTCTGGCATACACATAATTATGGCAACTCAAAGGCCGTCTGTAGATGTCATTACTGGCACCATTAAAGCGAATTTTCCAACCCGTATTTCGTTTCAGGTAACATCAAAAGTAGACAGCCGGACTATCTTGGGTGAGATGGGCGCCGAACAGCTTCTGGGTATGGGTGATATGCTCTACATGGCGGGTGGTGGGAAAATTACTCGTGTCCATGGTCCATTTTGTTCAGATGAGGAGGTAGAAGATGTTGTAAAACATCTTAAGACTTTTGGGCCCCCAAAATACTTATCAGGTGTGGTTGAGGGATCACCCGAAGGTAAGGAAAATGACATTGACCTGGTTTTGGGTCTTGGTGGTAATTCTGATGTTGAGGATGCACTTTACGACACTGCAGTTCAAATTGTGATTAGGGATCGTAAGTGCTCAACGAGCTACATTCAGCGGAAGCTAGCAATTGGATACAACAAGGCGGCGCGCTTGGTGGAGCAGATGGAGGATAGTGGATTAGTCAGTGCTGCAAATCACGTCGGTAAGCGAGAAATTTTGGTACCTGAACAAGGATAATTTTTTTAGTACTGATAATGGACATCAAAATAGAGTGTTTTGACTTTCGCAGAGTTCTACAATTGGTGTACGCAATAGTTATGAAATCTCTTTATGTTTTACTACTTTTAATTTCTGGACCTGTTTTTGCTGAGAAAATAAGTTTGGATGAGCTTTCGGCTTATATGAACAGTATTGTTACCGTTGAATCTACCTTTAATCAAATAAATGACAATGGAAGTTCTTCGACGGGTAAAATGTATTTAAAACGGCCTGGAAAAATAAGATTTGAGTATGGTCCACCAAATTTGGGACTGGTTATTGTGGGTGGTGGGCAAGTCGCTGTTTTTGATCCCAAATCGGACAAAGAGCCCTTTAGGTTTCCGTTGAACCAGACACCCCTCAATATTATCCTTAAGGAAAATGTAAATTTCAAAAAAGAGAATATGGTATTAGAACACGTTTCCGATGGTCCGAGCACGGTATTGAGCCTTCAAGATCCTGCTCACGCTGAATATGGCTATATTAAACTCGTTTTTACAAACCATCCGGTGCAATTACGCCAGTGGATAGTTGACAACAATTCTGGCAATAAATCTATAGTGGTGGTTGATGACTGGACTGAAGGAAAAAAAATTCCAGACAGACTATTTAATATTGGATGGGAAATGCAGTTACGGTAGCTGGACTTTAACTTCAACCTTTTCCACAACTTATGAGTTGCGATTTGTACATTTCTGTCCGTTTTTGAAGATTGTTAGCGATACTTGATAAGCCATCTTTTTGATTTATAAGAACCTTTTCGATACCCATTTCGACCCTCATGATAAGCTAAATACTGATTGCGGGTATCCCACATGGAGATCCCAAGGTTTCGCCTGCTTTGTGCCATATACCAACCCATAAAGTCGGTAGCATCGCGAATGTTACTTCTCCGCGCTCCCCAGCGGCCAGCTGTCGATTTATACTCCTCCCACGTGCCGTCTAGGACTTGTGCGTATCCATAAGCTGAACTTTGCCGGCCATTAGGGACAACCCAAAGAAAATAAGTCTTTGGTGTTTTAGCCTTTGATTTGAACTTACTCTCCTGCCATATGATTGCCATCTGTACAGAAATAGGGACACCGTATTTGCGTTTGGCGGCTCTGAAGGCTGGAAGAAAACCCCGACGCTGATCTAGAATTGAACATGCATTGTCCAAGGATTTCGGCGCATTCGTATAATTTCCTAAAGAGGAACACCCAGCAAGTAGGGTCATTAAGATAAGGGTACGAAAAGTCTTGCTCATTTTGCCACTGGCTTTATTTTATTTTTTTTACCTATAGCGTCTTGGAATAATTATGCAACGTCAGGCAGTAATGCTTTAGCTCTTCTTTTGTTTAAAATTCTATTACCTGTTCCAGAAATTTTTTTTGTGAAAGCTGGACATTTTTGCGTTAGATCGTCTATTAAAAAAATACCGATCGGGGGCATGTTGTGCAGACTGAAGCTAAATATCATTTGGGCCAAATTGTATGCCATAAAAAACACCCCTTTCGAGGAGTAATTTTTGATGTGGACCCTGAGTTTGCAAACACAGAAGAGTGGTATGCTTCGATCCCTGAGGAAGCTCGCCCAATTAAGGATCAGCCCTTCTACCATCTATTGGCAGAAAATGATCAGAGCTACTACATCGCATATGTCTCAGAACAAAATTTGATAGCAGATATTTCTGGTCAACCGGTCGATCATCCAGATGTTCCTGACTTATTTGGGCCTTTTGAAGATGGGACGTATTCCATACACTTTCAATTTAATTAGAATTAGTAACCTAGGGCACAGCCATCTTTACGTGGATCAGAAGCCCCAGTTAAAATACCGTCATCTCCAATAACGATTGCTTGAGCGCCACCAATTGGTCCTTCAGGGATTTCAATTTTATGACCCATATCAGCAAGTCTTTGATGGACCTCTGACGCATAGCCACGTTCAATTTTTAGTACACCATTATCATAGAAAGACCTGGGGGCATCTATTGCAGCCTGAATATTCAGGTCAAAATCTAGCATATTCGATAACAATCTAGCATGTCCATTTGGCTGATAGGCACCACCCATAACTCCAAATGGCATGGTGACCTGTCCGTTTTGTGCCAACATCCCCGGTATTATTGTATGCATGGGCCGCTTGCCACCGGCTAGTTCATTGGGATGACCTTTTTCAAGCGTAAACCCTGCACCCCGGTTCTGGAAAAGAATATCATATTTATCAGATGCTATTCCAGATCCAAAGGAATGAAAAATTGAGTAGATTAGAGATACAGCCATTCGATCTTTGTCAACGACAGTTATGTAGACTGTGTCCTTATGAACGGCCTCTGCGGCAGTTGAGGGATTTGCCATAGCTCGTTTGAGGTCAACAAGAGATGCTAGACTTGCAGCGGTTTCGGGAGCGAGCATGTGAGACATACGGGTTGTATAATCGACATCTGCAATAAATCTGTTGCGCGCATCGTAGGCTAGCTTTGAAATCTCTGCTTCAATATGAGCACGTTGGGCGCCAAATGGGTTTAGATTTGATAGTTCAAAATGCTTCATTATGTTAAGCATTAAAAGGGCTGTCGCACCTTGTCCGTTGGCTGGGTGTTCCAACATTTCAACGCCTTGGTAGCTACTACTTAACGGGGTTCCGTAGCTTGCTTTTGTAGCCGCAAAGTCATCAATAGTATGTGAGCCACCGAGCGCTTGTAGGCTTTTGACCATATCAAGAGCTACGGGCCCGCTATAAAAACCATCTCGGCCCTTACTTGCTATTAATTCTAATGCTTCGGCTTGAGCCGGTGAGCGGAATATCTGGCCTACTTTTGGTGCGCTTCCGTCAATCAGAAATTTATCTATAGCGGAACCCTGCAAAGCTTCAGCACCGTCACTCCAGTCGAAGGCGACCCGCGGTGCCACTGGTATACCTTCACGTGCGTAATGAATTGCTGGAGCCAATACTTTGGCTAAGTTCATGCTGCCAAAATCCTTAATCATTCGACAAAACCCATCAACAGCACCAGGTAAGGTTACCGCATCTATACCACACAGTGGCACGACACTGAGGCCCTTTTCGCGAAGAGTAGAAGCATTTGCTGCTTTTGGAGCGCGTCCAGATCCATTTAAAGCAACGACATCTGAGGCCGAGTTTTTCTGAATAAGAGCAAACATATCGCCGCCTAGGCCTGTCATCTGTGGCTCGCACATTCCGAGTAATACTGCTGCGGAAACGGCCGCGTCTGCAGCGTTTCCTCCTTTTTTTAGTATGTCTATTGCAACTGTTGCGGCCAATGGGTGAGAAGTTGCACACATGCCGTTGGTTGCTAAGACAACCGAGCGGCCTGGGAGGTGAAAATCACGCATTGTATTAGATACCTTTTAAAACTTTTTTATAATTAGAATATTTATTCGAGCAGATGTGAAGGGTAATGAGCTATAAAACCTACTTATTTTTTTATTCGTGGTGTGTTCCTTGGAAGTGCTGATTTAAAAGTAAAAATAATGAGGTTTACAGTGTTTTAAATAAAGGCATAGTTATAAAAATTGGTGGGGTTGTGGTACTTCTGACTATCGACTGGGGGAGACTAGAATGAGTAATTTTCCAACTGTGGCAAGGGTTGTGATTATAGGAGGCGGCGTTGTTGGCGTGTCTACATTGTATCACTTGGCTAAAGAGGGCTGGACCAACTGTATTCTACTTGAAAAAAACGAATTAACCGCTGGCTCCACCTGGCATGCCGCAGGAAATTGTCCATCATTTAGTACAAGCTGGGCTGTTATGAATATGCAGCGTTACTCGCTTGGTCTATATGCTGGCTTGGCGGATGAAGTTGACTATCCGATGAATTATCATGTTACAGGCTCTATACGTTTAGCACATGATAAAAGGAGAATGCAGGAATTTGAGCGTGCCCGCACGATGGGGCGGTATCAAGGCTTGGGTGTAGAAATGATGTCTGTGGCGGATATGAAGGATGCCTATCCGTTCCTTGAAACACATGATTTAGCTGGTGGCCTTTGGGATCCTGATGATGGGGATATTGATCCTGCGCAACTTACTCAGGCGCTGGCTAAGGGAGCCCGTGATATGGGAGCAACTATCCAACGATTTTGTCCAGCAACGGGTGTGACCCAAGTTGGTGATGAGTGGATTGTTCACACGGACAAAGGCGACATTCGTTGCGAAAAAGTAGTAAACTGTGCGGGTTACTATGCACAGCGTGTGGGTGAATGGTTTAGGCCTTACGGTGGCCGTACGGTACCAATGACTGTGATGAGCCACCAGTTCTTTCTCACTGAGGAAATCCCAGAGTTAAAAGAATGGACAGAATCTAATGGCCAAAAAGTGCCACTTCTTAGAGACGTTGATTCATCTTATTATTTACGTCAGGATAAAAATGGTCTTAACCTAGGCCCTTATGAACGCAACTGTAAGGCGCATTGGATCACACCAGAAGATCCAATGCCAGAAGACTTCAGTTTCCAGCTCTACCCGGATGATCTTGAACGTTTGGAATGGTATATTGAGGATGCTATGGAACGTGTTCCAATCTTAGGCTCTCAGGGGGTTGGCCGCGTTATTAATGGCCCAATCCCATATGCGCCAGATGGATTGCCGTTGATTGGGCCAATGCCAGGTGTAAAAAATGCATATGAGGGGTGTGTGTTCACCTTTGGTATTACCCAAGGTGGTGGAGCCGGTAAGGTGTTAGCTGAGTGGATCACAGCTGGTGAAACCGAGTGGGATATGTGGGCAGTTGATCCACGGCGGTATACAGATTATACTGACCAAGACTACTGTAATCAAAAAGCCATGGAAGTTTATGGCCATGAATATGCAATGCATTTCCCCCATCATGAATGGCCGGCAGCTCGGGATAAGAAACTATCTCCAGTACATGAAAAGGTAGTAAAGGCCGGCGGAGTTATGGGTGCTTACAACGGCTGGGAGCGAGCAAATTGGTTTGCAGGGCAAGGTGATGACGTATCTGAAGAAGCTTCACATACCTGGGACCGACAGGGGCCATGGGCGCTGAGGATTAGAGAGGAAGCTGAGAACGTGCGGGATAACTGTGGAGTGCTCGACCTCCCGGGGTTCAGTCGATTTACTCTTTCAGGAAAAGGTTCCTCACAGTATTTGCTGGGACTTATTACGGGAGGTTTGCCCAAAACTGGAAGGATGAACCTTGCATATTTTGCTGATACGCGAGGACGAATTTTAACTGAGATGTCCGTTATTCGTCATGAGCATGATCGCTTTACCTTGATTACGGCTGCTTCTGCCCAGTGGCACGACTTTGATATTTTGAACAATGGTCTACCAGAATTTTTAACACTCAAAGATAGTACAAATGAAATTTCTACCTTAATTGTGACCGGCCCCAAGTCTCGAGATGTTTTGAATGCTATAGGCACAGACGCAGACTTGTCCCTTGGATGGTTAAGCCACCAATCTGCAGTTTTAGCCGACCAGCCTTGTACGCTAATTCGTGTTTCATTCGCTGGAGAGCTTGGCTGGGAAGTCCATGCTGAGAACGCAAAAATTCCCATACTCTACGATGCTATAATTTCTACTGGCGCCAAACCTTTTGGAATGTATGCGCTAAACAGTTTGCGTATTGAAAAAGGGTATCGAGCTTGGAAAGGTGACCTCTCCACTGATTATAGTATTTTTGAGGGTGGCCTTGGACGATTTGTTAAATTAGATAAAGTGGAAAATTTTCCCGGGAAGGCAGCACTTCAAAGTGAAATGCAGCAGGGTTCAAAAAAGTTTTTTGCAACTTTAATTGTGGAGGCAGGAGCATCTGATGCTCCATATATGTCAACGATCTGGTATGATGGTAAAATTGTTGGTGAAACAACCTCTGGTGCATTTGGTTACCGCGTGGGTAAGTCTATAGCCTTGTGCGTTCTACGTAGTGATGTGGCAGCCGCAGGGACAGAAGTTGAAGTTGAAATTTTTGGCCAACGATGCAGGGCTACAGTACAATTAGATCAACCGCTTTGGGATGCTAACAATGACCGCCTACGCGCCTAGTGTGATGGTACTCAAGAATAGTAAAATTGCTTTCTTTATGTATTCAGAGGTTTTTTTGTGACTGTAAAAATTTAACTTAGCGGCTTTGGGGTTGGACATGATTATTCTAGATGGCGGAATGGGGCAAGAGCTAGTAAGCCGGGCAGGTGCTGCAACGGATCTTTGGTCGATGCAGGCTCTAATAGATGAACCCAAATTAGTTCGTCAGGTTCATGATGAGTATTTTAAGGCTGGCGCGCACATTGCCACCACTAATACATATTCAATTTTGCCAGATCGGCTAGAATCCAAGGACTTGCTTCAACATTTGGTACCTATGACCCACTCTGCCTGCCAAATGGCTGTCGAAGCCAGGGACGCTCATGGCTCAGGACAGGTCGGTGGATCTCTTGGCCCACAAGGCTTTTCCTATCGGCCTGATAAGTCGCCACCCTCAGAGCAAGCATCTGAGATATATGCTGATTTGGCTCGGTTACATTCAACATATGTGGACTTTCACATCTTAGAAACGATGTCGTCAATTGATCAGGCTAGGGGTGGCTTAATGGGTGCCAGTGTTACTGGACTGCCAGTTTGGGTTTCACTATCGGTGAACGATAGTGATGGTGCCAAATTACGCTCAGGAGAACTTTTGGCAGATGCCATACCCATGTTGAAGGAATTTAACCCTGCAGTCGTCTTGATAAATTGTTCTTTGCCTGAGGCGGTGTCTCAGGGGCTGCCAGTGTTGTCAGATAATGGCTTTACTCTGGGTGCATACGCAAATGGGTTCACTGGAATTCATTCAGATTTTAATTCAATTCATGCGACCGTAGATTTGCTTAGATCTCGAACAGACCTGGGCCCTTCAGAATACTTAATTTTTGCAAAGACTTGGGCTGACTGTGGTGCATCGGTGATTGGTGGCTGCTGTGAGGTTGGACCTGATCACATTGCTTCCTTAGCAAAATATTTTGAGGCTTAATTAGGGATTTAAGTATTACAGGAGGGTTTCATGGTTCTGGTTCCTACTAAGGCAAGGGCAGTAATTATTGGTGGTGGGGTTGTGGGATGCTCAGTGGCATATCATTTAGCCAAGCTTGGTTGGAAAGATGTAGTTTTACTTGAACGCAAACAGCTTACTTCGGGAACCACATGGCATGCTGCAGGTCTAATAGCGCAGCTTCGCGCCACTGCCAATATGACGAGGTTGGCTAAGTATAGCCAAGAACTATACGGTAACTTAGAGACAGAAACTGGTGTTGCCACGGGCTTTACGCGTTGTGGATCTATCACTGTAGCACTTACTGATGAACGTAAGGAAGAGATTTTTCGTCAAGCGGCTATGGCCCGAGCTTTTGGTGTGGAAGTAGAAGAAATTACTCCTGAAGAGGTTAAATCAAAATATAAGCATCTAAATATCACTGGTGTAACGGGGGGTGTTTGGTTGCCACTCGACGGTCAGGGTGATCCAACTAACATCGCTCTAGCCTTAGCAAAGGGCGCTCGGCAAATGGGTGCGCAAGTCATTGAAAATACGAAAGTCATAACTGTCCAGCGTGCAGGGCGCCGGGTTACATCTGTACAATGGAAAAATGAGCAGGGAGAAAATGGCACAATTGAATGTGAAAATGTAATTAACTGCGGTGGAATGTGGGGCCATGAGGTTGGTCTTATGTTGGGCATTAATGTGCCACTACACGCCTGTGAGCATTTCTATATTGTCACCGAGCCCATAGATGGATTAACGCAGATGCCGGTACTTCGGGTGCCAGACGAATGTGCTTATTATAAAGAAGACGCTGGCAAAATGTTGCTTGGTGCATTTGAGCCTCTATCTAAGCCCTGGGCTATGGATGGGATTCCCCAAGACTTTGAATTCGACCAACTTCCAGAAGATTTTGATCATTTTGAACCAATTTTAGAATCTGCCGTTGAACGCATGCCAATGTTAGCTGAGGCAGGCATTCATACATTTTTTAATGGACCAGAAAGCTTTACCCCCGATGACGCGTATCATTTAGGTCTTGCTCCAGATATGGATAATGTTTGGGTTGCTGCTGGGTTTAACTCTATAGGTATCCAATCAGCTGGGGGAGCGGGACAGGCCTTAGCGCAGTGGATGGAGGGTGGCCAGAAGCCTTTTGATTTGGGCGACGTCGATATTAACAGAATGCAGCCGTTTCAGGGAAACAAGCACTATTTATTTGAACGTTCTAAAGAGACCCTTGGCTTGCTGTACGCTGATCATTTTCCTTATTTGCAGAAGCGAACGGCTCGAGGTGTACGGCGCACACCATTTCACCAACACTTGAAAGAAAACGGTGCAGTTTTTGGTGAGCTGTCTGGATGGGAGCGGGCAAATTGGTTTGCAAATCCAGGGCAAACCCCTGAATATAGTTACAGCTGGAAACGCCAGAATTTCTTTAAAAATGTTGCAACCGAACATAAAGCAGTTCGTGAAAATATTGGCCTTTATGACATGTCATCTTTTGGCAAGATTCGGGTTGATGGCCCGGATGCCTGCGCATTTATGAACTATATTGGCGGTGGACAATATGACGTTCAGATAGGAAAGATCGTATATACTCAATTTCTTAATGATAATGCTGGTATTGAAGCTGATGTGACCGTGACGCGGATGTCTGAAACTGGCTACTTGGTGGTAACCCCCGCTGCATCACGACTGGCCGATCAAACATGGATGCTGCGCCACAAGGGAAATTTTAACGTAGTGATTACCGATATCACCGCTGGTGAGGGTGTATTGGCCGTTATGGGACCAAATTCACGGAAACTGCTTGAAATAGTTTCGCCCAATGACTTTAGCAACGCCAAAAACCCCTTTGGTACTTCGCAAGAAATTGAAATTGGAATGGGTTTAGCTCGGGCGCATCGTGTGACTTATGTTGGCGAGCTAGGTTGGGAAATCTATGTTAGTTCTGATATGGCAGGACATGTATTTGAAACCCTTTGGGAAGCCGGACAGACCCAAAATGCTAGGCTTTGTGGCATGCATATGATGGACAGCTGCCGGATTGAAAAAGGTTTCCGACATTTTGGACATGACATTACTTGTGAGGATCACGTTCTGGAGGCTGGGCTTGGTTTTGCAATTAAAACTGACAAGACTGATTTTATTGGGCGAGATGCGGTATTACGTAAAAAAGATGTTGGTCTTGATATGAGATTAGTGCAGTTCAAACTTACAGATTCAGAGCCGCTACTTTACCATAATGAAACAGTTCTTCGTGATGGTAAAATTGTGGGTTACCTATCCTCTGGTAATTATGGTCATCATTTAGGAGCAGCCATTGGGTTGGGTTATGTCCCATGTCCAGGAGAGACTGAGTCAGATGTGTTGGCGTCAAGCTATGAAATTGATGTGGCTGGAACACGTGTCAAAGCTGATGCCTCGCTCAAACCAATGTATGATCCCACTGGCTCTCGTACTAAAGTGTAAAGGTCTTTATAAAAAGATCACAATTCAACGACACAAATTTGTTTTTCTAATTAATCTATAGGTACTTAATCTTATTGGTCTAAAATGGTGACCCAGGCAGGATTCGAACCTGCAACCTGCCCCTTAGGAGGGGGCTGCTCTATCCAGTTGAGCCACTGAGTCACATTTTTAAAAGTCCAGTTTGTCCAATATTGTGGATTTATTAAGTATTCGCAGTATACCTTCCCTTTCGTTAACAACATCATCAAAATGTCTTTTACTACGCTTTGCTAAAATATCCAATTCATGCCAGCAATTTATGCAGATTTCGGTATCACGTGTTTTAAGTTGAAGTTTGGTTACAACGATTGGTTCATCAAAGTCTGGATGTGGATTTTCTGTCCTGTTGCAAAAGTGGCAAGCCGCATCACTTTTGTTGTAAATAAAGTTTGGGTTACACATATCTCTCGTCTTCCTGCCACATAAAGCCTTTGCCACTAGCCGCTCTTTTCCATTACTATAGATGAAGGGCAATAACGTTTATATCAAAATTTAGTTTATGATTGGACCTAAATAATTGAAAANATCTGTCGTTTCTATTTTTATGANAGATAAAGAAATTATTTACACAATTTGGGGACCAGGCCCACTTAGGAAGCAGTTTGACGTTGCACCTTATTCGCTAAAGCCTGATGAACTGAAAATGCTACAGCGTTTGGACCATTTAAACTCACTTGTGAACACTAAAAGGTTAGTCACCTCAAGTATCGAATGAGGCTAATAAGTGGCAGGGCATGAGGAGCCAGCAGCGCGGCATTTTATAATCTAAAAATAGCGATCCAATTTTCTTTAATGTCTTCATAATTCCGCTACCCCTTGATATGAGTTAATTGAACAATATTTAGGAAAGTTAATAATGAGAAAATATGTCTATGATATGTGGTGCGTTGTCATGGATCACGACAAAAACCCATTAAGAAACATTCCAAACACAGCGACACGACATATGATTATGCAAATACTTGCATGGATGTGGTGCATCGCTTTTGGGCTAATTGTTGGCAGTTGGTATGCTGTTGGCGTAAGCCTGATAGGCCATTTTTTATTGCTAGGGGCTGTTGGAATTACTGTAGCGACATTTGAGACGGCCAAACGAAAACCACAAATCTTTATGAATGGACTACGCGGTAAAGGTGGAGAACATGAATAACTGTGAGTTATTTTTTCAGTTGACTATTTGAACACTAACATAAATCTGCCTGGCGAGTTGGATCAATTGGCTTGCCCTCTAAATTTACTTATTCCCAATCCACCCGGTACATTGTTTCATTTTTTCGTAAGAAGAAGGGTGTAAATGGGCCGCTGTAAATGGCTTGAATGGGACCACCATGGATGGTGTGTCCATCCTCAAACAATGCATTTTCCAAAACATTAGCATATTTGTTATTTCTTTTATTAGTTGATCTCCCTGAGTATTTGATAACTGCATAATGCCCACCTTTTACAGTAACTAGTTTTACATTATTGGCCTTAGGAAGTGGAGTATTTAGTTTAGAATAACTTTTGGGTAAGAAAAAAACCATCGTTAAACCGCTACCTTCATCTGATTTTAGGACAGGGACAGTCATTGCAATCTTTGACGCAGTTTGGTTTTCACCAGAAATGTATCTAAATAAGCGTCTAAATGCCCCACCTTCTCCTGAAGTCTGTAGAGTTTGAACAGCTAGCCTATCTTCGTAGTATCTTATTTCATATACTTCCGTACTTTTGAGTATTGTGTAGGCTGGTTCTTCATATGCCATGGCTGTACCAATATGATTGAAATAAAAAAGGATGAAAAAAGTTATAAATTTCAACATGTACTTAATTTTTTCATTTTCATTCTCTGTGCTTTGTCCCGCTCTCTAGTTTACCGAGAATTGAGAGCTCAAATCAATTTAAGAATTAGCTGTTGTTAACTGTAATTCTAAGAAGGAGTTGATGTAGATTATATTATTTAAGAAAAAAGGCTAGACTCGAAAGCCTAGCCATGGAGTTTAACATCACAGGGAGACTCTTCTAAAGCAAAAAGTGTGCCAAAACTCTAAAAAACTTAAGTTGTTGTTTTATTTGNTATTTTTGCGCATTCTTACANTNCGANGAATAAAGATATATCTGTCAAATTTTTCATAACTTTTTCTGACGGTTTAGAAAGCGCTGGCTGTTGCATTAATTGCTGTTCCGGAGGTAGCTTTGTGCAATGGATATTTACTTAGACCCTTTCAATCAACACAGGCAGAGATGTCCAAGATGTCAATCACCTTTGAACACTGTCGTTGTGCACGGACATGAGCAGTGCCTAGTCTGTAAGTCTAATATATTTGAGTGCTGCTCAGGTGATACTTGTGACACTGATCATAACTTAACTGTTGGGTACAAAAGGGCGTGAGTTTAAGCGGAATGAAGTTGTCTGCTCGTGTCACTGCAGTTTTTGTCGAAAAGGTAAGGCTAAGGTGTACCAAACTAGAATATCTTGCGATATTAGTTATGTGGAATCCAACAATAGCCAGCGTAAGTCCTTAGAAATTTTATGATAACTGAATGGTAAAATATATAGATAATGTAAATGCCCGTGCTCACTTAAGGTTTATGGAATGGCAAGCTGTATTGCGGTTGACGTACCATCGCGACTACACAGATATGGCGCAAGCTTTTCCTGAATACATGGAAGTATGTGATCAATGGCACGAGCAATATAAAACTTACATCAAGCGGAATCCCAAAAGGCTCAGGGCGGTTGCCCTTAATTCAATTTACCTAAGTTTGCTGAATAACAAAATTGAAAATTTAGAGGAGTTTTACCTAAGATTAAGCACAGAAGTTACAAATCTCAGGACGAGTAAGTCTCGTGTAAAAAAGGCTGTGCTTGATGAAGAAAATTATGTAACTGAGTTCAGCTTTGACACAAAAATAGTTGGTTTTCAAAATAATAACCGGATTGTTAATTTGGTTCTCAAGGAAGCTGTAGAATTTGTTCATACTGGTTATACGAAAAGTGAGTTAAATAGCGCTTTTAACGACTTAGTTTTAGAATATGTAGAAGCCCTGATAAATAAGAAAGAGTTAGTGGCTCTAAGGGATTTATTTTTAAAAAAGGTTTATGCCATGGAAAAATCTATAACACGCGCAGAGGCACTCATTCTTAGAACTCCTGATAAAAAATTGGCGAAAGATGCGTATCATCTGTATGGACTTTTTAAACTGCGCTGTGAGGTGGGCGATGCTTGGACGTTATCTCAAACGGAACTTGCCAGAGAAAAGCTAGGTGTTGGAAAGCCAGCAGCTCTGAAAGCGGTAGATTTACTCATTAAGTTGAAATTAATAGAGATATTTGAGCAAGTAACCTTCGTTAATGCTGAAGCACAGGCGACTGTTTATAAGCGAATAGGCTGATATATTGTTTGCTCAATGAAAACAATGATAGGCATTAGAAAATCATGTGGCATGGAAAATATAAAAAATTTATAGGGATATTTTATATTTATACTTAAGGTTTCAGCCAGTAAATAAAAAGTGTTAGCAGATTATTTAAACTTAAAAACAGGAAATTATAAAATGAAAATAATTACAAATGTTGAGCTATCACTCGGCTATCAGCATTGGAAAAAACTAATGCTTGAAAATAAAAAATTTAGATAAGAAAACCAAATACAACTTCTCGCTTATGGACACGAAGAGGGTAACGAAAATAAGGTTTGGGTAGTGATGGAAGTTCCTTCTTTGGAGCACATGGCTGGAGTGATGAATAAACCTGAAATGATTCAAATGAGAGAAAAGGCTGGGGCAATTATCGAAACTCAGAAAATGATTAAGCTTGTCGAATAAAGTTACCAAGGTTGAACAGAAGGCAATTTGAGAGTTATAGCAGTGGCCCACTTTATGATCGTATGTCAGTGACAACATAGGGTGGGTCGTCGCACCGAAGAAACCTTAAATAAATTAATAAGCTTGGCAGCCGCAGTTAGACCAACGCCACGCATTTTTTTGATTCATCGTCCCAAGTCATTCCTGGTAAGCAGAACTGGGACGGGTCAGATTCTCCATTGGGGCAGTTGGGTGCTTCCTGTGCTATCGCTGTTGATGAGTAAAAAATTATGATTATAAATGTCAGAAATTTTTTCATAATGTGTTTTCCTCTAAAATCAGGTCTCTTTTGTCTTTTCGTATTAAGTAGGTACCATCACCCTACTTTTACTGGCTGATAATAATTTAGGGTTGCTGGTCGAGGTGTTGGTTTATGTCAGCATGTGGCTATCTAATTTAATACCTTGTGTGTTAGTATAAAATTTCAGTCTTGGACAATTGTTTTAAGGCTTAAAGATCGCAAAAATATGGATTGAAGTGTGACACAAAGAAAATATCCACTCACTTTGAGAGATGTATCTGAAGTCTCTGGTGTTTCTGAGATGACCGTAAGTCGAGTTTTGCGCAATAAAGGTGATGTTTCAGCGACGACCCGTTCAAAAGTTTTAGATGCAACCAAGTCTTTGGGTTATGTTCCGAATAAAATTGCGGGTGCTCTTGCCTCCCAACGGGTTAACCTAGTTGCTGTGATTATCCCCTCCATGTCGAACATGGTGTTTCCAGAAGTGATGACTGGAATATCACAGACGTTGGATGAAACTGACTTGCAACCTGTCGTTGGAATTACCAATTACCTCCCAGACCGAGAAGAAAAAGTATTATATGAGATGTTGTCTTGGCGTCCCTCGGGCATAATTATTGCGGGTCTTGAGCAATCTGAAGCTTCGCGCGTAATGTTAGCAAACTCAGGCATTCCAGTTGTACAAATCATGGATATAGATGGAGATCCCATTGATGCTATGGTTGGCATTTCCCATCGCCGTGCTGGTCGAAAAATGGCAGAAGCTATTCTAAAATCTGGCTACCAAAATGTTGGTTTTATGGGTACCAAAACACCACTTGATCACCGCGCTAGAAAACGATTTGAAGGTTTCACGCAGGCCTTGGCGAAGCAGGGCGTGGAAATTGCTGACCGTGAATTTTATGCAGGTGGCTCTGCGCTTGCGAAGGGCCGTGAGATGACCGAAACTATTCTACGTAGATCTCCTGATTTAGATTTCATATATTATTCAAATGACATGATTGGTGCGGGTGGTTTGTTGCATTTGTGGGACAAAAAAATTGATATTCCTAATCAGGTGGGCCTGGCAGGTTTTAATCAGGTTGAGCTTATTGATGGCCTTCCACTTCGGTTAGCCACGATGGACAGTTGTCGATTTAAAATAGGTCAAACGGCCGCTCAGATTATTGCAGTGCGTAATGGCTTGCTAGACTTGGCTTTAGAGAACATTGTTGAATTTTCACCAAAAATAGAATTTGGTGATACCCTACTTAGAAAATGACTGCCCTACTTTTGAAAATAAAACTGGAGTGCTTTCTTTTATCCAGACATCGTATTTTTTCATAATATTTGTGAAAAGATCCGTTTGTAAGAAATGATCAAGCCACCGGTGCACGTTTGGCAAATTCTGTGCATAAAACCAGTTTTTATCAATATTTGAAAACTGTCTAATAAAGGGCAGGACAGCCATGTCAGCTAACGAGCAGCCTTCGCCAAACATCCAATTAGACTTTCCAATTTGTACGTTTAAGTCTGTCAAAAACTTGAGAGCCTTTGCTTGCTCCAACTTTGCATCTAAATTTGGAAATCTTACAAAATATTTTGTGTGATCCAAAGCATCTTTAAAAGGACCATCATTTTTTAAGATCCATTCATACCCCTCGTTTGGCATATCCAGCCAGTGTTCTGGATCTCCCTGCTTTAGAGACCAAATCATTATATCAAAACTTTCTTCGATTATCTCGTTGCTGGTAATTAAAACAGGTACGGTTCCCTTAGGTGATGCTGACAGCAATTCTGGGACCTTATCGCGTAACAAAATTTCTCTCAGTTGTACCTGAATACCTGAGATGTAGATTGCTAGTCGTGCACGCATGGCGTAAGGGCACCGCCTGAAGCTATATAAAATTGGCTTAGCATCACTCAAGCGGCATGTCCCTGCAGTTGTTTGGAAGAGGCGGAAGTAATCTTGGTTTCTATAATTTTACCTTCTGGCTGAGCGTCGGAAAAAACTACTTCTGCAAACTGTGGCGTACGACCCATATGTTGGCTTTCCATCAAAACAGCATGTGGTTGGCCAACTTGGGCATTAAGGTGTTTCTCAACCTGTAATTCCCCTACCGCTCGAAGCCGAGCTGCTCGGACTTTGATTTCACGGCCATCGACCTGGGGCATACGTGCTGCAGGGGTGTGTGAGCGCACTGAATAAGGGAAGACATGCAGCCATGTAAGATTACACTCTTTAATTAGGGATAACGATCTCTCGAAATGTTCTTCCGTTTCTGTCGGAAAACCCGCAATAATATCTGCACCAAATGTCATTTCTGGACGAAGATGGAGGACTTCTTCTGTGAACCGTATGGCATCATTGCGCAGATGGCGACGCTTCATTCGTTTAAGAATTAAGTCATCTCCGTGTTGTAGTGATAGGTGAAGATGTGGCATTAATCTTGGCTCGCTTGCAATAGCCTGCAGCAGGGCGGGGTCAACTTCGATTGAATCAATTGAACTTATCCTTAACCTTGGCAAATCAGGTACCAGTTTTAAGATCCGTAGAACCAACTCGCCCAGTTTTGGAGTTGCTGGAAGGTCTGCACCCCAGCTTGTCATATCTACTCCGGTTAAAACAATTTCAGCATAACCCTTGTCAACTAGTCGTTTAATCTGATCGACGACTACCCCTGCCGGAACTGAACGAGAATTGCCACGTCCAAATGGGATTATGCAAAAGGTGCATCTGTGATCACATCCGTTTTGAACTTGCACATAAGCACGGCTGCGGGTGCCAAAACCATCAATTAAATGTCCAGCGGTTTCAGTAACTGACATAATATCGTCCACTTGAATTGGCTCGGTGCCAAAGCCATCTACCAGACGGCTCCACGTTGACGCTTTCATCTTTTCCGTATTACCAATTACTAGATCAACTTCTGACATTTTGGAAAATGTTTTCGGTTCAACCTGCGCAGCACATCCAGTTACAATAAGTTTTGAATTTGGATGTTTTCGACGGAGTTTGCGAATATCTTGTTTTGCTTTTCGGACAGCCTCCGCTGTTACCGCACAGGTATTAACAACGACAGTATTACTTAGATTTGCTTTATCTGCTAAGTCCCTCATGGCCTCAGTCTCATACATATTCAATCGACAACCGTGATTAGAAAAAACTGGTTTATTCATTTTAAGCTCTTTAAAAATTGGGTAGTGAGTGTTCCGTTAAATACGTGTGAAGTATCGCCTGACATCCAAACACCATCTTCACGCCAATCAACATAAATAGTGCCACCGTCTAGATCAATTTGAACTTTACGCCCGGTCAATCCAAGTCTTGCCGATGCTACAGCAGCGGCACAAGATGACGAACCTGACGCTAAAGTAACCCCAACGCCACGCTCCCACACACGCATACGCAAATGATCTTTTGAAACTTTATGAACAAATTGCACATTAGTTCGTTGGGGAAATAGCGGATCGTTTTCAATATCAGGTGCAACAGCTTCTAATTCGACTTCATCAACATTTTTGACAAAAAAAGTACAGTGTGGGTTACCCATCCCTGTGGCGGTTGGACTTCCATCCAACGGCAAATGTAATGTATCCATCTCGCGCGCTAGGGGAACCTTGTTCCAAGCCAAGAAAGGGTGTCCCATATTAACGCTTATCGTATTATTATTACGTAGAGCAAAAAGAATACCCCGTTCTGTTGTTAAGGTTAGACTATTTAAATTTAGGCGTTCCATTTCATAACATGCCACACAGCGGGTAGCGTTTCCGCATGCTCCAGCGCTGGAGCCGTCTTTATTAAAAAATGTCAGGGCGACATCAGCATCTGGAGAATCACTAATTACAGCAAGTTGGTCAAATCCAATGCCTCGGTGACGATCTCCTAGGGCGCCAACCAATTTAGGAGTGATTTTTTGGACACCATTGC
>JGI20157J14317_10001148_pt1 | contig 25267 bp, 29 predicted proteins | sample COG_07_FD_14317 | JGI IMG/M metagenome (IMG submission 14317)
GTTGAAAGCGGAAAAATGACCAAAGATTTGGCTATCCTTATTCATAAAGAAAACTTATCCAAAGAGCATTACCTCACCACACAGCAATTCTTGTCTGCGTTGAAAGAGAATCTCGATGCCAAATTAGCCTAATACTTAAACGCTCCTTCGGGAGCGTTTTTTTTTACCCTTTATTTTCCCCTGCTGGCCTGCCCTCCGATTCTAATGATCCTGAAGACTATTCCCACTACCCCGATACCCTCAGCCAGTTTTTCCAACTTTGGTAGATACTCCTGTTCTATTCTTCATTCCTAATTCTTAATTCCCCATTCCTAATTCTTCATTCCTAATTCCCCATTCCTAATTCTTCATTCCTAATTCTTAATTTTTAATTTTAATCTATCTTTGGGCTAATGAAATTTAAAAGAATAACCGAACAAGATTCGTTGTACACCGACCTAGAAACCTATACAGTGAAAGATTTGGTAGCGGGCATACATACTGAAGACCAAAAGGTCACCCAAGCCATTGGGGAGGTGCTCCCTCAAATCGAGGCATTGATTGTTGCGGTAGAAACACAATTGCGAACAGGAGGGCGATTGTTTTATATGGGTGCTGGTACCAGCGGACGTTTAGGAATTTTAGACGCCTCGGAATGCCCACCCACCTTTGGCACCGATCCCAACACCGTTATTGGCCTCATTGCAGGCGGGAAAACAGCCGTGTACAAAGCCGTTGAAAATGCAGAAGACTCCACCACCCAAGGTTGGAAAGACCTTGAGGAATACAACATTAACAAGAAAGACATTGTGGTGGGTATTGCCGCATCGGGCACCACGCCCTATGTTGTGCATGCACTAAAAGCCTGTCAAGAACAAGGAATCCCCACCGGCTGCATTTGCTGTAATCCAAATGCTCCTTTAACCAAGGTGGCCAACTACCCCATTGCGGTGGTTGTAGGTCCCGAATTTGTGACGGGAAGCTCGCGTATGAAAGCGGGCAGTGCCCAAAAAATGATCCTCAACATGATTACCACCGCTACCATGATTCGCCTGGGGCATATTCATGGTAATAAAATGGTGGATTTGCAGCTGAGCAATGCAAAATTACACCAACGTGCCCTGGCCATAATTCAAGAAAAAGTGGGGGTAAACTTAGCCGAAGCAACAGCCTTATTGGAAAAACACCAAAGCATTCGTGCTGCAATTGAACACTATACCCATGGATAAAATCGCTTTACAACAAGGACTTCAACGCGTTATGTACGCCATCGTCTGTAGTTTTATTGGGCCGGTCATTGTGATGCAAGCCTTTAAAAACGAAGGACATCCCTTCTATTGGCCTGTTCTAATTGTGGGTCTACTGTTCTTTATTGCTGCCATTGGCTTAGGCTTTTGGGGAATTGGTCGCTTGGTCACTGCGCTGTTGGGGAAAAAAAGAAAAGGATAATTGCCCTTCTGTATTGGCTGCCTTGTTGATTCCCATTATCTTTGCGCATTATTGATTCACACATGATTGCAATCACACTACCCGACGGCTCTGTCCGTCAATACGAAAATCCATTAACGGTCTTGGATATTGCCACAGATATTAGTGAGGGGCTTGCCCGCAATGTACTGTCCGCAAAATTCAACGGGGAAACCGTAGAAGCCAGTACGCGCATTGAAGACGATGGTGATCTACGCTTGTTTACCTGGAATGACGATGAGGGAAAAACTGCCTTTTGGCACTCCTCTGCACACATACTGGCGCAAAGTCTTTTGGCCTTGTATCCTACCGCAAAATTAACCATTGGACCAGCCATCGAAAACGGATTCTATTATGATGTAGATTTTGGTGGAGACAGTTTTTCAGAAAAAGATTTACCCGATTTAGAAAAACAGTTTCTGACCTTTGCACGCGAAAAGTTTGCCTTTAGCATGCGCTCGTCGAGTAAGGCAGATGCCTTGGCGTTTTACAAAGCAGAAAACAATCCGTTTAAGGTCGAGTTAATTGAAAACCTAGAAGACGGCACCATTAGCTTTTGCGATCATGCCGATTTTACGGATCTCTGTCGTGGTGGACACATTCCACACACCGGCTTTGTGAAAGCAATTAAACTATTGTCTGTTGCGGGTGCCTACTGGCGCGGAGATGAAACCAAACCACAGCTAACACGGATTTATGGTATTTCCTTCCCCAAACAAAAAGAATTGACCGAATACTTGGCCCTTCTCGAAGAGGCCAAAAAACGCGATCACCGAAAACTAGGGAAAGAATTGGACTTGTTTACCTTTTCCAAAAAAGTTGGACAAGGTCTCCCTTTGTGGTTACCCAAAGGCGCAGCCTTGCGCGAACGTTTGGAGAACTTCCTCAAAGCAGCACAGAAAAAAGCGGGCTATGAGCAAGTGATTTCTCCCCACATTGGAAACAAAGAATTGTACATGACCTCGGGTCATTACGAAAAATATGGCGCCGATAGTTTCCAACCCATCGAAACACCGGCAGAAGGCGAAACCTTTTTGTTGAAACCGATGAATTGCCCACACCACTGCGAGATTTACAATGCCCGCCAATGGAGCTATAAAGATTTACCCAAACGCTATGCAGAGTTTGGAACAGTATACCGTTATGAACAAAGTGGAGAACTCCACGGTCTGACCCGTGTGCGTGGGTTTACGCAAGACGATGCGCATATTTTCTGTATGCCCAATCAATTGGACGAAGAATTCAAAAAAGTGATCGACTTGGTCCTTTATGTTTTCAGTTCGCTAGGTTTCGAGGACTTCACGGCACAAGTTTCCTTGCGTGATCCAGAAAAACCCGAAAAATATATTGGTAGTGATGAAAACTGGGATTTGGCCGAACAAGCCATTCTCAATGCAGCCAAAGAAAAAGAGTTGAATTATGTGGTAGAATATGGCGAAGCTGCCTTCTACGGTCCGAAGCTCGATTTCATGGTAAAAGACGCCTTAGGCCGTAAATGGCAATTAGGAACCATACAGGTAGACTACAACTTACCTGAGCGCTTTGAACTGACCTATAAAGGAAGTGACAATGAGTTGCATCGCCCGGTGATGATTCACCGTGCACCCTTTGGAAGTTTGGAGCGATTTGTCGCTATTTTACTTGAACATACCGGTGGAAATTTCCCGCTTTGGTTGACCCCAGAACAGGTGATTATTCTATCTGTGAGCGAGAAGTATGAAAAATACGCTGAAAAAGTTTCAAATCAACTGAAAAATAACGAAATTCGCGCTCTCATCGACAACCGAAATGAGACCATTGGGAAGAAAATTCGCGACGCACAGCTGAGCAAATTCCCATACATGCTCATTGTTGGAGAGAAAGAAGCAACTGAAAACACTGTTTCTGTACGAAATAGAGTGGACGGAGATACGGGTTCTTTGACGCTTGAAACCTTTGTAGAAAAGATACAGGCCGAAATTAACGCGAGTAGTTCAAAATTTGAAATTTAACCTTTAAAGGAAAGTACCATAGCAATACGTAGAAGAAGGACGAACCGTCCAGGCCGAGTAATCAAACAGGATCCGCACAAGATCAATGAAAAAATCACTGCACAAGAAGTTCGCTTGGTGGGTGATAATGTTGAAATCGGTTTATATCAAATTAAGAAAGCGTTAGCGCTAGCAGATGAGTTGGAATTGGACTTGGTAGAGATTTCTCCCAATGCTACTCCCCCCGTTTGTAAAATTTTAGAATACAAGAAGTTTTTGTACGAACAACGTAAACGAGAAAAAGCGTTGAAGTCAAAAGCCACAAAAGTTATCATCAAAGAGATTCGTTTTGGTCCACAAACCGATGAACATGATTATGACTTTAAAAAGAAACACGCAGAAAAGTTCTTGAAAGAAGGTGCAAAGCTAAAAGCCTTTGTTTTCTTTAAAGGACGTTCGATTGTGTTTAAAGAACAAGGCCAAATTTTGTTGCTTCGTTTAGCGCAAGATTTAGAAGATCTTGGTAAAGTGGAACAGCTTCCAAAATTGGAAGGGAAACGCATGACCATGTTCATTAGCCCAAAGAAAAAATAACCGAGTACAATAAATAAACACCTTTGCAATGCCAAAAATGAAAACAAAATCCTCTGCCAAAAAGCGCTTTAAGCTTACAGGTACAGGTAAAATCAAAAGAAAGCATGCTTTTAAGAGTCACATCCTGACCAAAAAGTCAAAGAAGCGTAAGCTTAAATTGACCCACACAGGATTGGTTCACGAAAGTGATGCCGCCAACATCAAAGAACAATTGCGCTTAAAATAAGCCTTGTTCCGGTTTAATTAATCATCAACCCTGTTGCAGGCCTTTAAAGTGTTTAACAACCGCCTCGTAACAAAAAAAGAAAAAACATGCCAAGATCAGTAAACTCAGTTGCTTCAAGAGCACGCAGAAAAAAAGTTTTTAAACAAGCCAAAGGATATTTTGGACGTCGTAAAAACGTATGGACCGTAGCGAAAAACGCCGTAGATAAAGCAATGCTTTATGCCTACCGTGACCGCAAAACCAAAAAACGTAATTTCCGTTCTTTATGGATTACACGTATTAACGCAGCTTCTCGCCTACACGGATTGTCGTATAGCCAGTTCATGGGGAAAGTAAAAGCAAACGATATCGAATTGAACCGTAAAGTCCTTGCAGACTTAGCGATGAATCACCCAGATGCGTTTAAAGCAATCGTTGATAAAATCAAATAAAACAACTCATTATTGTACTCAAAAAAAAATCAGCCACTTGGCTGATTTTTTTTTGTTTAAATTTTTTGCTTTCTAGAATGGGACATCGTTGTCCTCCTCATTAAAAGAAGTACCAAAGGCATCACCAGCAGAAGGGAATTGCTCTGGAGAAATGCTAGGCTCATTCATTTTAGAGGGGAATTCGTAAGGGGTATCAAACGATTCTAAGTTGTCGAATTTTCCTAAATGTCCAATGAATTTTAAACGAATATTATCTAATCCACCATTACGGTGTTTGGCGACAATAAATTCGGCTTGTCCTACCGAAGAGGTACGCTCTTCATCGTCCCATTCATCAATTCCATAATATTCGGGACGGTAGATAAAGGATACAATATCGGCATCTTGCTCAATTGCTCCAGATTCCCTTAGGTCAGAAAGGATAGGCCGCTTATTCCCTCCCCTAGTCTCTACCGCACGAGAAAGCTGTGAAAGGGCAATCACTGGAACATCGAGTTCCTTTGCTAAGGCCTTAAGATTACGTGAAATAGTTGAAATTTCTTGTTCACGATTCCCCATTTTATTGTTAGATCCTGCTGTCATCAATTGAAGGTAATCCACAATGATTAGCTTGATTCCGTGTTGTGAAGACAAACGACGTGCCTTTGCCCGTAGATCGAAAATAGACAACGAAGGTGTATCATCGATAAACAAGGGAGCTTTTTCGAGGTCGCTCACTTTAACATTGAGTTGTTCCCATTCGTGGCTTTCTAATTTCCCGGTACGCAGCTTTTCGGAAGACAAGCCTGTTTCAGCAGAAATCAAACGTGTGATCAACTGTACCGAAGACATCTCTAAAGAAAAGAAGGCAACAGGTGTTTTCTTCATCACAGCTATGTTTCGTGCCATGGAAAGGGTTAATGCAGTTTTACCCATACCCGGACGAGCGGCAACAATGATCAGGTCACTGGGTTGCCATCCAGAGGTTAGTGCATCGAGTTTTTCAAAGCCGGTGGCTATTCCACTCAAACCTTCTTTCTTGGCAATGTTTTCGATGCGCTTCTTGGCTTGAATAACTAAGTTTTGTGCAGACTCAGACGATTTCTTGATGTTTCCTTGGGTAACATCATAGAGCTTGGATTCTGCCTCGTCCAATAAATCAAAAACATCGATAGAGTCTTTGAATGAGCTTTCAATGATTTCGTTTGAAATCTTAATTAAAGAACGCTGAATGAACTTCTGTAAGATAATACGGGCATGAAATTCAATATGGGCAGAAGTAGAAACGCGCTTGGACAATTGTACCAAATAGAAATCACCTCCCACTTTCTCTAAGGTACCCATTTTTCTGAGTTGAGCGGAAACGGTGAGCAAATCGATTGGTTCTGAAGTTTCAAAAAGGTGATGGATGGCTTCAAAAATATGCTGATGCGATTCTTTGTAAAAAGCTTCTATTTGAAGAATATCAATCACTTCATCGACTCCTTTTTTGTCGATCAACATTGCGCCCAAAACTGCCTCTTCTAAATCGACAGCTTGTGGGGGTATTCTACCTTTTTCTAAATTTACTACTCCAGTTTTTCCAACTGCAGGAGCAATGATTGGTTTCCGTTCTTCCATTGGTTAAAAGTAGCCTAATTGTTGGTGTGCTTAGTTATTTTCACAGGATGAAGTATCCGTTAAGAGTAAACAAATGGGTGTTTATAAGTCAAAAAAATTGTTAATAAAGCTGAAAAGCCTTTTAGCCATTGAAGACGCCCATCTCATCAAATTTTTGACGGCGTTGGTCAATAAGTTCTTCTGGAGAAAGTTTATCGAGGACTTTGAATGTTTTCAATATTTCGGCTTGCACAGAAGCAAATGCTTCTTCGCGATCGTAATGCGCTCCTCCAAGAGGTTCCTTTATTATTCTATCAATGAGTTTGGCTTTTTTCATGTCATTGGCAGTAAGCTTCAATGCGTCTGCTGCTTGCTCTTTGTATTCCCAACTTCTCCATAAAATAGAAGAACATGATTCTGGTGAGATGACAGAATACCACGTATTCTCCATCATAAAAATACGGTCTCCAACACCAATGCCAAGGGCACCACCAGAGGCACCTTCACCAATAATTACAACGATTACGGGAACTTTAACAGAAAGCATTTCGAAAATATTTCTGGCAATGGCTTCACCTTGTCCACGTTCTTCTGCTTCTAAACCAGGATAGGCTCCGGGTGTGTCCACAAAAGAGACAATGGGCAGACCAAATTTCTCTGCAGATTTCATTAAGCGCAATGCTTTCCTGTAGCCTTCTGGGTTAGCCATTCCGAAGTTACGGTACTTACGTGTAGCGGTATTGTATCCTTTTTGAGTACCAATAAACATAAACGATTGATCCTTTATCTTCCCCAACCCGCCAATCATGGCCTTGTCATCACGCACATTTCGGTCACCGTGTAACTCCAAAAATGTGTCTCCACAAATGGCATTGATGTAGTCTAAAGTATAGGGTCTTGAGGGATGACGTGATAACTGAACACGTTGCCAAGGCGACAAATTTCCATAGATTTCTTCTTTGGTCGAAATTAATTTCTGCTCCAACTGCTCGCAGGTATCCGTTACGTCAATCTCGTTTTCATCTCCAATTAACTTACATTTAGTCAATTGGTCGATAATCTCTTTAATTGGTAATTCGAAATCTAAATATTCCATTGGTTTCAGTGTATCAAACAAAGGTAAAAATTTTTATTAAGGAGGGCTATTTTTTTTCAATTGTCGTTTATAAATTCCATTCCCAACAACTCCTCCTAAAATGATCAAAACACCAATATAAAATTGAGTACTCATCAATTCCTGCTCTCCAAAAATCCAGAGGGAAAATAGAATCCCGTATACGGGCTCCAAATTGAGTGATAGCATCATGGTAAAAGGAGTAACATGTTTTAAGATAACAACAGATCCAATGGTCGCGTAGGCAGTGCAAACCGATGATAACAGAAAAAGCCACAACAAATCGTCCCAAGACAACTGAATAAGAGAAGCGGGGTTTTCTACATTAAACAAAATTGCAAAAGAGATCACTATTGCTCCGGTTAACAATTGATAAAAGGAAATGTTATTGGCCGGATAATGCTGGATCAACTTCCCATTTAATAGGGAGAAAAGCACGGAAAGAAGGGTACAGATTAGGGCCACGACTATCCCTTCTAGGTTTTCTTTTTGCACACCAAAAATGAGGTAAAGGCCAAAAATAACAAACAAGCCAAAAAAGATTTCATACAAACGAAAAGGACGTTTATAGATTAGGGGCTCCAGGATAGAGGTCATCAATGAAGCGGAAGACAAAATCGATAAGGTGAGCGAGATGGATGAAATTTTTATGGCGTAAAAAAACAATACCCAATGCACCGAAATGAGCAAACCCCCAAGCATATAATATTTCAAAGCACCTTTGTGCAGTTGAAAGGATTTAGGCGAAAAAAGAAGAAAATAAACGGCTATTAAAGCCGATGCAATGGTCATTCGATACCAAACAATGGGCATGGAATCCAAGTCGATTAGTGCGCCTAAAATGGAAGTGAATCCCCAAAGAAAAATTAGAAAATGAAGGTGAACTAAACTCTTGGTATTATCGTTTTGCATAGTTCAAGAGTCCGTAGGCCAAAAGACCAAAAATGAGAATTGGAAGCCAGGCAGCTATCGCGGGAGGAAAGTTAGATTTGGCAACCAAAACACTAAAGATCTTATCGAAAAAAATAAAAATAAATCCCAGTAAAATTCCAAAGGCAAGGTTGACACCCATTCCTCCTCTTCGTTTAAAAGAAGAAACAGCCACTGCAATAATGGTTAATACAAAAGCAGAAACAGGGAGACTATACCTTTTGTGACGTACCAATAAATGTTGATTGATGGATACTGAACCACTGCGTTTTTCCTCTTTGATGAACTCATTGAGTGGAACCATGGACAAGGTTTCAGCTTTGTAATTTAGCGGTGCTAAATCTTGCACTTCAAAATCAAAAATGGTGTCCAAAATATTCTCCTTATAATAGCGTTCTTCGTCCCCCAAAACGACGCGTTTCTTATAATTGACCAGGCGAAAAAGGGAATCTCTTTCTACCCATCGAATGGACTGAGCCATTATTTTAAACTTGAGGGAATCGTTTTCAAAGTGTTCCAGACTAAAATCCATACCCCGCATACGTGTTGGGTTATAACTACTGATGTAAATAAACTCGTTCTCGTTGATTTGTTTAAAAAGGTTGGAAGTTTTACGATCGTCTTTTCGTTTAATCAAGTACTTGTATGAAAAGGCATTGAAGCCTTCACTGGCCTTTGGAACAATAAACATTCCGGCAAAAAAAGCAAAAACGGCAATTAGGGAAGCCGAAATGACGTAAGGACGAAGAAAACGATAAAAAGAAATACCTGAACTTAGAATGGCAATTATTTCAGTATTATTGGCCAATTTGGAGGTAAACCAAATGACGGCTAGAAAGAGAAATATGGGAAATAATATATTTCCGAAATACCACATGAAATCAATGTAGTAGTAAAATATCTCGGAAAAGGGAACTTCATTTTCTTTGAACTTGTCTATCTTTTCTGCCACATCAACCATGATACCGATGGGTATAAAGAGCAGCAACATAATAGAAAAGGTTGCCAGATAGCGTTTAATGATATATGTATCAATCTTTTTAAACATGCATTAGAGGCGTTTGTTCATTTGTTGAACCATTTTGTTTTTCCAAGCGGCGAATTCGCCTGCCATGATTTTCTCCCGTGCCTGACGCACCAATGCTAAATAAAATCCTAAGTTGTGAATCGTAGCGATTTGCTTTCCAAGTAATTCGTTTACAGAGAACAAATGACGCAAATAGGCTTTTGAATATTCTGTATCGACAAATGTATGCCCGTCAGGATCAATGACCGAAAAGTCATTTTCCCATTTTTTGTTTTTAATATTTATGGATCCATGTGCGGTGTAGAGCATTCCGTTACGAGCATTCCTGGACGGAAGAACACAGTCAAACATATCTACGCCAAGGGCAATGTTTTCCAAGATATTTATGGGTGTACCAACGCCCATTAGGTAACGGGGCTTGTCTTCGGGTAGAATTTCACACACTACCTCAGTCATTGCATACATTTCATCGGCCGGCTCACCAACAGATAATCCACCAATAGCATTTCCTTCTGCTCCTCTTGAAGCAATAAACTCAGCCGATTGTCTACGTAAACCCTTGTAGGTACTTCCTTGAACAATGGGAAAAAAGGTTTGTTCATAGTCATATAAAAATGGACTTGCTTTATCTTGTGCGATACAACGATCCAACCAGCGGTGGGTCATGTGCATCGATCTTTTCGCATATTTATAATCGCAAGGGTAAGGTGTACACTCATCAAATGCCATAATGATATCGGCACCAATTTGGCGTTGAATATCGATCGCATTTTCGGGAGTAAATACATGATAAGAACCGTCAATATGGGATTTAAACTTCACGCCAGCCTCTTTAATTTTTCTATTGGCAGAAAGCGAATAGACTTGGTAACCTCCAGAATCTGTCAACAGTGGACGATCCCATCCCATAAACTTGTGCAAGCCACCTGCCTGTTGTAAAATATCAGTTCCAGGGCGTAGGTAAAGATGGTAGGTATTTCCCAAAATAATATCGGGATTAATCTCGGTTTTCAAATCACGCTGATGAACCCCTTTAACCGTTGCAGCTGTTCCAACAGGCATGAAAATTGGGGTCTGAATTTTCCCATGTGCAGTTGTAATTTCTCCAGCGCGGGCCTTACTTCCAGGATCGGTATTGTGTAATTTAAATTCCATCAAAACATTTATGTGGTTAAAGATACGGAAGTCCGCCCTACTGCAAAACCAGAAGAACAAGAAATCCCCACAAATTCTATTTTTGAAAGCCCAAAAAAATGTTGGTAATGTTTGATAAGTTTCAGTCAAAAATGAGGTAGAACATTGTTGAAATTTTAATTTTGTTGTATAAAACAAAACATATGTCATCAACACACGCAATGCAGGACACCGTCACTCAAGTTAGAAGAGACATTCTCCGCATGGTTCACAAAGTAAATTCGGGGCACCCAGGAGGTTCCCTTGGATGTGCTGAATTTTTTGTAAGCCTTTACAATGAAATCCTTGATTTGAAGGAAGGCTTTGATATGAACGGTACAAACGAAGATCTTTTCTTTTTATCCAACGGTCATATTTCAGCCTGTTTTCTACAGTGTTTTAGCCCGAAGAGGTTACTTTCCTGTAGATGAATTGAACAGCTTTCGTTTGATTGATTCGCGTTTACAAGGTCACCCAACCACCCACGAAGGCTTACCCGGAATACGCATTGCTTCTGGCTCACTCGGACAAGGATTATCTGTTTCCCTTGGTGCTGCACAAGCCAAAAAATTAAACAATGATTCAAAATTAGTTTATGCGCTAATGGGAGATGGCGAATTACAAGAAGGACAAAATTGGGAGGCCATTATGTATGCCGCAGCAAAAAAGGTAGATAACCTAATTGCGACAGTTGACCTAAATGGAAAACAAATCGATGGATCTACAGACCAAGTATTGCCCATGGGGAGTATTGAAGGGAAATTCCTTGCCTTTGGATGGGAGGTGTTAACTATTGACAAAGGAAATGACATTGAGGCCATTGTCGCTACTCTACATAAAGCAAAAGCCATGACTGGACAAGGAAAACCTATTTGTATTCTTATGAAAACAGAAATGGGGAATGGAGTAGATTTTATGATGCACACGCATGCTTGGCACGGAAAAGCTCCCAATGACGAGCAATTGGCCAATGCCTTGGCGCAGAATCCTGAGACCCTCGGGGATTATTAATCGAATAACGCAATACAAATGAAAGAATATATCAATCAAGGTTCTCAAGACACCCGTTCTGGTTTTGGAGCAGGATTAACAGAACTAGGAAGAACCAATCCAAATGTTGTCGCACTTTGTGCCGACCTAATTGGTTCCCTCAAAATGGATCAATTCATCGAAGAAAACCCAGAGCGTTTTTTCCAAATAGGAATCGCAGAAGCCAATATGATGGGAATTGCCGCAGGATTAACCATCGGGGGGAAAATTCCATTCACCGGAACTTTCGCCAACTTTTCCACGGGGCGTGTATACGACCAAATTCGTCAATCCATCGCTTACTCTGGCAAAAATGTAAAAATATGTGCATCTCATGCAGGAGTTACCCTTGGTGAAGATGGCGCTACCCACCAAATTCTAGAAGACATTGGTCTAATGAAAATGCTTCCTGGTATGGTGGTTATCAATCCATGTGATTTTAACCAAACCAAAGCAGCAACCATAGCAATTGCCGACTACGAAGGACCTGTTTATCTTCGCTTTGGTCGTCCAAAAGTGGCCAATTTCACTCCTGCGGATCAAAACTTTGAAATTGGAAAAGGTATCCTTTTGCAAGAAGGAACAGATGTAACCATTGTTGCGACAGGCCACCTGGTTTGGGAAGCCCTAGAAGCAGCAAAAACATTGCAAGCCAATGGCATTTCTGCTGAAGTAATTAACATACACACCATCAAACCTTTAGACAAGGATATTATCATTAAGTCTGTAGGAAAAACGGGGGCTATTGTTACTGCTGAAGAACACAACTACCTTGGTGGTTTAGGAGAAAGTGTTGCCCGTGTTCTGGCAGAAAGTACACCAACCCCACAGGAGTTCATTGCTACTCAAGATACCTTTGGTGAATCTGGAACACCGGCACAATTGATGGATAAGTATGGCCTAAACGCAGCTGCCATTGTGAAAGCTAGTGAAAAAGTCATCCAACGCAAATAACCAAACCATGCATACCCGAAAATTATACCTGAGCTTACTCTTATCTTTCTTAATTACACCTCTTTTTGCCCAATTTGAATTTGGGGTAAAAGGAGGTGTGAATTATGATTCATTCGGTGTTTTAAGCCCAACTGATGTTAGTCTAGCTAGCTTTGAAGCAGACGCGAAAACAGCTTTTCATGTTGGTGTGTACAGCAAAATTGATTTATTACTTTTTTACCTTCGTCCCGAACTACAATTCAGTCAAAGCAGAAGTGATTTTAGTGATAATAGCTCAATTGCCTTAAACAAAATTGAAGCCCCTATTCTTTTAGGTTGCAAGATTTTGGGACCATTGAGTGTATTTGCTGGCCCATCTTTTCAATATATTTTATCTGAAAAAGCAACAGCTATTGATCTTGGAGAGGTGAGTGAAAATTTCACGGTTGGACTTCAACTGGGTACCCGCTTACAATTCGGTCGTTTCGGTTTAGGGATTCGTTTTGAACGCGGATTTACCGACAATGAAATAGACATTATTGGCAACAATGGGACTGATATTCGAGGAAAAGTAGATGCGCGCGCTAAGCAATGGATTCTGAGTGCTTCTTATGAATTGAAAGGAAAGTCAAGAAAAGACTAAACGTTTATTCGTTGTCTAAATAGTTTGGAATCCCATCATTATCATCATCGTCGGGTTGACCATCATTATCCACATCATATTCGTTGGCGGTTAAGATTTGATCTCCATCGTCGTCCGAATCTAGAAAGTTTGGAATACCATCTTGATCGGTATCATCGTTATACGGATTACCGTCACCATCAGGGTCTTCGTTGATGGATAAAATCCCATCACCATCGTGGTCAGATTGGTTGGTTGTATACACCGACACTTCAAATACAAGCGGAGAGTACGCTGGGATTTGCCCTTGGGCCCCTGCAAAATATCCTAGCCCAGAAGGCATAAAAATCAAGCCTTGTCCGTAACCCGAAAAATCGATGGTACCATTTTCATTTTGTGCATATTGACCTGGCGCAAAATTCTGCAATCCATAACTGAATCCACGAATAACCCGGGTAGTATCAAACCAAATTGGTGAAATACTCTGATCGAACTGTGTCCCATCTAATAGTTTTCCAGTGTACGACAGGTAGACAGAATCTACTATAGAAGGCTTATTTTCAATGTGAACACCTTGACGAGCTACAAGATGGTATAAGGTGTGGTTTACAGTCACATCTTCTGCATTAGTCACAGGAACTTTAGTCGACTGAACCAAATCGATCAAAGCTGTTTTATTGGCCGAATCACCCGTTAAACTGTCGATGATTATACCTACAACCGTTCCTTCTGCCGGAGGAAAGTCTTCATAATTGTATGTGTGTGTTTGTAAAAATTCACGCAACAATTGCTCATCAGTGAGTTCTTGCTCTGCATAATCTCTTAGCTCAACTGTATCTTGAGGGTCATCTGATTTACATGCGTTGAAGGCAAGCACAAAAATGAGTAGTAGAATAATGGGGGAAATTGGTGCGATTTTCATGCTAAAAATTTGCTGTGCAAGATACAATTTTACTTTACTTTAGCGTAGAACTTTAACGCAATTTTAAAGATGAGAATCGACCAATATCTATGGTGTGTTCGTTATTACAAGTCGCGAAATATCGCCAGTACTGCCTGTAAAAAAGGGCAAATAAAAATTAATGGCCAAGTGGTGAAGGCTTCGCGCGAAGTCTTGCCACAAGATAAAATTGAGATTCGGAAAGATCAAATCAATTACCAATGCATGGTCATGGATATTCCTAAATCTAGACTTGGCGCAAAATTGGTCGACATTTATCGCATGGATACAACTCCTCGAGAGGCCTTTGAGCGCAAAGACTTACAAAAGCTCTCTCAAGATTATTATCGCGAAAAAGGGGAAGGTCGACCAACGAAAAAAGATCGTCGTAGTTTAGATGGTTATATAGACGAAGATACGGCCAAAGAAGAATAATTAATCCTGCATTCGGTATCGAATAGTAGAATATGCAAACCCAAAATTCCCGTTCACCAAGTCGACACACTCCAACTCTTTTAAACCAATTTTTATGAGGGCTTGATGATGAATCGCATGGTCAAGGCAATAAACCAATTCTCTTTCAAAAGAGGTTGATATCACCTCAGAACTTGCTTCTTTGGAACTGAGTTGCAAGGGTGCATCTTCTGTGATTTTTTGCATTTGTTTTTGCAATGCTAGGATTCGATCAATCGTATAAGCTAAATCAGTTTCTATCTGTCGATCTCGTTCGCGTTTTTCGTAATTAATAACACTGGTCTCTCTCCCTTTTAGCAAGCAAAAATAGAATTCATAGGAGTGGCGTAAATGCTCTCCAATTGAAGCATCGTTAAGTAATTTGCTTTTAAAGGTATAGTGATCTTGATCAAGCGAAGAACAAAGGTCAATCATGTCTTGCCAAAGATGCAAATGAGTGGTTATGGTAGAGGGGGAAATCATTGGGTTGCAGTCTGAATTAGTTCGGTTAAAAAAGGTTTAAGGCGTTTTGGGGCAATACCCAAAGATCTGTTTTGCAAGCTAATTTGATGAATTGTTTTCATGTGTGAAAAAATATCACGGTAAGCTTTTGCAATGGTATGGTTTGGGTCGTAGATGTGTGCAGGTTCTGCATTCACTCCATTGATTTCAATTATTTTAAATTCTTTTCCTGTCAACAAAGCTTCCCATGTGGTGTATTTGATATCGAAGCGTCCGTAATAAAACCCTGGCAATTGATCTGCCCAATGATCTATGTAGGCTGTCAATTGCTGCTAGCCAAGGTGTTGTCAATTCATAAACTTGGTGCCTAAATTATGGCTCAATGGGCTCAACAAGCTTTTGTTCTTCGTTTCCTGATTAACAATCCCAGCAATCAGCATGCCGTTCGTTAAGCGTTTTTAAACGATGTTTGAGCCGAACATTGCCTTCGATCAATTTTCCCCAAGTACTTGAACCATATCCTGTAACCACTGAAAACTCCTTTGGTGTTATTGAGCTTATTCTACCGCTGGTTTCATTTGGGTAACGATAATACAATATACCCGCTTCGTTTGGGTAACTGCAATATGATTGCTGTAACAGTTCGTCGTATGGACTGGCATGAATTATTTTCTTCAATGCCTTGAGTGACGATACAAGCTGTACTCCCTTCCCCCTCTCCCCACGGTCTGGCTTTACAATTAAGGGAAAGAACAATTTATTTTCGTTTAAAACACTTATCAAGGACTTCGAATCAATCGCAGCAGTGATCTTTACAGACATAGGAATCCATTCTTTGGGGAGCTTGGACAAGTAGTCAAACTTAGAAACATTGAATGCTCCGCTGTTATTCATCATGGGGTTAGTGGTCGTGAAATAGGTTGTGTAACGCGCCAAAATAGCCAAACGAGCCCAATTGATATAGCCCGGCACATAAAAGAGCCAAAAGGGCCAAAACTCATACTTCAAGATACGCTGTAAACGAATCATTTATTCTTGCTCTACTTTTTTTCGCCAATTTTCATCAGCTTTTTGTTTTAATTCGGAAGGATTGTTTAGCCACTTAAGCTGAGTATTGTTCCAACTGGTTTTGTAAAAAAGGAATAGTTTTCCTTCATTAACAAGATAAGCCTCAGGGTTTATTTGTACTTTCTTGTCTTTGGCCATCGCATGAGCGCACCATCCACCATATTGTGGCAAATACTTTTCCGGTGAATTTTCAAATATACTTTTATTTTCTTCAGAGCTAAAGTAATACAAAACAGAATCGTAAACAACAGCCTGTTTTTGATTTCCTTTCTGCGGAGAATCATTGGTGAAATAACTGACTAAATCGTAGCCCGAAACAGCCAATTGATTTGATGCAATATTTTTTTCTTGCCCAAATACAGTTAGTGAAGTAAAAAAAAGTAAAACAACTATGTAGGTCTTTTTCATTGATTAGGGGGTTATTGAGGTAAATTTATCATATTAGTCTAAGTAACGACAAATCTTTCTACCTTTGATACTATCATATCCATCATCATGCCAAAAATAAACGAATTAATTTTTGACGCCACCAAAATTGAGCATTGCACGCTGCGCATTGCCTATCAAATCTATGAACACAACCAAGATCGCGATACCATTTATCTTGCCGGAATTGCAAACAATGGCGTTATCTATGCCAAAAGAATAAAAACCCATTTAGAGCAAATAGCGAACTTGACTGTCCATCTAGTTGAACTAAACGTTGATAAAAAGAATCCACTGTCAAATGTAACTTCATCGCATGATTTAAGTGAACTAAGCAATCAATCGGTGGTGGTTGTAGATGATGTTCTCAATACAGGAAGCACATTGATGTATGCCGTTAAATATCTCTTGGATGTCCCATTGGCTCAACTCAATACGGCTGTTTTAGTTAATCGAAACCATAAAAAATACCCCATTAAGGCCGATTTTAAAGGGCTATCACTCTCCACCTCCTTAAACGAACACATTGAAGTGCATTTTTCTGGAGACATTGGTGTTTATTTAAGCTAATAGATCGGTGATTTCGTCTACAATCTCTTCGATCGCCTTCCCGTCTACACTTACAATTAGTTGAGATTGCTGGTAATAAGGAGCCCGTTCAAATAAATGCTTGCCAATAAATTCATTCAGCTGATCTTGTGTAGTCAAATGACTAATCAATGGACGTGTCTGTTTTTCTTGCATTAAACGAGCAGACAGGGTTGGAATATTTGCCTTGACATAAAGTGTTCTGTGCTCTGACGAAAGTAATTTTTCCATATTATCAAAATAGCATGGAGTTCCCCCACCAAGGGCAACAATTGCCGCATCCTCGCTGGTAATAAATCGATCCAAAGCATTGCGCTCAAGGCGTCTAAAATAAATTTCTCCTTTGGAAGAAAACAACTTTGCCACAGTTGAATTTTCTTCCATTTCAATAAAATGATCTAGGTCAAAAAAGGGAAGATTAAGTTGGTGGGAAAGTTTTCTTCCAAGGGTAGATTTACCGCAACCCATGTAGCCCAAAAGGAAAATTGAATGCACAAAAAAATGTTTTAAAATACGAAAACAAATTTAGACAATAAGATGATGAATTATTAATTTTTGCATGTATATTTGCACCCTTAAAAAGTAATGACTTGGTAGCTCAGTTGGTAGAGCATCTCCCTTTTAAGGAGAGGGTCCTGGGTTCGAGCCCCAGCCAAGTCACTTTTAAAACGACTTGGTAGCTCAGTTGGTAGAGCATCTCCCTTTTAAGGAGAGGGTCCTGGGTTCGAGCCCCAGCCAAGTCACTGCTGCCCACAGGCGCACGTGGCGGAATTGGTAGACGCGCTAGGTTGAGGGCCTAGTGGGAGTTAAATCCCGTGGAAGTTCGAGTCTTCTCGTGCGCACAGTTAGATTCATTTTTTTTTCGTACTTTTGTTTAAGCTTTCTTAATTAAAAGTAGACACATGAAGAGGATAAAGAACAGCTTTAGTATAAAAAATCTTGAGAACATCTCAGGAATTAAAGCACACACAATACGAATTTGGGAGAAAAGGTACAACCTTTTACAGCCCGAGAGAACAGATACCAACATCCGCAGGTATTCCCTCGATAGTTTACGGAAATTACTTAACATAACCCTCTTGTACAATCATGGAATCAAGATCTCCAAGATTGCTAATTTACCTGAAAGAGAAATACCCTTTCTTGTGCGTGAAGTTGCCTTGAAATCGAATTCTGAACAGGTCTACATTAACGCGTTTAAACTGTCAATGGTGAATTTTGATATCACCATGTTCGATGCAACTTTTGATGAATTATTGGCCAAGAATGATTTTATCTTTATTTACTTAAATATTTTTGTTCCACTCATGAGTGGTTTGGGTATTTTGTGGCAAACTGGGGCAATCTCTCCTTCTCACGAACACTTTATCACCAACTTGATTAAACAAAAAATCCATATCCAGACAGAAGTCATGCAACGGGACTCCATACCTGAAATAAATGCATCGACTTTTGTTTTGTACTTACCCGAAAATGAAATACATGAGTTAAGTATTCTTTTCCTTAATTATTTCGTTTTGAGCAAAGGGTACAAAACCATCTTCTTGGGGCAATCTATTCCCACCGTAAGCCTCAAAACATTACTTAGTTACAGCCCTTCGTTACATTTTGTTTCCTATGTAACAGTGGAACCAAACAAAGAAGAAATCAATGACTACATTGATGATTTCAACAAAGAACTCATTGAAAATACCGATAATCAATTGTCTATTTTTGGGCCACAAGTACAGCACATCGACAAAACTCTCGCTGCTCCAGGGATCAATGTTTATGACAAGATTGAAGACTTTGTTGAAGAACAACTTAACGTAAGTGTCTTTGTTTAACTTTTTCTTATCTTTACTTTATATTCACCGCTAGCCCAATATTCACCGTGGTGCTAGTGACTATGCTATTTAAGTTATGAAAAAGTTGTTTGATGAAGTATCATTTCAATGTAGTAAAGGGGTCACAGAATCGTACAGTACTTCCTTCTCATTGGCAACTAAAATGTTGGATACTTCCATCAGAAGTGACATTTATAATATTTATGGCTTCGTTCGCTTCGCTGATGAAATTGTAGATTCTTTTCACGACTATCCTAAAGAAGAATTATTCAACCGTTTCGAAGAAGACCTAAATTTGGCCATTGAAAACAAAATTAGCTTAAACCCAATTCTAAATGCTTTTCAACACAGTTTTCATAAATATGCCATTGACCGAGAATTGGTTGATGCCTTTATGCGAAGCATGCGTTGGGATTTATCTAAGACGACCTATTTGACCGACGAAGACTACAAAGCCTATATATATGGCTCTGCAGATGTTGTTGGGCTAATGTGTCTAAAGGTGTTTGTCAATGGTGACAATGCAACTTATTTACACCTTAAAAACTCGGCAATGGCCTTGGGTTCAGCTTTTCAAAAAGTAAATTTTTTGCGTGACCTTAAGGATGATTTTGAAGGTTTGAGTCGTTCCTATTTCCCAAACATCAATCTCAAAGATTTTTCTGAAGAAAACAAATTAACGATCATCAAAGAAATAGAAGAAGACTTTAAAAAAGGCCTCGAGGGTATTTTTCAGCTTCCCAATTCTGCTCGTTTTGGAGTGTATACTGCCTACAAATACTATGCAAGGCTATTAAACAAGCTTAAAAAAACACCTTCTATCGACATCACTTCTTCCCGTATTAGAGTTCCTAATTACGAGAAAATGGGTGTATTGGCTCGATCATATGTGAACTACCGATTTAATCTTTTATAATTTATTTATGGGCGTTTTCTATTGGATCTCAATTTACCTTGGCACTTTTTTATTCATGGAGTACATGGCTTGGTTTTCGCACAAATACATCATGCACGGATTTTTGTGGATCTGGCACAAAGATCATCACAAAAAAGACCACGACTCTTGGTTCGAGCGAAATGATTTATTTTTCATCTTCTATGCTGCGGTTAGCATGGCATTAATGGTCTTGTGGGGAGAATTTGGTTTTTGGGCTGGCTTCCCAATGGCGGCAGGTATCTTTACCTACGGCATGACTTACTTTATTGTGCATGATATATTCATTCATCAGCGCTTTAAAATATTTCGAAATTCAACCAGTAAGTATGCGAAAGGCTTACGACGTGCTCACAAAATGCACCACAAAAATATCCACAAAAATGGTGGAGAGTGTTTTGGAATGCTGTGGGTTCCGTTAAAATATTTTAAGTAGAAAAACTATTCTTGCTTGGTCCAATTGTTGGAAAATGTACAATCGCGGAAAGATTTGTTTACGCTAACAAAGGTGTCTTCTATCTTATTTTTAATCCACTTTTTAACGGTACGGACTTGTTTGTCTCGCAATGCTAAATCTTTAATTTTAGTATAATCTTTGGAGTAATCGGCTTCGTGCTCGTCATAGCGGTTCACCACTTTGAGTATCTTGTATTTCTTTGCTCCTCCACGGTCTTCTTCCAATAAGGGAAGTGAAATTTGACCCTTCTCGAGATTCTTCACTTGATTGTATAATTCGGGATCCATTTTCGTCAACTCAAAACGTGTGTCGCCCGTGACCGGATTAACAATTTTACCACCGTTATTGCGGGTTTCTTTTTCAAAAGAAAAATTATATGCGGCACTCTCAAAGGTCATTTCTTTATCCATGATTCGCACACGAATAGAATCCAATATGGCCTTGCTTTTCGTCAACGTTTCATTATCGACTTCTGGCATAAGTAAAATATGACGAACGTCAATTTCTTGGCCTCTAATTTCATCAACGGTTAATATGTGCCAGCCAAATTCTGTTTTAAATGGAGCAGAAACTTCTCCTTGTTCAAGGCTAAAGGCCATGTTTCTAAATTCTTTCGCCATTCTAGGGCGTTTTCTGTGTAAGGTATATTTCCCTCCACTTGAACGTGACCCTGGATCTTGAGAATACAAAATTGCCTTAGAGGCAAAACTCAACCCCTTCTCTTCGACATCATTTTTAAAGCCTTCCAACTGAGCAATAATCCGCTTTCTTTCTTCTTCTTTCACCGCAGGTTCAATAACAATTTGTGCAATTTCCAACTCAGTTCCAAAAATGGGTAAATCTTCTTTTGGAATTGACTCAAAAAATTCGCGTACTTCTTCTGGCGTAATTTCTACATTATCAATAATATCTGCCTGCATTAATTGCGACAATTTCTGAACTTTATTGATTTCAAAGAGCTCGTCACGAAACGAAAGCTCATCGGTCTTGTTGTAGAATTCCAACACCTTTTCTAGGCTTCCTAGCTGTTGCGTGAAATATTCAATACTTTGGTCGACATAAGAATAAACTTCCGCATCAGATACTTCGAGACTGTCTTGAATGGCATGGTGGGCATAGAGTTTATCCTCCATCAGTTTTCCCAGTAACTCACATCGTGTCACACCTTTGGTCGAAATACCCTGCGACTCCATGTCAGTTAGTGTTTTATCGATATCGGAATCCAAAATAACATAATCACCAACTACGGAGATAACTCCGTCTAACTTAATACGCCCTTGACTATCTGCTTTTGGCCCTTGAGCGACAACAACTAGTGTTGTCAAGAATAAACATACATTAAGGATATATTTCAAACTTGTTGGCTTGTATTGCATCTTGTAAAATTTCTTGATCAAATTGTTTAATGAATTCTAATTTGGATTGGTTGAAAACAATTTTTCGAATGGTATTTTCCACCAATTGAAAAGGTGCGTTTTCATTCCTTAGTCGATAATCCGACACCCACAGCAAATATACTTCGATTGAATCTTCAATGAAGAAAAATTGTGATTTTTTTAGATAATTATCAAAACTCAAAACAGGAATTGAAGGGAATTGCTCAAGAAAAGATCGCTTGGTGTACCAAATGGAATCGCTGTTCTGATAAGAAGTGAACTGAATGCGCAACGAATCGAGGTACTGTTTGTCTTCTTCCTTATTTTGCTGAAAACGAATGCTTACTTCATCAAGGTTTGTGGCTGTTTTTGACAAACCAATCACGCGCGCTTGCAGTACGTTTTCTTTAAGCGCAAAATTAAACTGATTTTCTTCATAATAGGAACGCATTAATGAGGGGTCGACAATGGTGTCAATGACAGACTTGACCAAGGACTCTTTGAATGTTCTTGCCCACAAATCGAGGCGATAGTCCTCCACCAGTGTGTTTAAAACTGCCTGAGATGATTGCTCTAGATTAAAAACAGCTTGATCGTAAAGCAAGTGCTTTTTTGCCCAGGTGTTAATCGCACTTTGAGTCAGTAAAATACTATCCTTCTGAGAAATGTTTACTGGCAATTGACGTTCTATGTCTGAAAGGTATAAGTAGTGACTTCCAACACGAGCAACAAGGGCATCCTGATCAACATTAGTCCATTGATCACAACTTGTCAACACACCCAACAGAACAACGCATAAAATAATCTGAAACTTCATATGATTCGCAGCTTTAGTGTAAAGATGATGATTAGAATCGTTACTTTTAAACGAAAAAAAACAAAATTATTGTGTCTTATTAACAAAATACTCACGCTAATTATTAATAAAAAAGATAATACACATAATCAATTACTTAATTGTTTATAAAAATTTTTTTATCAACAATTAAAAGACTAAATTGTGTCTATATATTGGAAGATGAAACAAAGCCTTTTGCTCTTTTTCTCGACTGCTCTTTTTTTATTCCCAAACACAACGTTTGGGAGCAAGCTTCCCTCCCTCATAAACACCACAAATTCAGTTTATGTAAATTCGACAATTGTCAATATAATTTACAAAAATGGAGTCTTCAGTATCAAAGGTCTAACCGGCACTGGCCATGTGAAAATCTACAGTATTATAGGCAATGAAGTAGCTTCATTTAATCAAGTTGATTTATTTGATTTTCAGCGTAACCTTAGCCTTGAACCAAAAACAATGTACATTGTCCGCATAGAAACTCAAGGGCAAGTAAAGTTGTTTAAATTCGTTGCACGCTAAGTCTTATGATTAGCGACTGTAATTTGGCGCTTCCTTTGTTATTTGTATGTTGTGCGGATGACTCTCACGTATTCCAGCGGCAGTGATTTGAACAAATTGTGCGTTTTCTTTCAGTTCTTCGATCGACGAAGTTCCACAATAGCCCATTCCTGCTCGAAGCCCACCAATAAACTGATGAATACTTTCATACAAATTACCTTTATAAGGAACTCGCCCAACGATTCCCTCGGGCACTAGTTTTTTTATGTCGTCTTCAACATCTTGAAAATAGCGGTCTTTACTTCCTTTCTTCATGGCTTCAACAGAACCCATTCCACGATAAGATTTAAATTTTCTTCCTTCATAGATAATTGTTTCCCCTGGCGATTCTTTAGTTCCAGCAAGTAGTGATCCTAGCATAACACAGTCAGCTCCAGCCGCTATCGCTTTTGGAATATCTCCTGTGTAACGTATTCCTCCGTCAGCAATAACTGGAACACCGCTTCCTTTAATGGCGTTAGCAACGGCAATTACTGCTGACAACTGGGGGTATCCAACTCCTGCAATAATACGTGTAGTACAAATCGAACCAGGTCCAATTCCTACTTTGACAGCATCAGCTCCATTCTCAACCAAATATTTTGCCGCAGCTCCGGTAGCAATATTACCAACTACCACATCTAGGGTAGGAAAATTCTTTTTTACTTCTTTAAGGACAGATACTACTCCTTTGGTGTGCCCGTGTGCAGTATCAATAACCACAGCATCTACTCCTACTTCAACAAGCGCTCGTGTACGATCGATTACATCTCCTGTAACTCCAACTGCTGCTGCGACGCGAAGACGTCCATAAGAGTCTTTGTTTGCAATGGGTTTATCGGTATGGTTTGTAATGTCTCTAAAGGTGATTAGTCCAACCAAAACATATTGGTCGTCAACCACCGGTAATTTTTCAATTTTATGGTGCTGCAATATATCTTCGGCCTCTGCTAGAGAAGTGCCTTGCATAACAGTGATTAAATTTTTCGTTGTCATCACTTCTGTAATAGGACGCAATAAATCTTTTTCAAAACGCAAATCACGATTGGTCACTATTCCCTTGAGTTTTCCCGTTGCATCGATAATCGGAATGCCTCCAATCTTGAAGCGCGTCATATTCTCTTTGGCATCGCCAACAGAAGCCTCTTTGGTCAGGGTAACCGGATCGAGAATCATACCAGATTCTGCACGTTTAACCATGCGAACCTTGTCTGCTTGTTCAGCAATGGTCATATTCTTGTGCAAAACACCAATTCCACCTTCTCGTGCCATAGCAATGGCCATTTGACTTTCGGTAACGGTATCCATCGCCGCAGATGTAATGGGGATGTTTAAAGTTATGTTACGGCTAAATTTTGTGTTGAGTTTTACGTCTCGCGGTAATATTTCAGAATAGGCGGGCACAAGTAATACATCATCGTATGTTAGGCCTTGTTCTAGAAATTTATTGGAAGTATTATTCATGGCAACTACTTAAGAATTAGTTGCGAGCAAATTTAGAACATTTCAACCATTAATGAGACTCAATTGGCGATTTAATTAAATCTAAACACACCACCACCGCCCCAGCAATAAAACTTAGGGTCATTAAAATACCAGAAATCATTACGACATAAGCCATTGCGGTGTATTCTAGCCAAATTAAATAAATCCCTCCAAAAGTAATAATAATGGAGCAAAAGGGTTCAATGGTTAAAAAGGTCTTCCATTTGGTCGAGATTTGTGTTCCCCAAACCAACAACCCAAGGAGGGCGAAGATAAATCCAATTGACAGCACGTGGGTGTGGACGATGGTGATCATTTCACGCTGTCCTTTTTTGAACTTCATTACTAAAACTTCTTCGCTATCCTCATTTCCATTATAATTTTCAACAATCCCGGAAGGGTGATTACTATCGGTTTGTGCAACAAAAGACAAGCCAGTAAAATAACCTACAGAAAGTACAAAAAGAAAAGCCAGTAAAAATCCTTTGAACGGTTTAGAAAAATTGCGCAATAGGAAATAAGGTTCCATTATTGACCAATGGTAGATTGAACATCTTTTAAGGAAGAAAACACATGGTTGACTGAGGCTGTCATGGATTGAACAGATATGGTGGCACCAGAAATTGCGCTAATGGTATCGCCATAGATAAAACTTACTCCCGTTTGTTTTTTCACAAACTGAGAAAGCCATCGCTTGCTAGAAATTTCTCCACCATAATCTTCACGATAGACCAAAACAGTTGCTTTCTTAATGGTAAAGGTTGGATCGAATAAAATCAAATAATCGAAAGAATCTGTTTT
>JGI20157J14317_10001153_pt1 | contig 25221 bp, 24 predicted proteins | sample COG_07_FD_14317 | JGI IMG/M metagenome (IMG submission 14317)
ATATCTTCCCTGATGGGCAGCCAAACCCATACGGCAGCTAATGCCTACGCGTATAGAGCTTCTAAAGCGGGTGCAAACAATATTGCAGTAACGCTGAGCCATGAATTAGCAAAAGAAGACATTGCTGTGGGCTGCTATCACCCAGGCTGGGTGCGGACTGACATGGGCGGTCCTAACGGAGACATCTCAGCAGAAGAGAGTGCTGCGGGTTTATTGGTTAGATTCAACGAATTATCTATGCAGCTTAGTGGGCAATTCATTAACTACAATGGTGACAAGCTGCAATTATAAAGCAGTAAGTAACCAGCGAAGTGTTGATCTGTATAAAAAATAGATGAACGGTATGTTTAATTAATTTTTGGTACTCAATCGTCAGAAAGTCGAGCAACACTCCTTTGCTAGAAGGGTCGGTATGCACCATTGGTTTCGCTCATTTTTGATGGTCGAATTAGCGAGTCAAATGAAAAGTTTCGAATGGGCAGGTTAGAGGTTAATTATGTTTAGGCTTTTGTTCGGTGCCAGCATTGGGACGTGGCTTTTGGGTTGCGTGGATGCCGCGGAGACTAAGTCCGCCTCTTCTTCAGCGGCGAGCCTCCTCGGAGGCGAATTTTCAGGCCACGCCTCTACGAGTTTTGAGTATTCAGGTGATATGCAGTGCCAGTTTCCCAGATCAGCGCCGTTACTCGCATATGCTCAGAATGACTTCGGCTCTAGACCATATCGATTTCACTGGCGGATTTGGTCAGCGCGTTTTCGCAACCCAAACCTCTCAGGTCATGCATGAAGGCAATGGGCTGGTGGCTAGCTTTTATGCAGAGCAGTCTGCACAACACAACTGGACATCCTTTGAGTTATCTATCGATAGGCGCACGTTGGGTTATGCGCTGTCCTACACGGAAGGGACATCTGTCATTACACCTGCGTCTGATGCCAGCATTAAGGTAACCGGCAGGTGTAGTGTTATCGAAGGTAGTGAGTTCAAACTCTGATTGATTAGAGGGCTGATCCCATTATTTGGTTGAGTAGCATTTGTACCTGCTGACCGAACATCAGTGTTAGCCACCCAGCAATTGCGATGTATGGACCAAATGGAATAGCCGTTGAGGGTGAACTTTTTTTCAGCAAAATAAGTGCAATGCCGATTACTGCGCCGCCTAAAGAGGAAAGTAACAATACTCCTGGTAAACTTTGCCACCCAAACCAGGCGCCAACAGCCGCCATGAGCTTAAAGTCGCCATAGCCCATACCGTCTTTGCCGGTGGCAAGTTTGAAACCCCAGAAACAGAGCCATAAAACCGCGTAGCCTATTGTTGCGCCAAGTACCGCATCGGAAAGTCGGGCAAAGCTAGCATCCAGGTTGGCAAATAGACCCAGCCACAAAAGTGGTAAGACTATGTTGTCTGGCAAAATATAATGTTTGGCATCAATGCCAGCTAGTGCAATCAATGCCCAAGTAAAGAGGAGTGCGAAAACCAAATCTAAGTTTAGTCCGAAACGCAGGAAGACCATTAAGCTGAGAGTTGCGGTGAGTAGTTCTATTGCCGGATATTGCCAAGAAATTGAAGCCGAGCAATTTGAGCATTTGCCACGGAGCCAAAGAAAGCTGAGGAGTGGAATATTTTGTAATGCGGTTATTTGGCTATTGCATTTTGCGCAGCGAGAACGCGGCACCGATAGGTTGAATTTCTGTTCGGTGAATTCTGGTGTTTTACCCAGAGCAGAGTAGGCCTCTTCTTGCCAAGCTCGCTCGAGCATTTTCGGTAATCTGTATATGACTACGTTGAGAAAACTGCCAATAACTAGACCAAAGGCGGTAATTACCGCACCCCAAAAAAACAAATTTGATGGGTCTAGGTAACTAACCAACATTACGCCCCTTTGCGGCCAAATAGCTCGTCGTACATTTAACTAACGGATTTTCGTTTTTGCCACGCATTATTTTTGTGTTTCGTCATCGAATACTAGCGCCTTAATCAGAGAAATAGCTAAGAGCACCATGACCAAAGAGAAGGGTAGTGCGCCTACAATCATGGCTGAGCGCAGCGCGTCCATGCCGCCAGCGAGCAAGAGCACGCTAACGAGAACAGCAAATATCGCTCCCCAAAGGATTACATGCGTTCCTTGCTTTTGGCTTTGATCGCCGCCAGAGGCGAGGGTATTGATGATTAATATGCCAGAGTCAGCGGACGTGACCAAGAACGTAAGCAACAATACGACTACCAACACGGACAAAGCGATTGCCATATTTGGGGATAGCAAAAGATTCATGGTTGTGAACAGTTGGGCGGAGATATCAGAGTTAACAATTGTACCCTGCGCTATGCCGCTGAGTTCCAAATCAATTGCTGTTGCGCCAACGAAGGTGAGCCATGTTAAGCAAATCAGAGACGGGATAATGATGGCGCCCAAAACATATTCTCGGATGGTGCGACCGCGTGAAACGCGTGCTAGGAACATACCTACAAAAGGCGCGAAGGCGATCCACCACGCCCAGTAGAATATATTCCACGCGCCTTGCCAACTTTGCAGCGCTGCGCCAACCTCTGTGCTCGCGTCATTCCATACGGTAGTGGACATTGCCGGCAGAGCGATAAGGTAATCCCAAATGGCATAGCCGAAGGACTGAATGGCAAACCAAGTAGATCCGAGGGCGACAAAGAAAAGTAATAGCACAATCGACAATGCCATATTGATGTTCGACAGCCACTTGATACCGCGCTGTATGCCGGAGAGTGCAGATAAGCATGATGCGCTGACAATGATCGCCAAACCAGTAATTTGCGCGGCTAAGGTTGGTGAGCCAGTCTCATCGACAACCCAAGACATGCCGCTAATGTTGAAAATACCAGAAGCAAACTGGGATACCCCGTACCCAATAGTGACGCCAAGACCAATGAGCGTAGCCAGAATTGCTGCAATATCCACCACATGACCTAACCAGCCGGACATAGCGTCGCCGAATAAGGGTTGCAGGCCTGAGCGGATGGTTAGAGGCATACCTCGGGCGTAGCTCAAGTAGGCAAGAGTGATACCAATTAGTCCGTAACACGCCCAAGGGGTCAAACCATAGTGGAGTAAGGCCCATTTATAGGCGTTGCGAACATTGGAAGCATCCAATGACGTACTTAACCCTTGGATAGTTTCCGGGTTAGTTGCGAAGTGAAAAATGGGTTCAGCAGTAGAGTAAGTCAACATACCAATGCCAATACCCGCACCGAACATCATGGAGAGCCAAGTGAACATAGAGAACTCAGGCTTTTCATCGGCCTTACCCAAAATCACCTTGCCGGTTCTCGGCCAAATAGCTATTGCGAGGCAGGTGACAGTGAAAAAAGCTGTGACGTAGATATACCAAGCGCCAAAGGTTGAGGTGGACCAAGTCTGCATCTCTGCAAGTTGTTGGCCGGCGCGTTCTGGAGACAAACCGATCCAGAGAATAAATGCCAAAATTAAAACTTTTGGGACAGCCGCCACGGATACGTTAAATCCCCGATAGAAGCCTGAATTGGTGGTACTAATTTGAATCGATGAGTCAGCACTCGACTGCGTCACAAGGCGCACTCCTAAAAGTGGGGTAGGTAGGGTTGGTTAGAGTTAAACATCTACGCGTCGAGGATGCAAAGCGTGGGTTAGCATCAGCTATGGTCATCTGAGAGCATGTGAGTCGGTAGCAATGGATACGAAACTAGATAAGCTGCTTAGACATATTCGCGCAGTACCATTTGAGAAAACGTGCCAAGGGCATTTTTGTAACGGTATTGTGTAACCGGGCTCTGTACGAGGGTAATTAGACGCTATTGAGCTTCTTGCCGTAATCCTACATATGCGGTAACAGCTGCGAAAAACTCCCAGTTTCATGTATCCTAGCTCGCTGCCAAACCCAGCGAAAAACATGCTTAGGAGACCGGATTTGAAACTAATCAGCGACGAAATCTTGATAGACTCGGGGCAACAATTGCCGATTCATGATGCAGTCTATCCTACCTTCGACGGCTTCAAGTTTTGGGATCCCGCGGCTTGGACAGATGGTCACCCGATCGAGCGTTACAAGCAGATGCGCGAGCAAGCACCGGTAATGTGGCTGCCTACAAATAAGGTGCTGTCTGGATTTTGGTCTGTTACCCGCTACGAAGACATCAAAAAGGTAGAGCTTGCTCACAGTGTTTTCTCGTCCCAACGCGGCAGTATCAACATGGCGGTTGGCGAGCGGAAGCATTGGCGCCCAAAAAAACTCATACCAGCTGCCTATAACTCCTTAATTAACTTGGACGAACCACTGCATCGTGAAATGCGTATGCAGCAGAGTGGCTTCTTTTTCCCAGCGTATGTTGAACAGATTCGTGAAAGGGTGGCGCTAAAAATAGATGAGTTACTAGATGAGATGGAGCGCAAGGGGCCGGTTGTAGATTTTGTTAAAATGTTCTCAGAAGAGCTTCCACTTTTTACACTTTGCGAGATGCTCGGAGTTGATGAAGAAGATCGGCCGAAAGTAAAAGTATGGATGCATCACTTGGAGCTAGCGGCGCAATTTTTGTCGAATCCTTGGCAAACGTTTTTATCTGAACCAATGTTCCCGTTCCGTTTTAATCCTGTGGTGAACGACATGTTTGCTTACGGTGAACGCGTGATGGCCGACCGGCGGGTTAACCCTCGCGAAGATCTGCTAACTGTTATTGCACAATCCAAGTTAGGTGGAGAGCTGTTGCCCCAAGAGTTTCTTGATGGCAGCTGGCTGTTGATTATCTTTGCTGGCAACGATACATCGAGAAATTCCCTTTCTGGCACCATTAGATTAATGACCGAGTTTCCGGATCAGCGGGCGATGGTATTAGATGACCCCTCGCTGATTCCACAAATGTCAGAAGAAGCACTGCGGATGGTGTCTCCTGTTATACACATGCGGCGCACTGCACTAGAAGATACAGAATTGAATGGCCAAAGAATTGCTAAGGATGAAAAAGTAGTACTTTGGTATGGGGCAGCAAATCGTGATCCCGATATCTTTCCTGATCCTGACGTTTTTAATATGCATCGCAGTAATGTGGATAAGCATATTGCCTTTGGCCATGGCGTACACAAATGCCTAGGGTCGCGTATTGCAAAGATGCAGCTGCGGCTGGCATTCGAAAAGATATTTGAACGCTTCCCAGATATCGCTTGGACTGGCAAACAAACCATTGCACCGAACCCTCTGGTGCATGCCATATCTAGTTTGAAAGTAAACCTTTACGGCCCAAACGGTAAGCGGCCCACCCAGATCTCTATGTGAATGGATAGGGGAGTAGGGTAGTAATCATCGTTACTCCTTTGAATGGTAAGCAATAACTTGCGAGGTCTATTTGCTGCAATTGTTGTTGCTGTAAATAGAAGGTGTTGCTTCTTCGGAGCGCTGTTTTAGAACGCTGCAACCCTCTGCGCAATGAGCTTTTTAGCTACTTTCATGTTTACTGTTGCTAAATGCGGTAGGTCGCTATCCGGCGGATAAGCCAACAATACCGGTTATAAACTATTTAGAGTTCTGCCACGGGTGCGGCTACGCATCCCATTTGATCATCGCCTAGGGTTATAAAAGCGAAAGTCGCTCAGTCTTTCGGGCTCCTTGTGCTTACCTGGTTCTTCTTGAAAGCTATGTATCGCTAAATTTCTAAGCAAATTTCAAAGAAAAGGTTTGAAATGATCGGTGGTCAGTTATATAAATGACACTTGGTCAGTTATATTGCGGAGCTGCTAACCAGCCCCGAGCAAGAAATAAAATAACGGTTGTTTGGAGGCACTTGTGAATTCAGTCGTCGAAATTAGTCAGAGAGCAAGAAGCGCAGAGCAAAAAGCACAGCGGCGACAAGGCTACTGGACGCTGCTGAAACATACTTCCTTGAGGTTGGCTACGAGGCGTTTTCTATGGCTCAACTTGCCAAGAGAGCCGGGGTGGTGAAAGGTACACTTTATCTTTACTTCAAAACTAGGGAGGAGCTTTTTCTAACCCTATATGAGCAAAGCCTAATTCGATGGGGCGAAGTCTTCACCGGTTACTTATCCGGCTCCATGACGAGCAAGGTATATGCCAAGACGCTCTATAGCACAGCCTTAGCCGATGGCAGTTTCTTGCCTTTACTTATACGACTTGAACATGTCATCGAACACAATGTATCGATCCCCAGACTCATCATGTCGAAACGAGTGTTCATAGATCAGGTCGAGGCTATTGCACACCCCACTTCAACTTCCCTCAAGCTAAGTAAAGTGCAGGCAATAGAGGTGGTAAAACTAATGGGCGTTCTCCTTATTGGTGCAACGCGAACCGATCAGGGGCCATCATTAGACAACGAAGAGCTGCCTGAGGATGTGCAAAACCTTATAGCCAGTTTTTCGTCAGAGCCGCTCTTTGTTAAGAATGCCGTTCGCTTGATAGAAGGCATACGTGCAGAAACAACACCTGACATTTAGTCAAATAATTAGACGAATCACTAAATCGAGATAATACCAAACATCTTAGGAGAGGAACTATGAGCATAGCAGAACACAATAACGTCACAGAATTAAGCATCCAAAACTTGAGCGCATTAGTCGAACTGCAAAGAAGCAGTTTTCGTGCCGAAGGTGAGGTCACCGGCTTCCGTTCGATAAAATACTAACGATCGGTCAAGTAGAGTCTTCGCAACTGGCTCTTGACCAAACTCATCAGTTGTACCAGCTACGTACCAGTGGTTGTAGACGAATGGCAGGCGAATATAGTCTTTGACACTACGTAATTGGTCTTTGTAACCCATGTTTTCTCCTATTCGTCAGCTACGCGCCGTAACCCTTTGGGCTAGGGGGATTTTTCTCAACGCTATTGGCTAGAGCCTCATCTGGTGTTGCCATGATTACTTCAAGCATACCTTCTGGATACACCATTTGCGGCTTCTCTGGATCTACCGCAGGGTTTGGCAATGGCTCGGCTGAACCTTCGTACTGTGCTGGGGCCATATACTGTTTTAGTTCTGCTTCATTGATGCCCGCAAGGCCAACCACTTCTGGATCAATCCAGGTGCCGTTCAAATCGAGTGGGAAATCTGCAGAGTGACTGGTTGCCACCTCTAACGAGAGGTGTTCGGGGCCTGCAAAATAGATAGAGTGACAAAGACCGTGATCAACAGGGCCCATGACATTGATACCTCGTGAGCGAATTCTGTCTCGCATGGTGAGCAGCTCACCCAGGGTATCCACGTTAAATGCGATGTGCTGCATGGTGCCTGGTGCAGATGGATTGCCCGCATTGCCGGAATGGGTTTTACCAATCTCAGGTTCGATCTCTTTGTTTTCATTCTTGAACACAAACGCAACGGATTCTTCGCCCATTTTCATAAAGCCATGAAAGGTGTTCGGCACGCCGTGCATCCAGTAGAGCGCAGTAAGCTCCATACCCAGCACATCTGAAAAGAAAGCAATTTGTTCTTTGATGTCACCAGTCGAGATGGCGACGTGGTGTAGTCCATTGGGTTTTGTCATGGTGGTGTAACTCCTATTAATCCTAAATATTGTTTAAACAGAATTCGTGTACAGCGTCCGAGAATTTTTCTGTCTCAAACAGCATCAATTGATGACCTGCATCTTCAAACAGTTTTTTCTCAACAGGACCGCCAATACAAGAAGCGAGCACATCGAGTGCTTCAGGTGAAAAGTGAGGGTCGTTTGAACCGGAGGCATACAACACAGGTTTGGTGTTTTCCGCAGGCGGTACCGGTGGCACGTATTGAAATAGCGAAGCCCAGGATTCGAGGTCATAGGCCCAAGTATTGTACGGATCAAGTTCCTTTTGTTTTTGCGCGCCGTTGTAACCGTAATCTTCATCGAAGTTAAAGAAGGTTGGAATGTGGAGTTGTGCGCCTCGACCTAACATGGCAATGATTTGTTTGAACTCCTCGCTTCGCCATGCAGGCGCCGCAGCTTCAACGGCGGCGCTGCCTGGAACGGCACCCGATCCCATGAGTACGGCTCCAGTAATGTCGTCAGAGTCTATGGAGGAAATCGCCGCGGCAACACCTAGACTTGACCCTAAGGTGAACACAGGTAACCCATTGGATTGCTTAATGTGCTGCGCAAAATCTCGAGAGGCTTGTGCCCACTCGGACATTTGCCATTGACCTTTCGGGCGGTTGCCGGTGGAGCGACCATGTCCTGGTGCATCGTAACTCCAAATATCCGCACCTTTAGGCGCATGATGCTCGCAGAAGCGATCGTAAATGCCACCGTGACCACCCAAACCATGGGAAATGACCAAGGCATATTGGGGTGCTTCACCGGTGTATCTATGAGCATAAATCTCGTTTAAAACATGGTTTTCGATTTTCATAATTTCTAAAGCCTTTAATATACTTTCTAACTAAAGCTGGCTTGGAATGACGCATAGCCAGATAACATATTGCTAGGGAATGGTGTGGGTTCTTGAACCTCTATTTTGTTCACCTTTCTTGTCATCGCATCGAGTAAGCATTCCATCTCTAGGTTCGCTAAGTGAGCGCCTGCACAACGATGTACGCCGTAACCATACGCAACGTGATCTTTTGGATTGCGGTCGACCTCAAATGAGGACGCGTTTGCATACTTTCGTTCGTCTCGATTTGCAGCCCCGTACAAAATGACAACACGATCACCAGCAGGGATATCGATGTCACCTTCTTTATAGTGAGTATCCGCCAGGCGAGTGAATGCTCTAACAGGTGAACCAATGCGGAGTGATTCGTTTACAGCGGCTGGCACGAGTGTGGGATCAGATTTAATCTTTTCGAACTGCTTCGGGTCTCGGCCCAGCTGATACAACATGTGACCGGTACCAAGGATAGTGGTATCAAGACTTGGAGCGATAAAATCGAATACCAACTTCTTCGCTTCTTCAATATCGATATCGCCCTTATCGGCGGCCTCGTAAAGACCCGCGGCCCAGCCGTTTGGTGCAAGATCGGAACGCTCGAGTTCTGCGACATATTGCGCGCCCTGCATTAAACTGGGGATTGCTGCCTGGCCTCGTTCATTCATAGGCCCAAGGGCGTTGAAAGAAGCGGCGGCCCAATCCAGCATTTGCTCGCGGCCTTCGTCTGGTAAACCCACCAGAAACGAGACTATGGTGACGGGTAAATATTGTGAGAAATCTTTCATACCATCAAAGGTGTCTTGTAGCAGCAGCCTGTCCACCAATTCATCGGATCTCAACTGCACTTCTTTCTTCACGTCTTCAAGGGCTTTGGGCATCATCGGCTTAATCACTGCAGCCCTTAGCTTTCGATGTTCATCACCGTCACTCACCAGACTGTTAGTCGCTCCAGAATTGTTGAGCATGTCGTTCATAGATACCCCTTTCCCAGAGAGCAGCGCACTGTCGGCACGCAGTGCGGCACGCACATCGTCATACCGGGCAATGGCCCACATGTCGTATTGCGATAACCAAACTTGTGGGCCTGCTTCTTGAATCTGTTGGTAGGTAGGATATGGGTTAGCGGTAGCTTCGTCAGAGAATAAATCGATATCAAGAGAAGGGGATTTGTTCATCGGTTTTCTATTTTCCATTTTTTGTTCACTTCACTTACAGGGTCATCGACATTGATGCCTGCGACCTCACAACCGCGCAAGAAGTCGCGGTAGTGTTTTGCCATCCAGAGTTCGGAAGTTTCAGGATCCCTATTTTTGATGGCTTGAAAAATCGTTTCATGGGCTTGCAATAAACGCTTGCCGGGCCCGACCTTTTTGGTGACGACGCCATAGGCTGCAGCGAGGAATTCGCCAAGGGGTTCTCGGGCCAGTTGTAGAGCGAGATTACCTGAGGCGCGTGTGACCAATTCATGAAACTCAATGTCAGCTTGCACCAACTCCTTGGGCTTATCGATGCAATTACGGGTGCGTTCAAGGTTTGCTTCGATGAGCGCCAGAATTGATTCATCAGCTCTTTCTGCTGCCAACCTTGCTGCAGTCGGTTCAATCGAGGTGCTGACTTCCCACAGGTCTCGGTAGGTGACGTCATGCAACACGATAGCGTGACGAATTGCCGTGCTCGAAACTTCACTCGAAGGTGCCGCCACCTGCATACGACGACGATGACCGCGCTCTACAAGGCCGCTACTTTCTAGTTTTCGTATTGCCTCACGCACTGTTTGGCGGGTAATACCAAGCTGTTCAGCTAGATCGTACTCGCCGGGGAGTAGATCGCCTGGCCCTAGGGTTCCATCCAGTATCATGCTTCGAATGGTTTCTTCCGCAAGAATATAGGCTGGTACCCGCTTCAATGACTTAAATTGGTTTTCGCTCAATTGCTTCTCCACTTGTCGTTATGTATGACAATTTGACAAGTCAGTTTTAAATAATCATCATCCTCTGTCAAGCGACCTTCAAGAGTCTCCACGATGACAAAATCCCTTCTATTGCTGTTCTTGCTTGCATTAACACCGCAGGTTTTCTCAGCCGAGACCGCGCCGCAGAACACGCAACCTAACTTCTTAGTCATTGTTGCCGATGATATGGGTTGGTCTGACATTTCCCCTTTTGGCGGCGAAATTCGCACACCAACGTTACAGCAGCTTGCCGAAGAGGGTTTAGCCATGAGTCAGTTTTACGTGGCACCCACATGCGCACCGACCCGAGCTCAACTGATGACCGGGCTGGATAATCATCGCGCGGGTGTTGGCACTCAAAAAGATACTCATGCACCGAACCAATTAGGTCACGAGCACTATAAGGGTCAGTTACTACCCAACGTTGTGACCATTCCGGAGGGGCTTGCACGCTTAGGCTATGAATCGGTGATGGCAGGAAAGTGGCATTTAGACATTGATCGAACCCAACTGCCAAGTGACCGCGGCTTTGATCGTTCGTTCATTTTGCGAGAAGGCGGCGCGAGCCACTTTGCAGACCAACGCCCCATTAACCCAGGCAACACAGTGACGTACTTGGAAGACGGTGAACCAGCAACTATTCCTTCCGACTTTTATTCGACGACGCACTACACCAGCAAACTCATCGAATATATCGATGAGGTGCCGAGCGAAACGCCGTTCTTTGCCTACCTTGCGTACACTGCACCCCATGATCCGCTTCAGGTACCGGATGATTGGCAAGACCGCTATAAAGGCGCTTACAAAGAAGGTCCGGACGCGGTACGTGCAAAAAGAGTCGAGCGGTTAATCGAACTCGGTTGGTTGGACAAAGTACCGGAACTTTGGAATGCACCAGAGTTTCCTGCTTGGTTGCCACTTCACAAAGGCGCTTGGAACGAGCGGGACGAATCGCTAAAGGCGACCGATATGCGCCGTATGGAAATCTATGCGGCGATGATCGAGCTATTGGATAGTGAAGTAGGGCGTTTGATTTCGCACCTTGACGAATCCGGCCGGCTTGAAAACACCTATGTGATTTTTTTTGCAGACAATGGTGCAAACTCTTTAACTCCGTTGTTTTATCCAAACTTCACACGCGAACACCTGTTTGAATCCTTAGATAACAGTTTTGAGAACATGGGCTTGGAAAATTCCCATACTTCTCAAGGAGCAGAATGGGCTGTCGTGTCGAACACACCCTATAAACTTTACAAAGCAATGCCAGCAGAGGGGGGTATTCGCTCACCATTTATCGTGAGAGGGCCTGGGATTGAGAGTGGACAACGAACCGCTGAGATTACTCATGTTAAAGATATCGCACCTACGCTTTATGAGTTAGCGGGGGTAGATGTCAATGCAGAACCCTTCACTAGTGGGCTACGCCCCGAAGGGATATCCATAAGCGCTGCCTGGCAAGGCGAAGCGCTACCTGAGCGAATGATCATCAGTGAACTTTACGACTATAAAATGGTTCGTCAGCAAGACTGGAAGGCGCTCTTTATCAACCCGCCTTTTGGTAATGGTGATTGGCAACTATTCAATCTAAAAGACGACCCTGCAGAGTTACATGATCTAACCGAAAAGCATTCTGATCGATTAGGCGCGATGGTGGCTGCCTATGATGCCTGGGCCATTGATCAAAACATCATTCCGCCTGTTGGCAGCCGCGATGGACGTGAATTTTCAATGTCATGGTTTTACGATGAACGTTGCGATTGGTGGTGTGAGGCAAGGTTTGACGTGGTTGATTTGTTAATGCAGCTCTCATCGGATGAATAGGTAGACATTACTTGCGCACATCAGAATACAATTATCTTAAGTTAGACCGGACCATCATGGGTCAACCGCTAGCGGATGCGATTGCAATTGAAGCCAAGCGAAGAGATGCGAGTAACGTGTTTGTGGTGATCGCTAACAGCCTATCCAGAAAGACATCAATACTCGACGGCGTGAAGTTGGTGTTGGGCAATAAATATGCTGGCTGCTTTGATCAGACGGTGACGCACGTACCGCGAGAATCTGCGATTGATCTTGCTGCAATCCTTCGATCTTCAAACGCAGATCTTATCCTAACGATTGGCGGTGGCACTTGCCTTGATACGGTTAAAATGGCGTTGGTTTGCCTTGCAGAAAACATCACAAAAGCGGAAGGATTAGAAGCCTTTGCCATTCGCGTGAACAAGGAGGGCGAGCGAGAAACACCATTCATAAAGTCGCCGCCAATTCGTCAAATCGCAGCGCCAACCACCTTATCCGGCGCGGAATTCAGCGACCTTTCTGGCTGTGTGGATACAAAGACCCAGGTAAAACAATTATTCTCTAGCTCTGAAATTGGCCCTGCCGCAGTTATCCTAGACCCGGAGATTACCGTCCACACACCTGAAGACTTATGGCTATCAACTGGTGTTCGAGCCTTAGACCATGCCGTAGAAACACTAAGTTCTTCTGAGGCGATGCCGATTGCTGATGCTGGTGCACTGCACGCGATTCGCTTGTTAAGTGAGTCATTACCCGTCAACAAAGCCAATCCTTACGATCTTGATAAGCGGTTAGATAGTCAGATGGCAATAGCGCTGGCATGCATGGGCTTAAATCGAGTCGCTTATGGCGCAAGCCATGGCATTGGTCACCAGTTAGGCGCGGTGGCTGGCGTGCCACATGGTTACACCAGTTGCATATTATTGCCCCATGTAATGGCCTTTAATCAACGCGCGACGGCTTCAAAACAGAAGCTAATCAGTGAGGCGTTTGGACAGACCGATACACCTGCTAATGTATTAATGGCTAACCTAATCGAATCCCTGGGTATGCCAACCCGATTGAGAGATGTCGGAGTTACTCAAGATCACTATCAAGCCATCGCCGAAGGCAGTTTGAAAAATGCCTGGGTGAGAGCAAACCCAGTGCCCATTCACACCGTTGATCAAGTGATTCAGATTTTGAATGCAGCCTACTAGAGCGACGATCTTATGAATGCAGACAGTTTTGAATGGCAGGTGCCGAGCGAGTTTAACTTCGCGGTGGATGTGGTGGACGCCTGGGCAAAGGATGAAACGCGCATCGCTTTGCTGGCGGTGAATGACACTGGGAATGAGAAAACCTATACCTTTGCCGATATTTCTCATGCATCCAAACAACTTGCTAACTTGCTTCAACGAAAAGGATTGAAGCAAGGTGATAGAGTCATGGTCATGTTACCACGCATTGCTGAATGGCAAATTGTCATGACCGCCGTCATGCGTTTGGGAGCTGTCCCCATTCCTTGTATCACCATGCTCACGGCGAAAGATATTGAGTATCGGGTCCAACACTCCGGCGCGAGAGGCGTGATTACTTTATCCGAAGAATCTGAAAAATACGCCAACTGTGGGTTGCCAGTGCAGGTGTGTGTCGGTTCTGCGCCAGAACACTGGACGTCCATAAAACAAGCTGAAGACTTGCCGGCGGAATTTGAAGCCGCAACAGTGAAAGCAGATGATCCTGCAATACTCTATTACACGTCAGGCTCCACCGGCTCGCCAAAAGGGGTGACTCATTCGTCTCGCGCCATTTGGGCTTGGCGTTATTCCGCTGAGTATTGGTTAGACCTCAAAGAAGGTGATCGAATTTGGTGTACAGCAGATACCGGTTGGTCTAAAGCGGGCACGAGTATCTTGTTCGGCCCTTGGAGCCAAGGCGCAAGCTCACTGTTTTATGACGGTCCTTTTGAGCCAGCGAAGCGGTTAGCCTTTTTAGAGAAATATGAGGTCACCTGTTTTTGCGCCGCTGCAACTGAATTACGCAGGCTCATTCTTGAGGACGTGTCTCAATACGATTTAAGCAAACTCAAATCAACGGTGTCTGCGGGTGAATCAGTGAACCCCGAAGTCATTGAGCGATGGCACGGTTTAACAGGCACCACCGTCTTAGATGGCTATGGTCAAACCGAAACATTAATGACCGTCACTAATCGACCAGGACGTGAAGTAAAACCTGGCTCTATGGGATTGCCACTCCCGGGTCTTGAAGTCGGTGCTTATGATGCAGAAGCGCAAACGGTTAGCCCTTTTGGGGCAGGGGAGTTGGTGCTAGCGTTACCGTATCCACAACTCATGTTAGGTTATTGGCAAGACCCCCAACGTACGGAACAAACACAGCTTGAGGTTGGCGATCGGAGTTGGTACGCCACTGGCGACAATGTTGAAATTGATAACGACGGATATGTTTTCTACACCGGGCGTGCGGATGACATTATTAATTCGTCCGGATATCGAATTGGTCCCCAAGAAGTCGAAAACGCGTTATCGGAACATGCCGCCGTCCTCGAATGTGCGGTTGTTGGCATTCCTGATGAGGAGCGTGGTGAACTGGTAAAAGCCTGGGTTGTGCTTGCGCCGGGCTATAGCGCCGCTGATGATCTGGTGAAGGCACTACAAGACCACGCCAAGGCAACCACGGCTCCCTACAAGTATCCGCGCAAAATTGCCTTTGCAGAGGACTTACCCAAAACCGTTAGCGGTAAAATCCGCCGAAATGTTTTACGAGAACGCTTATGAGTATTGAGATTGAGTTTGCGCATTCAACAGTTCTGATTTCAGGTGGTTCTAGCGGCATAGGTCTTGGCATTGCCAGGTGCTTTCTCGAAGCTGGCGCAACGGTTCATGTGACCGGTACTCGAAGCAGCGCCGCTGATTACGAACATGCTACTGAATTAGAGGGTATTCACTACCACTCATTAGATGTCCGCGATGAGGCATCGACAGCTGCGCTTATCGAAAGTCTGGACGCCCTTGATGTTTTAGTTTGTTGTGCAGGGTCCGTGGCCTATGGTCGCAAGGAATACACACTCGAGACCTTCAAAGAAATCATCGACATCAATCTAAACGGCGTGATGAATCTTTGTACAGCTAGCCATGACAAGCTGAAACAGAGCGAACAAAGCTCCGTCGTGGTCATTGGTTCAACCTCAAGCTTTATCGCAACACCAGGTCAGCCCGCTTACAGCAGCAGTAAGGGAGCACTTGTGACACTGACCAAATCGTTGGCCAGTGCCTGGGCAAGAGACGGCATTCGAGTCAATGGCATTGCACCTGGGTTTGTTGCCACCAAACTAACCGAGCGCAGCCGTTCGGATGAGGGTATTTATGAAGCTTCCTTGCAGCGGATTCCACTAAAGAGATGGGGCGAAGCCGCAGAAATCGGCAACGCAACGCTGTTTATGGCGTCGCCCTTGGCGTCTTACGTCACCGGTCAGATGTTGCTGGTCGATGGCGGCATCACATTAATGTAGAGGTAATTTCGTGACTGCAGATACTGCATCAGTTCGTGAAGGCGAAGCGCTAGATTGGCCAACGTTAGAAGCGTGGCTAAAAACAAACATTGACGTTGTTGAAGGCGAAATGCGCGTAAGACAGTTTCACGGTGGCCATGCCAACCTCACCTATTGCTTGAGTTTTGACAATCTTGAGTTAGTGGTTCGAAGGCAACCGTTTGGCGATATCGCTCCTGGCGCTCACGATATGAAGCGGGAGTTTCGTGCCTTGTCTGGTATACATCCTGTATTTGATCGGGCGCCAAAAACGTATGCCTATTGCGAAGACGAGTCTGTCATTGGTGCACCATTTATAGTTATGGAACGCCGACCCGGGGTGATCGTACGAACCGAGATTCCCGACGAATTTAAAACAATTGAAAACATCGAGTCGAGAGTCAGCTTTGCTTTGGTGGATGCCATGGCGGAGTTTCATGCCCTTGATCCTGTGAAGATCGGTTTGGGCGATCTAGGCAAGCCGGATGGATTTGTGTCGAGGCAGCTAAAAGGTTGGTACGGGCGTTGGCAACGCGTGGTTGACGGGACAAGCCCAGAGTTTGAGAGCGCTCATGAGAGGCTGTTAGCAAATCAACCCGAAACTCAGCGATACACGCTGGTACACAATGATTTAAAGCTCGACAACTGCATGTTTGAAGTGAACAACCCTGACAGGGTCTCCACGATTCTGGATTGGGACATGACCACCTTAGGGGATCCATTGATCGAGCTGGGCACGTTGCTTAGTTACTGGGGGCAAGCCGACGATGTCACTGATCGTTCACCTACTATTGCCCTTGATATGACTAATTTCCCAAGCCGAGCGAGCCTCGTCGCACGTTACGCCAAACAAGGCGCAGAGGTTAATCAAATTGGCTGGTATGAGGCGTTTGGGTTGTGGAAGCAGGCGGTGGTTTTACAACAGCTTTATAAACGTTTTGAAAACGGTGAGACCCAAGACGCCCGATTCAAAGATTTCCCCAAACACATTCCTGGCATGCTACGAAGTGTTAACCAGCTTTTATCCTAATTAGAAATTTTCACGTGAGAACAATATGAACTTATCTCGGCCTGTCATCATTACAGGATGGATTTTCTCTGTCGCAGTGTCACTCGTGTTTGTAATGGGTGCCTTTGTGCAAATCACCTACGATACCAGTGCAGATGCTGCATCTGCCGTTAGCTATCCAGATTGGTTTCATCTGTTTGTTAGCGTTGGATTTAGTATTGCACTTATCTTGCATCTGATACCACGCACCGCGTTTGCGTTGATGGGTGCCATATTGATGACGGCTTTTATTGGCGGCATTATCGGTACGCATTTGCTGCTAGATGACGGTCAATGGTGGACGCGCTGGATCATGGGTCTACTGCCCTGGCTTGGTCTGTATTTGCGCGATCAGCGATTCAATGATTTGATGAGCTTTTGGTGCCAGCCAGATTCATGATGGGTATTGAAGTCCTATGAAGAAGACACTCAACGTCTTATCGATCATTGTGGAGCGCTACTATCCTGACGCGTTTGTATTCGCAATATTGATGTCGATCCTGGCGCTGGTCATGGCCTTTCTTCTAACGGATAGCAGCGGCACCGAAATCGTCATAGCCTGGGGCGACGGCTTGCCAGCTTTGATGGCATTTACGGCTCAACTCAGTATCACACTCTTGGCTGCTCACGCGCTTGCCCACACCGATGCAATGCAACGCGGTCTTAGAGCAGTCGGCAATTTACCCCAATCGGCAACAGCAGCCTATATGCTTGTTGTGTTTGGTGCTTCCATGGGGTCATTGATCGCCTGGTCGCTGGGTCTGGTTGTGGGCGCAACTCTGGCTCGAGAGGTAGCCATTCAGTGCGCCAGAAAAAACATCGTTGTTCACTTTCCGCTATTGGTCGCGAGCGCCTATGCGGGATTTGTTGTCTGGCATATGGGTTACAGTGCGTCAGCGCCCCTGTTTGTGGCAACGCCCGGTCATACACTAGAAGACGTGATGGGAGTTGTGGCCATTACTGACACTGTGTTCACCTGGCAAAATCTAGCCATTATTGTCACCACCGTCTCGGCTCTACTCATTGTTTGCCCTTTGATGCAGCCAAGCCAGGATAAGTGCCTACAAATTGATGTCGACAAGCTTGATCAAGAACCGTCGACTGATCCAGAAATAGAAACGATGACCATTGCAGAGCGAATTGAAAACAGTCGAGCGTTAACACTCATGTTAGGGCTCGCACTGGTGATCTATATTTTCGTTAGTTTTTATCAAAAAGGGTTTTTCCTAAACCTTGATATTGTCAATTGGTCCCTTGTTGGTTTCGGGCTGCTACTTGCTCGATCCCCCGTACACTACGTGCACCTCATCTATAAGGCCGGTAGTGCAGTTGCTGCGATCATCATTCAGTATCCGTTTTATGCTGGGATGTTGGGCATCATGACGGGCACGGGTTTGGTTCAAGTAATGTCTGGCTGGTTTGTAGAGCACGCTTCAAGTTCGACGTTAGCGCTTTACGCATTTTTGTCCGCCGGTATTGTTAACTTGTTTATCCCATCCGGTGGTGGCCAGTGGGCAGTCCAAGGTCCTGTGTTTATTGATGCTGCTAACCAACTGGGTGTTGCGCCAGAGTTGATCGTGATGGCCATTGCCTATGGCGACCAATGGTCGAACATGATTCAGCCATTTTGGACGATTCCGTTGCTCGCAATCGCAGGCTTGCACGTGCGCCAAATTATGGGCTACACCGTGATTATCTTTTTGTTAACTGCCGTTATATTTGCTGGCGGTATTTACCTTTGGGGCTTGGGTTAACACACAATCTGACCAAGATTGCTGGGTAACCGTTATGTTGATGGCTTTGAGAGTTTGGAGTGAGAGTTTGGAGTCAGAGTAATGACGCTGACTCCAAATTTCCTGCTTGCCGGATCAGAACTGCCCAGCGGCTTCTCTGGCCATTTGTTCCCATTCAGCTTGCAGGGCTTCGCGTTGTGGACCATCGGGAACGCCAGTAGGCTGCGCCTTCACAAGACGGATGTCAGTGAAGCCGATGAAACGGAAGATGTTGTCGAGATAAGCGCGCTGGAAGTCAACCTTCTCGTCGCTCTCAAGCGGAAAGCGCATCTCATACGGGCTTCCACTTGCTAGGATCATCTGCAGAGGACGACCGGTAATCTGGCCAACATAATTGATGCCGCCGTCTTTTGGCTCAAGGTGAACTGTCACACCAATGTGCGCAATCACGTCGATCCATTGCTTTAAGCGCCAGGGAATTGAGAAGTTCCACATGGGTGCTGACAGCAGGACCTTGTCTGCGCTCTTCAGCCGTTCGATCTCTGCCATGACACCAGCCCACTCACCTTGCGCTTCAATTGGACCCTGTCCGGTCATCACTGCCCCCAGATTTTCGAACTTCTGTCTTGCCCCTTCTTGACCGAAGTTGGGTAGGTCGACTTCGAACAATGGCAGATGCTCAATTTCGTGGTCGGGGTTCTTCGCTCGATAAGCCTCAAGGAAGCTGTTCGCGAGTGTCGAGGATACGGAGTTGTCCTGTCCAGGGCTTGCTTCTATGTACAGCACTTTGGTCATAATGGTTTCCTGTTTTGTGTTCGCTAAATCGAATTTAGTGAATGAGTAGTAGGTGTTAAATTTTTCTACCGCTATTGTGCTCGCTATTCCCAACGAGAAGAGAAAGGCTCAATTTTCGTGATTAGGGGCGGGTCTTATCAAGATTTTCGCCAAACAACCGGATAGGTATCGCTATCCAGAGGGTCCCCATCCTTCAGATTTGCATCAATCGGGAATTCTGCCGGCGCACTTGATCTGCGCAACGCTGTTACGTCATCACCTGCAAAACGCAACGACACTGCACGGCGGGTTCGGTCCAGCGATGTGTTACCCCGTGACCCATGAGCAAGACGGTAATCGTGAACAATCACATCACCAGGTTCCACATCAAAATAGACAATGTCGTAGTCTGCCTCAAAGCCCTCGATATCCGGTAAGACAGGAAGCTCGGCATCCTCGGCCACATCCTGGCTGATAAAAGCGTTGGGTGAATACAAATCCCAGTGATGCGATCCACGCACATATCCCATACCACCGTTTTCTTTGGCAACGGGTTCAGCGGCTGTCCAAAATGAAGCTACCTGTTCGCCCTGAACATGAAAGTAACCCCAGTCCTGGTGAAATGCCGTTCGGGTGTTTGCGCCTGGTTGTTTAATGAATATTTGATCGAATAGAAAATTGATTTTGCTAGCGCCAAACAATTGTGCTGCAAGCTCCGCCAGCGGACTTTCATGCGCTAATCGCTGTACCGCCGGATAATCCATAACAGCATTATTCACCAGAATGTACTGTCCATCGCCACCTGTTTTCACGTCGCGCAACACGTTCATGCCTTGCGCTTCCATCATATCGCTCAGCTGACCCATGGGTAGGAGGTGCGAGTGCTCCAAAGTTGCTTGTGTTGCGCCAGCCAGATCTGCAGGCGTTTCACGATATCTGCGCTCTGCGTCATCAACAGCATCTTTTACGACAGCAACCCACTCAGCACTCAACGCGCCTCGCAGGCACACCACACCATCGCGGCAGTAGGCTTCGATCTCTTCAGGTGTGACGGTTCGCTTGAAATTCGCCATATTGCTTGCCTTAGCTGGTTATAGCTTTCGATGACTAAGTAAAATTATGTACAACTGTCATACATTATGACACCCTAAGACTACGGGAGAATGTAGTAAACGCCAACCCTGCGTCACCAAAACCTCAGTCACTAATAACTTATAGGTCAACAAGGGATATTCAACATGGATCTTGTCAAACAAGCTGAAGCACTCGCACCGCTTTTTCGTGACAACGCAAGGGAAGCCGAAATCGCTCGACAACCACTCGATCATGTTATCGACGCAGTTACGGAATCTGGTCTCTTTTCCATGATGGTCCCCAAAAAGTTCGGCGGGCACGAGGCAGATATCGATATATTTTTTGATGCAGTGTTAACACTTAGCCGCGCAGATGCTTCTATGGGCTGGATTACAGGATTCTACATCGAGCATAACCTGTGGCTTTGCAACTTTTCAGAAGACGTTTGCACAAAAGTACTGAATGGTGGCAACCACGCGCTTGCGCCGGCTTCACTTAACATTGGTGGCGGCCGGGCAACAAAAGTTGACGGTGGCTACAGACTCAATGGCCAGTGGCAGTGGGGCACCGGCATTGTGCACAGTACCTGGGTGCTCGCTGGTGGTTTGATTGTGGGGGACGACGTACCCCAGCCAATGATGTTTCTAATGCCGACAGCTGATGTAGAGCCTATCGATACCTGGCATACCTCTGGTATGTGCGGCACAGGGTCCTGGGATTTTAAGATTAGCGATGTGTTCGTTCCCGATGAGCATGCACTCCCATTTCAAGACATCCTAAATGCCACAACGGGTATCGCAGAACGGTTTGAAGCGCCGCTCTACAGTACACCTCTAATGCCAGTGCTGTGCTTCGCCGCCAGTCTGCCTATTCTGGGGGCGGCACAAATGGCTCTTGCAGAGTTCTCAAAACAGATGGGCGACAAGATCGCGAAGAATCAACTACGTAGTGGCACCCCTCTCGTTGATGTGAGTGAAACCCTGGGTGGCGCATCATTGAAGATTGAGACTGCTGAGTTGGTGCTTAGAGATGTCATGGCTGATGTCATGGCCAAACGTAATCAGGCGACCATGGCCGAACGCAATAAATGGCTCGCGCGAGTCACCTATGCGGTATCTACCTGCAAAGAAGCGGTACTTCAAATCAGCGAGCTAACGGGTGCAAGCGGGGGCATGTTAAGCAACCCCGTCCAGCGAGCGGTGCGTGATATCTCGATTGCCTCTAATCATGTTGTCTTCTCAAAGGCCAATCAATTTAGCGATATTGGTCGTTCGTTGTTGGAGCAGAAAGAGCAGTGAGAGACAGCAGGCGCCTGCACCGTTATCCGGGCTCGGATGCGACGTCAGACGACGCGACCTGATCAGACGAAGTCTGATCAGGAGGTTTGCTATGAAACTTCTGTCAACGTGGCTGATGCGATCAATGGATCGAAAGCTGCTCGCGCCTCTTCGAGACTGATGAACTCATCCTCCGGGATCTCGCAGAGGGTCGATGTCGGGGCGCCATAAACGCGCTCTCCCATCATCCGGCCCTTATCGTCGTACGGCCACATCATGCAGAGCCACAGAGATTCAATGTACTTCGCGTCCGGACTACTGACCTCGTGTCCTCGGGCGGCTGCAGTGGCACCGGTCATGTAGACGTTGTAGAGCGCCTCGGAACCAAAACCCCAGTCCGACACGGAGAGACTCTCGTGTTCGAGGATCATTACCGTCGTCTCGCTGTCAGACAAGCTCTGGTAAAAGCCCTTGACGGCTTCTTCTCCGTCGAATTCGATCGTGCCTTCTGGTGTGGCCAACCGGTAGAACGGCTGCTCCACGGTCATCTCGGGCACAAAGATCTCATGGTAGCGGCCGCTGACTTCGAGCATCGCGTGGAGCCGGTAGTTCTCCAGAATGCGTCGGTGCAGCGGGTTAGTGGTTGTTTCGAGCAGAGTGTCTGCAGCGAGTGTTAGCAGTTTGATGTCGGCTTTCATTGTGGGTTCTCTTTGAGGTGTGAATTGTTGATGTGTGGATCTTCCGCTAGCGGCGGTTATCGCACTGGGTTGCTTCCGTCCCAGCCGGATGCCGCGTCACGGATCATCGTGAAGATCTGTTTCAAGTCGGGTGTGAGGTCTGCGACTTCCATCACGGGTTGGGCGTCGTCGCCGCCTTCAAAGTACGAAAAGCGCGTACCGCCGTTTGTCATTACTCCTTCAGCTAGCAACGTCGCGCCGTCGTTGGCGAATCGCTGCATGTCGGTGTCGAAGTTCTCGCTCCACACCGAGACATGCTGTAGTCCCGGACCTCGCTGGTTAAGGAAGTCGAGATACGGCGACGGCGCATCGTTGTGCTGCTCGATGAGCTCGATCTGCATATCGCCGGAGTTAGCCATTGCGATACTGACGTCTACGTCGGACAGCTCACCGCGATAGCGAAAGCTCTCCATCTCGACATGGTCTATCCGGAAGAACGGTCCGATTCGGAGCGTTTGCGTCCAGTACTCGATCGCCTCGTCGAGCGACGATACGATGATGCCGTTTTGCCTGATTGGTCCGAACAGATTACTCATGTGGTTCCCCTATTTCCTGCGGCAGCCGCGCAACAGCCGTTGCCCTTCGAATCATAATTGTCATACAATATGTCAATAACGTCAAATGTTGCCTCGGTCACGCGGATTCAATCTGCAGAGCGCGGGGAGAAAGAGGAGGACATCATGTACGAACATCTCGGCCAGGTTATGGCGCGTGGAGCAGAGAAATACGGTGATCGTGTAGCGCTGGTGTTCCACGAAGAAGAGTTCACATATCGTCGACTCGACGACTTGTCGGCGCGACTGGCTAACGCACTTGCCAGCCTCGGAATCGGGTCCGGTGAACGCGTCACACTCTATTCGCAGAATTGCTGGGAGTGGATCGTTAGTTACTACGCCGTGCTGCGACTCGGTGCTATCGTTAATCCCATTAATGTGATGTTGACACCCGACGAGGTCGTCTACGTCACTCAGGACTGTGGCGCAAAGGCGCTGCTTGCTTCGCTCGACAAGGGCGCACCGATCATCGATCGCCGCAGCGAGACACCGCTTGATCACATCGTACTCTTCGGCGACGAGATTCCCGACGGCGCGACGTCCTTCGACGAGCTGATCGCTCATGCCGGACCAGACTTCGAAGACATCGACATCGATCCGTCATCGATCTCGACGATCGGCTACACGAGCGGCACCACCGGACACCCCAAAGGTGCAATGCTGACCCACCGAGGCATCGTGCTCAACAGCGCCATGACAGCCAACATGCACGCCCGCACCGGCGATGACGTTTGCTACACCGCTCTGCCGTGTGCCCACGTGTACGGCAATGTCGTGATGAACGGCACCTTCTTCCTCGGTGGAACGCTGGTAATGAACGACCGCTTTGATCCCCTCGACAGCATGGGGCTCATCGAGCGATATCGAGCCACGATCTTCGACGGTGTACCGACGATGTACATGGTGATGCTCGCGGACCCGAAATTCGACGAGTTCGACCTGTCGTCGCTGCGCCTGTGCACGGTCGGCGGCCAGACGATGCCCGAACCGAAGATGCGCGAAGTCGAGGAGCGCTTCGAATGCCCCTTGATTGAGTTGTGGGGAATGACCGAGATCGGTGGACTCGGCACCACGTTTCCCGCGTACGCACCGCGCAAGCACGGTTCGATCGGCATTGCGATCCCTTACACCGAGTGTCGCATTGCTCACGTAGACGATGCCGCCATGACCATGCCGCCCGACGAGATCGGGGAGCTGATGGTCCGCGGTCCGATCGTGATGCAGGGCTATTTCGGCAATGAAGAAAAAACCAGTGAGACGATCGAGCCCGATGGCTGGCTGCACACAGGCGACCTCGGCCGGATGGACGCTGATGGCTGCGTGTTCATCGTTGATCGCAAGAAGGACATGATCCTCACCGCTGGGTACAACGTTTACCCCGCTGAGATCGAACGCGTGGTGGCGGGGCATCCTGCCGTTGCCCTGGTGGCCGTCGGCAGTGTCGACGATGAGATGAAGGGCGAACTCGCCAAGGCCTACGTCGTCCTGAAGGCCGGCGCCAACGCAACCGAGGAAGAGATCATTGAGTTCTGCCGCGGCACGCTTGCGGCATATAAGGTGCCCCGACTCGTCCAATTCGTCGACGACGTCCCGAAGACGAGCACCGGCAAGGTCATGCGCCGAATGTTGAAGACCCTTGATAGTGGCTCCAGCCGATAAGAGCTGCCACCAATTTTTTAGATATGGTTCAGCTCATAATGAGCCATTCAGTGAGTCCTAAAAGGAGAGCCGAGTGAAAGCAGCAGTCATGCGTAATGGAAAAATCGTTGCCGATGATATCGAATCACCCAGACCGGGAGAAGGCGAGGTTTTGGTAAAAACCTTAGCCTGTGGCATTTGTGGTTCTGATTTACACGCGCTCAATCATGGTCACGATTTTGCAGAAAAATCGAAACTAGCCGGCGGGCAATTCAACATGGATCTTAGTGCCGATGTTGTTATGGGCCATGAGTTTTGTGCCGCGATTAGTGCAATTATTAAGGTCTGAAGTGCCATCAGGGAAAAACAAATGAAGAATTCTTGGATACATATTGAAAGAGGCAAGACGGCTCGGCAGGCCAGAGTTGGTGTGCAAGATCTCAATGAAGAACACGTCAGCAGGAGAGGTTTCTTTGGTCCAGTTGCGATGCTTTACCACGAGCGCGAGCCCGCTAACCCAACGCGCATTGAGGGTCCGTTGGCGATTCGGGTAAAACCCATCGCTCAGTTGGGAGGCGCAGACGAGGATACAGAATCCGGGCTACCCGTTAAGCTCTTTTTTAACGACACGCTATCGATTGCCTTGAGTGATCGTACAGAACCATGGCCCTTTCTTCTGCGGAATGTGGACGCCGATACGCTGATCTATAGCCATGAGGGTAAGGGTGACACACATAGGCGTGTTGGCGACTCCGG
>JGI20157J14317_10001165_pt1 | contig 25032 bp, 27 predicted proteins | sample COG_07_FD_14317 | JGI IMG/M metagenome (IMG submission 14317)
CATCACTGAATTTAGAAATAAACTTCGCCTTAACATCAGATTTTGTAAGTCTAGATAAGTCTTTTTTTACTTTAACTAAGGCATCAGTATCTTTAATAAATTTTTTATTATAAAAAGAGTTGAGATAAATTTTTAAAGACTTGGATTCAACAGTAAACTTAGAATTTGCTGAAATTTGAATCTCTAAAACCTTAAGTACTGGGTTTTTATTCTTATCTAAGAAAGTAAACTCATATGCATTCCAATAATCTACACCATACTGTAATGGTCTTACTCCTCTATCAATAGGATCAAGAGATTTAGATGATGCTTTTGTATAACTGTTTACCCTTTTACCAAGAACTTTAGTTGTCATTGTCTAATACCGGTTCCTTTATTTAGTAAATAAAGGCAAGAACCAGTAAGTATGCCAATAAATGCAAATATCATTCCTAGTGCAAATGGGATAGATACATCGCTTACACCTAGCATCCCCTCTCTAAAAGTATTTACAACATATAGCATTGGATTTGCCATTGAAATTGTACGCCACATGTCAGGCANAATATTAATAGAATAAAAGACCCCTCCAAGATAGATTAATGGAGTAAGGATGAATGTTGGAATGATTGAAATATCATCAAAACTATCTGCAAATACAGCGTTAATAAAACCCATTAATGAAAAGAGGATTGATGTTAGAAGAAGAACTAAAATTGTTAATGCAGGATTAACCACTGTAAATTCTGGGTAAAAGATTAAGCTTACACAGAAAACAATGAATCCTATCAAAACACCTCTAGACACACCGCCTAAGACAAAACCTAATAATATTACCCAATTTGGCATAGGTGAAATCAAAAGTTCTTCGATTGATTTTTGAAATTTTACAGAATAAAAGGATGAGACTACATTGTTATAAGAGTTAGTTATAACAGAGAGCATAATAAGCCCAGGAATCATAAATTGAATGTAATCAAATCCATCCATAGATCCAATTCTGGGTCCAATTAATGAACCAAAAATAACAAAATATAAAGACATTGTCACAGCCGGAGGAACTAGGGTTTGAATCCATATCCTTAAGAATCTTCTGATCTCTTTTACAGTTAGTGTCCATAGAGCTATTGATACGCTAAAATTTTTATTCATTATTTTTTTACCATTTCAATAAAGAGTTCCTCTAGCCTATTGGCTTCGTTCCTCATAGATTTAACTTTAATTCCACGATCTGACAAAAGCTCAAACAAAGAATTAATTGATCTATCTTTATTTACCGCAGCTATCAAAGTAAGTGGATCTTCTAGCTTAAGAGGGAAGCCCTCTATACTCGGTGCTTCACTGAGTGGGGACTCCAAATCGAAAACAAAACCTTGAACATTTAATGAGCCCAATAAATCTTTCATTCCAGTATTAGTCACAATTTTACCATCATCTATAATTCCAATATTTCTACAAAGCTGTTCTGCCTCTTCAAGATAATGTGTAGTAAGTATTATGGTTGTTCCATTCTCATTGATTTCTTTTAGAAAAGACCACATCTCTCTTCTCAATTCAATATCAACACCAGCGGTTGGCTCATCTAAAATAAGCAATTTAGGTTCATGAACAAGAGCTTTAGCAATCATTAGACGTCTTTTGTAGCCTCCAGAAAGTGTTCTGGCCTGAACATCTTTTTTATCCCATAAACCTAGTCTTTTTAGAATAGATTCAACTTTAGGCAAAGCTTCTGATTTTGGAATTCCATAAAAACCTGCTTGGGTAACTACAATATCCATAACTTTTTCGAACTGTGAGAAGTTTATTTCTTGTGAAACAACTCCGAGCATCATTTTTGCTTGCTCAACGTTGCCATCAATATCTGTATCAAATATTTTAACTTTTCCAGAAGATTTTGTTACAAGCGAGCCAATAATACCTATGGTTGAAGATTTTCCAGCACCATTTGGACCAAGCAAAGCATAAAAATCTCCTTCATTAACTGAAAATGAGATTCCTTTTAAAGCCTCTACTCCCCCTGGATATGTTTTCTTAAGATCAGTTATCTCTAATGCAAATGCCATATATTATTTATCTCTTAGTTTTGTCTAATCCAACCACAAATACGCTCAAGATTATACCAACTAATAAACCCACCCAAGCACTAAAGAAAGTTATAAATACAGCTATCAGAGAGCTGAAGCCATCTCAGAATTTTTCTTTGGGATAGCCATAGCAACATAAGCGCAAGCAAAGCCAGTTAATATTAATGTTAATGTTAAGGCCATTTGCATTAGCGGCTTCATTAAAGTTATAAATGGCAATGTGAAATAAAGAATAGGTAGTGCCATTAAGTAATAAGACCCAAGTCCATCATAAATAGATGGCATTTCTTTAAAGCCTTTTTTCCATCTCTCAACAACTACGACATGAACCCCTGTCCACAATGCGCCCTGAGTCGGAAAGAAAGGATTAATCATTAAACCTATAAGATTTCTTGCAGCAATAGAAAGATGCGATCTATCAAGATTTATATCTAACGGCTCATCTGGTCTTGATTTCTGAGCATCATTTAAAACCTCATTAGCAGTAATTAAATCGCCAAAAAGCAATGTATATCCAATAATAACAAGAGGTAACGCTTCTAAATACATTTCTAATGGCGGAAAGCCTATGGCAAGTGGTGATGTTTTATTAAATAGAGTTACTACGTCCGGTACTTTAAAGCCCCATTCAATATTAAATGTAACTTCATTACATAAAAACGCAACAAAAGCAGCAAGAATAAATCCTGGCAGTAGACCTAATGAGCCAATTTTATTAAAAAAACTATTACTTGATGCAAGTCTTTTAAAAGGATCTGAAAATGTTGTAATAATACATACAGTTATAGCAATGAACATTGAAATAGGTTGAACAAGAAGCTTATCTATATCAGTTACAAAAACTTGATAAAAAGCAGCTAAAGCTGCGCCTAAAATAATACCTGCTTTTAAACCATTCGGTATTATTTGTATTAATTTTTTACCCCAACCAGTAATACCTAGAATAAAAATAAGTAAAGTAAACTCAATACATATTGCTGCCATATATTGAAAAGTAGCAACATCATAAACACCTGTGAACTGACCTTTTGCTGCAAATGCTGCAATAACTATAGGTAATGCAGGTGTTATCCAACCTGGAGCCATAGGCTCACCAAAAAGAATAGGACCTGATGCTATAAGAGTTCCTGAGATAAAACTCAGAGCGATACCATCCTCAAAACTTAAGCCAAGACCCATAGCTACAGGAACTGCTGCAAAAGCAGTAGCCCCAGAAATAACCATTCCTTGAAAAAATTCTCCTGCTCTAAACTTTATATGTACAAAAGGTATTCTTAATGTAAATGGTCCCCATCTAAGACCTTTGCTTGTTGTTGTATTATTAGTATTCATTTTGATAGATTAGACATCCCCTCCTCTAAACCTTTTAATGTTAAAGGATACATCCTATCCTCAAATAAGTCTTTCATAATACAAATTGATGATGTGTAATCCCAATGATCATCTGGAACTGGGTTGAGCCATGCAAGATTAACAAAATGATCGGCAAGTCTTTTAATCCAAACGTGGCCAGCTTCATCATTCCAATGTTCAATGCTGCCGCCTGCATTTGTAATTTCATATGGAGCCATAGTGGCATCACCAACAACAATAATTTTGTAATCAGATGAAAATTTATTAATTAAATCCTGAACAAGAAATCTCTCTTGCGATCTTCTATTATTATCTTTCCATATTGATTCATATATACAATTATGGAAATAATAATATTCTAGATGTTTGAACTCTGTCTTGATTGCAGAAAATAGTTCTTCGCATAGCTTTATATAAGGATCCATAGACCCACCAACATCAAATAAGACAATAACTTTTACAGTATTTGATCTTTCAGGGACCATATGAATATCAAGAAATCCAGCGTTTTTTGCAGTTGATTTAATGGTATTGTCCATATCAAGCTCAAGATCATTACCTTGCCTTGCAAACTTTCTAAGTCTTCTTAAGGCCATTTTAATATCTCGTGTACCGATAATTACTGAGTCATCTAAGTTACTAAATTGTCTTTGCTCCCAAACTTTAACTGCAGTTTTTTGACCACCTTCTCCACCAACTCTTATGCCCTCTGGATTTTGTCCTCCATGCCCAAAAGGAGATGTGCCATTGGTTCCAACCCATTTATTGCCACCCTCGTGTCTTTCCTTTTGTTCTTCAAGTCTTTTTTTAAATTCTTCAAGTAATTTATCGAGACCACCCAGAGATTTAATTTTTTTGAGCTCTTCTGGATCTAATTCTTTCTCAAAAGCCTTTCTTAACCAATCCTCTGGTATTAATGCTTGAAACACATCCTCTAATTTTTCCATACCTCTAAAATATATTTCAAAAGCCTTATCGAATTTATCATAGTGCTTTTCATCTTTAACCAAAATAGCTCGGGATAAATAATAGAAATCATCAATATTTGCAAAGACCATTTGTTTCTCCAGCGCTCCTAATAAATCTAGAAGTTCTCTAAGGGTGCATGGAACACCTGAAGATCTAACGGTTTGGAAAAGATTGATTAACATTTACTTGCTATTGGCTTCTCTTCTAGACATAAATGCCAGTCTTTCAAGTAACTGCACATCCTGCTCATTTTTAAGGAGAGCTCCATAGAGTGGAGGAATAGCTTTTGAAGAATCAGCATTTTTTAAAATCTCATCTGGCATATCATCTGAAAGTAAAAGCTTTAACCAATCAATGAGCTCAGAAGTAGATGGTTTCTTTTTAAGGCCAGGTATTTTTCTAAGATCAAAGAAAATTTCTAAAGCCTCATTTACAAGTTTCTTTTTAATTTTTGGATAATGTACATCCACAATTTTATTCATTGTCACCCTATCTGGAAATTGAATATAGTGGAAAAAACATCTTCTTAAAAATGCATCTGGAAGTTCTTTTTCATTGTTTGAAGTTAATATTATTAACGGTCTGTGTTTTGCTTTGATTGTTTCTCCTGTTTCGTAACAAAAGAATTCCATACGATCTATTTCTTGTAGTAAATCATTTGGGAACTCAATATCAGCTTTATCAATTTCATCAATCAATAACACGACTTGCTTATCAGCAGTAAAAGCTTCCCAAAGCTTACCTTTTTTAATGTAGTTGGCTATATCTTTTACTCTCTCGTCACCTAATTGAGAATCCCTTAACCTTGTAACAGCATCATATTCGTATAAGCCTTGTGAGGCTTTCGTTGTTGATTTGATATGCCATTCAATTAAGTCCATTTTTAAAGCTTTAGCAACTTCCTCAGCAAGCAAGGTCTTACCTGTTCCAGGCTCACCTTTAATTAACAATGGTCTTTCTAATGCCATAGACGCATTAACAGCCATACTTAAATCATCTGTAGAAATATAATTTTTAGTTCCTTTGAATTGCATACGGATTCCTTTTTTTTAAATTTTTATGAAATTTTATCTTCTGACTTTAGTATTCTAGTTAGTTGTCGCCCTGAAGCAACCAAATTATTGTTTAAATCCCAAATATTACAATCTTGTTCGAAATAACCTTTATTAATATTGCTAGCCTTAAAGTCTGCAAATAAAGTGCTAGTTGTTGGCANCTGCCTAATATGAGTTGTAAGAGTAATTGTTGGTATCCATCCTAAAGGGCCATATTTATTGGAAACAACTGGAGGTAAGATATCTGTATAGAAAGATAGGCAAAACTGATCAGGCACTCCTCCCTCTAATTCTAAAAATGCAGAGCATCTTGCCTCAGAATTACTTCCTAATTTTTCTTTATTCCACCATGCATGTTCAGGGTGAACTAAGCATTTGAGCTGTTTAATGAAATTGGGTGTAAATCCTTTTGAAATTTTGTCATAGTTCATTTCAACATAATCCTTCATTTCATACTCTTCATATATTTTTGGCAACCCNGTTTGTAAACCGGAATAACCTCTCATATGTTCAAAATCAGAGCATGTACCAGTAAATACAGCGCAAACTTTATTATTCTGGATTGCCTTAACAATACCAGAAGAACTGCCTCTGCTCTCCTTAAATACATCTACTTTTAAAGTCAGCTCATCTGCTTCAATTCTATCTAAATATTGAACAGAAGAGCTTATTGCAGTTGAGTGAGGAAGAATAGAAATAAGAGCTTTATGCATTAAGGCTTGAAGATAGCCTCCATGAGGTGTATTTCCAACAAAATAATTACTGTTAGGGTTTACTTTGAAGGTATTTTCATCTACTTCATTTAATTTTAATGCTTCTTGAAACTGATCGAATTGATTCATGATTCTGCAATTTTAGTTCATAATTCTTATTAATTAAAATTAAAGAAATAGAAATGAATAATTTATTTGATATTGCATGTAATTTTTCAAGTGACAGATTTGATAAAGACCTTGATTTAGTTATTGAAAGAGCACAAATCAGTGGTGTAAATAAGTTTTTATTAGTATCTGCATCTTTAACCGATTTTAATAAAATCTATAAAATCTATAATAATAATTCTGCAAATTCCTTTTATTCAATTGGTGTACATCCTCATCATGCAAATGAGATAAATATAAATGAAATCAAAAAAATGAAAGATATGATCAGCAAATACTCCCCTAGCTGTATAGGTGAAACTGGTTTAGATTTTTTTAGAAATCTTTCGACATATGAAGAACAAATCTATGCTTTTGAAGAACAAATAAAACTAGCAATAGAATTTAATAAACCTTTATATTTACATCAAAGAGATTCACACGAAGATTTTATTAAAATAATAAATCAATACAAAAATTCATTACCCAAATGTGTTGTTCATTGTTTTACTGGAACTCAGTCTGAATTAGACGATTATCTTGATTTAGATTTTTACATTGGTCTTACAGGTTGGATTTGTGATGAAAGAAGGAATGTTGAGCTTCGACAATCTATAAAAAACATACCTCTTAATAAACTTATGATCGAAACTGACTGCCCCTACTTAATACCCAGAAACTTAGAAAATAAACCAAAAAATAATAGAAATGAGCCTTCATTCCTTCCCCATATTGCTGAGGAAATTTCAAGTCTTATGGACATAGAGTTAAATAAGTTTACTGAGGCTACTTACTCAAATAGTATAGATTTTTTTAGTTAAAGTGCTTTGGATCTAATCCAAACCTTGAGCATATATCATGATTATCTGATCCAATCTCTTTTGCATTATGCTTTACTAGATTTTGGTCATCAGAAAACCTTGGTGATGGAGCTGGTTGGACAAAACCATCTACATCAATGAATGCGCTTCTAGCAATATTATGTTCGTGCTCTTTTGCTTCGGACATATCTAAAACTGGAGTAACGCAGGCATCAGTACCTTTAAAAATATCAACCCATTCGTCTCTAGTTTTTAATTTAATTTTTTTACTTATAATATCTTTAAGTTCAGGCCATTTAGACTTGTCCATGTGATTATTAAAATTATCATCCTTGATCATAAGTTTCTCTAGAAGAATTGAATAAAATTGAGGCTCAATTGAGCCTACAGCTATAAATTTATTGTCCGAGCATTTATAGGTATCATAAAAATGAGCAGCGCCATCTAAAAGGTTTGATTCCCTTTTATCTTCCCAATGACCCATCTCTTTCAATGAATAAAAGAAACTCATTAGGGATAAGCTACCATCAACCATTGCAGCATCAACAACCTGACCTTTTCCTGTTTTCATAGAGCCAATAAGAGCTGACAAGATTCCAATAGCTAATTGAGCACCACCGCCACCATAATCTCCAACTAGATTAAGAGGTGCTTGAGGATTATCAGAAGACCTTCCCATAGAATTAAGAGCGCCCGATAGGCTAATATAATTTATATCATGTCCTGCTAGCTTTGACATTGGTCCTTCTTGACCCCATCCAGTCATTCTTCCATAAATTAATGCTTTATTTACTGCATGACATTCCTTGGGCCCAATTCCTAGTTTTTCCATGACACCAGGTCTAAAACCCTCAAATACAACATCTACATCTTTGATTAATTTTAGTATTTCTTGAATAGTATCTGGATCCTTAAGATCTGCTGTTATGGATAGCTTTGATCTATTGTGAATATCATATTTATTGGCGATACCTTTTTGGTTATTTCTACTTAACCTAATTACTTCTGCACCAAGATCTGCCAAAATCATTCCACAGTATGGACCAGGACCAATTCCTGAAAACTCTAAAACTTTTATTCCTTTTAAGGGACCCATATTCTAATCTTATTGGAAAACTTTAAATTTAACCAATAAATTTGGAAGCAATGATAAAGATGAAATAAAAGCAATGAGCATTGCAAGAGCAGTAAAAATTCCAAATAGTCTTGTTGGGAAAAAATTAGATAATGCTAATATTGAAAATCCTGCTGCGATTGTAGCTGCTGTATAAAATATTGCCCTTCCTGTAGTTGTATGTGCATTTATAAGTGCTCTATCTGGTGATCCAGTTATTTTAATTTCTTTCTTATATCTATAAATATAGTGAATAGTATTATCTACTGCCATTCCTACACTAATTGCAGCTACGGTTATAGTCATAATATCTAATGGGATACCAAGAATGCCTAATAAACCTATTACAGACAAGGCTACAAAAATATTTGGTATTAAGCCGATGACCATGATTTTGAATGATTTAAAAATTAATAACAGCATTAGTGCAATTACAATAAATACAAGAGATAGAGATCCAATTTGAGAAGAAAATAGTGATTGCAACATATTATTATATAAAACAGCCAACCCGGTTAATTCAAATTGATCTTCAGAGAGGTTAAATTTATTTTGAAGATCATAGTTAATTTTCTCAAGTAACTCTTGTCTATTTAAATTAGAAGCGGACTCATTAACTCTTGTAGAAATTCTTACAATAGAATCATCTTTATTGATGTAAGAATATAATAATGTTTCTCGAATATCCTCCGGAAGAACTGACCTAAGTAGAGCTAGCTCAAGATCATTCAAATCATTCCCATCGTTTATCAATCTTGCTAATTTAATTCCACTTGAAACACTAAGAACCTTACCTATTTCAGGCAATGAGTCTAAATAATCGTGAATCTCTTCTAGCTGAGCCAATGTGTATACATTCCACCAATAACCTGACGCATTACTGTTATCATCATCGAATAAATCATCCTCAAATAAATCATCATTAAATTCTACATTCAACTCTTCAAGATCAGGCTGTTTGATAATAATATCTAGAGTCGAGGTGCCGCCTAAATACATATCAATTTCTAGCATACCCTGATGTATTTCAGTATTTTTATCAAAGTAATCAATAAATCTATTTTCAACCTCTAGTCTAGATGCGCCGACAAGCAGAGCAATAAATGATATTGAAAATAGGATATAAATAATTGAGCTCTTTTGTTTTGAAATATTTAAAATACTATTTGTTATTTTATGAAGATTTAGTCTATCTTTTGTAGAGATATCTCCAATGATTGATAGCAAGCTTGGTAACAAAGTAAATGTGGAGATAAATGCAATGGTTATTCCAAAAGCCATCATTTTTCCAAACTCAATAACAGGTTTTAAATCTCCTAGAAGAAGAGATAAAAAAGCAATTGCTGTTGTTAAAGCTGCGAAAAAACAAGGCAAGAACATTTGATCAATGGACTCACTAAGTGCTTCTTTAAAATTATTATTTTCTTTTTTTAATTCATTAACTTTTACGAGAACATGAACTGTTAAAGAAATAGTCAGGATTAATAACAAAGCTATAAAATTTGAAGAAACAACACTAATTTTCCAATCCATAAAACCTAAAAAACCAGCTGTAATAAAAGTTGTGGCTAAAGCATTTACTAATGGCAGGATGACAAGCCAGATATTTCCAAAAAACAAGTAAAGCATGATTGCAAAAATTAAGGCAACAGATGTACCAAAAAGAACAAGATCAGATCTTATATAATCCATCATGTCAGAAGTAATCATGGTTGGACCACCAAGATAAAGAGTCGCATCAGATCTATACTTATCAAGTATAGATCTAATATCTGCTACTAAATTAGTATTAAAAGAAGACTCATTATCATTTAATTTACTAATTCTTTGATTAATGATTTTTAATTTATCATTTAATAATTGCTTGTTAGAAATAGTGTCAGGCTGATTGCTAGCTAATATATCTAAAATTTTATATCTTTGATTAATTAAATCATCGTATTCATCATTCCCTTAAGGACTATCTGCATTGCAGTCAGTGCACCCTCTTTTCCAATAATAAGCTCTTTATAGATTGGATTATTGATTATTTCTTTTTTAGCCTCTAAAAAATCTATGCCTTTTGTTGTTAAGTCTTTTAAATTATCAGAGACTTCAGATAGGTTAACTTTTGGCTGGAAAAATATTGGTGCATCTAATAATGAGAGTATTGAATCGACACCATCCAGTTCTGATAGCTCATCCTCTAGGCTCTGTAACTTATTAAGAGATTCATTTGAGAATAATTCACCATTTGGTTCATATGTAACTATTAGAAAACTAGAATCACCGAATTCTTTTTCATTCTTTCTGTAAGTTTTAAATGCCTCATCTCCCTCAAGAACCAAAGCATCTGATGATGCGTCTAATTTAAAATTACCTATGCCAATTGAAGTAAATATAATTACCGAGGCAACAAAAAGTAAAACTGAATAAGGTTTAAGTGTTGTAAAAAGAGCTAAATTCTTTATTAATTGCTTCATTATTTTTTATTTGCACACTGCGGTGATTCTAGCACCATAGGGTTTTTCTTAAACTCCTCTTCATTAAATGCATGAATAGATAAAGCATGAATATCATTCATTAATTTCCCTAAAGATTTATAAATAGATTTGTGTCTATTAACCATTGATTCTTTTATAAAAGTATCACTAACGATTACTATTTTAAAATGCGACTCAGAATCTTCAGGTACGTTATGCATATGACTTTCATTAATAATTTTTAATGAAAGTGGATTAAATGCATTATTAAGTTTTTCTATAATCTTTTTATAAATAATGTTTTTCACAACAACATTATAGTTAGAAGTTTTGGACTTAGAAGAAAATACTATAATTTAAGGGTAATTTCTTCCTATTAGCCTGTTATAAACAATTGCAAAAAGAACAATAAAAATTGCACCAATGGCAACTGGTATCAAAACAAAACCAATGCCCTTTCCTCCAAGAATAGCAATAATAGGATTAGCTCCCGCAGGAGGATGAATAATATTAAATGAAGCCATTACAAAAACAGATAAAGCTACTGCAATACCTAGTGACAATGGACTAGATCCAATTAAGGCAAATATAACTACCCCGCTAAGAGCAGACAAAATATGACCTAAAATAATATTTTTTGGTTGAGCTAAGGGGCTTTCATGAACGCCCATAACTAAAACCATAGAGGCTCCAAATGGAGGTATCAATAGCATTACTGAAGTATCTAAGGAGCTTAAATATGCAAGACAAAAAATACATAAGAATGCACCCAAAGAGGCCAAAATATCAGTTTTAACAGTGGTTGGAGATTTAAATATATTCTTCATTAAGAATACATTAACGCATTTATAATAATAGTTATATATTAATTTTTAACTATCAAGTGGGCTTTTTTCATCAATGGTTTCAAGTATTTTTAAAATTTTTTCCCATTTAAGCCACTCTTCTTGATTTAATGAAGCAGCATGTTCGGCCGCACGGAGCATCGCTATGGTTTCAGCTTCATCACCATATTGTGAGATAAGTGTAATAGCAATTTGATGCAAGCTATCTTTCATAGCTAAGAGTTACTTAGAAGACGAATATTCTCTCTAGCTTTTTCAATATCACCCCAGTTGATAATTTCAAAATCACCTTTCATTGTTTCTACAAGCGCAGTAGCAGACTCAACCCAATCTCCACAATTAAAATAATCAATACCATTAATTACAGACATTTGAGCTTTATGTATATGTCCGCAGACAATACCGTCTAAATTTCTTTTTTTGCATTCTTTAGAAAGACTTTCTTCATAATCTGAAGCTCTATTAACAGTTCTCTTTGTTAGGTCTTTAAGATATTTTGCAAGTGACCAATAACCAAAACCCAACCTTGCTCTAAAAAAGTTAAGAACCTTATTAAAAGCTAAAAGAAACGTATAAACCTTGTCGCCAAATATTGAAAGTTTCTTTCCATATTTAGTAACAATATCAAATTGATCTCCGTGTATTACAAGTAATTTTTTACCAGACACACTTTCATATTCATGTTCCTCTTTTAACTCTAGATTTCCTAATTGCAAAGGCTGATAGATTCGTAAAAAATCATCATGATTTCCAGTGATATAGGTTACTTTGGAACCATTTTTTGCCATAGATAAAATATTTCTAATAACATTGCTATGCTCTTGTGGCCAATAAATCTTTGACTTTAATCGCCAACAGTCAATAATATCACCAACGAGAAATAAGTTTTCACATGAGTGAGTTTTTAAAAAATTGTATAAATATTTAGATTTACAACCTTTAGAACCTAAATGGACATCTGAAATAAATATAGACTTGTATTTTTCCATGCCTCATTATGTTTATAAGATATTAAAAATCAACTATAAAATTGGAATCAATTCATGAATGTCCTTTGGGTAAAAGATGGCAAGCTTGGTCATGAGAAGCAAGTAAAAGCACTCCTAGATGAGTTATCCAAAGAAATTAAGATACATGTTATAGAGTATCAGCCTCATGGAATATTAAATAAAAAATTTAAATACTTATTTAGTCCTCTGTCTCAATCAATAACAAATGAAGATATTCGTGATATCAATTCAGCTTGTTATGAAGACAATATTTCCCTAATTATAGGTGCAGGAAGAAAGAGTCATTGGCACATCCTAAAGATATCCAATGTTATAACATCATCTAAGTATACTGAGGGAATTACAGAAAAAATTAATATTACCTCTAATCCAAAAAAAATTGCAATTATGTTTCCTGCATTTCATAGAGATCAATTTAATCTGATCTGTGCTCCAAAGCATGATATGAATAAAGTAAGATCACATCATAAACACCCTCCACAAAATATTCTCTTTTATGAAGGGTCTTTGGCTAAAGTTTCAATAGAAGAGGTTGATGATAATATTGGTTTGATTGCAGTTGGCGGAAAGAATAAGCACTATCTGTTTAATATAAAAAAACTTGTAGATCAAATTGAATTTATCATATCCATATATCCTAATAAAATTTGGTATATATTCCCCTCCAGAAGAACGCCTACTAAGATGAATGATTCTCTTCAAAATCTTGCAAAAATTAATAATAAGGTAGTTATCTCAGATAAAAATTTTGATGAAGTACTTAATAAAGCCTCTGTTAAGGTTATAACACAGGATAGTGTAAATATGGTCTATGAGAGCCTATCTACAAAAGGGAATACCTTTTTATTTAATATGAAATACTTTAGAAAAAATAAAGTCATAAATCAGATGAATGAGCTGCTTCACAATAAAAATGTTGGCTATATTGAATATAATAAAATGGTAAAGGGTTTAAATAAAATAAAAATTCACATGCAAAACCCTCATCATGAAGTTTTCGCTGAGGTTGAGAAGCTTGCCTATAAAATAAAGAGTAAATTAAACCTATCATGAAAATTATTCACTATGTTCTCAGTGAATCATTTGCTGGAATAGAGCAACACGTTCAAGAGTTATCGCAAATTCAATCTAAAGATAGTGAAGTTATTATTCTATGCAATCAATCTATATCTCAATATTATTCACATGCAAAAGTAATTACCGTTGATAATATATCAAGGCGTTCAATTGTTGGAATTATTAAGTTATTACTAATAATAAGTAAGTTAAAGCCTTCAATTATTCATACTCATGGATCAAAAACAACATCCATATTGAACTCTGTTAGAAAATTTATGCGACTTAATCATGTATGTTCAGTTCATGGCATTAAAAGTAATACAAAGGTTTACAACAAAGCTGATGTAGTAATTGCTGGTAGTTTAAAAATTCAAGATTCATTAACTAGATCAAGCACCCTTGTTGAGAACTGGTGGCACCCTGCATTGCCAAATAGTATTGAAAAAACTAATGAGACTATTCTTGCAATTGGAAGACTAGAACCGGTAAAAGGCTTTGATTTGCTAATTCAATCTTGGGTTGGGATGAATGAAAAGTTATTAATAATCGGTGACGGTCCAGAATTTAACAAACTTAATGAATTGATAGCTGATAATGACTTATGTGACATGATTTCGATAGTAAGTTCTGTTTCAAAGGAAAGGCTCATTGATTATTATAAAAAAGCCTCTCTATTAATAATCTCATCAAGACGTGAAGGCGGCCCAAGGGTAGCATTAGAGGCTCTCTACTTAAAAATTCCAGTTTTATCCACAAACGTTGGTCATATGGAACAAATACTTCCAAATGAGCTCTTAGCTACACCAGACGATCTAAATTCATTAAAAAACTTAATACACAGATGGACGAACCAAAGCTTTAATCAAGATTCTATTTTTCAGTATGTTGCTGAAGAGTTTTCTCTAGAGAAGAAATCAATAAAAGTAATGGACGTCTACAAAGATCTATTAAGTAGATCGTAATAAAGATTAATAGTTGAATCTATCATTCTCTTAGAAGTAAAAATATTATCTAATGGCTTTTCATTATTATTAAGAATACTCAATGTTATAGATTTGAGTTCTTTAATGTCATTTAGGTTTGCAAGCCCTTTTGGAAAGAGTTCTTCTAAAATTTCTTCTGTTCCGCCATGTTTCCATCCTGCCACTGCAGATCCACAACTAATTGCTTCTATGGTAGTTCTACCAAATGGTTCCGGCTGAATAGATAAGTTATAGACAATATCAGAAATTTTATAGACATTTGCAATATCGCTTCTTGAACCAGTAAAAGTAATTTTTGTACTAAGTAATTTGTTATTAACCTTATTTATTAAAGATTGATAATACTTTTTCTTTGATGCTGAGACCGGCCCAACAACCAAAGCATGCAAATTATCATCATTGAGGGATTCAACTAAATCAATAAAGCTATCCACTCCTTTCCATTTTGTAATTCGGGTTGGCAGCGTTAATATTTTTTTACCTTTGGTTTGGGGAAACTCTTCATACCAACTATTTAACCAGGATTGTTCAAGAGGTTCTTTATTAAATTGGTCAGAGTCACAACCTCTGGGAATGATAGTAATTTGATCATCAGTCATCTTGTAAGTTGATTGAATATAATCTTTTACAGTATTAGATATTGATATTGTGTGATCAACTTTTGACATTACTTGGCTATAAATAGGAGTGCTATATAAGCCATGAAAAGTTGAAATCAATAATGGTCTTTTCTTAAGTTTTTTAAAAGCCAAGAAATTTATCCATGCCGGCATCCTTGAGCGAACATGAACAATATCTGGGTTTTCTTTTTCATAAATATCTCTAAGCTTGAAAGCTAAAAGTAATGAAGAAATTCTTTTTTTATGTATTGCAAGATTAATGTGCTTAGCACCATTTTTTTCAATTTCTTCTTGAAGCAAACCGCCGTTTGAAATAACTATTGATTGATGCCCTCTTTCAACAAGAGCTTTCGAGAAATCTTTTACTCCCCTTTCGACACCACCAAAATTTAGTTCAGGTAATAATTGAATAACCTTTAAATTATTCATACCTTAGCGATGTAGCTGGATCAAGCTTTGCAGCCTTTCTTGCAGGCCAAATACCAAAAAATAATCCAACTAATGCCGAGAAAGTTATGGAGCCTACCATTGCTCCAAAAGGAAGAGCAAATGGCCAATCAAATAATGATGAAGTTATCCATAGTATAGAAATACCAAAACATAAACCAATTAGTCCACCGATAACACAAAGTAATACAGCCTCCACAATAAACTGAAGCATTATTGCCCTATGAGTTGCACCAAGTGCTTTCCTGAGGCCTATTTCTCTTGTTCGTTCAGTTACAGAAACAAGCATTATATTCATTACACCTATTCCTCCCACCACAAGACTAATGCCTGCTATTGCAGCTATTAATAATGTAAATATGCCTGTTGCCTGTCTTCTTAGATCTGCAAATTGACTATAGTCACTAATTCTAAAGTCATTATCTTGGCCAGGACCAATGTCATGTTTGGCTCTAAGTATTTGCTCAATAGACATCATTACTTCATCAACATTAACATCATTAGAAATACCAACGTTTATTGAATCAACATTTGGTGTTCCAAAGACTCTTTGAGCACCTGTTAAAAGAGGAATATACAACTCTTCATCTGGATTCTGCCATCCAGTTGAGCCCTCTTCTTTTAAAATACCTATAACCTTATATGAGGTTCCTGCAATAAGTATTTCTTTGTTAAGTATATTTCTAGAGCTAGTTTTAAGCTCAGTTGGAATTTTTGCGCCTACTACAACAACTCTTTTTCTTCCTAAATTATCATCCTCGTCAAATAATCTTCCAGACGCAAGCTCGTAACCTCTTACACCAAAGTGAATTGGAAGATAGGCCCCAATTCTTTGATTAATATTAGCATTTCCATATTTCACCTGACGATTTCTTGTGATCGTGGGTGATATCTCCCACCCATGATCTGTATATCTAGCTAGAGCTTCTGCATCTTTTATATCCAGAGGTATAATTCCTTTGGTAACAGCTCCTCTTCTATTCTGACCAGGTGCAACATATAGAGTTCTGCCACCTAAATCATCAATGCTTTCTTCAAGAGCCTTTTCAGCACTAGAACCAATACCAATTACAGCTATGACTGCAGCGGTACCGATTATGATCGCTAAAGAAGTAAGAAAAGATCTAATTGAATTAGACCTAATAGAAGAAATAGCAGATATTAAAGATTCTTTAAAAAGCATTATCCGAAACTAAATGATGCGTTAACACGCTCTTTAAATCTTTGCTGATAGTCATACAGACTTTTACTAGGCAGAATAAAAACAGTATCACCTTCTGATAAACCACTCACTATTTCAACATTAGCTAAGTCAGAAACTCCAATCTCAACCCAGGCCAACTTAGGACCTTTTTTTGTTTCTTTTATAACAATAAATTTATTAAAGTTTTCACCTTTAACTCTTTCTACTAAAAAAGCGTCAACATCTTCGGAAGGTATATTAAGAATAGATGCAGCTGAATAGATATCTTTTCTAGTTCTAAGTGACATAGATGGTGCTGTAACAGAAACATCTTTATTAAGAATTTCTATTACGACATCAGTATTCATACCCAGCAGTAATAGATTTTCATCATTATCAATATCTATAAGAACAGGAAAGGTTGTAACATTTTGTTCAATTTTCGCTAAAGGTTCTACTTTTGAGACTGTGCCAAAAAATTCTTTATCTCTATATGCAGCAACTTTAATAGAAACAACTTGACCAATAGAAACTTTACCAACATCTATCTCGTCAACTAGTGCCCTAACCCTCACTTTTGAAAGATCTGCTAATGTCATTAATATTGTTCCGCCACCGACTGCCATAGTTGGCGAAGATATAACCTGACCAACTTCTACAGGCCTTGAAATAATTGTTCCAGCTACAGGAGATCTGACTACAGTATCATCTAATGCAATTTTTGCATTTTCATAAGAAACTTCTGTTCTTACAACAGTTGATTTTGCTTGAGCATAGTTTTCTTGGATATCTTCATAGTCTTTATCAGAAATGCTTCCTTTTGAATGCAATTCCGCTCCTCGTTCAAATTGAGACTTAGCATTATCAAGTCTTACTTTTGAAGCCTCAAGATCAGATTTAGATTGATCAAGTATATTTTTTGGAGTTCTTTGATCTATTTGTCCAAGCATAGAACCTTTTTCAACAGTATCTCCAACTTCTGCACCAAGATATAAAATCTCTCCCGAAGCTTTTGATTTAATCTCAACAGAGGCAATAGCTTCAATAATTCCAGATGCTTCAATACTGACTTCTAATTTTTTTTCAGATACGCTATCTTTTTTATAAAAAGTTGTAGCTTCATTTGTTTGATCTGGTTTACCACAAGAAACAGCTATTAAAGAAATAGCCGAAATAATGACGAAGTTTTTGTATTTCATATTTGTTATTTTATTCATATTTTTGTATCAGATTCAATTAATCCGTCTTTAATGTTAATAATTCTTTTTGACTGTTTTGCAATTTCTTCCTCATGGGTAATAACAATAATGGTTTGACCATCTTCATTAAGTTCTTTAAATAATCCCATGACTTCTCCTTCTGTTTTGGAGTCTAAGTTTCCAGTGGGCTCATCAGCAAATAAAATACTTGGTTTATTAACCATAGCTCTTGCTATAGCAACTCGTTTGTTGCTGACCACCGGAGAGCTCAGTAGGGCCATGACTCATTCTATCTGTAAGACCGACTTGATCAAGAACATGTTTTGCTCTTATAGTGGCCTCTTCAATATTAGCTCCAGCATATTTCATCGGTAATAAAACATTATCAAGAGCTGAATTTTTAGCAAGCAAATGAAAAGACTGAAATACAAATCCAATCTCTTTATTTCTTATTCCTGCCAATTCATCTTCATCAAGCTCATTAACTAATTTATTATTTAAATGATACTCACCACTGGTGGGTGTATCTAAACAGCCAATAATATTCATTAGGGTTGTCTTGCCAGATCCTGACGGCCCCATAATTGCAATAAACTCACCAGCGTTTACTTCTAAATTAATGCCTTTAATTGCTTCAACAGTTTCAGAGCCAACTTCAAATGAGCGCTTTAATTCTGTAGTTTTTATAATCATATTATTTAGACAGTAACCTTTTAAATTAGTTCGCAGCTGCAGCTGCTCTAAGGCTATCAGTAGAATCCATATAACTAATCCAGGATTCCGCCTCGTCTTCCTTGCCTAATGAAATTGCTTTAGCAAGCTCTAATCGAGCATTTGTAAAGTCATCAAGTTCTATATAACTTATACCTATTAACATCTCTAGCGAGCCAGATGTGCCTTCCCAATTCTTTGAGCGTGCTATTTTTAAAAATTTAATTGCGTTTTTGTAATCAGAATTTTGAAGATATATTTGGCCAATTCTATAATCATACTTAGCATCATCAGATAGCTTTGTTACATTAATTAAAGATTTCACAGCATTATCAAAGTCTTTAGCAATAATATAAGCATTACTTAAGAGCTCATTATTTTTAATATTATTATCTAATACTCCAAGTGCTAAGCCTTTTTTAATAACCTTAGATGAATCTATTGGAAGACCTTTAAATAAGTAAAAATTAGCTAGATTGACATATTCTGATGATTTTTTAAGGAGATCTTGTTGAAGTTTAAATTCAAGTGATGCTAATGACTCCTCTTCAAATTTAATAATATTATAGACCCCGGCCATTTGTTCTATATAAGCCTTATTCTTTGGTTTTACTCTTACTAGATCTTGTGCTACCTCTAGTGCAATCATGTACTGTTTCTTTTGAATATGAATTGCAAATTTTAATTGCGCCCAGTTTTCAACAAATATTACAGTGTTATCAATTGCTAGTGTGATATATGTAAGGGCATTATCCCAATCAGCATCTTGAGCATAAATAGTAGCTAAAGTTGCATATCCTTCTGGACGTAAATCAAAATCATTGTCCACACCAATTTGAATCCATTCAAGAAAGGATTTTTTTGCCTCTTCTTTTTGCCCCTCAACATAATAAATCTGACCTAAAATAAATTTTAAGTTAAAAACATCCATAGGTGGCATTTTTCGCTTTTGATCAGCAAGCTTAAGGTATTTGAGAGCTTCTTCATTTCTATCTTGTTGAAGTAAAAAATAACCATAGGTTCTTAAAATAACGAAATGATCGTAAGATTTACTTGAATAAGTTGAAGTTGCATAGTCATAATAAATCTTTTCAGCTGCTTCAAGATTGCCTTTATCGACATTCAGCTGAGCTCGCTCAAGAGTGTTATAAACCCATTGCTGAATAGCTTCTTGCGACTGCACAGTCACAGATAGAATAAGAGTAAAAATAATTATTAGTCTTTTTATCATAAGTTAAAATCTATTGTTGTAGTTCCTACCTGTTGAACCGGAACCCCATTTACAACACGTGGTTTAAATTTCCAGCGAAGAACAGCTTGCAATGCAGCCCTATCAAATACTCTTGGAGGCCTTGATTCGCTAATAACAGCATCTATTACTTTGCCATCCTCATCAACTGTAAGCTTTATTGTAACAAATCCTGTCTTTCCAGACACCAAAGCATCTCTTGGATACCGAGGTGCAATCCTAACAAGCGGTATTAATGCACTATTTGATGCTAGTGAATTTGATCCTTGAAGCATTGCCCCTTTTAAATCAACGGGTGTCTTAATGTCAGGAAATTTAATATCAAGATTTGGTGTTACTGGCTCAACAATATCAGGCATTTCTAATTTTGGTGGCGGTGGTTTTTTTGGAGGCGGTGGCTTATCAGGAAGTGCCCTTTGTCTTTCATTGAGATAATCGTTCTTTCTTAATCTAACAAAGTCTACAACACTTGAATCTTTTATAGACTCAAATGCTTTTCCACCTGGAAGAATAATAATATATATTAAAAGAAATATTAAAAATGATGACAAAAAACCGCCAAGAAGTGAGGCAGTCTTTTTATTTTTTAAATCAATCTTGCTCAGCAGCGATTGATACATTTTGAACTCCTGCAAGTCTTACTTGATCCATTGTCTCAACAAGAAAACCAGTTTTAGATGACTTATCAGCTTGAATAATTACAGACCCTTCAGGATTTTCAGCTTTGAGTCTTTCTACATTAGCTCTAACTGATCTAAGATCTACTCTTCGTTTATCAATCCAAATTTCATCATTAGCAGTAATAGCTATTAATATGTTACCTCTTTCATCTCTAACAGCTGTAGAGGCATTTGGACGATTAACCTCGACTCCTGTTTCTTTAACAAATGAAGTTGTAACAATAAAAAATATTAACATTATAAAAACAATGTCTAACATTGGCGTAATGTCTATAGTTGAGTCATCTCTTTCTTTATTTCTTCTTCTAATCATTTATATTTGCTCAATTCCATATTTAATATCAAGAGTAGCTTTATCAATTGTTGATTTGATAGCGGTTAATAAGAACAAACCTACAATTGAAATAAAAAGACCTGTCATTGTTGGCAATGTTGCTTTAGCAATACCTGAAGCCATAGCCCTTGCATTTCCTGTACCTGTTATTGCCATAATATCAAAAACCTCAATCATCCCTGTAACGGTCCCTAGTAAACCAAGAAGAGGACATAAAGCTATTAACCCTTGAATCAATAAAAGGTTTCTATTAGCTGCAACATTAATAACAGAAATATTTTTTAATTTAATTTTATTTAATACCCATGTATTAACTTCTTTATAACTAGAAACTTCTTTGTATGAAATGTCTGACAAGTCTTTTAATTCTCCAATGAAGAAAAAAAGCCTTTCTATCAGCAGAGTAGTCATTACTATCGCTAATACAAACAATACAATTATAACTGGCCCGCCCCTATCAAAAAAATCTAATAGAGATGTGAAAGGGAGAGCAAGATAATAAAGCATTACTTTTTAATAGAAACCAATGCCAAAAGACCAATTGCCTGTTCTTCATAAATTTGTGAAATAGCTCTACTTCTTGAATCAAGAATATTATGAACAAAAAGTAAAGGAACAGCAGCAATCAAACCAAGCATAGTAGTTACCAATGCTTGAGAAATTCCACCTGCCATAAGCTTGGGATCACCAGTTCCAAAAAGCGTAATAGCTTGGAAGGTTTCAATCATTCCTATAACTGTACCCAGAAGACCCAATAAAGGAGCTACTGCTGCTAAGAGCTTGATAACACTTAAATTCTTTTCAAGCGGAGGAGTTGCTTTTGCGAGTATATCCTCAAGTTGAGATTCTAAATCTTCAGGATTATTTCCAGAATATTGAGAATAAATACTATTTAATTTTCCTAGGATAGAATCGTCAGAGAAGTTATTAGTCTCAAGTTCTTTGTTTATTGATTTAGTTTCTTCATCTAAGAACTTAAATCTAAGGACACCCATAGTTAATCCTAAAATAAGAATTATAATAATGACATATCCAACAAATCCACCTGCATTAATCCTTTCAAGCCAGGTATCTCTGTCTATTAGTTTTGTTAATAATGAACCTCTAGTTGGGTCTATAAAGACTTCCCTATAATCATCAGAATTTTGTAATTTCTTAACCGATCTTCTAATAGACCTTTCTGGTTGTTTTGCTAAGTATTCTAGAAGGTTTTGTTCGGTAACAAGGTTTAAGTAATCTCCATTGGATACAGAGTTAAAGACACCTATTCGCATTACATCCTGATTAACCAACTCACCTGACTTGGTTAGAATATCAGTATTATAGGATTTAATTTTCCCACTTTGATTAAGTTCATTTAGAATCTCATACCACAGTCTTTCAAGTTCTTCAGTTGTAGGTAAATCTAAACTTTTTCTTTCTGCAAGATCTCCTAAAAACTCAATTCGATCAGGAAATTCAATATTTGTTAAAGAGAGCATAAACTGACCTTTTGATTCTCCAGCTGTCTGTCTAACAATACCAAATAGCTCTCCAAATGAGCCAAGTTTTAATGTTAACTGTTCCTCTAAATCTGAAAGCTGAGCATCATTATCTTCATACTCTTTTGTTAATCTCTCGCTTCTTCTCTCTTCAAGAGTTAACCTATACTTCATATTATCTAAGAGAGCTTGTTGCTTATTCTTATCTGAAAGAAATTTATTTAACCTAGCTCTATCTTCACTAGCTCTAATTGAGGCAGTTGTTTTAACTGATTCGACAAGAAGATCTAAGTCAGTTATTACTGGCTCAACAACAGGTATAGGAGTATTCTCCTGTGCATTAATTGCAAAAATAAGGAATGGTAATAAATATAATTTTTTATTCATTTGAGTCTCTGTATAAAGGAATCTTAATTAAAGCAGGCGGAGCCTGTTTTGATGCAATCTTAAGGGCATCTCCGGTAGCTCTTCTAATTGAAGAAGAGGCTTTCATGTATGAAGAGGATTGAGTATCCCAGTAGCCGCCCTTGTTACCATCAACTGTAAGGTAAGTTAAGGCAATTCTTCCTACTCTTAGGAAATCAGCACTAGTCTCAACACCATCAATATCTATATTATCTCTATAAGTCTCAATGGTTCTTCCATACTCAAGCTCAGTTTTATAAGCTTCTGTAATTAGTCTAAATTTTTCAGAGGTAGATATATCTCCTCTATCCATTGTTTCTTTTAGATTACGAACTCTTGACGATCTTTCTTCCATCAAAAATGGAATATCAAGTAAAATAAAATTCTCGAGCCCATCAATCATTTTGAGCATCAGCGGAACTATCCTTTGATTGGTTTTATCTAACTCATCTATTTTTAAAAGTATGTTTTCAATTTCTTCAATCTGAGAATTAATTATTTTTTGTACCTGATCATTATAAAGTTTCAAAGATTCAAATTCTTTAGTAGTAGATTGATAATCTGCTAATAGAATCCTAGTTGTTTCATCTAACTTTACGATTTGTTCTTGAGTTAATCCTGATTTTTCAATACTTTTAGTAGAAACTGCAACTGACTCAGTTACAGGATTGATTTCTTCTGTAACTTGATCTTGTGCAAATACAAGAAAAGTAAAAAACAGGGGTGTATATAAGATAATTTTATTCATAATGTGTAAAGAATTTTAATATAAAAGGGAGACATATGCCTCCCTTTTATAAGTGTTATTTTAAACAGTTCTTANAACTTCATTTGATATGCAATATATGCACTTGGTCCAAATCTTGGATATCTGAATGAGTTAAAACCATATGGATAGAATGAACTACCAGTATCATATGCTAAGTCACTGTCAGGTATAGCATCAAACAAGTTATTAATTGTAAATGATACAAATGAATCTTGAGTAATGTCATAACCTACTGCAACATTCGTGTCGAAGTAAGGGCTACCAACAGTTCCATCTAGGAAATTCATATGACCAATTCTTAGAACTGATGCACTAGCACTCCAATCACCTCTTGCCCAACCCATTCTCATGGACTGTCTTGATCTTGGTGTATAAGAGCTATTCATGTAACTTACTAAAGGATCACCAACATCTTCAGCATATTTCATATCAATCTGGTTTGTATTATTAATACTAAATGAGAAATCACCAGCTGAGTCTGTAACCCATCTATAACTAATAGAAGTATCAACACCAATGAATTCTTGACCAGCAATATTAACAGGTGTCTCATAAAGCGCTGAAATACTACCTTCAGCTAGTACATTTGGAGTACCCGATCCATTAGCATCAACAGGAGTAAAGTCTCTTCCTCCCCTAACAATGCTGTCATAAACTTGTTGACAGTATGATGCAGGATAATTAGCAAATGCATTTAAAGTATCGCCATTCTCTCTCGCTCTACAGACAGCCTCATCTCTAACAATAGTAGTAAGATCTTTAGTTGAAACAATATCATTTAACTGAATATGGAAAGCATCAAATGTTATAGCTAATCTATCTACTGGCTCCCAAACAAAACCTATAGAGTAGGAGTCGCCTTCTTCTTCTTTAAGATTTAAATTACCAGTTGTAACACCATCGATGTTGTTAATTGAATATCCAGCACCACAAGTAGCACCAGTTGCACCAAAGTCACCAGATGCATAGCACTGGTAGTAATCAACCTCTGAAGTGAAGAATCTTCTTTCACCAACAAATGAATATGGTAAGTCCGGAGCTTTGAATGACTCAGACCATGAACCCCTTAAAAGGAAGTTATCTCTTGGTCTCCACTCAAATGAAGCACCCATTGTCCGTCAACACCACCAATACCCCATAATAGGCCATCTTTGTTAGCTTGACTTAATTGAACGTCATAACCTTTAGTTTGATGCTCAACAACAGCAGCAAATGATAAAGGACCATATGGTAATTGCATTAATTCACCAGTAATACTTGCTTGTAATAATTCTGAGAATGCATTTGCAGGCTCAACATTATCAACTCTTAAAGCTTCTAAATCTGCAGAACTTTGTGTGTTTAGATAAAAATCCCAGTT
>JGI20157J14317_10001172_pt1 | contig 24970 bp, 27 predicted proteins | sample COG_07_FD_14317 | JGI IMG/M metagenome (IMG submission 14317)
CTAGTGTTGATGCCACGGCGGTAGATACCAACAATAGTGGGGGTGAGGGTGCTGCTGCTACCCCCCAAGCCGATGAGGCAACGCCAAAACAGCCTGAGGCTGAAAAAAAAACTTCTGAGCTAGTGCCAGCACCTGCAAAAGCCGCACAAGAACCACAAGAACCAGAAGAAGAACGAGAAGAAGAGCCAGAAAAAGAGCCAGAAAAGAAACAAGCAGTAGACCAAAATCTAGAAGAAGGCGATTGGCCAGTAACGATCTCTGGCGATGCACTGATAGATTGGCACGAACTGGTAAAGCGCCTCACTATTGGGGGTGTCGCGCGGATGATAGCCGAGCATTCGGTACCACTGTCCTTTGCCTTACCCAACGTTGCGTTATTGCTGAGCGCTCAACATGACATGTTATTGAGCGACGCCCAAGTTGTTAATCTGGCGCGTGGACTCAGCGAAGTGTGTGATCAAACAGTTAATTTGACGGTTGAAGTGGGTAACGTGCGAGAGGAAACCCCTTCAGTGTACCGCGCTCGCTTGGCCCATGAACGTCAAATTTCTGCAGAGCAGTCATTGCAAGAAGACGAAACCGTGAAAGGCCTTTTGGCTGATTTCGGGGGCAGTATCGACGAGGTAAAACCCGCATAATTTTGCTCGCCGAATCAAGGCAGCCTTACCGCATGCTGTTGTGGGTAAAATAGTTTGAGATGAAACAGTTTTAGGTAGAAAAAATGCCAACTAAATATGGAGACAGTGCACGTTGACAGACTTAGGTGATTTGATGAAACAAGCCCAGCAAATGCAGTCGAAGTTGCAAGATGCGCAACAAGAAATTGCTGACCTGGAAGTTCAAGGTGAGAGCGGCGCCGGTATGGTTAAAGTGACCATGAACGGGCGCTATGAAGTAAAACGGGTGACCATTGACTCAGAGTTGCTCAATGAACAGAAAGAAGTGCTCGAAGATTTGCTCGCAGCTGCATGCAATGACACCGTGCGGCGTGTAGAAAAAGTGCAAAGCGAAAAAATGAGTAGCGTCAGTGGTGGTCTACTTTCAGGTATGAATATGCCATTTGGTAAAATGCCTTCCTGATGTCGCTTATTGATGATTTGGTTTCAGCATTGCAAGTACTGCCGGGGGTAGGTCCCAAAAGCGCCCAGCGCATGGCATTGCATTTATTACAGCGAAACCGCCAAGGCGGCACTCATTTGGGACAAATCCTAGAGACCGCAATGGAAGCTGTGCGGCAATGTACGTTATGCCGAAATTTGACGGAGGGCGAGATCTGTCGTTTGTGCAGTGACGAGCGTCGGGATAACGGCCTGCTGTGCGTTGTTGAATCGCCAGCTGATGTTTTGGCTATAGAACAAGCAGGGGGCTTTCGGGGGTACTACTTTGTATTGCATGGCCGCCTCTCACCCATTGATGGCATGGGCCCAGAGCAGCTTGGTTTGCAGGCTCTGCAAAGCAGAATTGCAGCAATTCAGCCCAGCGAAATGATTTTGGCGACCAATCCCACAGTAGAAGGTGAGGCCACGGCCCACTACATCAGTCGGCTGGTTGCCGACCAAGTACCGAACATCAGCCGAATTGCTCATGGCGTTCCGCTAGGTGGTGAAATTGAATACACCGACGGAGGCACATTGACCCATGCATTGCAGGGACGAAGAAACATCAGTTTATTGGATTGATAGCGATACAGAGCTTGCGAATGCCGTGGCCAGTTGGGAAGACCAGATTGGCTTGGACACGGAGTTTATCCGCACAGACACGTTTTATCCGCTAGCCGGCCTATATCAAATAGCCTCAGGCAATGAGGTGTTCCTATTGGACCCTTTGGTCATTGAGAGCTGGCAGCCCTTTGTCGACTATTTGCATAACCCCAGTCACCTGGTGGTGATGCACGCGTGCCAGGAAGATTTGGAACTTATGTTTCACCACCTCGGTGCACGCCCTGCAAATATATTTGATACGCAGTTTGCCAATGCGTTTGTCAGCGAAGATTTCAGTTTGAGCTACGCCAATTTGGCGCGCAATCTTTTGCAAGTTGATTTGGAAAAACAGCAAACGCGCTCAAACTGGTTAAAGCGGCCGTTGAGTGAGGAGCAGTTAGCCTATGCCGTGGACGACGTGACTTTGCTTGTGCCCATGTACAATCTAATCAACGAGCGCATTACCCAGTTGGGACGAAGTGATTGGTTTGCTCAAGATATGGCCCAGCGAGGACAATATTCGGAGCCTCAGCCGAGTCAGTACTACCGCCAGGTTAAGCGCGCCTGGCAGCTTAAACCTGAGCAATTGTCCATGTTGCAAGCCCTTTGTCAGTGGCGCGAAAATGCAGCTCGTCAGTTTGATATTCCGCGCAGCAGGGTCGTGTGGGACGATCATTTGATGACCTTTGCTATGGCGCGCCAGTTGGATATGAGCACGTTGCAAAGCACTTTGCCCGGACCCATTGTTAAGCGCCATGGCCAGGCGTTGCTTGCTTGCCACAGCAAAGCGCAAAATAATGAACCGTTAGACCAGCTGGACAAACCACTAGGACCCGGCGCCAGTGCAAAGGTTAAGGCGCTACGAGAGGTTGCGGTAGGTGCTGCAAAGAAATTAGCTATGGCGCCAGAATTGTTGGCTCGTAAAAAAGATGTCGAAGCCTGTTTTCGTGACTACATGAAAAATAGTGAACTGTCTGAACATTACCTAGGGTGGAGAAAAAGTTTGTTGGAGCAAGAGTTTTTGCTGATTTTGGAGCCAAGTGATGACAGTTGATGGTACTAACAAGGCTAGCCTTGAATCGAGCAAGGAAGTGAGCGTAGCGTCGTTGTCAGACATTGAAGTAAAAATTTTTCGCAGCAGTAAAAAGATGGACACCTATATTTATCTGCCCATTGAGGCTGAATTTGATGACCTGCCAGAAGCCCTGCGCAAACAGTTCGGTAGAACGGTGTTTGTTATGGAGTTGCTGTTAACCACTTCATTGAAACTGGCGCTCTTTGATGCGGCAACGGTTATGCAGGGCATAGCGAAAGACGGTTTCTTTTTGCAGTTTCCGCCGCCGAATTTGTCCCCCGTGCTGCCCGAAGAGTTGTTGGAATGAAACCGTTTTGGCAGCAAAAGACCTTTGCAGAAATGGATCAGGACGAGTGGGAAAGCCTCTGCGACGGCTGCGCCAGGTGCTGCATGATCAAATTACAGGACGATGAAACTGAAGAGGTTTTTTATACCTCTATCGTTTGCGACTTGCTCGATCAGGATGTTTGCCAATGTACACGGTACCCAGAGCGGCATGCGCTGGTGGAAAATTGCGTGCAGTTGTCGCCAGAGAGAGTCACAGAGTTTGGCTGGTTGCCAACCACCTGCGCTTATCGCACCTTAGCTGAGGGGCGAGATTTGCAATGGTGGCATCCGTTGGTCAGTGGTAGCCCTGATACGGTTCACGAGGCTGAGATTTCTGTGCGTGGCAAAGTAATCGCTGAATCGCAGGTTCACGAGGACGATCAGCAGGACATGATCATTCATTGGGTTGAAATGTCACATCAACCTGAATCATAGTTTTTAAGGATAGGTCGGGGAAATTAGAATGCCTTATTCCAACGCATGGATTGTCATTGCTGTTTTGGCTGTCATCGGAGCCTATTGCCTGAATTTGTTGTTGCGAGGATCACGACCGGCACGTGCGCGCTGGCCCCGAAAGCTTAGGTATATTTTTGTAACGCTGGTATTCGTATTTTTCCTTCTGCCAGCCCCCGTACCCAAATATCCGGGCGTTTATGCACCGGCTTTTGTCGTGTTTATTTTTGAATCCTTGTTTCAATCCAGCGGTCAGCCTAATGAAAGCCAGGGCATTCTGGTGTTAGGGCTTGGGGTTGTCAGTATTATTGGTTTGCTGGCGTCGGTGGTGTTTAGGTCCAAAAATACCCAAAGCGCAGCGCCATCAGAAACCGAGCGCAAGACGAACACTGACCCAGCTTAAAATAGCGGCAAATAACGCCTAGCGCCCATGGGGTATTTATCTACTCTTGAGCCGATTTTAGGCTTGATTTTTAGAGGGGTTGAGAAATCTTCGGTAACAGCATGGTTGCATGGGTTGCCTAAGCTCCATTAAAGTAGATTGCTGTTCGCTCAAGGCCTTCTATCAGAACTGGTCACAAGGTTAAGTTCGTTATGGAGCGCGAGGGTTGGGCGGGGAGACAATGCAGCGGCTCACAAGTTGGGGACAGATTCGTAGACTATCGGTAGATTAAGTGACTAATAGCCATAGCGATTAACCTGCGTTAAGAATTTAGACAGATTTATTCATCTAATTTAGATGACTGAATCGATAATGTGATAGCCATCTAACAAATAGCTAACTAGACAGACAACTAGACAGACAAAAAGAGAGTTTTGAATGATTTTTGAAAGTACCGACTCGTATATCGCCACCGACGAACTGAGCATGGCAGTAGATGCCGCCGCGAAGCTAGAGCGCCCTTTGCTAATTAAAGGTGAGCCAGGCACTGGTAAAACAATGCTTGCTATTGAAGTGGCAAAATCTCTTGGGATGCCGCTTTTAGAATGGCACATCAAGTCCACCACAAAAGCAGTTAATGGCCTTTATGAGTACGATGCGGTTTCACGCCTGCGTGATTCTCAGTTGGGTGATGAGCGGGTTAACGACATCAGCAACTACATCAAGAAAGGTAAGCTTTGGGAAGCCTTTGAAGCTGAAGAGCGTGTGGTTTTGTTGATCGATGAGATCGATAAGGCAGACATTGAGTTTCCAAATGACTTGTTACAAGAAATTGATCGCATGGAATTTTATGTCTACGAGCTAGGCAAAACCATTAAAGCGAAAAACCGTCCTATCGTTATCATTACGTCAAACAATGAAAAAGAATTACCAGATGCGTTTTTGCGTCGCTGCTTCTTCCACTTCATTAACTTCCCAGATCGCGAAACCATGCAACAAATCGTTGACGTGCATTTCCCAAGCGTGAAGCAGGACATGGTCAAAGAGGCTATGGAAATTTTCTTCGACGTGCGCAAAGTGCCTGGTCTGAAGAAGAAGCCATCTACCTCTGAACTGATTGATTGGTTGAAGCTGCTAATGGCTGACGATATTCCTGATGAGATTTTGACTAACAGGGATGCCAGCAAGGCTATTCCTCCTCTGTACGGTGCGCTGGTTAAGAACGAGCAGGACGTGCATTTACTAGAACGCTTAGCGTTTATGAATCGTCGAGATAGTAGGGGCTAGACTGTGCTCATCAATTTTTTTCTGACCCTTAGAAAGTATAAGCTGCCGGTAACCATCCGGGAGCTTATGGATCTTATTAGTGGCCTACAGCATCAGCTGGTTTACGCAAATTTGGATGATTTTTATCTCTTGAGCCGAACCGCATTGGTAAAAGATGAAAAGAATTACGACAAATTTGACCGAGCTTTTAGCGCCTATTTTAAAGGCTTAGAGGATTTGCATGGTCTGCTTGAAAGTCTGATTCCCGATGAATGGCTGAGACACGAATTCGAAAAATCATTGTCACCTGAACAACTCAAGGAAATTGAGTCTTTGGGTGGTCTTGAGAAACTGATCGAAGCGTTTAAGAAAGCCAAGGAAGAGGCCGAAGCCAAAGCCGGCGAAGAGGGCAAAGACGGCGACGAGGGCAATGCAGACAGACAAGGCCAAAGTGGTCCTGGCGGGCTGGGCAAAGGCAAAAAGAAGAAAGCCAAAAAGGTATGGGATGAGCGCCAGTATAAAAATCTGGATGATTCAGTAGAGCTCGGTACCCGCAACATCAAGATGGCTCTGCGTCGCTTGCGTAAATTCGCCAGAACCGGTGCGGAAGATGAGCTGGATATCTCCGGCACAATTAAGTCCACGGCCCACAACGGCGGCATGTTAGACATTAAGATGCGCCCAGAGCGACGCAACACCGTAAAGGTTTTGTTGTTCTTGGACATTGGCGGCTCTATGGATGCCCACGTAAAGATTTGCGAAGAATTGTTCTCGGCCTCCAGAACAGAGTTCAAGCATATTGAGAGTTTTTACTTTCATAACTTTATTTATGAATCTGTGTGGAAAGACAACCGACGTCGTATGGCGGAACGGATGCCTACGCTAGAGGTTCTGAATAAATTCTCTCAAGACTACAAAGTAGTGTTTGTGGGTGACGCAACCATGGCCCCTTATGAAATTACTCATGCAGGCGGCAGTGTAGAGCATTGGAACGAAGAGCCGGGTGCCGCGTGGATGGAGAAGTTTTCTACCATTTATGACAAGGTCATTTGGCTTAATCCTACCCCTCAAGAAACTTGGGAATATTCATCTTCAGTGATGATGACTCAAGAGTTGGTTGGCGGAAATATGTTTCCGTTAACCATCAAAGGTCTTGAAGAGGGAATGGGAAATCTTTCTAAGTAGGCCTCTTGCGCTAAAAGCCTCTTCCCAAAAAAATATCTAAGCTATTTAGATATTGGGCTCGGCCTGCCGAGCCTTTAGAGAGTTCGTGGCAACATTGAGATGGCATGAGTCATCAATAAGCTAAAGAAAAGCGCTAGAACAATTTTTTAGCCGCACTAACCAAAGCCGCAGGGCGTGTGACTGGGATCCAAGGGTCGAAATGAACGGTCAAAATAATCCCGATGTGATGCGTAAAGACGCTTTTAAGCTGCGTCGCTTGAAAGGTCCGGCGCGCCAAACTCTTGAAGACACTTCTCATGCTTTGCTAGAACAGCGCAGAAGCAACCTTGCCAAACTAAACCTCACGCCAATGGATGGCTTGCCTGTCAGTGAAGCTGCTGACGAAATATGCAAGTTGTTAGAAGACAACCAGGTTGTGGTCATAGCGGGTGAAACGGGTTCAGGTAAAACCACTCAGTTACCCAAGCTTTGCCTAAAGATCGGCCTAGGTTTAACCGGTATTATCGGTCATACCCAGCCCCGTCGTATTGCCGCGCGCACGGTAGCGCAGCGAATTGCCCAGGAAATGGATGCGCAGTTGGGTCAAGACGTTGGTTACGCGGTGCGCTTTTCAGATCAAACCAATGACAATACATTGGTGAAAGTCATGACAGATGGCTTGCTGCTTACTGAGATTAGGCACGACCGTTTTCTAGACAAGTATGATGCGATTATTGTCGACGAGGCTCATGAGCGCAGCCTGAATATTGACTTCCTGCTAGGCTATTTAAAACGTCTAACCTTAAAGCGTAAAGACCTAAAAATAATTGTTACCAGCGCTACCATTGATGTGGATAGGTTTTCTGAGTTTTTCAATGGTGCACCGGTGGTCAAGGTGGGTGGGCGAACCTACCCAGTAGATGTTCAGTATCGCGGCGGGGACGACGGCGAGTTCGGGTCAATGTTGGACGTGCTGCATGAGATTGATCGCAAACCTATGACCTCTGCTCGAGATGTGCTGATTTTCTTTTCTGGCGAGCGCGAAATTTTTGAGGCCGCCCGGCGACTGCGCATGGCTTTCCAAGAACGCTTTGAGATTCTACCGCTTTATGCGCGGCTGTCTGTGGCTGACCAGCGCCGGGTATTTAACCCGTCCTCCGGCGGTAAGCGGCGCATCATTTTGGCCACCAACGTTGCCGAAACATCGCTAACGGTACCCAATATTGGCTTTGTCATAGATCCGGGGTTTGCGCGTATTTCAAGATATAGCTATCGGTCTAAGTTGCAACGACTACCCATTGAACCCGTCAGTCAGGCCAGTGCTAACCAGCGCAAAGGCCGGTGTGGTCGGGTAGCACCGGGTATTTGTTATCGGCTTTTTGAAGAGCATGATTTTTTCAGCCGCCCGGAGTACACGGATGCAGAAATAAGACGGGTCAATTTGGCCTCTGTCGTTCTACAGATGGAAGCATTTGGGTTAGGGGAGATCAGTAAGTTTCCATTTATTGATCCGCCGGAACCCAGGGCCATCCGTGATGCCCTGCGTCTGTTAGACGAGCTTGGTGCTTTGAAGGGCGGTGGTCTAACTGATACAGGTCGCCTAATGGCGCGTTTGCCGGTAGATCCGCGTTTGGCGAGAATGCTGATTGCGGCTAAAGAGCAGTCTTGCCTCAATGAAATGTTGATCATAGTTTCTTGTTTAGCTGTACAGGACCCTCGGGACCGGCCCCATGAAAAAACTCAGGCAGCCGATACGGCTCATGAAATGTTTTTGCACAAAGACTCGGACTATTTAACCCTACTCAATCTTTGGCGGTGGATCGAAGAGCAGCGTGAACAGCTAACGAAGAATCGTTGGCAAACTACTTTGCGCAAACGTTTTATTAATCCAGTGCGCGTGCGCGAGTGGCGGGAGTTGCATCGTCAGCTGCGCGTAGTGTGTAAAGAGTTGCGTTTAGGTCTTAACGACACGCCTGCTTCTTTTCGGCAAATTCATGAGGCAGTGTTGGTGGGCTCGCTGGGACTCATCGCTCAGCATGATGAGAAGGGTAAGTACATTGGGCCGCGCAATTTACGCCTAGGTATTTTTCCCGGCTCAGGTCTTGCTAAGCGCTCGCCCAAGTGGATTGTGGCAGTGGAAGTGGTTGAGACACAGCGAGTTTTTGCGCGCTGTGTTGCTGCTGTAGAAAGTCGTTGGATCGAAGCCCAAGCCCAACATCTTATTAAGAAGCGGTTTAGCGATCCTGTATGGAGCCTGAAGCGAGGTGAGGTGGTCGCTTACGAGAGCGTGAGTTTATATGGTTTAACGTTAGCGGAACGCAGACCTATGAGTTATCACGAGGTGGATCCATCTTTTTGCCGAGACCTGCTGATTCGTGAAGGCTTGGTGCATGGCGCTGTGAATAATCCACCTGCATTCTTGCGTCATAACTTAGAGCTGATCGGCTCAATTCAAGACAGCGAGGCAAAAGGACGCCGCAGAGACCTGTTGATTAGCGATGACGAGGTTTATCAACTCTATGCAAAACATGTTACAGAATCCGTATGCAGGGTAGGTGACCTAGGCCGCTGGTGGAAACGCTTGGACCGCAGTGCTCAGGAAGAGCTTTTTTTTACGCAAGAGCAATTACTCCGCACCGCCTCAACGCGCCTCAGCGACACTGATTTTCCTAATACGCTGAATTTGGGGGGCGTTGATCTGGCGCTGAGTTATAGCTTTGCGCCGGGTGAGGCTTCGGACGGTATCACTATGACCATTCCAGTGGGCGTTCTCCATGGTGTTGGATCCGAGCCACTGCAGTGGTCTGTACCAGGCATGTTCCCCGCTGTAGTGGAACAGTGGCTGCGCACACTACCCAAAAATAAACGCAAATTGCTGGCGCCGCTGCCAGACAAGCTTGAAGAAATTGTGGCTCGATTGCTTGCCGATAATGTTTACCGGCAGGGAAGATTTCTTTCCGCGCTTGGGTCGGTGTTGCAAGACCTTTATAGAATTTCCGTAGATGCTGCTGATTGGGATGCTGAGCGTATTCCCACGCACTTAATGGTTAATGCCAGAGTGGTGGATGAGCAGGGCCGTATTCTTGCTGCAGGAAGAGACCTAAACGACATTAAGGCGCAGTTGTCTAACGTTGAAACCCATGCCTCTACGGAAGTTTTTCAGGTCTATGAGCGAAACGATTTGCAGCAGTTTCCAGATGCAGAGATTCCCAATCATGTAGTTGTAGAGGAGGGTATGGCACCAGTGATGGCCTACCCAGGGTTGGTAGATGCAGATGGCAGTGTTCAGTTGAAGCTGTTTGAAACAGCGCAACTTCGAGATCAGGCAAATAGGCTAGGTTTTCCAAGGCTGGCCTTACTTCAGATCGGTAAGCCTGCCAATTTTTTTCGCCGTGAACTGGCCAAGGAAAAGCAGCTTGGATTGTATTTTGCGGGTATTGGCAGCGCGGAGGTGCTGCGCGAACAACTGATGCTAAATGTGGCTTGGTATTGTTATTTTGAGGGCAGAGTGTTGCCCGCTAACGCCGATGAATTTGCGCAACGTTTAGACGAGCATAGAGGCGATTTGAATGACATTTTTCGCGACACGGTTAAGTATCTTACTGAAGCATTGCAACTTCGCTTCACGATAGTGAATAAGTTAGACAGTTTTAGCTCTAATGCCTATGCAGAAAGCGTTGCGGATATTCGTGAACATCTTCAGCGCATAGTACCCGGCAATGTTTTGCAAATTACGCCCATGCGGTTTTTGCTATTACTACCGCGTTTGTTACAGGGTGTCGTGACTCGGGTAGAAAACCTCCAAGGCCACGTGCCAAGAGACCGAGAATTAGTTAAACAACTACAGCCCCTTGAGAATCGTTTGGCCGCCATTGCTCACAATGAATTGCATGACGCAGAGCATTTGCTCGAGTTGAAGTATTATTTGGAAGAGCTGCGGTTGAAATTTTTTGCTGAGCCGGTCTCGCGGCAGAAAGTCATTGCACACCCGCTGCCTCCCGCCAAATGGAAGGTTTCCCAGAAACGCGTGGGGGAAAAGTTGTTGCTAGAGGAACGACGCGTTGGCCTGGCATAGTGGGTTGTTAATATGCGCCGTGCTCTGGTGCTTGTGCATGTTGGGTAAGAGGAGTACTTTTCTGCAATCTTCACAGCAGCGGTAACAGGGCTTTAATGTGTCAATAAGCCTGGCAGTACTGAACACAAATACTGAACTGGGGCGTGCTTTTCTCGAAAAAGTGGCACGCTTGGGTATCAGCGGTGTCAGCCAAATAAGTGTTGAGGGTCTGATGGGTCCCAAGCCATCAAGCGATCTCCAGACACTTGAAATAGTCGTCTGCGCTAGCCTTGATGACATTCAGTTGTGTGCTAACGCAAACCTTCTCAATTGCTGTGTTCTACTCAGTCAAGATCTGCCTTCTGCGGAAACGTTACATTCGGCTTTTGCGCTGGGCTGCATTGATTGCTGGCTTATGCAAATGGATGACGCTGAACTACTGCAACGTATAAATTCGGTAGAAAACCGATTCACGCGCATGGCCCAACAGCTGGATGACAGCGCCCAACGTCTTGTGGATATGCAGTTTGAACTTGAGCAAGATCAGTTGCAGGGTCAACAGATTCAGCGTGGCATGCTGCCAAAACAAGACAAAATCATTGATCGGTTTTTATGTTCACGGTGGTTGGCACCGTCGCTCATATTAAGTGGCGACTTTGTAGATTACTTTCCTTTGCAGGACAAATACCTCGCCTGTTTTTTGGCGGATGTTGCGGGCCATGGTGCGTCATCTGCATTACTCACCGTACAGTTGAAAAACATTTCTTGGCGGCTCCAGCAAAAATTTGGCAGCCCATCATTTAATTCACCCGGTGCGATGCTCGGGTGGATCAACGCAACACTGATTGATCAGTCTATTGAAAAGCACGTAGCTATGTTTCTTGGCATTATCGATAAAGAAACAAACGTGCTGCATTACAGTACGGGTGCCCAATTTCCGCCGGCCATGCTAGTGAACGCTCAGGGCGAAATCAGTGTGTTGGAGCAAAGTGGCAAACCGTTGGGACTGTTTCCCGATGCCCACTACCATTCAGACGCTATTGAAATGCCGGTCGATGCTCAGCTGCTGGTTTTTTCTGATGGCGTACTTGATTGTCTCTCGCCCGCCGACCTTGCGGAAAAAGAGGCCGCCTTGCTGCAGGCAATCGCGCAAAGCAATGGCGCAGCCGCGTTATGGGACATGTTAAGGGCTCAGTTCGAGGGTTAGATGATATGAGTTTAATGGCTGTAAAACGCATCTCCTGAGGAGTATGCTGCCGCCGGTAAATTCGTGCCACTGACAAAGGACTAATAGGTGACGGGTAGTATCAACGTAGGTGATAGTGATGGAACTCATATCATTCGCTTCGAGGGTGATGTGCGCGTTGGCCTGTGCAATGCTTTCGACAACTACTGTCAGGGCATGCTTGAAGACTCTAAATTTTGTGCTGTCATTGTGGATTTAACAGCCACCAATGTGATCGACAGCACCGCACTGGGTAGCCTGGCAAAGCTGTCTTTGGGCGTGAAAGCACTCAAAGGGCAGGTGCCCACACTTATCTGTAACTCTCCAAACATTCAGCGCATTTTACAGAACATGGGCTTTGACGATGTTTTTGCCATTGTGCCAAATGTGGAAAACAGCTCGGTGAAGTTGCAAACCTTGCCCGCGCTCTCCGACCTTGCAGTGGATGGTACGCGGGAAAAAGTGATTGAGGCGCATCGCGTACTGATGTCGATGAACGATGCGAATAAAACTGCGTTCAAGCAGTTAGTCGATGCGCTGGAATTAGAGGCAATTGAACAGCGTACCTCTTCCGGCGATTAGCGCTGCAAAAGAACTTTGCTAAAATGCGCTAATCAAAGTGCTTTAACCAGAGTGCTTTAACTAAAGGGCTCTAATTAAAGGGCTCTAATTAAAGAGCTTTGGCCTTAAGTTTAGCCTCAATAAACCTAGAGTGGGACAAGTACAAAAGATCCGACGTTTTGCGGATTGAATGCTCTTCCATTACGTCTATGCCGTCTTCCGCTAAGGCAATCTGCCAGAGCGCGGTAACTACCGAGAACTTTTCTTCTTCACTCAACGATTCATTTAGAAATGTTGTGTATGCATGCACGCCTACGCTTTCTCTCAGTCTTTCTTCGGCGTCTGCGACGATACTCATTACAGCGTCCTCTTCCACTGCAAACATTTGTTTGAGCAAAGCTTTCGCGGTGACCAGTTCAGCTTGGGAGATTTCGTGATCTGCCCAAACCACTTCAAACATGAGTGCTGCTGCGGCCAATGCAGGATCCAGTGCCGCATCTTCTGTTTCTTCTTCTTCGCGACTAAAGAGCTTGCGTAAACTGCTTAGCATAGTTTTCCTTGGAGTTATTTATTGAATGCACTTGACTAAAAGCCTCTGCGATAAGGCTGCTGTCGTTATCTTTCAGCCTAGCTTGATCGCTGAGTATTTGTCTAAATCTTCGCGCACCAGGCCTGCCGTTAAAGCAATGCAAAAGATGCTTGGTCAGGCTGTGGAGCCGGTCGCCGTTTTGTAAAAACTTTTGGGCGTAATTTTGATAACTGTTGAGAATCTCTTCTTCACTATAAGTGAAGTCGGGGTTGTAAATTTTCTGTTCCAACTGACTGAGAAACGTTGGGTTATGGTAAGCGGCGCGCCCAATCATGATGCCATCGGCCCAACTTAATAGCGCTTCTGCTTGCTCAAGTTCGGTTATGCCGCCATTAACAATAAGTTCTAAGTCTGGATGTAGCGCCTTAATATTTTGCGCTTTGTCCATAGTCAGCGGTGGAATCTCTCTATTCTGGGCTGGAGAAAGGCCGCCCAACACGGCTACCCGGGCATGCAGATAAATCCGCTCGCAACCAGCATCTACAATGTGCCCAATAAACTTCTGCAAAAATGCCATTGTTGCGAACTCGTTATTGTCGCCCTTAGTTTGAATGCCGGTTCTACATTTAACGGTCACTGGGATGGAGCATTGAGCTTGCATGGCTTTGACACAGTCGGCCACTAACTCTGGTTCGCGCATTAGACATGCGCCAAATGTACCTTTCTGTACTCGGTCAGAGGGGCAGCCGACGTTGATGTTCACTTCATCGAAGCCGCGTTCTTCTGCCATGGCCGCGCATTCGGCAAGGGCAGCAGGGTCATTACCACCCAGTTGTATTGCTACTGGGTGTTCGCACTGATCATGGTCTAATAGATGAGTTTGGTTGCCATAAAGCAGGGCGCCGGTAGTTACCATTTCGGTAAACAGTAACGCAGAGGGGGTGTATTGCCGATGCAGAAAGCGGCAATGCTTATCAGTCCACGCCATCATGGGCGCGACACAAACTAACTTATTGCTTTTCAAGTCCATGGCGCTTATTCGAGCCTGTGCGTAGTTGCGAGGTGGGGCGTAGTCTAATGCTATGTCGGTAGATCTGCCAATTTTCGCGAACGACTCATCCTATTAGCGATAATTGGGAGCCGCTATTTGGGAGTTACTATGAAGGAGCTATTATTTGGGAGCGATTATAGGCGACAAATGCTTACTGCTTACATTTTGATACGTTTGCTCGTTATCTGAGTCCTTTTTTGCTGCTCTTGTAACATTTTGTTTCACTTTTTATCCATTTTTCCCTTCACTTTTCCTTCATATTCTTTGGAGGCCCCTGTAGGATAGAGCCTCACGCAGCGCAAGCTCATTGGAAACTTCAGTTCCAAGCAAGCGAAATAGTCTAGCGAACATTTGGGAAGTACATGTTGAGACAACGAACAATAAATGGCCCCGTACATGCAATTGGCATAGGTGTGCATTCTGGCGCTAAAGTTCGTATGAGTCTTCGCCCAGCGCAAGCCGGTTCTGGCATTCAATTTGTTCGCTCCGATTTAGAGGGTCTCAATAGCGTCCGTGCTTGCGCTGAAAGCGTCTCAGATACAGCGCTCTCCACAACAATTTCTCAAGGTCCTATAAACGTCGCAACAGTGGAACACTTGATGTCCGCCTTGTGGGGGCTGGGCATTGACAATTTAGTTATCGAACTGTCGTCAGAAGAGGTGCCCATCATGGACGGCAGCGCCGCGCCATTTGTGGATATGATTAACAGTGTAGGCATTCTCGAGTTAGACGAAGCCAAGCAATTTATAAGAATTAATCGAGAAATATCGGTAAGCCAAGGCGAGGCGACTGCGTCGTTGAAGCCTTATTCGGGCTTTAAAGCGGGCTACACTTTTGTAGCTAACCATCCTGTATTCAACCGATATCCAAAATATGCGGAATTGGACTTCGGTGCCACCTCTTATGAGGCTTCTGTTAGCGGTGCCCGATCATTTGGTTTGCTCAAAGAGCTGCCACAGGCTCAAGCAATTAATAAGTGTTTGGGTTCCAGCTTAGAAAATGCCGTTGGCATTGACGATGATGACGTTGTCAATGAGGGTGGTCTGCGCTACCACGACGAGTTCGTCAAACATAAGTTACTCGATGCAATCGGTGATCTGTATCTTTTGGGGCGTCCAATAGTGGGTGCTTTCGAAGGCTACATGTCAGGCCATGCGCTGAACAACAAGTTGGCTCGGGCATTGCTTCGTTGTGATGATGCGTGGGATGTAGTGAGCTATAACTTAGACGATCAAGCCAATCCTCAAGAGATATTGATCAAGCAGGCTGCAGTGGAATAGTTGTGAACTTTTGGTTTGCTAGGCGTCCTAGGTTGCTGCCGAAAGGAACATAGAATTCGAGGGGTTGGAGGCTAACCTAGAGGCATTGCGGGCCATGTACTCCCGCCTAAAATCTTGCCCATTTTTCACGTAACCACAAAATACAGCCGAAGATGTCGCTGCAAGCACTTGCTTTGTGTTTGATTGGGGCCACTACCGCAAAAAATCCGGCAAAAAGCTAATAATTGTTCCCTAAGGGAATAAGAACATTGGCAATAAAACCTCAGATCCTTATAATTCCTGCGGCCTCGTTTGCGCGCACTTTTTGTGTGTAGAAATCTTCCTAGGATAGTTGCCTTGCAGCTGTGTCCTACAGTCCAATCGATGCCTTTCTTACCTAGCGTAGAGTCTTCTAGCTTGTGTAGAAAATAAATAGTTCTTAAAGCGTTATGTTATCCAATGGGCGGTTGCGTCCATCGGGTGAAGTACAATGGCGAGCGTGAAACGAAGCGTAAAAATAGGTGCTCATGATTAAGATTAAAAAAGGCTTGGATTTACCCATTTCTGGTAAACCAGCGCAGGTTATTGAAGAGGGTCGGGGTGTTCGTTCGATAGCAGTTCTCGGAGATGACTTCCCCGGTATGAAGCCCACCATGAATGTAGTGGTAGGCGATCAGGTCAGAAAAGGGCAGCCGCTTTTTTCCGATAAAAAGACAGAGGGTGTGGTTTATACCTCGCCAGTAGCGGGAACCGTAACTGGGGTGAATAGAGGTGAAAAACGCGCCTTTATCAGCGTCGTGGTAGAGGCTGCAGAAGGCGGAGAAGAAACCTTTCCTGCCTACTCACAAGAGGAAATTGAATCCTTGCAGCGCAAAGATGTTGTAGATCAACTTCTGACCAGTGGCAATTGGCCTGCGTTGCGAACTCGGCCTTTTTCTCGAGTGCCCGCACCGAATACAACGCCAAATTCTATTTTCGTTACCGCCATTGATACCAATCCACTGGCAGCAGACCCAAAAGTTGTTATTGCAGCAAACGAGGCGGCTTTTTCCGCAGGTCTGTCGGTGTTAACCAAGCTATCAGATGGTCCGGTGCATCTTTGCCAAGACGATAGCCAAGCATTGGCGGCGTCAAATAACAGTACCGTTACCAATCACGTATTTTCTGGCATCCACCCAGCTGGATTACCTGGAACGCATATTCATTTCATTGATCCAGTAGGCGCAAACAAAACTGTTTGGTTTGTGGGCTACCAGGACGTGATCGCTTTTGGTCACTTGTTTTTAAGCGGTCAAATTTATACTGATCGTGTTGTCTCCATTGCAGGCCCTGGTGCGGTAAAGCCGCGCTTGGTTAAGACAATAATGGGCGCAAACTTAGACGAGCTTACCGCGGGTGAAGTTGTAGACGGCGAGCAGCGAGTCATATCTGGATCTGTGCTAGCAGGCCGAACTGCCAAGGGACTCGTTAGTTTCCTAGGCCGGTACCACAATCAAGTATCTATATTGCCCGAAGACCGTGAACGCCGTTTGATTGGGTATTTACGCCCTGGCGCAAATAAGCACTCGGTTTTCCCCGCATTCCTATCCAAGTGGATTGGTGAAAAGAGCGTTGCCTTTAACACCAGCACAAACGGAAGTACTCGGGGCATGGTGCCCATCGGCACTTATGACTCAGTGATGCCCTTAGACATACTCGCTACGCAGCTGATGCGCAGCTTGTTGGTAGGGGACATTGAAAAAGCCATTGAGTTGGGTTGCCTTGAGTTAGATGAAGACGACATTGCGCTATGTACATACGCGTGTCCCGGTAAATATGAGTTTGGCCCTGTGCTAAGAGGCCTGCTTTCACAAATAGAAAAGGAGGGTTAGCCCTATGAGTTTACGGTCTTTTCTAGACGATTTAGCGCCTACTTTTGAAAAAGGTGGGCGATTAGAGGCGCTGTATCCGGCTTATGAAGCCATCGATACGGCGTTGTATACCCCGGTAAAATTACCGCTGGTGCATCGCACATTCGCGATTCTCTGGACCTGAAACGCATCATGATCACTGTGTGGTTGTGCGCGTTTATTCCAGTATTTGTGGGTAGTTATTTTGTTGGTTTAAATGCCAACGAAGCCATGCAAGCATTGGGGCAAAGCGAAGTTGCTAACTGGCGCGGCATTTTGCTCAATGGCTTAGTGGGGTTCGACCCGAACAGTGTGTTTGACTGTCTCGTACATGGTCTTGCCTACTTTATCCCTCTTTATATTACCGTCTTCGTTGCCGGTATCATTTTTGAAATATGGTTTGCCTCAAAGCGCGGCCATGAAGTTAACGAGGGCTATTTCGTTACCTCCATCCTCTTTACTCTAACCTTACCGCCTTCGATTCCTCTTTGGATGGCGGCAATTGGCGTTATTTTTGGCGTTGTAATTGGTAAAGAGGTATTTGGCGGTACAGGTAAGAACTTCCTCAACCCAGCATTAACTGGCAGAGCATTCTTATACTTCGCCTACCCAGCGCAAATGTCTGGGGACGCAGTATGGGTAGCGGTAGACGGCTGGACTCAAGCAACGCCCTTAGGCAGCTGGGTATTAGACGGCGAAGCGGGCGTTGGCGTTGAGTGGTGGAACGCGTTTATCGGGTACATGCCCGGTTCTATGGGCGAAACCTCAACGTTGCAATCTTGATTGCTGGTGTCCTTCTTTGTGCAACTCGCATTGCCTCCTGGAGAGTCATGGCGGGTGTGTTCTTGGGCGCTTTCTTAACTGCGTCATTGTTCAATTCAATTGACTCAACCAACCCAATGTTCACCATGCCCTTCGAGTGGCACTTGGTGTTGGGCGGACTGGCATTCGGCGCTGTGTTTATGGCGACAGATCCGGTTTCCTCCTCTATGACCAATGACGGTCGTTGGTTTTACGGAATCCTCATTGGCTTTATGTGTATCTTGATCCGCGTAGTCAATCCGGCGTTTCCCGAAGGCATGATGTTAGCGGTATTGTTCGGTAATTTATTCGCACCTTTGATAGACCACGTTGTGGTGCAAGCGAATATCAAGAGGAGACTGGCACGTGGCTAAATTAGATAAAGACAGTTTAGGAAATACGTTTTTTATAGCGATATTCCTCTGCTTGGTGTGTTCAATTATCGTTTCGGGCTTGGCTGTTGCACTAAAGCCAATCCAAAAGCTGAATAAAGAGCTAGACCAGAAGAAAAACATTCTGCGTGCAGCGGGGCTGTTGGCCTCAAATGCGACAGAGTCAGCGGATGGCAAATCTATTGAGCAACTGTTTGCTGAATTTACTGTGCGCGCTGTGAATTTAGAAACGGGTGAATATGTAGACGGCGTTGACCTGCAAGCATATGACCCAATTAAGGCAGCTGGCGATGCTGCTCAGTCTATCTCTTTGAGTTCAGATGAAGACATTGCGACACTACGCCGCAGAGAGAACGTATCGTTGGTTTATATTAAGACCAATGGCGCTGGCGTAGAGAAACTGGTTATTCCGGTGCGGGGCTACGGTTTGTGGGGCACGTTATACGGATACTTAGCGTTAGATGGCGACTTGAGCACGATCTCGGGGTTGGGCTTTTATTCGCATAAAGAAACCCCAGGGCTAGGCGGCGAAGTGGATAACCCCAAGTGGAAGCAACGCTGGCAGGGTGTGCGCCTTTATGACGACTTAGGCGACCCAAGTGTACGCTTAGTTAAGCAGCGCTCTCCTAGCGCTAGCACTGCGGCAAGCTATGAAGTAGACGCGCTCTCTGGTGCGACCTTTACAACGCGCGGCGTTGAAAACCTAGTTAACTTCTGGAGTGGTGAGTTGGGCTTTGGTCCGTACATCCAGAAACTCAAAATCAACGGCGTGGCACAGGGATAAATCATGGCATCGCAAAAAGAAGTCTTAATCGACCCAATTTTTAACAACAATCCCATTGCACTGCAGGTTCTTGGGATTTGCTCTGCTCTGGCTGTAACCATTAGCATGTCTACCACCTTGGTTATGTGCATTGCAGTTATCTTTGTTACCACAATGTCTAACCTAGCGGTTTCATTGGTTCGTAATAGAGTACCTACCAATATTCGTATCATCGTGCAGATGACGATTATTTCCTCATTGGTAATTATCGTTGACCAAGTGCTCCAAGCCGTTGCTTACGACATCTCAAAGAGTTTGTCAGTATTCGTTGGTTTGATCATCACCAACTGCATCGTCATGGGCCGCGCTGAAGCGTTTGCGATGCAAAATGGTCCTTGGCTTTCTGCGCTAGACGGTTTTGGTAATGCAGTGGGCTACAGTGTCATTTTGATCGGTGTTGCCCTCATTAGAGAGCCTTTAGGTTCTGGTACTTTGATGGGATTCGAAATCATTCCTACCGTTGCTAACGGTGGTTGGTATGTGCCTAACGGTTTGTTGTTACTAGCGCCAAGTGCGTTCTTTATTATTGGTTTGTTCATTTGGGCCATTCGCGCTTGGAAGACGGATCAAGTAGAAGCACCTGAGTACGAAATTGCGCCAAATGGGCAATACAAGGAGGCGATCTAGTCATGGAACATTATTTAGGCATATTTGTTCGGGCAGTATTCGTTGAAAACATGGCCTTAGCGTTTTTCTTGGGCATGTGTACGTTTATTGCTATCTCAAAGAAAATTTCTACAGCCTTTGGGCTTGGTATCGCAGTAATAGCTGTATTGGCCATTACCGTGCCGGTCAACAACTTGATCTTTAATTTGCTTTTGCGTGATGGCGCGCTGGCTTGGGCAGGGTTCCCAGATGTCGATTTAAGCTTCTTGGGCTTGATTTCTACATCGGCGTTATTGCCGCAATCGTGCAGATTCTAGAAATGGTTTTAGACCGTTATGTCCCAGCTTTGTACAACGCATTAGGTGTGTTTTTGCCTTTAATTACAGTGAATTGTGCTATTTTGGGTGCGTCATTAATGATGATTGACCAAGATCAAACCTTCGGCGAAAGCGTAGTATTTGGCTTAGGCGCAGGGGTTGGTTGGGCTTTAGCTATCACCGCTTTAGCGGGTGTTAGAGAAAAGTTGAAGTACAGTGACGTGCCAGATGGTTTGCGCGGACTGGGAATTACTTTCATTTCCGTTGGACTGATAAGCATGTGCTTTATGTCTTTCGGCGGCATCGACATCTAGGAGTTAGTTATGCTGGATACGACGATCTTACTTGGTGTCTTAATGTTTACCGTTATGGTTTTAGCATTAGTAGGCATGATTTTGTTTGCTCGCTCGCAGTTAGTGAGTTCAGGCAATGTAACGATTTTAATCAACGACGATCCGTCTAAGTCGGTAGAAGTACCGGCTGGTGGCAAGTTGTTAAGCACATTAGCAGACAAGGGCATTTTCCTTGCCAGTGCGTGTGGCGGCGGCGGTACTTGTGCCCAATGCCGTTGCAGAGTGACTGAAGGCGGCGGCAGCATATTGGCTACCGAAGAAGGCCATTTCAATCGCGGTGAAATCAGCGATGACTGGCGTTTGTCTTGCCAGGTTGCTGTGAAGCAAGACCTCAAAATTGAAGTGCCCGATGATGCATTGGGTGTTCAGCGCTGGGAATGTGAGGTTATCTCCAATCCTAACGTGGCTTCTATGATTAAAGAGCTGAACTTAAAGCTGCCTGAAGGCGCGGACGTGGCGTTTAGAGCGGGCGGTTATGTGCAGCTTGAAGTGCCNCCGTACAAAATGGAGTGGTCCAGTATTGATGTTCAAGAGGAATATCGCGAAGACTGGGACAAGTTCAATTTCTGGGATTTGAAGTCAGACGTCAAGGAACCCACAATTCGTGCGTATTCTATGGCCAACTATCCTGAAGAGCGGGGCATCCTCAAGTTTAACATCCGCGTTTCTCCGCCTCCGCCGAGAATGGATCATCTGCCTCCTGGGGCAATGACCTCTTATGTTGCGAACCTCAAAGAGGGTGACAAGATAACGGTGTTTGGTCCCTACGGTGACTTCTTCGTTAAAGATACACCTGCTGAGAAGATTTGGATTGGCGGCGGTGCGGGTATGGCACCACTCAGATCGCACATTTTTGATGAACTAAAGCGCAAGGGTACCACCACCAAGATGAGTTATTGGTACGGTGCGCGCTCTCTAAAAGAAATGTTCTATAAGGACGAGTTCGACCAGCTTGCTGCTGATAACGACAACTTCAAATGGCACATTGCGCTTTCCGACCCGATGGAAGAGGACAATTGGGACGGCTACACGGGCTTCATTCACAACGTGGTGTTTGAGAACTATCTGAAAAATCACCCGAATCCCGAAGATTGCGAGTTCTACATGTGTGGACCGCCAATGATGGCCCAAGCAGTGCAGAATATGCTTGAGGACCTAGGGGTAGAGCCCGAAAACATCGCTTTCGATGATTTTGGTGGCTAACTTTTAGTTATTCGCGTTAAAACTGGCTAGGTCTAAACCTCAAATAGGGTCTGCCTAGCCAGTTTGTCGGTTGTTCTCCTTGTCTTTTCTCGACCTCTCTCGTCCCCTCATATCATTTCTTTCTCCGATTTCCCCAGCGCATTCACTTCTCTTTCCCTCGCCATGTGGCTCATCATCGTTCTATCAAAGGCAATTTAGGTTGTATCGTTGGAGATAAATTCTTCCTCTACAAGCAGGTTCTGTTGACCTACTATGGCTCACGAGAGACTGGCAACACAGTTGCTTGGGAACCAAAAGGGTGGGGGAGCGAAGTGGATTTAACCGAACAACAATTGCAGCAATACGCATCTGACGGCTATTTGTTATTGCCCAAACTTATAGATCCCGCCTCACTGGATAGCTACAACCAGCGTTTTCTATCTATTGTAGAAGGGCAGACGCCCCTATCTGGCGCCATGAAAGTGATGCGCGACGTTATGGTTGTGAAGGGCGCTGTAGCGCCTGAAACCAAGCTACATGGCGTGAATAAGTTATTTTGTTTGGAAGACGATCCGATGTTGTTTGATTATGCCAAACACCCAGAATTGATCAGCGCGATTCAAAGTATCATTGGTCCCTCTGTCTATACGCTCACCAGCAATGTGTTCAATAAGCCGCCGCAAGTTGATGGGCGACACCCTCTGCATCAAGACTTACGCTATTTCAAATTACGTCCAGAGAACAAAATTGTTGCCGCGTGGACAGCAATTTTGCCCGCAACTCGAGAATCGGGTTGCCTGTGTGTGATACCCGGTTCCCATCGCAATGGTTTGCTGTCCCATGACATGCCAGATTGGCAGTTCCTCAATAGTGGCTTCTTTGGCACCTCGGATGTGGACCAAAGCCAGCGCCAGCATGTGGCAATGCAGCCGGGAGATACGTTGTTATTTCACCCTTTGCTAGTCCATGGTTCAGGGCGCAATAAAAGTACGGGATTTAGGCGTGCAATATCTGTACATTTCGCGTCTGGCGAATGTGAGTCGCCCCGAGCAGACTGGCAAACAACCGGCCATACCCGCCGCATCAGCTAATGTTGCTAATTCTTTGTTGAACATCACTGGTCGCTAACACCGCCCAGTGGACGGCTATTCATTTATAAATTATTGGATTTGGTTATGAGCAAAGCTGCCATCGCAAATTTATTGCTTCTAATAACAGCAGCCATTTGGGGCTTTGGATTTGTCGCTCAAGTGATGGGTATGAGTTATTTAGGGCCTTACGCCTTTATTGGCCTGCGCTTTTTATTGGGCGCAGCCAGCCTGATCCCCGTGATTTATTTTATGCATAAGCGGACACCCTTCGATGTATCCGATAGCCGTTCTCTGTGGTTAGGCAGTGGTGTGCTTGGCGTCATACTTTTTACCGCAGGTTCACTACAGCAAGTGGGGTTGTTATATACCACTGCATCTAATGCGGGTTTTATTACCGGCACTTACATGGTGATCGTGCCGATTTTGGGTTTGATTCTAAAATATCAAACCGGCTTGAACACATGGTTAGGTTGTTTTTTGGCGGCAGTAGGATTGTATCTACTGAGTGTAAAAGAAGGCCTGAGTATGGGTTACGGCGACGGCCTGCAATTGCTGGGCGCAGTATTTTGGGCCGCTCACATAATGGCAATTGATCACTTTATAAAGCGTGCGCCAGCGCTGCTTTTGGCATTTGGGCAGTTTCTTATTTGCGCCGTTTTGGCGCTTTGCGTCTCCGCAGCACTAGAGGTGACAACTGTTGACGCGGTAGTCGGCGCGGCGGGTGTGCTTGTTTACGCTGGCATAATTACGGTTGGCGTTGCCTATACCTTGCAGGTCATTGCGCAGAAAAATGCCAAGCCCTCTCATGCGGCGATTATTCTTAGCTTGGAGGCTGTATTCGGTGCCGTTGGCGGGGCGTTGTTGCTTGACGAAGTGCTCTCCCAACGAGAGCTTTTGGGTTGTGCATTGATGCTATGCGGTATGGTGATTTCGCAGGTTTCTTGGAGCGATTTAACCGGTACGTCAGGGTCGTCAGACCCGTTAAACAGCGAAGCAGGGCAAAGTCTAAGCCAACTTTTGTTTAGAGGCTGGCAGCTACTTGATGTTAGCTGCCTGGGTTCAAGAACACACAGCTGGAACAATTGGGGTCGGCAACGTCTGCATCCTCAGGGTACTGATACTGTGGTGTAGGTTCGCGACCCAAGCGGTCATCTCCAGAGTCTGAGTTGCCCGGGGTTTTGGGGCGCATTACGCCGTCTTTCCATGAATCATCTTCAGCCCAGCGCAACGCTAGATCTTTGATTGAGCCAGGTTCAGTCATCTCTTGCACCGCCAAAAGGGCTTGCTGCATAACGTACTTCTGTTCAGCTAAATCACCTTCACGGCCAGCAGTTTGGCCTAGCGGATAATCTAAATACACAGCTCGCGGTGGATTTACAGATTGAGTGATTGAACGTGCACTGCTCAACGTAACGGTTGTGATGCCAAGGTTTTCGAGGTGTCTAGCAATCAGTCCCACGGACTGATGGCACACGGGTCAGACCGGTACAAGGACAACTACATCTACCTCGTCTTTAATGACTCGATTAGCGAGTTCTGGGGCCAGTTGGCTGCTGACTTTGCGGCTGGAGTAGATCCCNCCCATAAACGTATAGGCGTCTGTCGCAAGCTCGCCAATTGCGCCCTCATCAGCCAATGCCTTCAGCCCCTGAGTTGGAAACACTACNTTCGGATCATTGCGCGCCGNGGTCANGTCGTAGGCAAAGTGGGTGATTCTCAAGTCGCTTTGCGCGGTATCAGATGCAATGATGCGAAAACTGATGTCGTCTTCATAGTGAAAGGCAATTTGTCCTTTTTTATAAATACCGCCCGAGCAAATCAGGGCCACTTTGCATTGACTCAAAGGCTTCTTTAGCGAGTTCCAAGGCACGGCGTCAGTGTTCTCAACCCACCTATACGCTGGGTAATCCAAGGCTGCATATTGGGCTTTAGTACGTGCTATATAATCAATTGGCTCGGTTTTATTCATGTATGCACGTTAATAGAAGTGACGCGTGTGGGCAATAAACAATAATTCTTCAGAGGCGAGGCGAGGCGAGGCGAGTGGCGTGGTGGCGGGAAATTTAATCTTGGCTCGTCGCTATAGCTTTAACGCCAGCAGCAGATGCGGCAGACTGCTGAGAACGTAAAAAGGAGAAAGTGCGTGGTTGCTAAAGCGAAACAAGTGGGAGAACAACGGTACCGAGAGTCCTATGGCAGGTACTTAGAGGATTTTGTTGTGGGTGATGTCTATGAGCACCGGCCTGGCCGCAGCATCACCGAGTCGGACAACACTTGGTTTACTCTGCTTACCATGAACCAACACCCACTGCATTTTGATAAGGCCTATGGCGAAAAAACTGAATTCGGCCAAGTGTTGGTGAATTCCTGTCTTACTATTTCCATCGTTACTGGTATGAGTGTTTCAGACATCTCGCAAAAAACCATCGCAAATCTGGGGTGGGATAAAGTGCGTTTAACGGGGCCGGTA
>JGI20157J14317_10001184_pt1 | contig 24786 bp, 34 predicted proteins | sample COG_07_FD_14317 | JGI IMG/M metagenome (IMG submission 14317)
AAGAAGCTAGACTAGCCAAAGAAAAGGCTGATGCTGAAGCTGAAGCTAAAGAAGCCGAAGAAGCTAAACTAGCCAAAGAAAAGGCTGAAGCTAAAGAAGCCGAAGAAGCTAGACTAGCCAAAGAAAAGGCTAAAGAAGCTGAAATAGCTAGACTAGCCAAAGAAAAGGCTAGAGAAGATAAACTAGTCAAAGCTAGACTAGTCAAAGAAAATGCTGAAGCTGAGAGAGCAAATAAATTAAAATTAGAAATTGAAGACGCTAAAAATTTAGCAGAAAAAGCAAAAAAGGAAGCGGAAGAAGCCGCTAAAGTAAAAATAGCTGCTGAAGAAGCTACAAAGGCAAACGAAAAATCATTAATTGGTGTCAAATCAGAAAAAAAGAAATTACATAAAGAGCAACAACAACAAAATCGGGAAAAAAAAAAACAAAAGACGGCCGCCAAAAAAGGACAAATACAAGAAGCAATCGACGCCCTAACAAAAACACTTGACGCAAAAAAAGAGATAATAAAAACTGGTGAAGAACAATTAACAAAAATAAAGAAACATACTGAAGAAGCTAAAAGAGAGATGGATAGAGCTAATAGAGAACGAACGAAAGCTGAAAGTGAATTGAAAAAAAAAATGATAACAGAAACATATGTTAAAACTATTGTAAATGAAAATAATGAATTAAAACAAATTGAAAAATCTCTCATTAATGGAGATTATTACTATAATATGGGTATAAAACCTAATAATGAAATAAAAATTACTATATCATCATCATCCGACCAATTAACACAAGATAATATTTTTAAAAGTATAAAAGAAGCTCTAAGAGGTTTATCTTTTATTAATCAAACAAGTCTAATTTAAGCAGAAAGAGTAATCTTTTTTGGAAAATGAACTTTCATGTATTTTTGTAGATTAAAATATGTTACTTCATCGTCCGTACCAACATTCAATAGTTTTTGTAGAGAATTATCAGGCAAGATTTTTCGACGATTTGCTTCATCTTGTAAATTGTGTTCTTTAATATATTTTGTTAAATATTTAGTCACTTCAGTTCTTGCCATTTCAGTACCTTCCGGTTTACCAAGAAAGTTACACAATTCAGATGAAATTAGTGCTGGTTTAGCAAAACCACTTGGCTCTCTTTTTGGTGCACCTGGTACTTTACATCTCTTTTTTTTTTGTTTTTTACTACATTCCTTAACATGTTTGTTAACCGATTTTTGAAGTTTTTTCAAATCACTAAGAATTGATGTTTGTAATACTTTAAGTTGCGATAGTCTTTCAGTTAAGGCATTGAATTCTGTTTCAATAGACANTGTGATATCAGTTTCTTCTGGTGCTGCGACAACTGGTGCTGCGACAACTGGTGCTGCGACAACTGGTGCTGCGACANCTGGTGCTGCGACAACCTTAGTTTTAGTAGATGATGATTTTTTAGAGCTTTTGGCTGATTTAGAGTTAGAAGTTTTTTTTGTTGGCATGTTTATGGTAATATATACGTCATAAACTTTAAGTAATTTATAAAATATTATTAATATTATTAATAATAATTAATTTATAGTTCATTAAATAGAAAAATATGATATTTATAATATTAATATAAATATACACCTCCGTATAATCATTAATATATACAACTATTTGTCTATTATTTAAATATTCGATATATGCATTGTATTCTATTTCATAATTATTATACAAAGTATCAATATCATTTAGAATTGAATCGAAATCTAAATCTAAATCATCCATAATAAATGTTTTAGAAAATAATATACATATTTAATGTAAATGTATGTCATAAAAATATCCTAATATATCAATAGTTTTTTCAGATAATAAATCTAAATCTTCATATGATACACATTCAAATGTACTGGATAATATTTCATATCCTTCGGTTGACGGATAATTGCCAATTAATATATTAAATTCGTCTATAGTATTGTTATTCATTTTGTCTATATCTTTATGGTACAATGGTGACCATTTTTTATAGAAATATCCTTTCATTTCATTTATAAATACATTAATATCTACATCGTAATTTATACCATTTTTAGTCAATTCCGATATATCCTTTTCGGAAACAAAACTTTTCATTTAATTATAATTTACCAAGAAAAATTATAATTAAATAAAAATCAATTTTAAAAATGTTTGTTCAAAACCTAAACTATTGGAAAAGAACAATGTTGGGCTATACCACACATATTATCAATTTCAGTAGAAAAATAAATATAGCCATCCATACCCCATCCAGAACCCCAACTATTTTTAATAATCAAATAACTATGATTTGATGGAGATATACCATATCCAACAGCTAAAACAGCATGATCTAACATAGTAGTTGAACAACTAGTACTGTTAAATATACCAGATTTATACATTTGAAAATCACCTTCAGCATCCAAAGCCACCGAAATTGGACCAATATGCCCTAACGCATCATACAATGACGACATATTTCCGGTTGGTAACATGACTACAGTGGATACATTCGCTCCACTATAGGAAGCATTATATAAACATTGTGGATCATCAACTGCTTGATATGGGTATCTAGTTTCAGTGTCAATGCCATTATCAATAATATAGTGTAATGCTTTATCAGGCCATCCACCTTCACATCCATCGCAACTGTAATTACCAGCACAATCCACTAAATTTTGTTCACTTAATGATACTAAATTTGAAGTATTTTTAGCCCATTGTCCTTCCAATGTTCCAATAGCACTAAATGCCCAACAACTACCACATTGTCCTTGATCTTTAACATTGGTTACTAATCCATTTGCTCTCCAATCTATACTGCTTGGTAATGTCTTGTTTGAACTATTATAGTTTGAGGATACACTTTGATTGATAATCATAGTATGTTTTAAATAGTTACTATTAAATTCAATAGAGGACATATCAGTAAAATTGTTTTCACCCAATTTATAAGATGTTAAAATATTATTTCTTTCTAATATATAGTCCATATTTTTCTCATAAATATTATATCTATACCAATAGTCACTATCGTTATAATGTTTGTCATAGTTGTCTAAATAAGTATCAAAATTAGTTCTATATTTGAAATAGGATATATTAAGACTTGAAATAATAGCGCTAATAAAAAATAGGTTCATGATATATTTTATACTACACTTTTGTTTAAGTGTTTTAGGATATAATATTTAGTGACGGCATTTTTTCATTAAAAGTCTTTTCATTATATAATTCACTTATAGAAATACCATTTAAATGTCTATATATAGCTTCTGAACATAACCATGAAACATCTATTATATCTATTAATGGATTATTCAAAATTTCGGATGTATAAGGCACAGTATTTGTAACAATCACTTTTGTAAAATGTGATTGTTGTAATTTTTGTAATGCATTTCCAGAAAACAAACCATGACACACAAAAAAATATATTTCTTTAGCACCTTCTTCTTTTAACAATTTGGAGGCGGTACACGCAGTACCAGCGGTATCTATTATATCATCAACCATTATCACAATTTTATCTTTCACATTTCCAATCAGTTTCATTAAATTAACTTCATTATCCTTTTTCCTATTTTTAAATATACTAGCTATATCACAATCTAAATAAGATGCGATTCTAAAATTATTTTTTGTAGCACCTTCATCTGGTGATACAATAATAATATCTTCTAATTTGTATTTTGGTAATATAAATTGTCGTATATATTTTAAAAAATATTGTTCCGAATACAAATTATCCAATGAACAATTATTAGAAAAAAATCCAGATATTTGACCAGCATGTAAATCAAATACTATAATTTTATTAATATTTAGGGATTCCAAACATTTCGCTACGATTGATGCACTAATTGGTGCTCTACTATAATCTTTTCTATCTTGCCGTTGATATCCATAATATGGCATTATAATATTCACACTTTTAGCACTACCTCTTTTAAGAGCATCTATAATAATCAATAACTCCATTAAACTATCGTTTACAGATGTATTATGATCATTATTTCTACATGTAGATTGAATTACAACACAATCTTCTTGTCTTATACATTCATTAATAGATACCTTTATTTCACCATCCGAAAATGTGGATAATTGTAATGATGAAAGATTAGTATTCAGTTGTTTGGCAATACGGTTCGAAAAACCGGTGTTTGTTGACCCACTAAATAATTTCATAATTATGTTAGTTAATTTGAAATGAGTTTAAGTAAAAATAATATATATATCACAATTAATTAATGCGAAATAATATATAAAGATATTTTATATAGATAAACTATGACTTCTCGTAAAAAAGATATTACATTACAAATATATAATGATAACAAAATAAAACGTATAAAACAATTTTACTATATTAATGATATAAAAATAGCATTACGTCAATTTAATATTGACGCTAAAGGCAAAAAAAAAGATTTAGAAAATAAATTGTATTTATACTTTGATTATTTAAATACATTTAATAAACATATAAATAAAATAGTATTACTACAAAAATGTATACAAAAATATGTAACTAAAATAAAGATTAAAAACCAAGGTATCGGTATTTTAGATAAATCCAAATGTAAAAACCAAGAAGATTTTTATACATTAGATTCTATAGATGAAATAGAGGATAAATATTTTTTTTCATATGAAAAAGATAGCCACATATATTTTTTTGATATACGTTCATTTAAAAAACTACTTAATAATGATGGATTAAATCCATATAATAGGGAAAAAATACCAACTCATGCTATTTATGCTTTCAATAATAGACTAATGTATTGTAAAAAATATAATATAATATTAGAAAATATAGAAGAACCTAAATTATCAGAAGAACAACTATTCAATAATAATGTATTAAATATTTTTCAAAAAATAGATATGTTGGATGTTACTGCTGGTGGAACAGATCATTGTTGGTTTACAAATTTAAATGTATTAGAATTAAAAATATTGTACAAAACATTAGAAGATATTTGGAATTACAGAGCTGAATTATCATCCACTAAAAAATATGAAATAGTAAAAAATACACCTATGTTTTCGATTTATGTTAAAGATATTTATACTATATCTAATAAGCGAAAGTTACAACATATTATATTATCTGAAATGGATAAATTAATATCAATATCAGACAATACCGATGATAAACGTACTGGAGCATATTTTATATTAACAGCATTAGTTGAAATATCACAACAATGTATGGAGGCATTGCCTTGGCTTATTCAACATGTATAAAATGACTATATTTTTTTAAATGACAAATTTCATTATGATGAAATAAAATTGATTTAAGATTTTTTGAATATTATATATTATAAAACAACAAAATGAGTCTTGTAAAAGCAAAAAACATCAACACTAAACTTATCACCTTTTCTGACCCAAGACATCTTGATAATGGAGCAAAACTAGTATATGTTAATTATAATGGTGGTAGATTTTCAGTACAAACACCTTGGTGTTCAATGCCGTGGAAAATGGGAGCATATCTTGATGGTGAATACCCTAAATATAGTATTGATTTGTCTTTTAAAGGTATGGATGAAAATCCAGAAATGAAAGGGTTTCACGATAAATTCAAGGAACTGGAGCAAAAGATTATTGATGGTGGAATGGAACATAGTATTTCTTGGTTTAAAAAATCTATCAAATCACGAGATGGTGTTGCTGAAAAGTTTGGTCCTATTATTAAGGAATCACGAGATAAAGAAACTGGTGAACCAGATGGTAAATGGCCACCATCGATGAAGGTTAAAGTCCCAAGACGTGATGGTGTTTGGGAATGTAAAGTATCTAAGAAAGATGGTACACCATATAAAATTAATGATACTGATAATCCAGAGAATTGTGAAGATTTGTTTGTGAAAAATACTAAAGTTCGTGGTATTATTCAATGTGTTGGACTTTGGATTGCCTCTGGTACTTATATGTGTCAATGGAAACTTACTAAAGCAGAAGTAGATGTTCCTGAATCATTTTCAAATGAAGATTTTCTTGAAGATAGTGATAATGAAGATGGTGAAGAACATGAATTTGTTGAAGATAGCGATGAAGATAATGGTAATAATGAACCTGATGTAGTAGATGATGGTTCACCTGAACCTGAACATGAACCTGAACCTGAACCTGAAACACCTAAAAAGAAAAAGGTAATTAAGAAAGTAGTGAAAAAGAAAATGAATAATTAATTATTAGCATTATTATTAGCATTATTATTAGCATTATTAGCATTATTTTTTTTTTTTTTAGTTGTATTTTTTTTTAATTGAGCATCTACATTCTTTTTCGTTTTTTTCCATGAATCTTTAAATTCAGTTTCTTTTTTGACTATACTTCGTTTAAGTCGTGATAATCTATTTCCAAATGTAGGATTATATTTAACCTTTTCAGTCCGTTTGTTAATATATTTAGTTATTATATCGGTTTCCTTTTTAGTAAAACATTGTGGATATTTTGGTCCAGTTATAGAACCTTCAAACAAATTCAAATCAGTTTTTAATTTTCCACTAACTTTACGTCGTTTATTTTTATCGACACATTTTGTATCCTGTTTTATTTTAGATAATTCTTCTTCTTCTTCTGGACTTAATCCATCATCTCCATTATCTCCATTACTACCTCCAGTTAATGATTTAGTACCATTATCAGTATTAATCTCATCATAAGGAACAGTCCCAGGAGCATCATACAAAGCATCAAAGTCTTCAGTTTCGCCAGACCCACCATGTGATTTTAATGTACTATACTCTTCTTCTAATTCTTTCATTTCTTTTTCTATTTTTTCTAACAATGCCTTTTTCTCTTCTTTTTGACTATCACTTTCACTTGGTTCAGATTTTTGTGCCTCAAAATTGAATAATTCAAGTATTTCCTTTACAAATGTTGTAATATCTTCATACAAATTATCTAACCCAGGCCAATCATCATCACAAGCTTTCGTTTCCATACATCTGGAATCTTTTTCTTTTTTCTCACCAAATTGATCTTTTTCTGAACAAAATATTTTTTTTTTATTACATATTTTTTTTATAGTTAATAACATAGTTTGTTTTCTTAAATCTTGCAATTGCTTATTCAGTTCTTCTAAATTTGCTTTTGGATCCTCCCATTTCCATTTAGTATAAGCACATTGTAATCTATTTTCAAATAATCCACTTTCGTCTTCTTCGTCTTCTTCATTAGATTGAGATTCTTGTACAGATTTTCGTGGTTCATATTGGCATTTTTTATGATTTAATACTTTAGATGGATTTTCACAATCAACACCTCTATATCCATTTTCGCTTTCATCATTATACCCAAGGTCATATGGACAATTACGACTTATCTTTTCATTTGACAAAACAGTTCCTTGATTGCGTTGATTTCTAGAATTATAGTTTTGGGAACCTCCTTTTTTTTTTTTGCTTTTCATTAAAAATATATTAGATATTATTATTTTAAGATTATAGTATTATTAATATATGAAGTATCAACAATTATTGAGAATTGATAAAATACATAATGATCCATTGTATTTATTGAATATCCAAACATATTCTAATAAATATGAATTTAAGATTTGTGGCTCAACTAAAAATATTTATAATATAGGTATCTACATATATAGTAAAACTATATACTGTAATTGTCCAGATGGTAAAAGTTATGCTAAAAAAAATGGAGTCGTATGTAAGCATTGTTGTTTTGTTATTTTAAAAGTGTTGAAAATCCCAGATGCTAATACCTTTTTCAATATATTATTATTTAATGATACTCAAATGGATTATATAAACGAAAAAATTAAGTCATTAGAATTTGTTGAAAATGACTACATAAATCTTGAATATGTAGACAAATTCAAAAATCTGATATCAAAAGATAACAAAATGATAATTAAAAAGGATCAAGATACATTTTGTCCAATATGTTATGATGAATTATTAGATATAAATAACAAGAAAATTAATAATCAATGTAATTGTTGTCATAAAATATATCATAATGCTTGTATTAATAAATGGATATCTATGGGAACTAATAGTTGTCCATATTGTAGAACAGACATTAAACACACAGATAATATCTACGATTCATTAGAATAAAATATATATTATTAATAAATGATACAAATAATATTGCTCATCGTCATAATATGTATATTAATTTTCATTAATACCAAAGAACCATTCAATAATAAAGCTGCCCAATATTATAAATTTACACATAATTATGCGCATCATTATGGGTTACCTTTAGATGTTGTACATAATATGATTCGTAAAATGATAGATGCTCGAAAATATAAATATGTAAAAAATAATAATTATATGTAATAATGAAATCGTATTTTTGAACTAATATTTATATATTTATATATTAATGAGTACTGTAATACAAAGTGGTGGATTTGCTGGAGTAGTAGCAACCATAGGTAAATTTACAGTTACAATAGTTATATCTATATTTAAAGCTTTGTATTCTGCTTTAAGATCAACATTTCAAATACGACCAAATCCAAATAAAGATTATAAATGGTATAATTTACTTAAATGGAAATATGGTCATTTGTGGGTTTATATTTGGTGGTGTATTAAAACCTGTTTTTATTTAATAATATTTGTCTTCGGTGGTCCAATCGTTATTGTATTTGGTATAGCATATTTGTATATGAAATTGTATAGTAAATTAGGTGAACGCAATGATGCTGTAGCAAACAAATCAGATAATTCTGATTAAAATAATAAACTAATTATTAATATCTTCATATTTAGGAGGTACTTCATTATCATCAACTACATTAGTTTGAACAACATATTCTGATTCTTCTTTACTACATTTATACAATAAATATCGAATACATACTATAGCACCACATATAGATAATAATCCAAGTATTAATATTTCAGCCATTTATTATTAACTAATTATTATATTTTTAATATAAAATTGATTTAAAATTAATTATTTTATTTAAAAAATAAGATGAAACTTAGAAAATTTCAATTAAGTTGTCCTGTATTTTGGGGATACAATAAATATATTGATATTGAAAAATATAACAATGTAGATGATATTATTAAAGATATATTAGATAGTTGTGAAAGTTTTTTTAAATCACATAATTTAATAGATATGTATGAATTCTTCAAATCTATAAAAAAATCATACCATATTCATGGTATAAATTTTAATATACTACACCAATCCAAAGAAGAAGATGTATTTTATGTATGTCGACATGATAATTGTACTACACCAATGGACAATACCTTTCACCAAAGATAACAATTAACCAAATACATTTTCATTACAATAATCTATATATAAAAATCCATCTTTATCTTTGAATTCATCATATATGGTTGAAATTAAACTTGATGTTGTGGGTAATGTAGATTTATTAATAAATAAATATAATGCCTCACCTTCATTTAATTTGATTCTTTTTCTAACAATACATATAAATTGACCTATTGTTAATTCTCCTGGAACTAAAAATTTAGATTTTTCTATATCATCTAAATCACATTTGTTAGATTTGTTTACAATAACTGGATATCTGTTAGGATATTTTGTTTTAATTTTATCAGCTTCCTTTTTTCTAGTTTCAAAATCATATTTTTTTTGAAATGGATTAGACATATAACTATATTAAAGAAAATTATTTTAAGAATTATACTTATTATATTATTAATTAGTTTATGTATTTTGGGGCACACAACAATTCATCAAATAATGTTATAATTTCTAGAGTACCATTAGAAAAACAATTAATTAAAAATAATAGTTATGGACTAACGCATGAATTTGATTTTTCAATTAAATTAAATGAAAGCGATGATTATACATTTTTTATTTCTAAAACTAACAATCCCCATAAAAGATTATTTGAATTTAAACTGAATTATTGCGATATAGTAGATACATTATACTCAAGATATGACGATGGATATTTGAATTCAACTATTCGTAAATCTTTTATGATTGACTATCCTAAAAAAGAATTAATAATAGAAGTATTAATACACTACTTACCATTAGAATTGATATTAATCATCATTCATTTTTTAAAAATGAAAATAAATGTTAGATTTTATTGTACTTATAAAAATAACATTTATTTATCTAAGCCTAAAATATATATACCTAGTATATTTAATGTCTAATTTTAAAAAAGATTTAATATTATGTTTTTTATTAGAAAATTATTGTAAAAATAATGATTATGATTTTACGACACTATACAATAAATTAAAAGATGATAAATTAATAAACATATCATATACACCATCATTATTAAAAAATATACCACAATTAGAAATTACTAATACTATTAATGATATTGATGAATTTAAAACTAATAACAGAGTTAATAATTATAATATTATTAAAAATATAGGAAATGGTAGTTTTGGGTGTGTCTTTGAATGTATTAACAATATAGATACACAAACATATGCCCTTAAACTAGTAAAATTAAATGAAAAAAATTATACTAAAATATTTAGAGAAGTACAATTAATGGCAACTTTTGAACATCCTAATATAGTACGCTATTATTCATCATGGATAGATAGTTCTAATGCATTTACATCCTACATTAATGGGTCAAATAGTGATAGTGATGTTTCAAGTATTCTATCTAATTCTATATCATCTACAATAATACCATGTAATTATTATCTATTTATACAAATGGAATTATGTAAAGAATCTTTATCAACATATTTAAATAAAAGTATATTTGATTTGAATAAACGTATTCATTTTTTTAAACAAATTAATAGTGGTATTAACTATCTACATTCTAAAAATGTAATTCATCGCGATCTTAAACCATCAAATATTTTAATTGGATTTGATGAAAAAATAAAAATTAGCGATTTTGGAATGTCCATTAATAATGAATATTATAGAGACTCTTACATAAGTTCCGACTTAATAGGCACTTATTTATATACTGCCCCCGAATCTATTAATGATAATATATACTCTTTCTCATCAGATATTTATAGTTTAGGTATTATATTATTTGAACTATTAAACAATTTTAAAACTGTTATGGAAAAAACAATAGAAATTAACAAACTTAAAGAAAATAAATGTTTTAATGTGGAATTTATAGACAAATATAAGGATAATTATAAAATTATTTTAGAATTAATACATGATAATAGTTCTAAAAGACCATTAAATATTTAAGTAGTATTAAGTATAATTTGGATTTAAAGAATATTGTTTTTAATTATATTATGTCATTCGTTGAATTATTCGATATTATTTATACAGATTCGGAAACTAAAAATAAATATGAACCAATCGTTAATAATATTAAAGTTCAACCATTTTTGAGATTTAACAAAAATACTTGTAACCAATTTACTATTCTTATTTCTAAAAATATATCTTATAACAAATCTTATAATAAATTGAAATTAGAATTTCACAATATAAACAAAAACACTATAAATAATGATTTAGTTATGGATGTATTAAATAAAATACAAAATATTATAATTTCAAACAGTAATTTAGATAATGATGAAGCATTAGAAAATGAATTGGAATCTGATATGGATAGTGAATTAAATATAAGTCCTGAATTAGAAGAAGATATTAAATTGGTTGTTTCAAAACAAGAATATTTACAATTACATTTGTTTCAAAAAAAATATACTGAAAATGGGTATGATAAATCGCAATTAAAATATATATCTAGTTTTCAATTAAATAATAAAATAAAAATTCAGGAAAAATTTGACATTAATCATGATAATTTTGGAGATTTTGATATAACATATGATGACAAATTAAATTTAAACGCTCATATATATAATAATACATTACCAATTAATTATATATCAGATTTAAATTATTATAACAAATATTTCAAAACCGTTTCATATTATGGAGGAGATGACTATGACATAATTCAAGAATATTTGCAAGATTTTGATGTATGCGATAGCTATTTACTTACAAATATAAATAAAATAATGTCGGGATATTATGTCAATCACAACGATGTATCATTACAATTAATAATTAAGTTAATCATGCTTTCGCTCATAGGAAATTATGGTAAAACCCATAAAATGATAACCTATAAAAATTATATAAAAGAAAACACTTGTACAAATTATTTTGAATATAATAAAGATTATACTATGAATGTATATGATAAATTATTGTTAACTAATTTAAATACTGTATGCGACAATTGTGATATACATTTATTAGATAACAATTATTATCATAATGATATTGGTGGAGATTTATGTTCTAAATGTTTTTCTATAAAAAAAAATGATTTTTCTAAACGTATGAACTATTTGAAAAATAGAATACTAAAGATTGGTAAAATAGAAGTTTTTAAAAAAGATGTTATAAAAACGAGAAAATTATTAGGAAAAAAGAAATATAAATTAAAAAAAAAACCATATTACAAATTATTAGAAACGATAAACAAAAATTTATTAAATATTAATAGCGCCCAAACTGTATGTAAAATATGTTATCAATCACTTAAAACCGATATATATGTTGGAAGTGAATGTGGTCATTGCTTTCATAAATCATGCTTAGATATGTGTAATTCTAATGGGTGTCAAATTTGTAGAGTCGATACTAAATTCGTGCGTTTATTTTTATAATTATAGTAATTTTATTGTGTTATATTATAATGCCTAAAATATTAAAAGTAAAATGTCCAAAAGGTACAGTTTTAAAAAAAGGTTTTACTAAAAAAGCATATACACGAAAAAATGGTACAAAAGTAGCGAAACAAACAATTAAACCAAAATGTGTAAAATATAAAAGACTCGCAAAAACATTAAATCTACAAAAAAAGAAGATTGGTAAAGTAATAATACCACCACTTTCAAAAAAACATTTGCTAGGAAAACATGGTTACAAAAATACTAAAACATTAGGTGTAAGAAAAAGACATAAAGCATTAGATAGTGCTATAAAAGAATATAGTGCTCGAAAAGTTCTTAGTAAAATAGGAGTCTTAAAAACTCTTCACAAAAATAAAGATCCATCATTATCAGAAAAATACCGTGATAATATGGTATGGTTAAGAAAAAAATATGATAATGAATTTAAAGGAAATTACAAAGATAGTGCCTTATATAAATCTAAATAATTATTTTTTGTAATAATTATTTTTTGTAATAGTCAATGTTACTATAAATATCTAATTTACTCTTTTTTATCTTATTTTTTTTCCAATTTACAACTATATAATATAATATAGTATAAAATGGCATAACAAGCCAAAATATATTTACCCACATAAAAGCTCTATTAGTTAACCATTTATTTGATGGAAAACTAGTACTATTATAATTTATATTTGATGGTTCTTTTTCTTGGATAAAATACGCGAACATATACAAAAAACTATTCATAAATTGTGTTCCCATACTTACACTTAATGTTATCAAATAATTATTATGATTTCCATACAATTTAAACATTATAGCTAAAAATGAAAATAAAGCACATTGTGTACAATGACTTCCTTCAATAATTCGACTCCAATCATCACCATGACTCATATATTCTCTATCAGCCCAAGCACCATATTCAGCATAAAATATATGTGATAGTTTCCATGGTAACACATATGATATATCATAATTATTGGTCCATACATGTTGATTATTATTAATTAAATCTTGCGCCATATGCGTTACTTTCATATAATTTGAAATATATGACATTTCCCATACACCAGTTAAAATAGTCATCATAACCCAAAAATAGGTTGCTTTGTTAATAGATTTAAGTTGAACAAACGAGTTTCTAATAGTTATAGATCCAATAAAATATAGTATTATTTCTAATACCCCAATAGTATATCCTTTCATTTGATAAATACAATAGTTATGTTTTTAAATAAAAAATAAAATTGATATTCAAAATATATAATGATTAATATTAATCAACATGGATATATTACCATATGAATTAAATATTAAGATTTTTGAACATCTATTACCAGATAACTCTTGTGATATAAAAGAATTTCAAAATTACTTTTTAGTAAATAAATACTGGAATACTATGTTCAATTCATATCAAATGAGACAATTATTTCTAAATACTATTTTGAAAGACAATGACCCTATTTTGAAAGACACCAAATATTTATCTATTCCAATTGATTATGGTGTACAATTCTCATATAATAATCTAATTAAACATCATTGCTACAATAATATATTATGTACATATAATCAAATATTAGTAGATATTATTGGCTATTATAATTTAATTCATCTACCAGTATGTAAATTCAAAAACTCAAAATGTATAGATAATATATGTTTTGATAAACAATGTTGCTTTAGTAATCATTCTATTGATAAGTATATAACAAGTTCATTAATGCGTGGTATAGATGATTTAGGAAGACACTACTTGTTATTTGTATATACAGATACTGAAACAGACGAACTATATTATGAATTTATTTATAACAAAATTACAAATAACGATGTAATTACTACATATTCTGGTATGTACAACAATACATTTATTGGAATGTTAAGCGATAATACTCATTTTCCATCAATAAATGGTCGTGAGTTAAATACATTATCATACAAATATATAGAAAAATTATTAAAAAGAGAAAAATGTTGTATTCCAAAATACAACAACTATTATGATATTTATTTAGAAACAAACTTAGGAAATATTGAATTATGGTAATTATTTAGACATAATATTAATTTCTACAATCTTTATTGTAAATTTCTAATATTATCTTTGGCAATTCATCTTGTTTGAAAAGGGTTTTCATTATATTTCCATCAAAATAACCGATAAGCTGAAAATGGTACTGATTTAAATAGTAAATTATAATTGTTTTTTCATTATTATCTAAATCTAATGATGCTGTAGGATGTATTGTAAATTTATCGTCAATATTATTAGAATTGTTCTCATTTTCTGAATTTAATATTATAATATTGAATTTTAATTTTTTTTGTAATAATTGTAGTAAAATATGGTCTCCCCACATATTACTATTTATAATAATGTCTTTTAATTTACTAATTGTATTTATTTCATTTGGGTCCCATTCTCCCAAAAAATTATATTCATTTTCTTCATAATCTAATTTATAAGATTCAATAATAAATTGAAAGTTATCTTTAGTTATAGCGCTTGCTGCTAATTGTCGTAATTTAGTAACATCATATTTAGGTAGTCGTAATTTTTCTAAATATTGACTATTTAATGCCTCACACAATACATGAAATAGACAATCACCATCGGAACCACACTCTAACAAACCAAAACATGAATTATTAGAACGTTCTTCTTTTAATCTACGCTTCCAACCAATAGACAATTTAGTCCAGCCATAATCACTTAAATAATTATGCCAATTATATTTTGTTATTTTTTTAGTATCATAATAAGTTTCCCCATTTTTTATAAATAATGCATCAGTTAAATAATAATTCATATTAATATTATATAACACTATATTCTTAAGTATTATAAATGATCTACTTGATGTGAAAAATATAATGGAGCACCTGTATCACCTAATGGTACAGCAGGTGCTTTCGCAATGCTGACATCAATTGGTATATTATTTTTAGCAGGTAATACATTAGTATGCTCTAATACATTTGGGATAATTGGACGATGATTATCTTTGAACACTAATCTATTTGAAATGTTATTTTCAAATGGTATTTCTACTTTAGATTGTGGGTCATTACATAACCATTCCCAACGATTCCAACCAGTTCCTCTTAAATTACAAGATGGATTACTTAACCGTGTATTTTCTGTAGGTCGCATATTACAATTTTTAAAATCTTTTAATTCAATTGAATTATCTATTTCACCATCTTTATTGAATTTTGGTAAAAAACTATCACTACTACAATTACTCAATTTTCTATTAATATTAATTAATTCTGAATCTACATCTATCATTGGAATATTTTTAGCAACACTGTTTCCACTACGTTGTATAATTATTTGTGGATCACGTGAAAAACAATCTTCGTTTGAAATACACGGCGTGGCAAGTTGGTATTCTCCTGGGGCTATAGATTCTGATAATTCTTGTTTGTATGTGCATGAATCGTAATCAAGTCTATTGAAACTCATATATATTTATAGAAGATATTTATTTATAAAAATAAAACAATTAAACTAAAATGGAATATAATTAAATTTATTGTATTCATTATACAAATCTACTTTATAACTATAGTTATTAATAGTAAAATCAATATTAGTAATTAACGCAATATTACATTCCGAACTATGTGTATCCTTATTTTCATTTTTTCTATTTACTTTAATAATATTAAAATAATGGTTTTTTTAGNAAATCGACTTCANGNTGAAATCTTACATCTGCTACAACAATGTGTTCATCCTATTTTTTTCTAAAAAGGTTTCAACCATAATGTTTTATTTGGTATTTTAGATTCTAATTCTGGAAAAATATACTGAAATTTGTAGTGTCCAAATTCAGCGCCAAGTTTTTGAAATATATGTCTTGGTGTTATACCCATCTATTATCTAATATATCTTTTTGAGTACCATACAATTGATCATCTGAAAAATCAAACATTATTCTACTAATTTCTTTAACTGGATTGGCAAAATTGTATTTAATGTAATTTTTATGTGTTACTAAATAATCTGACAATGTATCTTTTCCACTACCTCTTTCCCCAATCAATCCAACTCTTTCCACTATATTTTTATACAAGTATGTTTAAATTAAACTTTTCTATTATATGTTGGTAAATCTTCTATAATTTTTTTTAATGTGGCTATATCTCCAAATTTTATTAACTTTTTCAATGTGTGTATATTTAAATTATTTTCATGAATATATTTTTTAATATCACTATTATTAATAATTCGTTCTGTTACATTATTATTCATATCATTAGTGTTGTTCATAGCATTATTATTCATAGCATTATTGTTCATAACATTATTGTTCATAGCATTAGTGTTCATAGCATTAGTGTTCATAGCATTAGTGTTATTCATAGCATTATTGTTCATAGCATTAGTGTTATTCATAGCATTATTGTTCATAGCATTATTGTTCATAGCATTATTGTTCATAGCATTAGTGTTGTTCATAGCATTAGTGTTATTCATAGCATTATTATTAGCATTATTATTAGCACCCCGATTTTTAATCATTGCCACCCCAGCAATAAATGCTGGTTTAGCAATGTGTGTAAAAGGTAACATAGCTAAATTAATAATAGTACCAACACCAAAAAAACCACCTTTTTGTGATTTTAAACGTTGTTTTTTCATACGTTGTTTTTTCATACACCGTCTCTTTTTACTATGCTTCTTTTTGTATAAAGAATTTTTTTTTCTACTATATTTCATTAATAATATAATAGAAAAATATTAAATATAAATTAAATTAATTACCACATCTAAAATAATTAGCAGCAGGTGGTGTTGGATTTTCTTTGTATCGGATCATATTACATGCTGGTAAATGATTTTTTTTTGTATTGATAACATTACTTGTTCCATCCGCATTATTGTATACAATACTGTTAGTATTACAAGTTGCTATATTTTTTGTAGCACACGTAGTATTATATTTTTGTGTTGGGCATAATGATGCTTTTCGAGTAATTCCCATTAAATCGGTTTCTAAATCAACTAAATTTCCTTGAATATTACTAACTGCAGTACCACCAACAACCCCTAATTCCATACGACATTTATTACAATTCTCATATTTTGAGGTGTTTAACAAATATTCTAAAGAACCAACATTTTCATTCAATCTTGTTTTGTATTCGCAAGTATCATACATCAATCTATTTGAGCTCATATATATTATATTAGATTTTAAATTTATTATTTTTAAATTTATTATTTTATTTTAAAAAGTTGAACCATTCATTTTTAAACCAATTTCATCCATAGCACGTGCTATAAATCCATTATTAGTTTTTCTCCATTCTATTTGTTGTTCAACATTCCGTGTATTTTGACTAAATCTCATATTATTTTGTTGAGCACCTTTAATTGCATTAATCATATTTGGTGTTAATGGTGACATATTTCGTGATTGATCTACATTTTGCATTTGTCCATGTCTTTTTGACATCAATGATGCTTGTAATCGTGATTCTAAATTAGGATTCATTTGTCCCCTAGTAATTGATGGGGTTGTTAAATATGGTCTTGGAAATAATTGAGTATCTGTTTTGTAATGTCGTTTAAAATCTCCAACTCTTAAATTAGTATCTGAATCAATATTACATTCTGAAATACCATATCCATCCTTAATAATTATTCCACGATTATTCATAGATGTATTCATAACATTATCTAGACTACAATCACAAGATGAATAATTACTTAACATATAATCATTAATATTTGAATTTTGTATATCGGTTCCTTTTTCATTACAAACATCATCTTTCAATTTAGTATTTGAATCTAAAATAAAATTACTATTACTATTATTATCTCCAAATTTAGAACAATTTTCAGAAATGTTGTTATTACCACTATCATTATTATTTATTAAATTGTTGATACAATTATTACTATTAATTCTTTGCTTTTTATCTAAAATATAATTATTATTAGCAATACCACAATTTGTTTCTTCAATCTTACTCATTATACTAATTAATTATATTTTTTTTTTATAATTCATTTAATGTTTTATAATTATATGCACACGATTTTGAATCTTGTAATCCAACGTGAGAACCACTATCTCCAACAGAACAAACCACCGGAGTTTTATATAACCAATCCGCGAATGTTGCTTGGTCATTTGGTACCATAGTATTTGGTGTTGTATAAAAGGCTCGTTGCTCGAATCTATTATTAAATATATTTGATGTATTTTGAAATAATTTATTGCAAAACTTTTTATCTACAGATTCTAATACCTTATTATTTTTAATATCACATGCTTTTTTTTGATAATTACTATCACCAATAAGCGGATTCATTAAAGGATTATTTTTTGTAGGATTTTTACAGTATTCTAAGTTAGACTCATTAATATTAACGGTTGGTTTAGAATTATTAATTATTGGGTTAGTATTATCTTCACTGTCATAATTATCCTCGAACGATTCTTTTCCATTAAATACATATACTAAATATATTATCAATATTGTTATAAGCACAATATAAAAATATAAATAATTTCCACTAGATAAATATAATAGTACAGATAAATATAATGTAAACCGTATTATAGAATTAATCTTTTCACTATATGTCATATCAGAATTAGGAATAATTTCAAATAATTTATCATTACTTAATAATTTACTTGTATTAAACAAATTATTATTCATACTATATACAATTAAAAAATATTAAAATTAATTACATTGTTATGAATAAATATATTTCTATAAAATATTTATTAGTATATTATATGATTAATATTGTTAGTAAAATTATTAGTTATACAATTTCTTTTTGTACAGGATTATTTTTGATAACATATATATTAAAATTACCACATTTAATTACAGGAAACACAAAGATTGTTAATTTTTATTATATCACAAATTATGCTAAAAATGTACCATTAGACTATTTATTTGTATTAGGCTATTTATTAATAGCATCATTAATTATAAAAATATGTAACACAAAAAATAAAATTATAAAAATATCTATTGTAGGATTAACTACAATACTATTAACTAGTATATTTTGTTATTATTTTGTATCAAAACCATTAACATCAAACTTTTTTTCCAAATGGTTTCATACAGTAAAATATACATCAGTATTATATGATACTATACTATTATTAACAATATATATTATTTACTTATATTTAGAACATCATACAATACATTAAATTATTTGGATTCATTTTTTACGAGATGCTAATTTTTTTCTTAATCGGTCTCTTGTCGGATTATTGCTACTATCAGTTTTAGGTGGTCCAGTTTGTTTCATTTCTTTTTTAGCATTATTAATTAAATTATCAAATAATGGATTATTATTTCCTAACAATCCCATCATGTTTTGAGCTTCATCTAATAATTTTGATTGGTCTAATCCACCATCATCAAGCTTTGATTGTATTTTTTTACCTACATTTTGAATTAAATTCATAAATTTCATTGGATTATCTCCTCCCATCAATTTACCAAAAATATCACCTATATTATTATCTCCACTTTCATCTAAATTAAGATTCATATCATCTAAATTAATATCATTCGCTAATTCTTTTGCTAAATTCCCAATCATTCCATTTTCAATCATATCTTCAGTCACATCTCCAGATTTTTTTGATAAATTTTCAATCATATCCAACAATTCTTTATTTTCAGTAACTTCATCATCTCCTTCATTTTCTCGTTTTTTCTTAAGATTTTCGACAAGTGATTTTATTTTATTGCTGTCTGTAATTATAGTTTCACCAATAACAAATAATGTTTGTAAATAGTCCCAAACTTTATCTTTTATTAATGTATCCGTTTTTTCCATAGTCCATAAATCTTTAAAATCTACATTTTTAATAAAACATATTGATATATCGAATAATGATTCATCTTTTGTTGAAATTTTTTCTTTACAATCTGAAAATTTCCTCATAAATCGTTTTATGTGTTTATCATCATTACTATTTTCACTAGTCAATAAATCACTGTAATATTCATCTAACGTATTTTTATATTCTGGATAAAATTTAATAATATTGTTAACAAATAATGTTAATGTTGAATTAAAATACTCTATATTTGTTTGCGACATTATATATAAAGTATAATTTTTTATTCATTATCTTACGCATATTAATTTATCATGTCGCTTAATTTTATTAAAGAATTTAAGTACCCCCAAACTTTAGTTTTATTTCCACTACTTAAGGTAGACCAATAATGTTTCAGTTTTTGTATAATACTTTCAACACCTTCAGTACCCGCATCTTCAACAATTTCTTTATAATTCGTATTTAGAAAAAAGGTTTCATCTTCATTTACTATCTTTTCTCTGTATAAGATCATATAATTTTTGAATAATTTACAAATTTTTTTAGCATTAGCCATATTTAATAAAATAATAGCTCTTTTATAAACTTTGAAATCATTTTCTTCTGGAAAAGTATCAATTAAATCATCATTAAATTTAATAACTAAATTATTAAATGCTGTTAAAAAAGACAGAGTCATATATTAATTTGACAAAAAATATATTGGTTATAAACCTATATAATATACACTTTAAATATATTTAGTTTTTAAAATTTTAAAATGTTTAATTTATTGTCTTTGAATAGTCGAAAACTCATTACTTCGTTGAGATTGCATTTCTTCATATTTGTTATCAAATGAACTATTTTTAGTTTTTTCATCTGTTGACGTTGTTATTTTTTGTTCTTCTCCTAAAAATGTAAATCCAGATGTAAACGGTTTTATTTCAGTATTATCTATATTAGAACATGATGCTCCAAAACTATCTCCACACGTTCCAAAATAAGGCTGTAAATCTTCTGAAACTTGTTTAGATGTTTTAGATTTAATCCAATTTCCAATTTCGTCATCTATAACTATTTTTTTATCTTTTACTAAATAAATAGTTGGTACAGCTTTAATGAATGGTGGTAATTGAATATTATCATCATCTACAGATACATAAATAATATTATCATTTATCTTTGTTTTTGAAATTTGATTTATTATTTCTTTAGAATAGGTGCAATAATTGCTATAAAATATAATATCTTTTGTCATTATGTTATTTTTTAATTTTTTTTATTCAGATTTTATACTTACTAAAATTTAATTATAATAATTTACTTAAATAAAATTGAATCATTTAATTTTAAATATCAATTAATAATAAATGGATACTAAATTTGAAAACTATAATAAAGCAAGTTCATCATCATTAACATTTGATGTCTCACGGTGTAATACAAGTTTTGTTAATTCCTTACGAAGAATAATTATAACAAATATCACAACAGTTGGATTTGATACAGAAGATTATAATAATTCTGACTTAAAAGTTATCAAAAATACATCATCATTACATAATGAATTTTTGCTGCACCGTATTGGGATGATTCCAGTACACACAACAAATGTCGAAACTTATGATCCATCCAATTATAAATTTACATTAAATGTTGAAAACAAATCACAACAAATTATAAATATTACTACAAATGATTTTGTAATAACAAATCTTACAACTAACACTGATGAAATAGATAAAGAAAAATTTTTTCCAATGAATAACATTACAAAGGACCATATCCTTATAACACGTTTGAAACCTGGAGGATTCGATGGTATTGGAGAACATATTCACATAGAAGGAAAATCATCTAAAGGAATAGGTGAGACACATATTAAATATTCACCAGTTTCTAATGTATTATTTACTAATAAAATAGATGAAGAAAAGAAAACTATCGCATTAAATAAATATTTAGAAGGAATTCCCGATGATGAAGTTGTATCATTAACAAACAAATTTAATTTAGAAGAAAGTCAACGTCACTTTTATACAAATGAAAATGGCGATCCAAATAAATTTGAATTTAAAATAGAATCGCGAGGGGTTCTTGAACCATACATTATATTGTTAGAAGGTTTAAAACAAATGTTATTTAAAGTAAAACATTTTAAAATAGAATTTGAAAAATCTATATTAAATAATGAATCAACTATCGAAATTAAAGATTCGCCATCAATAATGAAATCATTTGATATCATAGTTAATAATGAAACACATACATTAGGTCATGTATTACAATCGTATGTCAATTTATTTAATGACGATAAAGATATATTTGTTGGATATATTAATCCACATCCACTTGAAAAAAAAATAGTATTTAGAGTAAAAGTTCCAAACAAGGATATCTTAAAAGATGTATTCAACGATACTACTACAAAATTAATTCAATTATATGAAACATTAATAAGTGATGTTGAAAAAGAATTTACTGTAGTTTCTACAAAACCAAAATCTAAAAAAAAGAAATTTGTTGTATCTGGAAAAAAATCACAAAAATTAAAAGCAGAACCTTCACAACCTAAAACATTAGTATCTAATACCTCTAAATAATCATATAAGTTTATTGTTTATGTTCTATATTTATAATTTATAACAAATAGTAATTTTGCGATCGGCAAACTATTCATATATTCAATTACTTTTTGTTTATTTGTTATTTGTTTTGTTGTTTTATAATTTTGATGCAATTCTATACATAATGGTCTATATTCAAAATCAATATCTGTAAATTTTTTTATTACCTTTTCTTTATTTTCATCTTTTCTAACATAATAATCTTGATACAAATTAAATAATTTATGCGTTGTTTCATATAGATCTAATCTATAAGACTCAAATAATTCTAAATCTTCTTGAAAATATTTAAGATATTCATCTAATCCATTTGAAGATCTAAGTTCCAAGTACATGTACTTTTTATTATTATTATTACCCTTCAAATGTCTAACATAATTATAATATTCATTTCTAATTTTACCACGCAAATATTTGGTATTTTCCAACGATTTTAGAATAATACCTTGTTCATTATAAGTCATTTTTTCTAAAATTTGATACACTTGGTCAATTTCAGTAATAGTATATTTTATTGGAATTCCAAAATCTAATCCTTTATTTTCCAAAATAGTATTCAAATCATCCAATTCATAATGTTTAATATTATTATCAATAATAGACACACCATATACTAATTTAATATCAGGTTTATTATAAGATTTTACAATCGTATTTTCAGGATGTTGTAAAATAAATGTCAGATTCATATTATCATCTATAACATCGAATTTAGATAATTCTATAATATCGCTAAATAATGTGTTAAACGTTTTGTTCGTATAAAAAGAACAATATCCTCCCAAACAACTTCGTGTAGACATAAACATTTCCCCATTATATTTAAATATATTTATCATAGTACCTTCTACAAATTCTTCAAAAATAGTTTTATTAATATCTATATCATTAAATATAACAACATTATCTGATTTAGGTGGAGGAACACATACTAATTTATTTGTATTTTTCTCTAACACAATACCCCTACATTTTTTAACATCATTGTCATTCATATCACACGTTTTTTTATCATATTTTACTAAATACAATGTTTCATATTCTTTAACAATTAATCTTTTACTAGTCAAAATTTTTTGCGATTCTTCAAAATCAGTAATATCTTTTAAACAATCTAAATAAGTCATGGTAAGTTAAATAACAATATTATTTTATTTTTAAATCAATTTTTAAATAAGTTGTAATGTTTTTATTATTAAAATAAAATATAGCTATATTTTATATTTATGACTTCTTTAGATTTAGTTAAAATAAAAAAACTCAATATTTCAAAAGGTGGTTCTAAGACAAATGATGAAGAACTTAATTTAACAGAAATTTTGAATTCACAATCTAAAAATGATTATCAAATAAATACTGATAATCAATCAAATGATGTAGAAGAAATTGAAATAGATGGCGAAATATATTTAAAAGATAAAGAAAATATAGTCTATGATGTTAGTAGTTTCGAACAATTAGGTATATTCAAAGATGGTAATATTATAAAAGACGATATATCAGAACTAAATTTAGATATTTTAGGGAACAATGAAAATGATGACGATGACGATGACGATGACGATGACTATGAAAATGACGATGAAGATGATGATGGTGGTATTAATATATCTTTAGTTGATACACAACCTAAAACCGTATCAAAAGGTAGCAATGATGA
>JGI20157J14317_10001200_pt1 | contig 24631 bp, 20 predicted proteins | sample COG_07_FD_14317 | JGI IMG/M metagenome (IMG submission 14317)
GGTCTTTTTGGCACATTTGTTCCATTAATTCTCAATAAATATAAAATTGATCCTGCACTTGCTACTGGCCCATTTATTACTACCACAAATGATATTATTGGATTACTCATCTATTTCTTAATAGGGATGGCTTTATACTTTTAGTCATGAGAATTGCTGTTCTAGATGATTTTTCCACACTTATTAATCAGACTCTTTCTAATTGGAACTGGCAAGTTATTAATGGCCAAAATTGGACTCTAGAAGATTTTAAAAAAAATGCCAACCAATTTGAAGGAATTATAATTAGGTCTAAATTCCCCCTGGATAGGAAGCATCTTACATTAGCAAAAAAATTAAAATTTATAGCTAGACCTGGGTCTGGATTAGAAAATATCGATTTAAAATATTGTGAAGAAAATAATATAGAAGTTTTTCGAAGTCCTGAAGGAAATAGAGATGCCTTAGCAGAACATACATTAGGAATGCTTCTTTCACTTATCAATAATTTAAATATTGCAAATAGTGAAGTTAGAAACAATATTTGGGAAAGAGAAAAAAATAGAGGGACTGAGCTAAAAGGAAAAGTAATGGCCATTATTGGATATGGATATATGGGAAAGGCATTTGCTCAAAGACTTAATGGATTTGAAATGGAAGTTATTGCATATGACAAATACATTTCTGGATTTGGGACTAATCATGTAAAAGAAGTTAATTTGGAAGAAATATTTCAAAGAGCAGATTTTGTCAGTTTACACACTCCATTAAGTAGTGAAACAATTGGAATAATGAATAAGTCTTTTTTTGAAAAATTTAAAAACCCTTTTATAGTCATTAATACTGCTAGAGGAAAATCNCTTATTGTNGAAGATTTAATCAATTCTTTAAACTCCAAAAAAATAATTGGTGCCTGTTTAGATGTTTTAGATGTTGAAGCTTCAAATTTTAGCCTTAACAAAGCTGAAAATAAAAGTTTTGAAAAACTTAAAAAATTTAATAATGTGGTCTTAAGTCCTCATATTGCTGGCTGGAGCTACGAATCAAAAGAAAAAATGGCACAAGTAATTTTAGAAAAAATTCATCGAAAGTTTATATTATAGCAACTATTATAAAGATGAATAAATCAATGTTATATAAAATTCTAGGTCCACTTCTCTTCCTTTCAACTTTATTTTTAAATCCACCCGATGAAATGACGGAAAGTGGTTTTAGACTACTAGGTATTATTCTTTGGATGGCAGTATGGTGGATTAGTGAAGTAGTGCCAATAGCCGTTACTGCTCTACTACCAATAATTTTATTCCCTTCTACGAATGTGCTTAATATTCAAGAAACAGGGTCCAACTATGGTCATAAATATATTTTCTTGTTTATTGGTGGTTTTATCTTAGCAAATGCCATTCAAAAATGGAATCTTCATAAAAGAATTGCATTAAATATCATATTAAGATTAGGTGGAAGCAACGATAAAATTATATTAGGATTCATGCTAGCAACTGGATTTCTTTCCATGTGGATTTCTAATACAGCAACAACTGTAATGATGCTACCAATTGCATTATCTGTCATCAATCAGGTAAAAGATCATCCAGATACTTTAAAAAATGAAAATAAAATTTTCGGGAAGGCATTGATGCTTGCAGTAGCCTACAGTGCTTCAGCTGGTGGGATAGCTACTTTAATTGGAACACCACCAAACTTAATATTTGCAGGTTTCGTTCAAGATAATTTCAATATTGAAATTTCTTTTTTTCAGTGGATGAAGATTGGTCTTCCAGTATCTATTATTTTAATGTTTTTTATTTGGTGGTTTTTAACAAAAGTTGCTTTTAAAATGAACAAAGTTGGGTTTCCAGGGGGTAAGAAAGAGATTAATAGACTTTTAAATCAGATGGGAGGTATTAGCAATGAAGAAAAGAAAATTCTTTTTGTATTTACCATTACTATACTCTGTTGGATATTTAGAAAAAACACCATCAATCTTTTAATACCAAATTTTGACGATAGTATGATTGCAATTTCAAGTGCAATTATTTTGTTCATTTTACCTTCAAAAAAAAATGAAGAGCCATTAATGAAATGGAAAGATGCGGTATCTATTCCTTGGGGAATACTGTTGCTTTTTGGTGGTGGGTTATCCATTGCTAAGGGATTTCAAGCTACTGGATTAGACAATTGGATAGGGGAGCAATTAACTTTTATCTCATTTTCAAGTGCATTTATTGTTATTCTACTTATAGTAGCTGGTGTAAATTTCCTTACAGAACTCACTTCAAATATGGCAACTACAGCTATGCTTTTGCCAGTAATGATTCCTTTAGCTACTCTTATGGGGATAAATCCTTTCTGTTACTTGTAGGAACAACGCTAGCTGCTTCATGTGCATTTATGTTGCCAGTTGCAACACCGCCAAATGCTGTTGTATTTGGTTCAAAACTGCTAAATATAGCTGATATGGTAAAAGCTGGAATTCTCATAAACCTTTTTTCTATACTATTAATTCTTTTAATGGTTTATTTCGGAATGCCTTTTATATGGGAGTTAACTATTTAAAGTTTTACAACTCTTAGTTCTTCAACTTCATCTCCAAACTTTACTTTCAATAGATAGATGCCCTTTTTAAAATCCTCTAAAGAAATGTTTTTCCCTAATTGCTTATCAATTAATTTGCCATTTATATCGAAAATATAGGTTTCAAAAGGTCCATTACTGGAATTAGATTTTAATTGTATGTTGTCAATAGTAACACTTGGATATGCAATTAGAGACTGTTTTTTTAATGAATTAAAACTGCTTTGATTTTCTCCATTGAATGCCCCAATATTGGGGGGTGAGGTATTGGAAACAAGATTCCCAAAATAATCCTTTCCACCATTATTATTTAAATAGTTTGTCGAGTCATTACTTCCAGAAATTAGTTTTCCATTACCAATTGCTATACTATTATTTTGAATTTTATAAAGTAACGGGTCATTTACACCCTGACTAGAGGCATTGACTAAATGAGGATCTTCAAAAATGGCATTATTCAATAAATCACTATCTAAATCTATACGAGAAGAATCGAAAAAAATATTGTGACTTATATTTAAAGTATTGGATGTGTTTTGTAATAAAGTTGGAATTTTATTTCCATAGCTTCCAACATAAATTAAATTATTGTAAAGATGAACATCTCCAATATTTGGCCAAAAATATATTTCTGGATTAAGAGTGTCGTTTAAAAAAACAGTATTATTATAAATAAAACTTCCTACATTAGGGCATCTTGGACCTGATCCACAATAATTAGATATCCAAAATATTTTTCCTTTTTTATTCCAATTTATATTATTAGGATCTAATCTATAACCATCATTCACACTAATATTATATCTGTAACCACAGTTGATATTGTCCCCTAAAATTTCTACGAAACCTCCTTCGTTGTTGTAACTATAGTTGTATTGAAATACAACATTTTCATTTCCATAATCTATATGGGCACCGTAAGAATCTTGTGGTCCATGAGCATTCATAAAATAATTATGTTGGACAATAACATCTTTACAGTCAAAGGTCCATAAGCCACTTCCTCTTTTCCACATTCTTGAGTCTAAACTAGAGCCTGTATGGTTAAATGAACAATTTTGAACTAATATATTTTTAGACTTATTGGGGACAAACCCCGAACCACCAGTATTTTCAAAATTACAATCCAAAATTTGAAAATCTGTATTTTTCACACTGTCAATATTATTTAACCCTATTGACTTTATCCAAATCCCATAATGCCCAGTTTGTGAAAAATCAGAATGTGAAATTTCTACATTGGAAATAATATTTAATAGAGAATTTACAGTATCAGATTGAGTTTCAAACTTAATCCCATAACCTTTATGAATATTTTGACTTAATACTGGACTTGGATATATGTCGTGAATTTTTAAGTTGTTCATAGAAAAGCCCGTCAAAGACCTTGAACTAGCAACTATTTTAATTCCAAAGCGAATATTTTTTCCGGATCCCCATGTATTAGACAACCCTGAAAAACCGGGAAGTAACTTAATATTTCCCAATGAATCTAGATGAGAATTATAATTGAAAATTTCTAAATTATTGATACTTATATAATCGTCATTATATAACAAAATAGAAGATTGATATCCATCGCCATTAATTATAGCTTTTTCTATTCCTCCATAAGTGTCAACAACAATTGGATGTGTTAAATCACCAGAACCCTTAAGCCAGAACATTCCATGAAAAGTATCTTGGGACTTAAATAAAATGGAGTCCCCAGGATAAAAATTAAAAGCATTGAGTCTAGAAATTGTTTTTATGGGGTTTTGTAAACTTAGTCCAGAATTTGAATCATTTCCTAGGGAACTACTTATAAAATAAGTTGTAGCATTTATACTTACAAATGAAGTAAGTAAGTAAACAAGAAATATATATTTTCTAGTATCCATAGTCAATTTAAAATGACCTATACTAATTAATAAAACTTAAATTTTTTAAACTAATATAATCAGTTTGTAAAAATAATGAAAGGCAGATTAAGAACAGATTAATAATTATCTGTAATTAATTAACCATTTGCCATGTTCCACTATTTATTAATGGTTCTGCTTGTTTAAATTTTAATTCTTTGGTTTCACCATTTTGAAGATTTAAAATTTTAACTCTTTCATTTCTTCCAGGCTTTTTTGCAACCATCACTGGAGAATGTTTTACTGGCTGTCCAGATTGGTTCTGTTGAGCCATTTCGTTATTCATTCTTGTAGACTGGGCAACATCTTCTCTACCTGCTTTCAACTTACTAAAGTCTTGTTTTGGTCTTGGATTATTCTCTGAAGATAGTGTTTGTTCGTTAGGGTCATGAAGTTGGGCTTTCATCAAGAACGAGATAATATCTCTATTCATTTTATCCATCATAGACTGAAACAGTTCGTAACCTTCCAACTTGTATATTAAAAGGGGATCTTTCTGTTCGTATTGTGCATGGTAAACACTTTGCTTAAGAAAATCCATTTCTCTTAAGTGCTCTTTCCACTCGTTGTCAATGAATGCGAGAGTGATGTTTCTCTCTAAAGCTTTTAGGGCTTCTAAGCCTTCCGTTTCATATACCTTGCTAAGTTTTGCAACTACCTTCATGGCTCTTCTTCCATCTGTAAATGGAATCACAATATTATCTATTTTTTCCGACTGGGTTTCGTGAATATTTTTAATTACTGGAAAAATATTTGATTTAATATTTGCAGTTTTTCGTAAGTATTTTTCTTTAGCCTCTTTATATAAATCTTCTGTTAAAGTGTTGGTGTCTTTTTCTAAAAATTCTTTTTCACTAAATGGAGACTCTATACCAAAGCTTGTTATCACATTGTAATTAAAATCTTCAAAATCAGAATTTTGTTGTGCATTTACAACTGTTATGTTGCAAATGTCGTAGATCATATTATCAATATCAAGGTCTAGCTTGTCCCCAAAGAGAGCATTTTTTCTTCTGTTATAAATAGCAGTTCTTTGGCTATTCATTACATCGTCAAATTCCAACAATCTTTTTCTTATTCCAAAATTATTTTCCTCCACTTTTTTCTGAGCTCTTTCAATGGATTTGGTAATCATAGAGTGCTGAATAACTTCTCCTTCCTTATGGCCCATTCTATCCATCATTTTTGCAATTCTTTCTGAACCAAAAAGTCTCATTAAATTATCTTCCAGAGAAACAAAAAACTGAGTAGAACCTGGATCACCTTGTCTACCAGATCTCCCTCTAAGTTGTCTATCTACTCTTCTAGAATCGTGTCTTTCAGTACCTATTATTGCTAGTCCTCCTTGCTCTTTAACTCCCTCTCCTAGTTTAATATCTGTTCCTCTACCTGCCATATTTGTGGCAATAGTTACTGTCCCTGGCTTTCCAGCTTCAGTAACTACTTCTGCTTCTTTTTGATGCAATTTTGCATTTAAAACCTGATGAGGCAATTTCTTTAACTTAAGTAATCTCGATAAAAGTTCTGATACTTCTACAGATGTAGTTCCAACTAGAACAGGTCTGCCATTGGAACGGATTTTTTCAATTTCTTCAATAATTGCCTGGTACTTTTCTCTTGCAGTTTTATAAACTAAATCATTTTGATCGTCTCTTATCAATGGTTTGTTGGTTTTAACTGCAACAACATCTAGTTTATAAATATCCCATAGTTCTTTTGCTTCAGTTTCTGCAGTACCAGTCATTCCCGCCAACTTGTGGTACATTCTAAAGTAGTTCTGAAGAGTAATAGTTGCATAGGTTTGAGAAGCAGCTTCTACTTTTACATTTTCCTTTGCCTCAATTGCTTGGTGAAGACCATCGGAATATCTTCTACCATCCATTATTCTTCCAGTTTGCTCATCAACAATCTTTACCTTATTCTCCATTACGACATACTCTATATCCTTTTCAAATAAAGAATATGCTTTTAGGAGTTGATTCATGGAGTGAATTCTCTCTGCTTTTATCGTGTAATCAGACATCATCTGATCTTTCAACTCTACTCTTTTTTGAGCATCTGGGGTTTTTTGTTCTATTTCAACAACTTTTGCACCAATATCTGGAAGAATATAAAATTCAGGATCGTTTTCACCAGAAATTAAGTCAATTCCTTTTTCTGTTAAATCAATAGTATTATTTTTTTCATCAATAACAAAATATAGCAATTCATCTGCCTTTGGCATTTCCTTAGCATTGTCTTGTAGATAAAAATTTTCTGTCTTTTGTAAGTGAATTTTAATTCCAGGTTCACTTAAGTATTTAATAAGAGCTTTGTTCTTTGGAAGTCCTCTAAAAGATCTAAAAAGAGACAAAGATCCTTCTTCAAATAATGCTTTTTGTTGTTTTTTATCTAATCCCTCTTGCTCCGATTTGGCAATTTTGGTTTTAGCCTCGTTTAAAAGAGTATTAATAAGTTTCTTTTGATAAGTAACAAGTTTCTCAACTTTCGGCTTTAATGCAACATATTCTTGTTGGTCGCCTTTTGCTACAGGTCCAGAAATAATTAATGGTGTTCTGGCATCATCAATTAAAACAGAATCTACCTCATCTATAATAGCGTAATGATGCTTTCTTTGAACCAAACCATCGGTTTCAGAAACCATATTATCTCGCAAATAATCAAATCCAAATTCATTATTGGTTCCGAATGTAATATCTGCATTGTAGGCTTTTATTCTTTCTGGTGAATGGGGTTGGTACAAATCTATACAGTCTACTGATAAGCCATGAAATTGGTATAAAGGGCCCATCCATTGAGCATCTCTTTTTGCCAAATAATCATTCACTGTAATTACATGAACTCCTTTACCAACCAATGCGTTTAGATAAACAGGTAAAGTAGCAACTAATGTTTTACCCTCACCAGTCATCATTTCTGCAATTTTACCTTTGTGAAGAGCTGCTCCACCCATAAGTTGAACATCGTAATGAACCATTGACCATTCCACTGGAGTTCCTGCTGCATCCCAACTATTTTTCCAAATCGCATGATCCCCTTTGATATCGACAACATCTAATTTTTTAGAAAGGTCTTGGTCGTTTTCGTTTGCTGTACCTTTAAAAACCCATTTTCAGATAATCTTCTTGCTGTTTCTTTAACAACAGCAAATGCATCTGGCATAATCTCTAAAAGTGTAGATTCTATAACCTCATTTTCTTGAATTTCAAGTGCATCAATTTTGTCGTAAATAGCTTCCTTTTGAGAAATGTCTAAGTCAGAGTTTGCTTTCTGTTTTAAATCTGTAATTTCTTTTTGAGTCGCCTCGCATGAATTTTTCAATGTTTTCTTGAACTCTGAAGTTTTAGCTCTAAGTTCATCATCGCTAAGATTTATTAGTTTTTCAGAAAATTGATTGGTAGATTCTACAACTGGAAAAAGCTCGTCAAGATCTTTCTTGTTTTTATCACCAAATAATTTTTTTAGAATACCATCAAACATTATATCAATTTTCGGAAAACAAAAATAGGGGAATAGTTGGAATTATTAGCAAGAATAATTCTAAAAAAAATAATGAGTAAAGAAAAGAGAGATTTAGTATTCGTCCTCGTTAAAAAAGAAATCGTCTTTTGTAGGATAATCAGGCCAAATTTCTTCAATTGTATCATAAATTTCACCTTCGTCTTCAATTGCTTGAAGATTCTCAACAACTTCTAATGGGGAACCTGTCCTCATAGCAAAGTCAATCAGCTCATCTTTGGCGGCGGGCCAAGGAGCATCTTCTAAATATCTAGCAAGTTCTAAAGTCCAATACATAAAAAAGGTTATAAGAATTGGCAAAAGTAATTTTTTTAACGACTCTGCAAAGAATTTTCAAAAAAAATTAATTATTTATTAATATCGTTTTTGGTTGGAATCCATGGTTTTTCAGGTATTTTCAGATCAAATAGTACCTTTCTAGCCATTACAAATAAAAAATCAGAAAGTCTATTTAAGTATTTAATTATAATTGGATTAACTTTTTGAATTTCTGCAGTTTCTATAGTTAGTCTTTCGGCTCTTCTACAAACACATCTTGCCAGATGACAATAGGAGGATATTGAATGACCTCCTGGTAAAATAAAATTTTTCATTTCTGGAAGGATTTCTTGCATATCATCGATAGATTTTTCCAATTCTAAAATAGGACCATCCTCTAATTTTGGAAGATGTACCATCATTTTTTCATTGTCACCAGTAGCTAAATAAGATCCTATGGTAAATAATTCCTCTTGAATTTTGACCAGTATTTCAGCTTCTTTATTCTCAATATTATCTTTAATCAAACCAATCCAAGAATTTAACTCATCTACAGTGCCATAAGCTTGAATACTTAAGTGGTGTTTTTTTACTCTTTCCCCGCCAAATAATGAGGTTTCTCCTTGGTCTCCAGATTTTGTATAGATTTTCATATTAACTCTAATTCAAATTGATTTACAATTCCATTTAAAACTTCCAGCAATTCATCTTTAGACTCTAAAGTAACTAATTGTGTTCTAATAGGTTTAAAATTTGGTATGCCCTTAAAATAATTTGCATAATGTCTTCTCATTTCTACAATCCCAACCCTGTCTCCTTTCCATCTAATACTAAAATCTAAATGCTCTTTGACTACTTTTACTCTCTCTTCAAGTGAAGGCATAGCCAAATAATTTCCTGTTTTTAAAAAATGCTTTATTTGATTAAAAAACCAAGGATTTCCAATACTTGCTCTTCCAATCATAATTCCGTCAACTCCGTAAGTGTTTTTATACCTCAAAGCTTTTTCAGGTGAATTAATATCCCCATTCCCAAAGACTGGAATTTGCATTCTTGGGTTATTTTTAACTTCCGATATTAAAGACCAATCCGCTTCCCCTTTATACATTTGGGAACGAGTTCTTCCATGAATAGATATTGCTTTAATACCAACATCTTGTAATCTCTCTGCTGCATCTACAATATACTTTGAATTTTCATCCCATCCCAACCGAGTTTTAACTGTAACAGGTAGATTTGTAGAGTTAACTATCTCTTTAGTCATTTCTACCATTTTAGGAATATCCTTAAGAATTCCAGCACCTGCTCCTTTACAAGCAACTTTTTTAACTGGACAACCATAGTTTATATCAATAATATCTGGATTTGCTTTTTGGCACATTTCAGTGGCTTTTCTCATTGAAGATATTTCAGAACCAAAAATCTGAATACCAATAGGTCTTTCGTACTCAAAAATATCTAATTTCTGAAGGCTTTTAGCAGCATCTCTAATGAGTCCTTCTGAGGATATGAATTCTGTATACATCATATCAGCACCATATTTCTTACACAAAGCTCTAAAAGGAGGGTCGCTTACGTCCTCCATTGGGGCTAGCAAAAGTGGAAAATCTCCCAAAGATATATTACCTATTTTTACCATAAGTTTTTTGCAAAGTTATGTATTAACAACTAATTACTATATTTCGACATGAAAAATATAGATTTGCTTCCAGTTAGAAATTATATTGGCTTGTTTTTTTTATCAATTACTATTGTTTTAATTGTGAAAATAGTATTCAATATGCTAGCGCTAGGGTTTATTGATGCAATTTGGGATCTAAGTAGTATTCAAATTTTTAACGACCTTAACAGCAAGGAATTCAAATTTATTTATGCCCACAAAGCATTAGCTTTTTTTGATCAACTTGGAACATTTCTAGTGCCGTCTATTATTTTTTTATTTCTTCTTAAATCTTTTTCTCTTCATTACAGTAAACCTAACAAAAGTGATCTTACAAAATGTTTATTGTACTTTATTGTTTTGTTAGGGGTGGCCCAACTATTTTTGTTAATATCTACTTATGTAGGCTATGACTTTCTGCCAATTGAAATAAAAAACTTCCTTAAAGAACAACAAGATTTTAATACTAGAATTCAAGAAGGTTTTATATCAAAAAGCTTTAGAAGTTTTTTATTTAATGTTGTATTGCTATCGATACTTCCTGCAATTGGAGAAGAGTTGTTTTTCAGAGGAATTTTGCAAAAAATATGCATTGGAATTTTTAAAAATAACATTGCTGGAATTGGAGTTACCTCTTTGGTTTTTGGGATGCTACATTTTCAAATTGAGAATTTACTATCTATAATATTTGCCAGTATTTTATTGGGTCTGATTTACGACTACAGCAAAAATATCCTGCTTACTATCTTATTACATTTTGGATTCAACTTTTTTTCATTAATAAGTATGCAAGGGCTAAAGATGGAATTAATTTCTGAAAACAATCTTGAAATTTTTTCGAATTATGTCATGATTCCAATTGGAATGGGAATGTTAACATATTTAATAATTAAGAAAATATTTTGGAAGAAAGATTTATTTCTCTCTGTTGACTGAATAAACAACTTTGAAAGCCTCAGCTTCTTTAAGTTCGTCGTGGACTTTTCTAACAATTCTCATCTCAGTTTTTTTATCCACCTTAAAGACATTAAAAAAACGGGAGCCCCAAACCTGCGAGTATTCAGGATTCTTTCTAAGCTCAATTAAGTAATCTTTAATTTCTGAATAGTCGTTAATTAAATCATCGTCTAATTGGACTCTGAAATCGTCTACTTTTCCTGGAACTCTTCCAATCCAAAAATAAGAAGCTTTAATATTTTTCTCTAAATCAATAGTCTCTTTGATTGCAACTTTGTCAATCTCTAATTTTTTAGACTCCTTTTCTTTAAAAACTGTAGTAACCATAAAAAAGAAGAGCAACATAAATACAATATCAGGCAATGCCGCGGTTGAAATAGCTGGATCCTTTCTTTTTTTACCTTTTGAAAATTTAGACATAATAACTTTTATTGAACTGATCTATTTTTTTCTTTCATTATTTTTTTAGGATAAACCTGTCTTATCGCTGAAATCTTCTGCTTATCAATCTCCACTTTGTCGTTCAATCTTTCAAAAGAAACTCCAAATTTATCTTGACACAAACTATCTCTTAAAGAATTAAGTCCTTGCATAATCTGATCTAAAACACTCATATAGGTTACATAAGTAGTAGAATTGTCAAGCTGAATAGATACCGTTGCATTGTTTGGCAGCGTTTGAAACCCTCCTCCAAAAGCAACACATGCATCTAGTCTTCTTTTCCATGCATCTTGTTCTATCTTAAATAATGGAGCATCTGGATAAACATTTAATGCATTTTCTAAAGACTCTAAAGTATCTTCGCAAATTTTTCTAGTTACTTCAATATAAGATGGCTGATTAGGTGTTCCATCTTTATGTTGGTAAAACTTTTTTACAGCATTTTGAATATCAGTAATCTCAGCGAATTCTCCTTCGATACCAATTTTATCATTTTTGTTTGCCATAATTTGAAGAACATTTCTTTCGTTTAAAAGAAATTCAACATCTGACTTTTGCGGTAATCTTTCTTCATGAACTTGAGGCAAGTTCATAGTAGTAGTAATAAGAAAGAAAATCAAAAGCAAGAAAGCAATATCTGCCATCGATCCAGCATTAATTTCTTCAACCTCTCTTTTAGCCATTACTTTATAAATTTAACTAGAGAACCACCAATCCATCCAAGAATTGCAATAGATGTCAAAATAATTGTAGCATTAATTGCAGTACTTGCCAATTTCATATCCGAACCACCATCTCCTTCTGAAAAAACATATATAAGAACCATGAAAACTGTAAATATTCCTATCCCAGCAAGAGTCCTAATTGCTTTTTTCGGGTCAATAAAATAAAGATAACCAAAGGCTGCAACAACTAATCCAGCTGCAAAGTAAATAATGAACATGGAGAAATTAATTAACTTGGATACATCACTCCAAAGAGTTTTTTCCTTTTCTAAAGAAATTTCAGAAGTCCTATTAGACAAATGGGCATTAAGTTCGCTAGCAGTCATTTCATTTGCCAGACCTTGGCTCTTAGCCTCTACAATAGCCCATTGCTTTTGTTGTTCGTAACTCATTTCTGCAGGATTGTCGTCATTCATAACCCATACTGTAAAGAGTATCCCAAGAAAAACAATAGAATAAGTTACTATTTTAGTAATTAAGTTTTGTTTGTTATTTTCCATTTCTAGAAGCTTAATTTAAAGATTATTTTCCCAATTTAAAAGATTGGTTTCCCAAGTTATGCTTTACCAATACATCGATTAGAGAAATTGAAGCATCTTCCATTTGATTTACTAAAGAGTCTATTTTTGAAACTATGTAGTTGTAAAAAATTTGAAGGATGATGGCTACAATCAAACCAGAAACAGTAGTAATTAAGGCAACTTTAATACCTCCAGCTAACTCGTCTGGTTTTGCTTCCCCTTTCAGTTCTATTATATCAAACGCCTGAATCATTCCTATAACAGTTCCCATAAAACCTAACATTGGAGCAAGAGCAATAAATAACCCTATCCATGAAAGTCCTCTTTCTAATAATCCCATTTGAACACCTCCATAGGCTATTACTGATTTCTCTACCATTTCAACACCTTCAGAGCTTCTCTCTAAGCCTTGCAGAAAAATACTAGCTACTGGACCACGAGTATTTCTACAAACTTCCTTTGCAGAGTCAACCCCGCCATTTGAAAGAGCATTTTCGATATCTTCTAATAGTTGTTTTGAATTAGTAGTAGCAAGATTTAAATAAATAATTCTTTCGATTGAAAGAGCTAGCCCCAAAATCAAAGCAATTAAAACAAAGGACATAAAGAGTGGACCACCTTCAATAAACTTTAATTTTAATGCTTGTGAAACAGAGGTATCTTCTTCGGGAATAGTTTCCGATTCTAATTCACTCGCTTCTGGCTCCTGAACTTCTACGGTTTCAGCCTCAACAACTTCTTCGATTAATGAAGAATCAGGTGTTTCACTCATTTCTTGAGTTGAGTCTGTATTTATAGTTTCTACTGAATCGTTCTGTGCTGATAAGGGATTTAAAATAAATAATCCTAAAAATCCTAAGATAAAAATTACTTTTTTCATGTTAAATTTATATGACTTGTTTTTAGTTTTGACTTTTGAAGTGGCCAAATTACAAAAAAATATAGCTTTTTTATTAAAATAATATTTAATCTTATTTAAAAAAAAATTATTCTGTTATCTCGCCAGCAATATTGGATAATAAAAACTCCTTAAATTTATCTTTATCCAATGGATATTTTTTAATTAATAACATAGATTTTACAATAACAGTTTCTATGGTCATATCTTTAACTCCTATGACACCCGCTTTTTTAAGCTGCATTCCTGTTTCATACTTTTCTTGTTCTATACTTCCCGCTTTACATTGACTAACATTAAGAAATATTTTTTCTGAAGAATTTAAAAACTCCACGAGTTCGTTTTCTAATGGTAGATTACCAGAACCATAGCTCATTAAAACAACAACTTTTGAAGAATTGCTACGTATTAATTTAATAACATTTTTGATTATAATTCCTGGAAAAAAAAACACAATATTAATACTGGGTTCAAATCCTTTTACATACTTTAATTTATTATTCTTTTTTGTAAGCAAATAATTTAAATTAAAATTTATTTCAACCCCAATTTCTGCTAAAGAAGGATAATTAAAAGATTTAAAAGCGTCAAAATGATCTGAACTAACTTTGGTTGTTCTGTTGCCTCTAAATAATTGGTTTTCAAAATAGATAGCCACTTCATTAACTACTGATAAATTATTCCGTTTCTTAGAGGCAATTTCTATTGCAGTTATAAGATTTTCCTTGCCGTCTGTCCTTACTTGTCCCAGAGGAAGTTGTGAACCAGTTAAAATAATGGGCTTAGTCAAGTTTTGAAACATTAAACTTAAAGCACTAGCTGTGTAAGACATTGTATCTGTCCCGTGTAATACTACAAAACCGTCAAAATAATCGTAATTATTAAATATTTCGTCTCCAATTTGGGTCCAGGTTTCAAAGTTCATATTGGAAGAGTCAAGTGGATTTTCAAAAGCTATAGTTTCAATCGTGCAGTTTAATTTATTAAGCTCTGGGACTTCACTTGTTATCTGATCAAAATTAAAGGGCTTAAGTGATAATTCTAAAGGATTTTCAATCATTCCTATTGTTCCACCTGTATATAATAAAAGTACCTTGGATTTTTTCATGAAACAAATATTGGAAAGATTACAAGTAGACCGTCTAATACAAATAAATAATAAAATTCACTTTTTATTTTTAAAGATGGAATTAAAACTAAGTTAGTCATAATCATAAAAAAACAAAGTAGGTGATTGGAATGGAATAATGCGAAAAAAAACAAACATAGAATACTCAACTGAGATATAATAAAAGCTACTCCAGCTCCTGTAAACTGGGGGATTGTATAGATTTTTTTTTTGTCAATTGCCATGTCTCTTATATCAAAGGGTATTGTAATTGCAAATACATATATAAAAGTAATGAAAGTAATATTCCAATTAAAAATACTATTAGAAACTAGTTGAGGCACAGCACAGCATGTCCAGGACCAACAAAAAGAAATAATTAAAATTTTAAAAAATGGGATATTTCTAATCTGTAGTTTATTAGAAAAAGCATTTCTGTAAAAAAAAACCAAGCCAAAAAATGGGATAGAAAGTATAATTAAATAAATATTCATAATATAAAATGAAAGAAATACAGAAATTAAAAAAGAAACAAAAACTATCCCCTTTATAAGTTTATTATTGGATTGACTCCAAAGAATTTGATTGGAACGGTGATTGTGAATTTCTCTCTGGGAAATATTTTGCAAGCTATATCCAAACAAAGTGGAAAAGAAGACCAGCATTATCACCAGCAAATCAACTTCTGTTTCGGTGTAAAAATAGGTGCTTAGAGCAATTCCGATAGCACCTAATGCAATCCAAACATTAGAAAAAACAATAAATTCTATTATTTTTTTTAATTGCAAAAACTAACTGCCTAAAATATTATTTGCAATTACTGCAATTACAACCCCTAAAACACTTCCAGAAGAGGATCCAATATAATTTTTGGTCTTTTTAACAGAGTGGAACCCTTTTTTATATTCATTTTCTAAACTAGCTTGCTCTTTAAGTTCCTCTTCTTTAAGATTTTTTGTTCTAATTATTAAAGTGCTAATTACTGGAACAGCTATTACCAAACCAGAATTAGATTTATTAAAAACCCCACCTTGATAGCTGTCTAAAACCCCTATAGACATTCCTGAAATTATTCCCAGTATAAAGTGTTTTATTGGTTGGTGTGTGTGTTTTGCTTTTCTCTTTCCTAAAACATATTGCTCCATATGTTCTTTAGACAAAAGATTTCCGATGGAAGAATCAGGAACATAGACCCAGTTTTTGTTTAGGGTTGGTGTACTATAAAAAAGCACATCTTCATTAGGGTAAATTTTAAATTTCCAAATATCTCTTTTGTTTTTTTTCTGATAACCAGCCAGGTGATCTTCTTTAATTTCAAGTAACTTAAGGTTTATAGTGTCACCTGAAAGAAGGTGAATTGTTATGTCTTGTAAGTCGCTATTTTTATCTTGGGCATTAGATTCAAATGTTGTGAAAAAGAAGAAAATTAAAATAATTAATAGTTTTTGTAATTTTTTGTTCATAAAATAAAATTAAACAATTTGTCAACATTATATACCGAAACAAGTTCTATATATATATTTGTTACTATAAATTATTGTAATGGATATAAATTCTTTTGAAAACAGACATATTGGTGCAAATCAAGACGATATTAAAAAGATGTTAAATACAATTGGATTAGATTCTGTTGATGAGTTAATCCATCAAACAATTCCGAATTCAATTTTAAAAAATAGTCCATTAAAAATTGAAGATGCAATAACTGAAAATGATTATTTAAAAAAATTAAAAGAAATTGCTGACTTAAATAAAAATTTTGACAATTATATTGGCCAAGGTTATTATGGTACACTTACTCCTAGCGTTATAAAAAGAAATATTTTATGTAATCCGGGCTGGTACACAGCATACACTCCTTATCAGGCAGAAATTGCTCAAGGGAGATTAGAAGCATTATTAAATTTTCAAACTTGTGTAACTGAACTTACTGGAATGGAAATAGCAAATGCATCACTTTTAGATGAATCAACTGCAGCTGCTGAGTCTATGTTGATGTTTTTTCACATGAGATCAAGGTCTCAAGTTAAATCTAATGTGAATAAATTTTTTGTTAGCAATGATTTATACTTGCAGACTATAGATGTAATTACTGCTAGAGCAGAGCCACTTGGAATAGAAATTATTTTTGGAGATGCTAATACAATAGAGTTGTCCAATGAATTCTTTGGTGCGATTGTACAATATCCAAATGCTTACGGAGAAATTTACGACTACAGTGAGTTTACTTCTTCTGCTAAAAATTTAGACATTCAAGTTTCAGTAATAGCAGATATAATGAGTCTTGTTTTGCTTAAAAGTCCCGGAAGTTGGGGAGCAGATGTCGTTGTTGGATCTACCCAAAGATTTGGAGTTCCAATGAGTTATGGCGGTCCTCATGCTGCATTTTTTGCCTGTAAAGATTCTCACAAAAGATATATTCCAGGGAGAATTATTGGAGTATCCTTAGACGTTCATGGAAATCCAGCATTAAGAATGGCTCTTCAAACAAGAGAACAACATATAAAGAGAGGAAAGGCAACTTCAAATATTTGTACAGCTCAGGCTCTTTTGGCAGTTATGGCTAGTATGTATGTTGTCTATCATGGTCCAAAAGGTTTAAAAAACATTGCAGAAACTATTAGACAAAAAACATCTAGTTTAAAACAAGCTCTAATAAGTTTGGGATATGAAATAAATAATTCCAACCATTTTGATACTATTTCCTTTAAAGAGGACTTTAGTTCCTTAAAGTTACACTTAGAAAAAAATGAAATTAATGTTGGTTATTATAAAGATGTTGTAACAATATCTGTAGATGAGACAAGTAGTTGGGATAGTCTGACTAGACTAGCAAATATTTTAGCAGAATTTAAAAACTCTAATTCAATAGTAAAACTTGAAAAAGAGATTGATAATCCTCTTTTTTTACCAAAAAATAATTCAATTCTAGAGCAAAACGTGTTTAATTCTTATCATTCTGAGACAGAAATGATGAGATATATTAAAAAACTTGAAAATAAAGATTTATCACTTGTTCATGGCATGATTTCTCTTGGTTCTTGTACGATGAAGTTAAATGCAGCAACTGAAATGGAACCTATTACTTGGCCTGAATTTGCAAATTTACATCCCTTTAGCCCTGTAAATCAGACTCAAGGGTTTCAACAAATATTTAAAGAGTTGGCGGAAGATTTAAGTGAAATTACTGGTTTTGACCAAGTTTCGCTTCAGCCAAATAGTGGTGCTCAAGGTGAGTATAGTGGACTTATGGTAATAAGAGCTTATCATATATCAAATAATGAAGGACATAGAAATATATGTCTAATTCCTACCAGCGCTCACGGAACTAATCCTGCAAGTGCAGTTATGGCTGGAATGGAAGTTGTTTTGATTAAATGCGATGAACTTGGAAACATTGACATAGAAGATCTGAAAGAAAAAGCTTCACATTATGCTGATAATCTTTCTGCCTTAATGGTTACTTACCCATCTACACATGGAGTTTTTGAAAAAGACATTATAGAAATTACTACTATTATACATGAATTTGGAGGACAAGTCTATATGGATGGCGCCAATATGAATGCACAAGTTGGTCTTACATCACCAGGACTAATTGGAGCAGATGTTTGCCATCTAAACCTTCACAAAACTTTCGCCATTCCACATGGAGGTGGAGGTCCAGGAATGGGACCAATTGGTGTTGCAAAACATTTATCGCCATTTTTACCTGGTAATCCAATTATTAAAACAGGTGGTTCTAGCGGCATAAAAGCTATTAATGGAGCCCCATGGGGAAGTGCTTTAATTTTGATAATTTCTTATGGATACATAAAGCTTCTTGGGGCAAAAGGATTAAAAAAATCTACAGAAATTGCTATTTTAAATGCCAACTATTTACAATCTAAATTGAAAGACCATTTCGATGTGCTTTATTGTGGCCCTAGTGGTAAAGTTGCTCATGAAATGATTCTTGACTGCAGATCCTTTAAAAAAGATTCAGGAATTGAAGTTGAAGACATTGCAAAAAGATTAATGGACTATGGATTTCATGCGCCAACAGTTAGTTTCCCAGTTGCAGGAACACTAATGGTAGAACCTACTGAAAGTGAATCACTCAAAGAATTAGATAGATTTGCAGAAGCGATGATTGGTATTAGAAATGAAATTAGAGAAATTGCTAACGAAAGTTATGATCAAGTTGACAACGTACTAAAAAATGCTCCTCACACTGCATTTCAAGCAATAGATGAAAATTGGAATCACAAATATTCAAGAAGAAAAGCTGTTTATCCAAATCTAAATCAAATAAATAATAAGTTTTGGCCTCCAGTAGGGAGAGTAGATAATGCTTATGGAGATAGAAATTTAATTTGTAGTTGCTTACCTTTAGAAGAATATGAAAAACAAAATGAAGTAATTGAATCACAATAAAAAGAATAAAATGAAAAAAATACACCTAGCTATATTTTACTTTTGCCTTTGTAGCATTTTTAATGCTCAAATAAAATCGAACAAAAACTTTAACACTTGCGATTTCAAACCACTTGTTAATCAAAATTTAAATTTTTCTAAATCAAGTTTTGACACCATTGCCTACAACACTTTTGATGATGTTACAGATTGGACAATTAGTGCTCCAAATTTACAAGGCCAATGGGAGGTTGTAACTTCAACACCTGTGGATGTTGTAAATTACATGGGAACTATGGCTTCTAGTACAGCTTCAGATGGATTTGCTGTTTTTAATGGAATTCAATATTTACTTAACGCCAGCGTGGACTTTCAAGATGCTGCAATAGAACTAAATGACACACTAGATTTAAGCAATTACCCAAGTGTTACCTTAGAATTTGAACAAATGTATAGAGCGTTTAATTATGACAAAACTTTTGTAGAGCTGTCTACTGACTATGGAAGCACCTGGACATCCATTGAGCTCAACGATCAAGTTACTACCAATGATCCAGCTATTCAAGAACTAGTTGGAATTAACATCTCATCTTATGTTGGTGGGCAACAAGGGGTTAAAATAAGATTTAGATGGACCAGCGATAGTGACGATGATTCTTTTGGCTCGGGATATGCATGGTTAATTGATGATTTAAAAGTAACCGTTCCACCAGAAAATGACATTCAAAATGTTTCATCTTGGATTTTTGGGGAAAATAGTGGAGGTGCTGAGTATGGTAGAACTCCAATTTCTCAAGTAGAACAAAATTACTTTATAGGTTCTTCGGTTTATAATTATGGATCTATAGATCAAACAAATGTTGTTTCCAATGGAGACTTTACGGGACCAACAACTATTTCAAGTTCAACCACTAGCTCTACAATTGCAAGCGACTCTACAGAAGTTATTGAAAGTCTGAATCCTGTTAGTTTTTCGGTAGGTAATTATACAGGTTCTGTAACGGTGACCTCTATGGGAGATACTCTTGGTTCTGGAAATTTTGACGACAACACCTATTTAAGAAATTTTGAGATAACCAATGATATCTATTCCTTAGATGGACTTGGCAACCATCCAGCAGATTATGAAGCCATTGGGTCCTTAGGTTCTAATTCTTGGTCAGATGCTTCTGACGGATTAGTTTGTGGAACTTATTACCCACTTAGACAAGAGGAAATTTTAAATTCTGTCAGAGCTTATATTACTAGTTCTACTGTAGCTCAAAGTGAAGTAATTTTGTACATCTTGGATTCGTTAAGCTTTACAAGTGGTCTATTTAGCAACTCTGTTTTCACTTCGGAATTATATACCGTTTCTGCACAGGATGTAAATAATGGGTATATAGATATTCCTGCTGCAAACAATATTGGATGGGATCCTATCAATAATACTTCTACGTGGGAAAATATTACTTTGGGAATAGGTGGTTACTATGCTGCAATAGAATTGTATAGCGGAGGAAATACTTATGACATAAGAATTCTGGATGACAATACTGTTGGGCAACCAGCTTGGTCAAGTGCAATATGGTACCCTGGAGATCAAGCCTATTCTAATGGGAATGCTTTTGCAATTAGAATGAACTTTGGAGCTAGTGTAGATTTAGTAGAGAATTCGGTAAATAAATTGCATGTTTTCCCAAATCCATCTAAAGAATTTGTAAATATTAAAATAGAAAACAACTTACCTAGCGAATTAATATTAATGGATGTTTCGGGTAAAATTATTTTAGAAAAAACATTTACAAATAGTTTAAATATTAATCTATCTAATCTGAATAATGGAATTTATTTCCTTTCTGTGGCCAATAATTCTCAAATTATTACCGAAAGAGTTAACATTGTAAAGTAGGGTTTTAATGGAATGTGTTTTGTTTAACCCCACAGCGAAATAGTTAAATATTTCATTTAAATAAACTATTTTTTTCTTATCATTGTTTTATAAACTTAATGACAATAAAATGAAAAAAATTTACTTATTACTCTTTTGTATTACTACTGGGTTTTTAGCAAGTGCGCAAAGTTCTTCAAGCCAACTTTCTAAAAAACATGAGTTTATAGAAGAAAAAACTAAACCTAACTTCTCAAACCAGCCAAAAGGTGTGGTACTTTGGGAAAATCAATTTGATAATGCTAGTGACTGGGTTACAGACAATACTTGTGCCTATACTGGCTATACTATCGTAGGTGGTTATGACTATACCAATCAAGTGCCAATTACATCGACTTCATCGTGTACTGGTACTGGAACTGTTGCTACAGATCCTGGAACTGGTGCTACCGCTCAGTGGAGATTTGAAACTGATCCTAACTTAATACCTGTTTCTGCACTTGCACCATTTGGTTCAGCTACTGCATCCAACGGTTTTCTATTTATAGATTCTGATGCCTGTGGTGGCGGAGATGGTGACGGTACTCCAATATTTGTTACTGCAACCATTGCAACTCCTATAGATTTAACAGGGGAAAATAGCGTTGTCTTATCTTTTTCTCACAATTACAGATGGTGGCAAGACACCAGAGGAGTTAGAGTTTCTGGAGATAATGGTGCTACTTGGGTTCAGTATGAAATTACTAATAACTCTGGCTATCCTAACGATCAAAATTCTGGAAATCCTGAAATTACAAGCATTGATGTTTCATCAGATGTAGGTGGACAATCTCAAGTTTTAGTACAGTTTTATTATGAAGACAATGACTTTTGGGCTTGGTATTGGGCTGTAGATGATGTTAAAATATCTAGAAAAGATTTAAATAACATTCAAGCGAATTCATCATGGATTTATGGAGAAACTCATTATGGTGCAGAATACGGTAGAGTTCCAATTACTGAAATTGATGCGAACTGGGTAGTTGGTGCACAAGTAACCAACGATGGAGTAAATGACCAAACAAATGTTACTTTAAATGCTGATTTTGGTTCTTTCAGCACTACTTCTTCACTTGGAATTGTTGAATCTGATTCTACATCTGTAATAGAATCATTAGAGCCTTTGACACTTACAGCTGGAACGTACCAAGGTACTTTTACAGTTAGTTCAGATTCTGACCAAGTAGGTGGAGCTAATTTTGGAGACAATACTTATGAAAGAAACTTTGAAATAACCAGTGATGTTTATTCTTTAGATGGTATTGGACTACACCCAGCCGGTTACGAAGCCCTTGGTTCGCTTGGAAGTAATTCTTGGGCAGATGCTGCAGATGGATTAGTTTGTGGTACATACTACAACTTAAAGCAAACTCAGGTTTTAAATTCTGTTAGAACTTATATCACATCAACCTCCGTTGCTCAAGCAGAAATTATTCTGTATATTATTGATTCTTTAAGTTTCACATCCGGTGCTTTTGGAAATGCAATCTATACATCTGATTTGTATACTTTAACAGCAACCGATGTTTCGAACGGGTACTTTGACATGTCAATAGCAACACTTTCTGGATGGGATCCTTCAACAAATAGTAATACATGGGAAAACTTAACTTTAAGTGCAGGTGGTTATTACTTAGCTGTTGAATTATTTAGTGGAGGTGGTACTTATCATGTAAGAATTGTAGATGATGCAACTGTTACACAGCCTGCATGGTCAAGTGCAATTTGGTATCCGCAAGATCAAGCTTATTCCAATGGAAATGCTTTTGCAATAAGAATGAATATGGGAGCAAATGTTGGAATAAATGAAAATGTCGCTAATGAAGTTTCTATTTATCCAAATCCAACTTCTGATGTTTTAAACATCTCTACAAATTCTAATGATTTGAGTCAGTTAACTGTTAAAGACATTACTGGAAAAATAGTTTTAAGTCAAAAGTTTAACACTAAGATTACCATTAATACTGAAAATTATTCTAAAGGGATTTATTTAATTGATGTCAAAAATGATCTTGGTACAGTTTCAGAAAAGATATCGGTACAATAATATAATATATACGTATTATTTACATAATTACAAAGGGGAGTTATCTCCCCTTTTTTTATGCTTTGTAGTTAAAAAAAGTTTTTTTTAGAGTATAATTTTCATACATTTAAATTAATATTATTAATAAATTAAATACATGTTATGAAAAAACTAATACTAAGTACATTCATTTTATTATTTGCTTGCGCAAGTACCTTCGCTCAACAAATTGAGTTCACAGTAGAAGCTCCTGCTTCCATTGCTGGAGCCTATGGTTTCAGTTCGACAAATGACGTTGCTGGATGGGGAAGCCCAGATTTAACAGATACTGCGAATGCTGTAACAGATACTTTAATGTTTGTAGAAGATGGTACTACAGGTACCAATCCTCAAGGAAACCCAATCTCTCAAGAAGGATGCTTTCCGTTAATCAATGATTTAACTGGAAAAATTGCTGTTATTTGGAGAAACACTTGTCAGTTTGGAACTAAAATTCTTTATGCAGAACAAGCTGGTGCAAGAGCTGTAATAATTATAAACAGAGAACCAGGGTTGGTAAACATGGCTCCTGGAGATAGTGGAGCTGTATGTACAATACCTGCAATTTTTGTTGAAGACGCAACAGGTGCTATTATTACTGCTGAAATGGCTAACGGCCCAGTTGTTGCATTTATAGGTTCAAGAAATTTTGACAACAATTTATCAGTTACTGCTGCGGACGTAATTCTTCCCGAGGCAACTTCTACACCTTCTGCATTAGCACAAGATAATTCAGAATACGAAGTTCAAGTAGGAAGTTGGGTAGTTAATTCAGGAAATATTGATAACAACGCTGTATTAAATGCCACAATAACATCTGGGGGGACTACATTATACGATCAATCTACTGCATCTACACCAATATTAGCTGGTGATAGCGCATATTTTTCTTTACCTACTTTTAGCCAAGCTTCTTATAGCGCTGGAATGTATAATCTTACTTATACTGTTGATACTACTGGAGATGAATTTCAAACTGATAATTCTGTAAGTGCTGATTTTCACATAAGCAATACAAAGTTTTCAAACGTTCCTTTAGACTCTAATGAGAATATGGTGTTAAGTCCATTTTACAGACCAAACAGTGCTACAGGAAGTGTAAGTGTTTGTGCTCCTTTTGTAGATCCAAATGCAAGTAGAATGGCTGCTATGGGAATAAGCTTTGCTGCTGTTGTAAGTGGTGGAGATTTATCCAATAGATATTTTACTACCTATGCTCACGAGTGGGGAGATGTTTTTGCAGATTTAGATGATCCTGCAGCTGCTATAAGTATTATAAATACTATTGGAACTGGAGAATTTACTTATCCTAATGACTCTGCTTACCAAGAAGTTTATGTACCTTTTACAGACCCTGTAACTTTAGTGGATAACCAAAGATATTTATTCTGTGTTAACACATTCGATACAGATGTATATATCGGTTTTGACGATAAATTGGATTACAACCAGAACATGACCAATGTTTACAAGCAACCTGTAAGCTGTGTTGAGAATAATGGTTCTTGGTATTTAACAGGATTTGGTTCAGATGTTACTGCTGGTATATCAGTAGAACTCACTACCAACTTAAATGTTGAAGACAATGAATTGTCAAATATTGATGCTTATCCTAACCCAGCCAATAATATGGTGACTATTCCATTAAATGGTTTCGTTGGGAATGGTACTGTTAATATTATGGATGTAACAGGAAAAATAATTTCTAGTAAAACAGTTAA
>JGI20157J14317_10001207_pt1 | contig 24567 bp, 26 predicted proteins | sample COG_07_FD_14317 | JGI IMG/M metagenome (IMG submission 14317)
TCTGGGAATTTTGGTGTTTTTGCCAAACATTTTGATCATCATTGATTCCCAGGGAAGGCTTGCTATTAGTTTTTTGAGCAATATATTAGATTCGTTTGAATCAAAAAACTCCTTATCGATTCGAACTTTTAGATCGTTGTGGGCTACAATTTCATTCTTCATTAGAGAGTTAGTATAAATATGTTTTCATTAAATCCAATTGGTCAATGCAATGAGTAAAGTATTAATTGCCGGTGGAGGGCATGCTGGAGCCAACACAGCTTTTGCATTACGAAAAGATGGTTTTGATGGAGATATAACTATCATAAGTTATGAGGACTATCTGCCTTATCATAGACCCCCATTATCTAAAGATTTTTTAAAACAAAGTATTGGAATTGAAAAGCTAAGCTTTAAGCCAGCTAACTTCTATGAAGAGCAGAATATCTCCATTAATCTAAATACTCGAATTGATGCCATCAACCTTGAATCTAATCATGTCAAGGCAACTGATGTCACTTTTGATTTCGATTATTTAGTTTTTGCAACTGGGGCATCTCCTAGGTTACTGCAGATGGAAAATGCTGATGCTGCAAATTTGTTTTACCTAAGGCAGATAACAGATGCGCTATCTATTCAAAAAGCAATTGGCTCAGCTAAAGACATAGTTTTAATAGGCGGAGGTTATATTGGGCTTGAAGTAGCTTCGGTTATGACAGAGCTTGGCTTAAATGTAGTTATTTTAGAGGCAGAAGATCGCATTCTGCAGAGAGTTACAAGTCCGGAAGTTTCAAATTTTTATAATGATTTTCATAGCAAAAAGGGCGTTGAGATTATTTGTAACGCTAGAGTCACCAGCCTTGAAGCTAAAAATAAAATAATTAATACAGTTAATCTAGAATCTGGCAAGAGCATTTCTGCTGATATAGTTTTGGTGGGTATCGGAGCAATTCCGAATACACAGCTTGCAGATTCAATCGGCTTAGAATGCGATAATGGAATCAAGACGGATCAATATTGTAGAACCTCTATCCCAAATATTCTTGCTGTGGGTGATTGCACATCTTCTTTTAATACTCTTTACAATAAAGAATTTAGACTTGAAAGTGTGCCAAATGCTCTAGCGCAAGCGAAAGTAGCTTCTTCATCAATCCTTGGTAATGAGCTTTTTAATAAGGAGATGCCCTGGTTCTGGTCTGATCAATATGATCTAAAATTACAAATGGCTGGTTTATCAAGTGGCTATGATGAGTGTCATATTATCGGAGATACTGATTCAGCAGAATTTATAGCTTGTTATGGTAAAGATGGATACTTAATTGCGGTTGATAGTGTTAATCAACCCAGACAGTTTATGCTTTTTAAAAAAGCTCTAGGTAATGGCTTTAAGTTAGAGATGAACCTTATAAAAGATAAAAATTTTCAGCCTGAGTCCATTTTTTCAGGTTCAAATTAGTTAGAATATATATACCAACACGGAGATAACCATGGCCATAAGATTTGATGACAAAGTAGTAATCGTAACGGGTGCAGGCGGAGGCCTAGGAAAGCAACATGCCCTTGAATTTGCAAGAAGAGGAGCAAAAGTTGTAGTTAATGATCTGGGAGGAGCTGTTGATGGCTCTGGTGGCGCAAGTGATGCGGCAAATGCGGTTGTTGAGGAAATTAAGGCAGAGGGTGGAGAAGCCATCGCAAATGGCTCTAGCGTTGCAGACAAAGAGGGTGTTTCAAAAATGATTGCTGAAACTATGGAAAAATGGGGCCGTATAGATATTTTGGTTAACAATGCTGGAATCTTGAGAGATAAAAGTTTTCATAAAATTACCACTGAAGAATTCGACCAGGTAATGGATGTGCACTTTCAGGGAAGTTTCTATGCTTCTCACGCTGTTTATCCAATCATGCGAGAACAAAATTTCGGTAGAATAATTTTTACCACATCCTCTGGCGGTCTTTGTGGTAACTTTGGTCAAGCAAATTACGGCGCAGCAAAAATGGGCATGATCGGCTTGATGAATTGTCTGAAGATAGAAGGTCAAAAATATAATGTCTTCTCAAGTGCTGTTGCTCCAGTTGCTTTATCTAGAATGACAGATTCTTTATTTCCAGAAGGCATTGGTGAGAGGTTTATGCCCGAGTACGTTACTCCAGCCGTTATCTACCTAGCTAGTGAAGAAAGTCAAAATGGAGCCATTATTGGAGCTGGGGCAGGAGTATTTACAAGATTTAGAATTTTGGAAACTATGGGTCTTGCTCTTGGTACAGGTGATGAGATGACTCCTGAGAACATAGCAGCTGGGTGGGATTCTGTTTCTGACATGGAAGATGCAAGAGAGCTATTTAGTGGACCTGAGCAAACAATTAAAATTCTTGAACAGGCAGATAAAGCTTAAGCAGAAAAGCTTTCACGCTGAGATATCAGATTTGTATGCCTTTCAATTTCTGGATAATCTTTAATATCTAATCGATTTAGACCAATAAAGAAATCAGTTGTTGTTATCATCTGAATATCAGCAAATGTGTATCTTTCACCTGCAACATATTTAGATTCTGACAAAACACCATTAAAATATTTAAGCGATTTAATCCCAATATTTTTTTGTGTCTCGCCATATTCTTTGTTTTGTGTTTCCAAGCCTGACATTGCTGGATGCAAATGCCTAAAACCCATTGCCAAAGGTATCATTAACTCGTTATATATTCTCGCCTGCCACATTTCAATTGAAGCAATTTCTATAGGGCTTTCACCAAACAAGTTTGGTTCTGGGTATAAAGATTCTAAATATCTACATATAGCAGTTGATTCCATGATGACTGTTCCATCATCAAGCTGGAGCGCTGGAATTCTAGAGTTAGGGGCTATAGCTCTATATTCAGGGGTTTTATGCTCTCCTTTCATCATATCAATTTCAATCATCTCAATATCATCAATATTTTTTTCAGCCATAAACATTCTTACTTTTCTTGGGCTGTTAGCCATTTTATTGTCATACAACTTCATTTTTTTCCTCACCGGCTTTTTTATTATTATAGTAACCCTTAAAAGCTATATAAGTTTGTATTAAATTTGCAATAACAAACGCAGGCAAATCTACAAATACAAAAACCAAACCACCAGCAAATCTGCTAATTCCAGTTAAGATATAGCCATTTAATCTTGTCTCATGCTTTACTGAACTTACCAAAACTAAACTGAGGATACTTAGCACCAAGATTACCCATTGCCCATATTGCAAAAAACTCTCAATCATGAAGATTCACTTTTTGCTAATTTAAGATTATTTTTTTCGGCAGTTGCCCAATCTTCGGGAAGTTTACGTGCAACAACCAAAAAGCTAATAATTGATGGGATAAATACAAGTGAAGTTACCGTCATAGCATATCTAATGGATTCAACTTCACCATTATTCGCTTTAAACATATCAATCATCCAGCCTGAAATGCTTGGCCCAAGACCTAAACCAATCATATTTAAAATAAAGAAGAAAAGGGCAGTTGACATAGCACGCATATGGATAGGAGCTAGTGTTTGTGCAATTGCAAAACTTGGACCTAGGTATATTCCCATAAAGATTAAAAATAACGATGTGAATACTAGATTCATCTCAACAGAAGTTGACCACCAAGCTGCAATACCCAAAGGCAGACAAATCGCTATTGAGATGGCTGGCAACCACCCATAGGCTCTTATATCTTTTTTACCCCAGCTATCAGCTAGCCTTGCTCCAAAGAATGCACCACCTGCATATGTAAGCCCGTTAACAAAACCTAGAATAATAACTAGGGTTTGGAAATCAAAGCTTGGATCCAAAGTAACTAGATATTTGGTATGGAAAGCAGACTTAGAATATGAAACAAAGGATCCAAAAGCGATACCAAGGCACATTGCCCACCATGCTGGAATTTTAAGAAGGGTTTTTAGAGATTCTATAAAGGGAGGTTTTGCAATTTCTCTTTGATCATCAAATTCCATTGCCCCGCGAATAGGCTCTCGAATTGTTAATTTAACAACCACTGCTAAAAGAATTCCTGTAACACCCAAGAAGACAAATATCTCTCTCCAATTCACATCCTCGCTGGATGCTCCTATAAGAGCTGCAGTAACAAAGTAAGCAGCCATAATACCCAGCGGTATCCCCATGGCATAAACCCCAAGAGCACTCGCTCGCTCTTCTTTTGGATACATATCAGAGATAATTGAGTGAGATGGAGGGCTGCCACCAGCTTCACCAATACCAACTCCCATTCGAGCAAGGCCGATCTGGAAAAAATTTGTTGCTAGGCCAGTTAACGCTGTGAACCCACTCCATGTTGCAAGAGCCATCGATAGTATATTAACTCTGTTATATCTATCTGCTAACCATGCGATTGGGATGGCAACGGTTGTATAGAATATTGCAAATGCCAAACCTATTAACAATCCTAACTCTGTATTGGTTAGGTTTAAATCCTCTTGGATAAAGGGAGCAAGTATCCCTACAATTTGGCGATCGATAAAGTTAAATCCGTAGACAACGGTTAGCAGTATTAGAACAAAAGTACGATAGCCTTTTGTTGGCTGATGAGCATCAGTCATGTGAATCTTCCCCTAGTTTAAGATTCTGTAATTATAGCCTAGGGATAAAAATTATACCGATCCAATCAACAAGTTGATGGCTTACTCCCAGTTTAAGGCACCACCTGTTTGGTATTCAATAACACGAGTCTCGAAGAAATTTTTCTCTTTTCTTAGATCCATGATCTCAGACATCCAAGGAAAGGGATTGGTTGCTCCTTTGAACTCTTCATCAAGACCAATTTGAGTCAATCTTCTGTTTGCAATAAATTGTAGGTATTCTTCCATCATGGCAGCATTCATACCTAGAACGCCTCTAGGCATAGTATCTCTTGCATACTGAATCTCTAGTTCTGTTCCTTCAAGAATCATCTGTGCTGCCTCATTCTTCATCTCCTCATCCCAAAGATGCGGGTTTTCAATTTTAATTTGATTAATGACATCGATTCCAAAATTTACGTGCATTGATTCATCTCTCAAGATGTATTGAAACTGCTCAGCCGTTCCTGTCATCTTATTTCGTCTTCCCATTGATAAGATTTGTGTAAAGCCACAATAAAAGAATATGCCCTCAAGCACACAGTAAAATGCTATGAGATTTTTTAAAAGCTGCTTATCAGTTTCTGTCGTTCCTGTTTGAAAGGCTGGATCTGAAATTTGCTGTGTATATTTCAACCCCCAGGCAGCTTTTTTAGCAACACTTGGGATTTCTCTATACATGTTAAATATTTCTCCTTCATCCATGCCAAGTGATTCAATGCAGTACTGATATGCATGGGTGTGAATGGCTTCCTCTAAGCTTTGTCTCAAAATATATTGTCGGCATTCGGGATTGGTTATGAGCCTATACAAAGCAAGCACTAAATTATTTGCAACTAAGGAATCTGCAGTTGAAAAGAATCCAAGGTTTCTTTTAACAATAGTTCTTTCATCATCTGTTAAGCCACCCTCTGATTTCCAGAGCGAGATATCTGCAGTCATATTAACTTCTTGAGGCATCCAGTGGTTGGCACTTCCATCAAGATATTTTTGCCAAGCCCAGTCATATTTGAATGGAACCAATTGATTGAGATCAGCTTTACAATTGATCATAGCCTTATCATCAACTTGAACTCTGCCGCTATGCATTTCATTTAGCTCTTTCACACCTTCAGATGCGTCAAAGGCCTCCATGGCTTTTTTTGCAGCCTCTGCCCTAGATCCTGCTTCAATGTTTGAAGAAGATGCTTCAGCTTTTACAGGTTCGATCTGAGCAACTGGCTCGACAGTTTGAGGTATTTCTGGTGCTGTATGCTTTTAATCGCAGGAGCTACCTGAGCATCTTCTTTATTATATTCATCCCAATTTAACATTTTTTTTCTCCGTATTTACTGACAGGCTTCACAGTCAGGATCATCCAATGAGCATGCTTCTGGCACAGGCGCTGGTGTACCAAGCTCATAAGGAACCTCTGGTACTTGTTCGGTCTGAGCACTGACTGCATTTAAGCTGCCTTGGTTGATGGTTGATTTTTCAGTTGTAGTTGCTGCTATAGATCTTAGATAGTAAGTTGTTTTTAAACCTGAATACCAAGCCATTCTATATGTAAGATCTAGTTTTTTACCATTAGCATTACCGATATATAAATTTAATGATTGAGCTTGATCTATCCATTTTTGCCTTCTGCTTGCAGATTCAACAATGTACTGGGGCTCAACTTCAAATGCTGTAGAGAAAAGCTTTTTAATATCATCAGGAATTCTTGATATTTCACTTAGGCTGCCCTCAAAGTACTTTAGGTCATTGATCATAACGTCATCCCACAAATCTATTGCCTTGAGTTTTTTTACAAGGTGAGGGTTAACAATAGTAAATTCACCTGAAAGGTTAGACTTAACGTATAGATTTTGATAAGTGGGCTCAATTGATTGAGTTACGCCAGTAATATTAGAGATCGTTGCTGTCGGCGCAATTGCCATTACATTCGAGTTTCTCATACCATCCTTTTTAACTTTTGTGCGCAGTTGATCCCAATCTAGTGTTTCAGATCTATCAACTTTGATAAATTCACTACCTCGGTTCTTTTCTAGAATATCTATTGAATCTTTTGGAAATATGCCTTGGCTCCATAAAGACCCTTCATATGATGGGTATGTCCTCTTTCTTTTGCAAGCTCGCTTGATGCGTAAATTGCATAATAACTTATAACTTCCATGCTTCGATCTGCAAACTCAATGGCTTCATCAGAACAGTAGGGCACATCTTGCATATACAAAGCATCTTGAAAACCCATCAGCCCCATTCCTACTGGGCGATGTTTGAGATTTGAGTTCTTGGCTGTGTCTACTGAGTAATAGTTGATATCAATAACATTATCAAGCATACGCAGAGCAGTGGTTACTGTACGTTTTACTTTTTCTTGATCCAAGACACCATCTTTCATATGTTGAGGAAGATTTACTGATCCAAGATTACAAACAGCTATTTCATCATTGCTTGTGTTTAGAGTTATCTCAGTACATAGGTTAGATGAGTGAATGACTCCAACATGCTGTTGCGGCGAACGTAAATTGCATGAATCTTTAAACGTTATCCATGGATGGCCCGTTTCAAACAACATAGTTAGCATTTTTCTCCATAGATCTTTGGCTGGAATAGTTTTGTGTTGATCCATTTTTCCTTCAGCAGCCAATGCTTCATATTCTTCATATCTTTTTTCAAATGCAAGACCGGTAAGGTCATGTAAATCTGGAGTTTCGCCTGGAGAAAAAAGCGTCCAATTTTTGTCTAATTCAACTCTTTTCATAAATAGATCAGGTACCCAGTTTGCGGTATTCATGTCGTGGGTTCTTCTTCTGTCATCACCGGTATTTTTTCTGAGATCCAGGAACTCTTCTATGTCTAGGTGCCATGTTTCTAAGTAAGCACACATAGCGCCCTTTCTTTTGCCGCCTTGATTAACTGCTACAGCTGTATCGTTAGCAACTTTTAAGAAGGGTACAACTCCCTGACTTTTACCATTCGTTCCTTTGATATAAGAGCCTAATGCTCTAACTGGTGACCAGTCATTACCAAGCCCTCCTGCCCATTTGGATAGCAATGCATTATCTTTCATTGCTCCAAATATCCCATCTAGATCATCTGGAATAGTCGTTAGATAACATGAGGAAAGCTGAGGACGTAAAGTTCCAGAATTAAAAAGGGTTGGTGTTGAGCTCATATAATCAAAACTTGAAAGCAACCTGTAGAATTCTATCGCTCTTTCCTCTTTATTGTCTTCTTCTACGGCTAATCCCATAGCAACTCTCATAAAAAAGATTTGAGGAAGCTCATATCTTGTATCCTGATAATGAATAAAGTACCTGTCATACAATGTTTGAAGTCCAAGATAGGTGAATTGATAATCTCTATCGTGATCAATAGCTTCGCCTAGTTTTTGCAGGTCAAAACCTTTCAAAATTGGATCGAGCATCTCAAGTTCTACGCCTTTTTCTATGTATGCTTTAAAAGCTTTTGGATAATAATCTTGCATTTCAGGGTGTGAGCTTTCTTCAGCTATGCCAAGAAAGGTTAGAGCCTCACTCCTCAGCTCATCTAGCAAAATTCTTGCTGTGACGAAGCTATAATTTGGTTCTTGCTCTACTTTAGTCCTTGCTGACATAACAAGAGCCGACTTCATATCGCTTATTGAAACACCGTCATATAAGTTTTTAACTGATTCTTCTAGAATTGAATTAGCATCAACGTCTTCCAGTCCTTCGCATGCATGATTAACTACCGCAGCCAACCTATCAATATCAAGTGGGACTTGAGAACCATCTTTTTTTGTAACAGAGATCTTTGGCGCATCTATGTTAGATTGCTTGGGCGCATCTTTTGTTCTTTCTGTGGCTCTTTCTTCTCTGTATAGAATATATTTTCTGGCTACAACATACTCTTCATTGCGCATAAGCTGAAGCTCTACTTGGTCTTGTATCTCTTCAATATGTAAAGTACCACCTGAGGGCATTCTTCTTTTAAAAATCTCTTGCACTTCGGCCGTAATGTCTTCAACTTTTATATGTATTCTTTCGCTTGCTGCTGCGTTTCCAGATTCGTTAGCCAGAAAAGCCTTTGTAACAGCAACTTTTATTTTGTCTTCCTCAAATGGAACAACTTTACCGTTACGCTTTATTACCCTGAGCTTTCCAGGTGCTGTTATATTTAAATCATCTGACGGGATTGCTTTAATTGCTTCTTGCCCAGCACCTTCTTGAGTCTTTCCTAACTCTTGTATTGTCATTTTTTTCCTCTATGTTTGTTTCTTTCGTTGGCTAATTTTCTAAAAATTTACCAATGGGTGGGGTCAAAACGTCTTTTTTTGAAATCTCTTTAACCAGTGTCAATATTCTTACATTGTGGATAAATAATCAAGTAAAAAACACAATATATTGTGAATTCTTTTAAATTTTTCACAATATGCTGTATAAATGGTGTTTATTGACTGTGAAGACAAAGTGAGTAAATTGTGGATAACTTAAGAACATTGGTGTTTATATGACTGTATTAATGGCTATCGATCAAGGGACAACTAGCACAAGAGCTGTGGCGTTTGACAAAGATCTAAATATCATCCACTCAGAGCAAAAAGAGTACTCTTTACTGTACCCCAATGATGGTTGGGTAGAGATTGAACCCAAAACATTAATGGATTCTGTTTATGCAACCATTGACCCTGTGATTGATATTTGTCCAGATATTGTGGCTATAGGAATAACCAATCAGCGCGAGACGACTTTGATCTGGGATGCTGATTCTGGCCTACCCATTTATAACGCAATTGTCTGGCAGGATAGAAGAACAGCAGATCGTTGCATGCAACTCAAACAAGCTGGTTATGAAGAAGTTATAAGGAACAAAACAGGTCTTCTGCTGGATCCGTATTTTTCATCAACAAAAATATCTTGGATTTTAGATAATATTGATGGCGCAAGAACTAAAGCAGAAGCAGGCAAATTAAGGTTTGGAACAGTGGATACATATCTATTGTGGCAATTAAGTAATGGAGATATTTTCAAAACCGACGTCACAAACGCATCTAGAACTAATTTATATAACATACATTCAAGAGATTGGGACGATGAACTTCTTGAGATTTTCAATATTCCAGCGTCAATGCTGCCAGAGGTTCATTCCTCTGATAGTAATTTTGGAACATGCACAAGGGGCGACAAGATAATTCAAATTACAGGCGTGATTGGAGATCAGCAAAGCGCACTGGTAGGGCAAAGATGTTTTCAGCCTGGCCAAATGAAAGCAACATTTGGTACAGGGTGTTTTTTAATGGTCAATACTGGTAATGAATCATTGCAGTCGACCTCTGGACTCCTCAATACCCTTGGGTATGGTCTTTCTGGCGAAGTATCTTATGCTTTAGAAGGAAGTATTTTTTCTGCCGGAACAATTATCCAATGGCTGCGAGATAATATGGAATTTTTTTTAAATTCCGAAGAAAGCATAAAATTTCTTGATGCGGCCGGCAAGTCCAATGATGTTTTATTTGTTCCGGGTTTTACAGGGATCGGAGCTCCACACTGGAATTCAGAAATAAGGGCAGCATTTTACGGCATTACTAGGGACTCAACAAAAACAGATATGGTTACAGCCGCATTCAAAGCGCTAATCTACCAAGTAATGGATATTAAAGAAGCTTTGAAAATTGATGGGATAGAAATTAATAATTTATCTATTGATGGGGGTATGGCTGCTAATTCTAGTTTTTGCCAGTTACTAGCAGATTTTTTGGGCCAGGAGGTGCACGTTCCCCCAAGCTTAGAATCGACGGCCACAGGTGCTGCAATAACTGCTGGTTTAGGATCTAATTTCTTCTCTATTGATGACTTGCAAGCGAAGCAATCTAAACATTCAACCACTTATCGACCCAGAGATGAAATTTTAGATCCAAGTGACCTGGCTAAATGGAGAAAATTTCTGAGAGTGCTTCTGGACGCATATAACTAAAAAGATACCTTTTGCTCGCAATGCAATAAAAAATTTGCCTAGAACGATTTCAAGGCATCCTAAATGAGTTATTTTTAAGTTTATTGAATTAAATAGTTTTAAATGTTTTTGTTTGGTATTTAATATAATAAACTAACCTTACTTTTAACTAAGTCCCCCTGACTGGTAACATGTTTAATTATAAAACCTTCAATAATATTGCTGAAGATGGTCTTGATATACTGCGCAATAAAAAATTCAAAGAGGTATCTGAGAAGCCTGATGGAATATTGCTCAGAAGCTATAATATTTCAAATAAAGATTTTGAAGACAATCTTTTGTGCATAGCACGAGCAGGTGCTGGAACAAACAATATACCTATAGAAGATGCAACCAAAAAAGGAATTGTTGTTTTTAACACTCCAGGCGCAAATGCAAATGCAGTAAAAGAGCTTGTTATATGCGGAATGTTGCTTTCTTCTCGAGGCATTATTGAGGGGATAGAGTTTGCTAAAAAACTTGATTTTGAAGATGCTGAAAGCCTAAACAAGGCGATGGAAGCACAAAAGAAAGCATTTGCTGGCAATGAACTTGCTGGCAAGACGCTTGGAATAATCGGGCTTGGATCAATTGGATCAATGCTTGCCCAAGCAGCGCATACTCTTGGGATGCGATTGGTGGGATATGATCCTTACATTTCAATCGAAGGGGCGTGGAGGCTTCCTGCAGACGTTGAGAAGGCTGAGACCATGGAAGCTCTTTTGCAGCAGTCAGACTATGTTTCTCTGCATGTTCCACTTGTTGAGGACACAAAAAATCTTATCAACAAGTCAAACTTAAAAAAATTTAAAAACGGAGCGAGGCTTATCAATTTATCAAGAGGCGGCATAGTTAACACTGATGATGTAATAGCGGAGCTTGAGAATGGAAACCTAGGAAGATTTGTTACAGATTTCCCTACTCCTGAGCTAATCAAACGTTCTGTTGACAAGAATGATGTAGTGCTTTTGCCTCACCTGGGAGCAAGCACAAAAGAGGCTGAAGTAAACTGCGCTGTCATGGCCGCAAATCAAATGGTTAATTATCTTCAAGATGGCACAATTTTGAATTCAGTAAATTTTCCAAGAATATCACTTTCTAGAGGCACCAATCATCGCTTGGTAATAATTAATCACAATGAGCCAGGAATGATTAGTAAAATTGCTGATTCAATTGCAGCTTTTGATATTAATATCGCTGAAATGACCAATAAAAGTAGAGATGAAATTGCCATAAACCTAATTGATCTAGAATCCCAAGCCAGCAAGCAACTTATTGAGCAACTTAAATCAGTTGAGCATGTGATGAGTGTTAGGTCTTTAGATATAGATAGCTAAGAGCTTTAAACATAATTCTCAACAAAGCTCTTATCAAAAGGTACAATCTGGTCCTCTTTTCCATCCTGAACTTTATTTGCCCAATCAGGGTCTGACAAGAGCGCTCTTCCAACTGCTATTAGGTCGAACTCGGATTTATTGAGCTTTTCATGCAGAGCATCTAAATCGGCAGTTTGAGTTTTATGGTCACCAGAATAAAGCTTGATAAAATCTTTGTCTAAACCAACGCTGCCAACACTTATAGTTGGAAGTCCGGTTGCTTCTTTTGCCACCCCAGCCAAATTTTTGCCCTTGGAATTAAATTCTCCTTCCCAGAACCTACGATTGCTGCAATGAATAAAATCAGCTCCAGCATTTTTTAGAATATTAAAAAATTGATTTAACTCGTCTGCATCCGATGTAATTTTTGCTTCGTAATCTTGTTGCTTCCATTGAGAAACTCTTATTCCAACTTGAAAACTATCTGAGGTTTTCTCTTGTGATGCCTCAAGGATTTCTTTGGCAAATCTTGACCTATTTTCTATGGAGCCACCATATTCATCTGTCCTTAGATTAATTTTATCCCAGAAAAACTGATCAATTAAATACCCATGCGCACCATGAATTTCCACACCATCAAATCCAATCTCTTCACAAATTTTTGCGTCCTCAGCGTAAATCTCAATCAACTCTTTAATTTCATCATGCGACATTTCATGTGCTACTTTTTTGCCAGGCACTACGTAACCTGATGGAGTGAATCCTGGAACTTCTGGAATAGGGGGCATCCCTGGCTTTCTAATCCCACCCACATGCCAGAGTTGACAGAAGATTGAGGAATTATTTTCATGAACTTTATTCACGACTTTTTCCCACATTTTTTTTGCTTCGTCTGTTTCTAAATTTGGACAATTTGGGTAACCGCTAGCAGCTCTATGGCTTACTTCAACCCCCTCAGTAATTATTAAACCAACACCTCCTTGAGCTCTTCGAGCATAGTAAGTTGGAGCATAGTCTTTTGGCACTCCGTTTGGTGAAAAATTCCTTGTCATAGGAGCCATCACAACTCTATTTTTTAAATTTAAACCATTAATGTTGTATTCAGAAAAAAGAGTGTTTTTTTGGTCATTCATATGGATTATTTATGGTTACTATAAGGAGCGTCTATTCTAGTTTAATTTTTTTAAAAAAAATACTTGCCCACAGAACAAAATGATGGTATTGAGAGTTTGATTTACCTCGACTAAAAATACATTAATTGTACCTTAAAATAGTATAAAATACTGATATGCGGTTATATTATTATTAATTGATTAGTTTTTGATCAATTTGCATGAAACCTTATTAAATCAGTCTAAAATATAAGAATATTAAGTTATCCCAAGCTTTATCCACAGATTCTGTGGATAAAATTTAAGCAGTTTTTAAGAGTAGTTTTTTTGAATATTTTAAATTTTCCCGACACATGGTTAGAGCCACTTGGCAAGGGATTTTGTCAAGATTTTTTGGATGAGATGGAGTCAAAATTTTTGAAATTACAGACACAAGACATCAATATATTTCCACCAAATCCTTCTATATTTCGCGCCCTGGAATTGGTTCATTTTTTTGAAACCAAAGTATTAATTTTAGGTCAAGATCCCTATCATGGTTTGGGCCAGGCAAACGGGCTGTCATTCTCTGTGAATAAAGAAAATAATATTCCCCCTTCATTAAAAAATATTTTTCTTGAATTAAAAAATGATCTAAATATTCCGATTTCTAGTCATGGTGATTTGACTTCATGGGCTGAGCAAAAAATCTTATTATTAAATTCTGTGCTAACCGTTGAGGAGGGGATGCCAAATTCTCACCAAGAAATAGGCTGGGAGAAATTAACAAATAAAATTATTTCTCAATTGAGTGAAAGGGGAAGTATGATTTTTGTTTTATGGGGTAAGTCGGCTCAAAAAAAATATAATTTAATCAATAAAAAACAAAATAATATTTTAATAGCTCCACACCCATCTCCTCTATCTGCCTATCGAGGTTTTTTTGGTTGCAAGCACTTTTCAAAAATTAATGAAATTTTAAAAGAAAATGGCTCTGGTGAAATTAACTGGAGGCTGAAATAGTTCTTTTTAAGAAAAGCTATCTATTTTTCCAAGGCAGGACGAAAAAATTTTTTTATTATCATGATAGCTTTTACCAATAATTGTAAATTTAGATACATCGTCAAAACTTGAATGGATAATTAATTTTGTTTCTTTTTTTAATTTACCAAGATACTCCATGCGGGCAATTATTTCTTGACCTTTAAAACAGCCTTTATTAAAGCTAACCCTATTAACATGCTGACCTATTTCATGAGGTCGATATTTACCTATTTCTTCAGAAATAATTTGGTGATCATTCATAATTTTTCGATTTATTGCCCAGCCATCATGGCTGAGACTATCTAAATCGCCACGAAATTCATCTTTCTTATCTATTAACATAGACAAAGAAGCTTTATCTGAACTTAAAATTAAATGCTCTTGCGGAAGCATGGGCTCCCCCTTTTTTCTTGAAAGACCAATAACTTTATAGCTAACTGGTTCAGCAGATACTTTGTAAAATGGCAAAAATTTGGTTATTTCATCTAAAAATATATCTTTTGAAGCTTTTTCAATAATAATTAGCCACTCATTTTGATCAACAATGATCTCAAAGTTACATAGAATAAAGCCTTTTTCGTTACATAAAGAGGATATTTGTCCAATTTGTTCTGATATTAGAGTGCAATCTGATGTTACTTGTCCTTGTAAAAGGTTTAAGACAGAGTCAAAATCACCGTTTAGATGAATGGCTGTAATATCTTCAAGATTTACAGCTCCATATTTTATAAATTCAGAATTTACCAAGTTATTTAATTAAAAAGTTTGAATAAGGATATTATATTAGCCTAGAAAATGAATACAGACATTAATAAAACTAAATGGAAGTGTAGAAGGGGTCTTCGAGAGTTAGACCTTCTGTTCAGGAGATACATTGAAGAGAAACTAGACTTTCTTTCCAAAGAGGAGTTTGAGATGTTTAACAGCATTTTAGATCTTGAGGATCAAGCCCTTTATGACTTTATTTTCAAGAATGAATCCTTAAACAGTCCTGAAAAAGAAAGTTTTATATTAAATAATTTAAAAAAATTTACAGATAAGTGAAACTATTTCATTGCACCTTTGTCCAAATAAGCGAGGAAAACTATGGGAGTTAGCAAGGGGGATGAAGTGTTTGTAAATGAAATTAAAGCTGGAAATGCAGCCGCTTTCGAGGCCATGGTTTTAAAATATCAGCCAAAACTAATGTCTTCTTTGATCGGATATACAAAATCAAGAGATCAGGCTGAGGAGTTATGCCAAAAAACCTTTATTAGAGTTTGGCAAAAAATTGACTCTTTTAGAGGAGACAGCGCACTTTTTACATGGATTTTTAGGATTGGAATCAATTTGGCAAAAAATGATTTCGCTAGCAGCTTTTCTAAAAGGTCAAAGATCACAGACTCTCTCGATCAAAATGAACATGATGTGCCTGAGTATCTGTCTCCAGAAACTGAGCTTATAGCAATGGAATCTGAAGATAAGATTATGAAATTTATACAAACTCTCGATGCTGATACTAAAACTGCTTTTACGTTGAGGGAAATTGATGGAAGAACTTACGATGAAATAGCCGAAATTCTGAAATGTCCGATAGGCACAGTGAGATCAAGAATATTCAGGGCTAGACAATTAATACTAGAATTTATAAATCAGGAGAATATTATCAATGGATAAAGATTTAGAAAAACTATCTGCATTATACGATGGAGAGCTTTCATACAAGGAAATTCAAGAAGGCCTAGACAAGATGCGCGAAGATCAAGGGCTAAAAGAGACTTTCCATAAGTTTGGACTCATCTCTGAGTTGGTTCAAAGACAAACTAAGCAAAACACTTCAAAGCTTTTATTTTTTAAAGATTACCTCATTAAAGTTAACCCCGTAATGAGTAACTTGTTCACAGCTGCAGCGACAGTCTTAATTACGTTGATCATTTTATATCAGTTTGATGATGATCGTTTTCAGGTTGATAGAGAGAGCTCTTTGCAACTTTCATCTGCAATTTCAAGCGATGAGGCAAAAAGTCAATTGCTTGATGCTGATCAAAATATAATGGAGCATATGATTCATATTATGCAATCCAATGCATCTCATAGCTCTCAACAGATTTCAAAAAACTGGATCCCGGTAGGTTTTTCTGTCAATCCAACCAACCCCAATCAATACTCAAATGGAAGAAATAATTTATTTTTTCACCTTGAAAACAAGCAACTCGGCATTAAAAAGGTAAAATACTTTAAAGCAAATAATAACTGGATTTATTTGATTCCGTTGCAAGATGGAAAACTGTTAACTGCTTATGGTGATATACCTCCGTCAGTAGCTAACCCAATGATCCAATCAATTTATCAAAGGAATTAACATGAATCTGTATAAAAACAAGACTGCTCTTTTATTGGTTCTAGGATTTTCATCCTTTATCAACGCTGCATTGCCATCTAATATTTCAGAGCTAGTTGAAACATCTGCTCCTGCTGTAGTGAATATCACCTCTCGGAAAGAGGTAAAAATGCAAAATTCACTTCGAGGCTTTGATGAATTTGAAAGGTTTTTTGGTATTCCTAGGGGAAGAGGTTTCCCTCAACCTCAACAGCCTGAAACAAGAGAAGCAGTTGCATATGGCTCTGGTTTTATTTTTAAAGATGGTTATTTGCTAACTAACTTTCATGTAGTTGACGAGGCTGAAGAAATCACAGTTTCTTTAAATGATAGAAGAGAATTTTCTGCCGAAGTGGTTGGCATTGATCCTCTTTCAGATTTAGCAGTTTTAAAGATTAAAGGTAAAAATTTACCTAAAGTTTCTATTGGTGATAGTGAAAATCTAAAGGTTGGAGACTGGGTTGTCGCAATTGGATCTCCGTTTTCTTTTGATTTTTCAGTTACTGCTGGAATTGTGAGCGCAAAAGGAAGAAGTATTCAGAATCAAAACATTGGAAACTATGTTCCATTTATTCAAACAGATGTTGCTATCAACCCAGGAAACTCTGGCGGACCATTATTTGATTTAGATGGAAAGGTTGTTGGCATTAATTCACAAATATATTCAAGAAGTGGAGGTTATCAAGGTCTTGCATTTGCAATACCTATAGATGTTGCTATGGAGGTAGCCAATCAGATTATCGAAGATGGTGCTGTATCTCGAGGATATCTTGGTGTCAGAGTGGGCGAAGTTGATAATGACCTTGCTGAAGCACTGAGCATGGATAAACCCTATGGAGCACTTATCACTGATGTTGAAAAGGGTGAATCGGGTGATGATGCTGGACTGCAAGCAGGAGATGTAATTATTGAATTTAACGGCAAGGAAATTAAATTTGGATCAGATTTGCCGCATGTTGTTGGAAGAATCCAACCTGAAACAAAGGCTAGTGCAAAGGTTATCCGCGATGGAAAAAACATCAATCTAAAATTTGTTTTAGGTGAGCTGCCTGCTGATGAAAGAACATTCATTCCAGCTAAAACTGAGGTTTCTAGTGATCCTCTGGGATTAAAGATCGAGGATCTTTCTGAAGAGAATTCTCGCCCAACTGATCCTGAAAAAGGAGTGTTAGTTTTAAGAGTCAATAATGGCTCCCCGGCATATGGAAAATTAACAAGGGGCGATATTATTACTGAAGTTATTTCCCAAGGTAAGCGTTATGAGATTGAGGATGCTGAGTTTTTTGAGAAGTTGATTGAAGAATTTGATGAAGGCGATAAATTAGCTATTGTAGGACGTAGAAATAATAACAGGTTTTTTGTTGCGGTTACCGTAGATTAAATTCATCTTAAATGCATAAGAAAAGCTGATAACAGATCAGCTTTTCTTATAGAATAGTCATGCATTTATTAGAAGATGAAAAATATTAGAAATTTCTCCATCATTGCCCATATTGATCATGGGAAATCAACCCTGTCTGATAGATTAATAGAATATTGTGGCGGTCTCTCTCAAAGAGAAATGTCTGAGCAGATTCTTGACTCGATGGACATAGAAAGAGAGCGAGGGATTACCATAAAAGCTCAAGCCGTTACGCTTGATTACGAAAGGGATGGTGAAACATATCAACTCAATTTTATCGATACTCCAGGACATGTAGACTTTTCGTATGAAGTTTCTCGCTCATTGTCTGCATGCGAAGGTGCCTTGTTGGTGGTTGATGGATCGCAAGGGGTGGAAGCTCAAACTCTAGCTAATTGTTATACCGCCGTTGATCAAAATCTTGAGGTGTTAGCTGTAATAAATAAAATTGATTTACCTCAATCAGATCCAGATAGAGTGAAGCAAGAAATTGAAGATATGATTGGAATTGATGCAACCCTCGCACCCTTGGTTAGCGCCAAGACTGGTCAAGGCATAGAAGAGTTATTAAATCTCTTGGTGGATAATATTCCGCCACCTAAGGGAGACCCTAATGCAGATTTTGAAGCTTTAATTATTGACTCCTGGTTTGATGCCTATCTTGGAGTTGTCTCTTTAATTAAAGTTATAAATGGCTCTATTAAACAAGGCCAAAAAATCAAGGTATATTCGACCCAGCAAGCATATTTAGCAGATCAGATTGGGATATTTTCTCCAAAAAAGATTGCAAAAAAGAACTGAATGTTGGTCAGGTTGGTTATATGGTTGCTGGTATCAAAAACATTCAGGGAGCGCCAGTTGGCGACACAATTTTAGACTCTAAAAATGATACATCCAAACCTTGCCTGGTTTTCAAAAAGTTCTACCAAAAGTTTTTGCATCCTTGTTTACTGTTGATTCAGACGATTATGAAAAGTTTAGAGACGCTCTTTCTAAACTGGTATTAAATGACTCTGCTTTAATTTATGAGCCAGAGGTATCTGATGCTCTAGGCTTTGGCTTCAGATGCGGTTTTTTAGGAACGCTGCATTTAGAGGTGGTCAGAGAGAGGCTCGAAAGAGAGTATGACTTAAATCTCATTTCTACCGCCCCATCTGTTCAATATCAAGTGGTGAAGACTGATGGTGAGATTATAGATTGTGATAGCCCCTCCCAGCTTCCAGCTTTAAGCAATGTAAGTGAAATAAGAGAGCCATATGTTTCGGCAACCATCTTGACTCCAAAAGATTATGTTGGAAATGTAATCACATTGTGCACCCAAAAAAGAGGCACCCAAAAGGAAATGACATATTTTGGTAATCAGGTCTCTATAGTTTTTGAGATGCCGCTAGCTGAAGTAATCATTGATTTTTTTGATAGGTTAAAATCTACTACCAAAGGTTATGCCTCTATTGAATACAATATCACTGAATTTAAAGCTTCAAATTTAATTAAATTGGATGTACTGCTAAACAATGATGTGGTTGATGCCTTGTCTATTATTATTATTCACAAAGATTTTGCCATGAGCCGAGGTAGGGAAGTAGCAAAAAATTTACAGAAACTTATTCCCCGTCAAATGTTTGACATCCCCATTCAAGTTGCTTTGGGCTCTAAAATAATTTCTCGTGAAACGGTTAAGGCTCTTAGAAAGAACGTTACTGCAAAATGTTATGGTGGAGATATAACACGTAAAAAGAAGTTGCTTGAAAAACAAAAAGAAGGCAAAAAGAAAATGAAACAATTTGGCAGAGTATCTATACCTCAAGAAGCCTTTCTTAATTACTTCAATTCAGGAGAGAAATGATGTTTGGAGATCCAATCTTCTTATTATCTTTATTCGCTGTATTTTGCCTTATAGGGATTTGGATTTATCAAGTCCTGCAGGACACACTAACCGATCAATCGCAACAAATTATATACATTGCAGGCCTTTCATCATCTCTAATCGGCGTCTATAGAATTTTTGTTAATGCAGGAGATTTAGGCTCAGTCTTATTGATTGGTTCAATCATTTGTTTGATTATTTTATTAGTAGGCATATACAACAAAAATACACTATTAAAAACAACAGGAAGAGGTTGGTTTGTTCCAGTTTTTTTAATTTTTATCCTTCGCACCTTTATCTATGAGCCATATCAAATACCCTCTGGGTCAATGATTCCAGGCCTCAAAGTTGGGGATTTTATTTTGGTCAATAAACACAGTTATGGCCTTAAGGTTAATAGAATAGGCGATGCTTTTGCTTTATCAGCAGACCCTGAATATGGCGATGTTGTTGTTTTTATTCCACCTCATGTCAATGTTCCTTATATAAAACGATTAATTGGCAAGCCTGGGGACACCATTGGCTATCTCAATAAAAAGATTTATGTTAATGGCAAAGCCATACAGCAGGAGTTTATTTCTTCAAACGCCGAAGAAACATTTTTAAAAGAAACTTTAGGCAGCGCAGATAGAGTTATTAGAATTGTTGGAGGCAGCGCCTCATATCCTGAGGAATTTATTGTGCCAGCAAATCATTATTTTGTTATGGGTGATAATAGAGATAATTCCAGCGACTCTAGATACTGGGGTTTTGTTCCAAGAGAAAATTTTATGGGTACAGGAGAACTGATTTGGATGACATGGGAGTGCTGGACCTGTTTACCATCGTTTGAAAGAGCGGGCTTCATTCAATAAGCTCCATGAGTAAAAATTTTTTATCAGTGAATAAAGCATATTTAGAGCTACCCTTATTTAAACAAGCGTTTATACATAAGAGCTTTTCCTCCAATCAAAACAACGAAAGACTAGAGTTTTTGGGTGATGCAGTCTTGGAAATCGTAGTATCTGAGTATCTTTTTAATCGCTTTGAGCAATTAGATGAAGGTAGATTAACGCAAATGAGAGCATCCCTTGTTAATACTCAATCGCTTGCTGAGGTTTTTCTGCGATTGGATTGCAAAGATTTGCTGCAAACCTCTAAGGGCACCAATAAATTAAATGAATCACACAAGCATTCAATTTATGCAGGCACTTTAGAAGCTTGCATAGGAGCAATTTTTATCGAATTAGGTTTTGAGGAAAGTAAAAGTTTTATCTTGCATCTTTTTCATAATAGTTTTTTGCTTTTAAATGAATCTATTGAACTCAAGGATGCAAAATCAAGATTGCAAGAAGCATTACAAGCTAATGGCGCTGAACCACCTACATATTCAGTTGTATCTAATAAAGAGGGCAATTATTTTGACTGCAGTGTTAGATTTAATGGCAAAACTTTCCAAGCTTCTGCTGCGCTAAAAAAAGAATCTGAGCAGAAGGTTGCTGAATTAATTTTATTTGAATTGGATCGAGCATGAAGAAGCAGTTTTGTGGCTATATTTCCATCGTTGGCAAGCCCAATGTGGGCAAATCCACTTTGCTAAATACCATATTAGAGAAAAAAATATCGATTACATCGCGCAAATCACAAACCACGAGGAATAATATTTTAGGGGTTAAAACTGATAAAGGGCATCAAATGATTTTCTTAGACACCCCCGGTATTCATCTCAAAGCAACCAAAACACTCAATAAAGTATTAAATCATTCAGCTTTAAGTGTAATAGAGGACTCTGATTTAGTGTTATTTGTTATTCAGAGAACCTCATTGCAGGATCAAGATCGACAGGTTCTCAAAAAAATTAAAGAAACTAATGTGCCCTCTATATGTGTTTTAAATAAAGTTGATCAAGTGCAAAATAAAAATGATCTACTGCCCTTAATCCAAGAGATTGATGCAATTTACTCTTTCGGTGATTACGTTCCTATTTCAGCATTAAATCATACTGGTATTGATGATCTGCTTGAATGTATCAAAAAATATCTTCCTGAAAATGATCATTTATACCCAGCCGAGCCTGACGAAAAAGAAATACCAGACAACTTTTTTATCAGCGAACTTGTAAGGGAAAAAATTATTCGGTCGCTCGGAGATGAGTTACCTCATGAAACTTATGTGGCAGTAGAAACAAAAGCCATGGAAGGCAAGATGCTATCAATTGGAGTCATCATTTATGTTGCTCGTGATAGCCAAAAAAGCATTGTTATAGGTCATCAAGGCTCTAATTTAAAAAGAATAGGGCAGCAAACAAGAATCGAGCTTGAAAAAATGATTCATAAAAAAGTTTTATTAAAAACTTTTGTGAAAGTAAACAAGAATTGGAATAATGATGCTCAGTATTTGAGCAGCCTTGGAGTGGGCAGCAATCAAGATGCCACATAACTGGGAGCCATGCTTTCTTTTGCACGCCAGGTCTTTTGGAGACACATCAATCATTGCAGATGTTTTTATGGAATCTGCAGGAAAAATTTCAATCATAGCCAAAGGCGCAAAAAATCCTCGATCAAAGTTTTTTGGGCATTTGCTTCCTTTCTCCGCCTTGCGAATCATCGTTACTGGCAAATCAGAAATGAAGACCTTAACTCAGATAGACTCTAATTTTGTTTCACAGTCAGTCAAGGGGCCGCACGATCTTTATACCTATCTTTATGTTAATGAATTAATGATGCGCCTCTTGCCCAAAGGACTGCCCAACCAGGAGTTATATGATCTTTATCAAAACTTTGTTGAGCTTGCCAGAGCTGATGCAATTTCTGAGCTTGATCTAAGAATATTTGAGCTTGACCTTCTTGATGTGCTTGGTTATGGCATTAATTTTGATACAGACAGCAAAGATAATTCAGAGTTCAAAGATTCAATGATTTATTCATACGTCCCAGAAAAAGGATTTCATTATGCTGGTGAAGTTGAGGGTTTCTCTGCAAAAGAAATTGCAGCGATCAAAAATAGAGCCCTTGAAGGAATTGATAAGTTAAAATTAAAACAGCTATCACAAGTTGCTATTAGCGCATGTTTAGATGGGAGAGAATTAAGCAGCAGGGACTTTTTTAAAAAAATTAGAATATGATTTATGGAATAGGTACAGATTTGGTTGATCTTGAAAGAATTAAAAAAATGAAATCTCTGTCTGCGTTTGCCAAAAAAATTTTAGGCGATCAAGAGCTTAAAAAATTTGCTGAAATGACAAAAGAGCGCAATTACTCATATCTTGGCAAACAATTTGCAGCCAAAGAAGCCTTTGTGAAAGCTCTCGGGACGGGATTCAAAGATCCAGTATTTCCCAAAGATATCCAAATATTAAGAAATTCAGCAGGCAAACCAGAAGTTTTATTGTCTGGAAAAGCAAAATCTTATGTTGAGAACTTGGGCATCATTAAATCCCATGTTAGTCTAGCCGATGAAAGTAACTACCTACTTGCATTTGCAGTATTAGAAAATGAATAAAATACTTCTCTTAGGGCCACCAGGTGCTGGCAAAGGCACTCAAGCAGACATCATTTGTGAATCTCTCAAAATCCCTAAAATCAGCACTGGGGATATGTTGCGATCAGCCATTGCATCTGGGAGTGAGTTGGGTCAAAAAGTTACAGATATTATGAATTCAGGTGGCTTAGTTTCCGATCAAATTATCATTGAATTAATTCTCGATCGTATTGCTCAACCTGACTGTGTAAATGGATTTTTATTTGATGGCGGAATAAGAACTGTTGGCCAAGCAGATTTGTGTGTTGAAAATAGCATTGAGTTTACTCATGTAATTGAGATTAAGGTNGATGATGATGTAATCGTAGATAGAATGTCTGGCAGAAGGGTGCATCCAGGTTCAGGAAGAAATTATCATCTGGTCTACCAACCGCCTAAGATTGAAGGCGTGGATGATATCACTGGAGAGCCTCTCATACAAAGGGAAGATGATATGCCAGAAACAGTTAAACATCGATTGCAAGTTTACCAAGATGAAACAAAGCCACTGGTAACTTATTATCAATCGCAAGAAAATAAAAGTTCCCTCAAGTATATTGCTGTTGATGGTTCCCAATCCGTTGAAAAGGTATTTGAGGATATTGAGCAAAATTTTTAATTGAATGAAAATTTTATCTCTTGATGTCAGTGGAAATTACTCATCAATCTCCCTGCTAAATGATGATGAGATAAATACTTTCACCCAAACCCATGACCGAAAAGAGAGACCAGACTGGGACAAGCTTTTTGCTAGGATTGGTTTTGATTCAAAGCAAGGTTTTGATGAGCTTGATGGTCTAGCTTTTGCTTGTGGTCCTGGCTCGTACACAGCACTCAGAATCACCGCGTCCTTTTTAAAAGCGATAGCAGAAGTAAAGGAATTGCCGCTGATCGCAATCTCTAATCTTGAGTCCATTGCTCATCAGGCATCTCAATGGATTGATGTAACTGAAGCAAAAATTTATGTAGCCATTGAAGCTGATTCAAAAGAAAGCTATTTTTGCAGTTATCAAAAGAATCAGGATAAGCTTTCGCCAATAGTAAATGAGTCAGTTATTGCGATGGATAAATTAACAGCTTTAGTAAACGACGAAGATTGTTATTTTGCTGGAACGGGCTGGCCGATGGAAGCAACAAAGCATTCTAATTTTTTATCTCAAGTTGCAGGAAGTGCTGAGTCCATTGCATCATTGGCTAAGAAAAAACTGGAAACTGGTGAAAGCTTTCCTCCTGAAAATGCAAATCCTGTTTACCTTAAAACCCCTGATTATAAAAAATCATGATTTCAGATTTTTTCCTTGCACTCCTTCTTGCTCTAATTCAGGGCCTAACTGAATTTTTGCCTGTCTCTAGCTCAGCGCATTTGTTGTTTCCATCTCTATTATTTGGAGCAAAAGATTTTGGTATTGTCTTTGATATTTCAGTTCACGCAGGAACCTTAGCTGCAGTAATTTATTTT
>JGI20157J14317_10001221_pt1 | contig 24445 bp, 16 predicted proteins | sample COG_07_FD_14317 | JGI IMG/M metagenome (IMG submission 14317)
TAATACTCTAATGGATGGAGAACATATTAAACATGATAAGAAATTTAAATATATAAATTTATATTTAGCATTTGATATATATATTTTAGATGGAAAGGATATTAGAGCATATGAATTTGTACCATTATCGTCAGAAGTATCACCAAATAAATTTAGAATACCATTATTACAAAAAGTTATTCAAAGTTTGGATGCTATATTAGTAAATACAACAAAAAATGCTCCATTAAGAATTGATAAAAAAAAATTCCATGGTCAGAATTCTAGACAAACAATATTTAATAGTTGTAATACTATTTTATCGAATATAGAGGAAGGATTATATGAATATAATACTGATGGATTAATATTTACACCAACTAATTTAGGAGTCGGTTGTAATAGTTCTACAGATGTGCCCAAACCATATAAAACATCATGGAAATATTCTTTAAAATGGAAACCATCAGAATTTAATACCATAGACTTTTTAATTACGACAAAAAAAACATCTACGGGTTCGGAATTTATTGGAAATTTATTTGAAGCAGGTTTAGATACTAAAAAAATAGAACAGGTAATTCAATATAAAACAATTATATTACGGGTCGGATTTGATGAAAGAAAACATGGTTATATTAATCCTTGTCAAAATATTATAGATGATAAATTACCATCGGTAGATAATATTGAAACAGATGCAACTTATAAACCAGTTCAATTTTTTCCAACGAATCCATATGACCCAGATGCAGGAATAACAAATTTAGTTCTTAAACTTGATAAAAATAATAAAAAACAAATGTTATCAGAAGAGAATGATATAATTGAAGATAATATGATAGTAGAATTTAAATATGATTTTAATAAAGATAAACAGTGGCGATGGATTCCGTTGCGTGTAAGATATGATAAAACAGCAGAATATAGATCTGGACATAAAAATTATGGTAATGCATATCATGTAGCACAAAGTAATTGGAATAGTATTCATAATCCAATTACAGTTGAAATGATTAGAACCGGAAATAGTATACCAAGTATACTATACGATGATGATATATATTATAATAAGACATCAAGTGGTACACATACAAAAGCTATGCGAGATTTTCATAATTTATTTGTTAAAAATAAATTAATAATGTCTGTTTCTAAAATGGGTGATACCTTAATAGATTATGCAGTTGGTAAAGGTGGTGATATACCAAAATGGATTTCTGCTTCATTATCATTTGTATTTGGTCTAGATATATCTAGAGATAATATTGAAAATAGATTAGATGGTGCATGTGCAAGATATCTTAGTTATAAAAGACGATTTAAAATAATGCCTGACGCATTATTTATTCATGGAAATAGTGGTGTTAATATAAAAAATTTATCAGCACAATATACTGATAAAGGTAAACAAATAACAAAAGCTGTATTTGGAGAAGGTTCTAATAGTGAAGAAATAATTGGAAAAGGAGTTGCGAAAGTATATGGTAAAGGGGCAGATGGATTTAATATTAGTTCTATACAATTTGCGATACATTATATGTTTGAAAATAGTGATACATTAAATAATTTCTTGACAAATATCGCTGAATGTACAAAAGAAGGTGGATATTTTATAGGAACTTGTTTTGATGGAAATAAGATATTTGAATTATTAAAAGATATAGAACAAAATGAATCTATAACTATATTTGATTACGATAGAAATAATAAATTATTAGAAATAACAAAACGTTATAATAAAGAAGATTTTCCTGATAATATAACTTGTTTAAATTATGGAATAGATGTTTTTCAAGAATCTATTAATAAAACATTTCGTGAATATTTAGTAAATTATGATTATTTTATATCTGTAATGGAAAATTATGGATTTATACCATTAACATCTGATGAAGCTAAAAGTATGGGATTAAAATCTGGTATAGGTAATTTTGATGAATTATATAAATTAATGAATGATGAAATAAAAAGAGAACCAAATAAGAAAAATGCATATGGAATGGCATATAGAATGACTAGAAATCAAAAAGATATATCGTTTTTGAATAAATATTTTATATTTAAAAAAGTAAGAAATATAGATATACATGATTTAAAATTAGCAAGTAGTTTTAAAGTAGAAAAATCGAGTTTAGATACATCAGTTGAACCCGAATCTGAAATACAAGTAGAATTTGAATTATCTGATGAAACTATACCAGAAGTGCAAGAAACTCCTGAAAAAATATCTGAATTAGATGTAATAGATAAATCTGATATACCGAGTATATCGGAAAAACAATCAGTTATAGATTCATTAATACAACATCAAAGTGTTAAAAGCGATATAAAAGCACCATTACAAAAAGCATCATCACAAAAAGCACAATCTCGAAAAGCACCATCACAAAAAGCATCATCACAAAAAGCACAATCTCGAAAAGCACAATCACAAAAAGTACCAACAGAAAAAGTACCAACACAAAAAATACCATCACAAAAAGTACCAACAGAAAAAGTACCAACACAAAAAATACCAAGACAAAAAACACCAACACTATAATCTAAAATAAAAATAATCTAAAATAAAAATAATCTAAAATAAAAATAATCTAAAATAATAATAATCTAAATAGTTATTATTATTATATATTATCTAAAATAAAATGAGTTATTATTTTTTACCACAAGTAAATAATGCAGATATTATTGATAATATTAAATTAAAAATAGGAAATAATAATATAATAATAAATAAGTCATTAAATATATATCTAACATCAATAAAACAACAAATTGATAATTGCATTATGTTATGGGATACATATAAAAAATATACAAATAAATATGAATATATACATTCAATTATTCAACATACTAAAATATCTGTATGTAAATTAAAACCATTATCTAGATCTTTTTATAAATTAATAGAAATATGTAATTTATTAAATTTATTAGATAATATTAGTAGCGAATCAATTTCAACATTTCATTTGGCGGAGGGGCCTGGTGGATTTATAGAAGCAATACAATTTATGCGTGAAAATAATAATGATAAATATTATGGTATGACATTAATTGATAATAATAATAATAATATTCCTGGTTGGAAAAAAAGTAAAATATTTTTATCAAAACATAATAATATTATTATTGAATCAGGTCTTGATAAAACAGGAAATTTATTTAATGTAGATAATTTATGGTACTGTTATAATAAATATAAGAATACAATGAATATAATAACTGGAGATGGTGGATTTGATTTTTCTGTAGATTTTAATAAACAAGAAATATTATCTATGAAATTAATTTTTTGTCAAATATGTTATGCTATTGCAATGCAAAAAAAAGGAGGAACATTTATATTAAAAGTATTTGATACTTTTTATGAATCATCAATAGATTTAATATATATATTATCATCATTTTATCAGAAAGTTATTATTACTAAACCTGATTCAAGTAGACAAGCGAATTCTGAGAAATATATAATATGTAAAAATTTTAGATTAGATAATACTTATAATATTATTAATAATTTTAGTAAATTTTTTCCAATTATAAACAGTGATAATGAAATCAAACGATTTTTAAATATTGATATACCATATTTGTATATAAATAAATTGGAAGATATTAATGCTAGTATTGGACAGCAACAATTAGAAAATATCTTGGCTACTTTATGTTTATTAGATAATAATAAACAAGATAAACTAGATACTATAAAAAAAAATAATATACAAAAATGTATAATTTGGTGCGATAAATATAATTTACCATATCATAAAAGTGTTAATCAATTAAATATTTTTCTTACTTAAGTCTTAATTATATATAATTAAATAGATAAGTTTTTTTATTAGTTATTTTTTAATATGTATTATATATGTTGCAAACTGGTGGATATATATATAATACTTTAATAGCAAAAAAAAAAGAAAGATTTGATATTATATTAGAACCATTACAGGCATTTATACAATTATCATTATTATCATTTACTCCAATTAATACAAAAATCAATATATATAATAATATACTATATATTCAGATACCAGGATGGAAACAACCTATTTTAAGAACATATTATAATGACTCCAAAAATGATTTATTTTATTTATTTAATGTTATTCAAAGATTTTCTAAATTTTATACTCATCTTAAATCAGTTAATAACAATAATACAAATTTATTATCTTTATTAAAAGATTTATCTACAAAAGGTATCGATAATTTACTTCAAACTTATAGACAAACTGATAATCCAGCATTATTACATACTCTTAATATTTATAAAAATATGTTAAATGAATTTGTTGACTTAGAATCTAGTAATTTAAATTTAGATCAATCTCCTTTATCAACTAGGTCACAATCTATATCATCTGTGCAGTCTCGAATACAATCACCATCGCATTCTCCTACACGGTCATTATCGTCACTACCAATAGAACCACCACCACAACCACCAATACAATCAAATAATTATAATTTAATACTTAATAATACTAGTAATAGTAGTAATAGTAGTAATATCGATGATGTTTTTATTAAAATTACATCATTATATAGTGATCATGAATATATAATAATATTCAATATATTATTGTTAATTCAAAAAAATCCAAATGATTATTTAGAATATATTGATGGTTTAAATAAAATACTAGAACCTATTAATAAACGTATTCAAAAATGGATAGTTGATAATATAGTTTATTAAATATAGTTTATTAAAAATTTACATTAATATTGTTATTAGTGATTTTTATTAAATCTGTATTTCTTTTTTTTCTTCTTTTTTTTCTTCTTCGTCATCTTTATCCGATTCTATAGTTGCTAATGTTGGTGCAATTTTTAATTCATTAAGATCTGGGGTATTTTTATCGCCAACAATTACAACTTCGGATGTTTCAACATCAGAATTAGATTTTTTACTAGGAGGCACTATAGCTGGTTTATTTAATATGGATTTTGATAGAGTAGATTCATCCTGTAATTCTAATTCATTCTCTCTTTCTTCTTCTTCTTCTTCTTCTTCTTCTTCTTCTTCTTCTTCTTCTTCTGGTTCAGTTTTTTCAGTTCTATCTAATTTATCTGGTTTAAATGTAGTATCTTTACCAATACTAAGAACTGCATCTTTAGCTTTAGAGAAAATATCTTGTGAAGTAGATGTTAAATTTTCTAAAAGATTGGATTGATATTGTTGAAATTTGTCAGTAAAAGATGTATCTTGTTGTTCTTGTTCTTGTTCTTGTTCTTGTTCTTGTTCTATATTTACATCAACTGGTGTAGTTATTTTTTTTGAAAGTGAAGTTTCACTATCATCATAATCGTCTAAATTAATTGGTGTAAATGATTTAACACTTTTAATCTTCGGAGTTTCAATATTATCAATTATACCACCAAATGCCATACTAGATAGTTGACTAATATTATCTTCTGTAATTATTCGCATACAAATATTCATTGTATTTAATTCTTGCATTAGTAATTTAAATGCATATGGTACACGCACAATACTAAAACTTCTTCCATATTTTGTTATATCATCAATTTTAAGATCATCTACTAAATCTCCAGAAAATTTAATTGGACCATCTGCCATAGGACTCATAAATAAATTTAAATTTTCATTATATATTGATATCATACCTGTATTATTACATATAGCCATATAATAATCATCGCCTCTTACCAACATTGATTCTTTTAAGAAAGACGATAATCCATGTGCAACAACTGCATCTTTCTCCATTTCACCTATACGAAGACCTCCATCATTTGCACGTCCTTGTACTGTTTGACGAGTTAATAAAGTTCTAGGTCCTTTTGCGCGATAATTAATTTTATCTTTAACTAATTGTTTTAATCGCATATAATATGTTGGTCCAATAAATATATCCATTTTTAATTGTTCTCCTGATTGCCCATTATATAATATTTCATTTGAGCTTGAACTATATCCCAAATTTGTTAATAACTTACCAAATATTTCATATTTTGAACCTTTATTATTAAATGCGGTTGCATCAACAAATGCACCATAACCACATCCAGCCTTCCCCATAACAGTTTCTAATAATTGTCCAATAGTCATTCTACTTGGTAAAGCGTGTGGATTTATTATTATATCAGGACGTATTCCATCTTCGGTAAATGGCATATCTCTTTCCGGAATAATTAAACCAATAGTACCCTTTTGACCACAACGACTACAAAACTTATCACCGATTACTGGTTGTCGATTATCACGAACTCTAACTTTAGCAATTCTATAACCTTCTTCTCCTTCAGTTATAAATGTTCTATCAACATACCCTTCTTGTCCTTTTTTCGCAACTACAGATGAGTCCCTTGAACGTTCCGGATCTGATACATTTGTTACAACTTTCCCAATTAAAACCGATCTATCATCTAAAAATGTATTTTCTTTTATTAATCCATTTTCATCTAGTTTAGAATAATCATAACCGGGTTTTAAACCAATTACAGATTCTGTTTCTATATTTGTGAAGCGCGAATTAGTTGTTGAATTACTAACTGTAGAACTTTCTTCACGCGTTTCATATGTATTATAATATGTATTATGAAATAATCCACGAGCAACAGATGCCTCATTAAATAATATAGAATCTTCAACATTATATCCACCATAGCATGCTATAGCAACAATAACATTAATACCATATGGATTTTCTTCATTATTTATATGTTTTAAATATCTACTTTTTAATAATGGAATTTGTCCATAATTTAATATAACACCCATTTTATCAAATCGCGTATCAAAATTCATATGATACATTGATATTGCTTGTTTGCTTTGGCCACAAGAAAATAAATTTCTTGGTAATGGATTATTTTCTGGAAATATAACTTGATTACCCATAACACCTAATAAAATAGATGGATGTAATTCCATATGTGTATAAGGATTCTTTTGTATATCATTATAATTTATACAAATAAATGCTGTTTCTTTTTCTGCTGTATCAATATATTCTAATACTGCCTCCTTGTCTTTTAATGATTCTAAACTGCGTGTATCATATAGTTCATTTATGTTATTAAATATTTTACAATCATTTATATTAAAATTACTCTTTTTTGGAGTAAATCCACTAATTAAATCGCTCCATGTAAAATTATCATCATTAATTTTTGTTAATTGATTGTGAATACTTAATTTATTTATTTTTTTATATTCTCTTGATTTTTGTGATATTATTTGTTGTATATAATATACTGGATTACATAATCTTCCAGCATCCGTATAAATAAATATAGTATTGGTTTTTATTTCCCATGAAATACTTGTATAAATTGATAATAAACCATTTCTTTTATTATCTATAAGTAGTTTTTTAAAGTTAATAGGATCATCTATAGAACCAATCCATATACCATTTACAAAAATTTTAGTTGTTTGAGAAAGATATTTAAATGAACATTCATTTAATAGTTTAATATGAGTGTTTATACGCAACCATTCTATCATTGGTTTAATTGGACAATGTTTTGTAATTTTTGATAATATACTCATATGTTTATGCAAACCTATATTGCCACCATCTGGTGTATCAACTGGATCAATAATTCCCCATTGAGATGCATTTAACAATCTAGGACCAACTACTTTCGCACTAGAATCTAATGGTAAAATAATTTTACGCATAATAGATATATATGAATTATATGATAAACGCGGTAAACCTTGCACAATTCCTAATCGTTTAGTATGTTCTTCTGAACCCCAATTTCCTTTAAATGCTTTAAGAAATCCTTTTTCAACAATACGTTCTTTAAAAACTAATGATACATTATTTGTTATCAAACCAGGAAAATTACTATTATAAATATCTTGATGATAATAATATTCTTTATCTAGTACAAGAAATATATTTTTTTGTTGTAAAGTATAATATTCTTTAAACAAATCATATAATAAAGCACCTGGAACTTCGACTCGTTTATATTTAAAACTATCCCTATCTGTTGGTTTTGATTCTTTAGTAAAAACTTTTAATAATTCTAATACCATATGTCCTATAAAACATGCTTTATCTCGAAAATTTAATTCACCAATATTTGGTAATAAATAATTCATTAATATTTCTAATACATGTGGAATTGTTTTTCCTTTAGTAAAGGTAGATATATATTTAAGTGCTGTAGTCTGTGTAAAAATTGGACCGGCATCATAAATGGATGGTATAAATAAATCAATATAATTATTATATTTTTCTAAATCTAATAAACAACACTCTATTATTGATTTATCTGACTCAATACCTAATGCTCTCATTAATATAAATAATGGAATCGGTTTTCTAACATTGGGTACATTTACTACAATTTGATTATTAGATAATGTTGCAGATGGAGATACTATTCTAACTGATAAAGTTCTTATTGGTTTTGATGCGTCTTCAGATACAGAACGTATTTCCGACGCATGACTATATATATCATTTACTTTATCTCTAATATATAACATATTATCCGCAAATTTTTCTTGAGAGAGAATAACTTTTTCTTTTCCATCTATTATAAAATAACCTCCGAGATCATTTTTACATTCTCCCATTGTATATCTAACATTTTTATCAAATCCATTTAGTATGCATAAATCTGACATAAGCATAATTGGAAATCTACCTAATAAAATTTTTTCTAAGACTATAGATGATTCTTCTATCTTTGTACCATCATCATTTTCTATAAAAAAATCAACTTCAACATCATAATGAATTGATACACCATAAGTCATATTTCTTAACCTGGCTTCATTCGGATACATATAATGTTCTCTACTTTCATCATATATAATTGGTTTACCATAATATAAACGATTGCCATCTTTACCTCCTAAATACAAATCTGCCTTAAACTTATAATTTTTTGTTTCGGGATTTTGATTATGTACTTTTTTTATTGGATTTCGTTCTCTAAAAATTCTATTTATTCCACCATTAAAAAAATCATTATATGATTCTAAATGATGGCTTATTAAAGCTGATGGATTATCTTGAAAATATTTATCCAGTAATTTCCATGTTATTTTTTCATCCATTATTATATTATATTCTTATATTTTTAAGTATAAGGATATAATATATATACATATCTTGAATATAATTTAATCTATTGTAAAAGAAATAATGCCATTAATAATATATATGGAAACAACACTAATAACCAAGATAAATTAGTTAAACCATATTTACACAATGCATCTAAAACTATTGTCCAAAATACAATAAATAAAAATTTTATTGCTAATACTAGTAATACATTTGGTACATTACATGAAAATGATCCTAAACAGAATTTTTTTATATTAGATTTCATTAGATTTTGTACTATAAGTATTATCATAACAACAACCGAAACTGCTAAATATAAATATGCAGGTGGGCATAATGCATTAACTGATTTCATAAGTTTCATTATATAATATATAATATATAAAATAAAATATATAAAATATAAAATATAAAATATAAAATATAAAATATAAATATAAAATATAAAATTTAGTTTTTTAACGATTGTTTAAATGGTAATGATGATGCCGATAATTTGCTACCATTTATTTTATATGCAACATTTTCTACTCCAGTAACGCCTCCCCTAAATATATTTAAAATAGGATTTGGCATTATTTTTGTTAAAATATTTCCACCTTTTTGTTTAATAATATTGTTATATTCATTTTGAGCATAATAATTACCACCTGTATTAGGATTCCATACATTTCCAGCAAAAACACAATTACCTCCTTTCATTTTTCGGCTCTTATTACATTTTCGGCTCTTATTACATTTTCGGCTCTTATTACATTTTCGGCTCTTATTACATTTTCGGCTCTTATTACATTTACGGCTCTTATTACATTTACGGCTTAATTTCCTATTTTTTTGACGTTTTGATAGCATATTATATATTATCTATATAATATATAAATAATATATAATTATTCTAAATCAATATGTGTTAACATATGTCGTCTACAACAATATTTTTTTAATAGCAATTCATCTAATACTTCTCCTTCTGGAGTTTTTTCTACATTATCCGTTGTTAAATATATTACTTTTTCGATTTCCATACTTTTATCTAATTTTCGTTTTCTAACTTCTTGTTGATAATATCTGTATTTATCCGCTAATACAGTTCCGCATGTAAAGCATTTAATTGGAATAATCATATTATATATTATACGAATTAATTTTTAAATTTAATTATATCAATTTTATTTAAAAATTAAACTTTATTTTTCAATAGTAACTATTTTTTGTATAGGTTTGTCATGTATATCAGTTAAATCACCATTTATCATAGAAGAAATTACTAGTAAAACTAATAATATTATACTTAGTATTATAATATATACTAAATTATCTATAAAGAATTTGAATAATTCTAACATATATACAAACTTTAGAAAACAAACTTTTAGAAAAGTTTAATCAAAAATATATAACGAGTAGCTTGGGATCAAGGACTCTCTCCTAGTTCATACCCATCACTCGTTTTCCGAATACTCATTTTTTTATTATTCTTATGAATCTTTAGATGACAAGATTCACATATATTTATTAAATTTGCTAGATGATTTTTATGAAAATTAGCATCTTTATTTAGTATATAATTATTCGATTTAGCACTTTTCTGATATTCTAAATGATGAATTTCCGTTCCATTATTTATTTTACATAATTCACATATATCTTTTATTTTCTTTGAATTATATCTACTTACATCTCTCGCTAAAACATTTTTATATATATCATTATATTTCATTCTCAATTCATGTGCTCTATCTAAAAATTCATTCGGTAAATCGAGTGATTTACATACTTCTAAGCCATACATACTCTCTCCTGCACCTTCTTTTAATTTGCGATCATATATTAATTTATTATTTGCTTTATCAAATATAACCGACATATGATACATCTTTAATCTCTTTAATGCTATAATTTCATCATATTTTACTATCTCATGAAAATGTGTTGCAAATAAAAAAGTGCAATATTTTTCGTGTAATATTTCTAAACCAGAAACAAATATACTGAGTGCCGAATCACTCTCAGTTCCCGAACATAATTCATCGCCTAAAATCATACTATTTTTATCGGCTAATTGTAAAATTGTTCGTAATTCGGTCATTTCAACTGCGAAGGTAGAGAGACCTTTAAATATATTATCATTTCCTAATATTCGTGTAAATATTGTATTATATGGATAGTAAATAAATTCTGATGCAGGAACATATAATCCTGCTTGAGCCATTATAATTGAAATACCGATTGCTTTAATAAACGATGTTTTACCAACGGCATTTGTTCCATATAAAAGAATTCCTGTAGGGGACACCTTTTCAACTTCTGCAGTAATATTATTTTCTTTTTCTCTACTTAATTCTAGATCATTTGTAATATATAATTCTCGTGTATTAAGATGCTCGATTAAGCAATGTCTTATACCTTTAAATTTAATGAATGATTTTTGATTCTGTTGAATTTGTGGTTTGCAATAATTATATTCATTTGCAATAAAACATTTACATTGTAGAATATCAAGAGTGGTAATAAATGATATAATACTATCCAAATTATTTTCTATAAATTTATCTAAAAATTTATAGTAATATATTTCTAGTTCACTAATAAGATCATTTTTTGATGTATTAATTAAAGATGCAATTTTGCGAATTTCTGGACTTGTAATAATAAGATTGCTTTGATTACCACCATTTGCAATAAAATCAAGTGCTTCCAAATTTAATACAAAAGTTTCTTCATTTTCAGAAAAATCCGATTTATATTTTAATGTTATATCTTTTGATTTATTTTTTTCGATAGATTCTGCAAGCGCTTTTTTCAAAAATGTAATTCGGCGTTTAGTTGCCTGTAATGTAGCATCCATTTTAGCTGTTTCATTTATTTTTACAAATTCGGTCGTTTTTGTTGATTTCTCATATTGCATAATTAAATCTGATAAATATTTACGAATACATTCAAATTGTTGCCTACATTCTAGTGCTTTTTTGTATGCTATATCAAGTTTTTCATCCAATTTTTTATTAATATAAAAAACATTATGAGTATCTATATTACCCAGTTTTTCTTGAGAAACATCATCAATATATTTTGCTTTATTAATGTCTAAATTTCTCTCTATGATTTGTCGCAAATTTTCACATAAAGCTTTAATTTGTTTTACATCTTTTATTTGTTCAATATCATTCAAGTATTTTACTACAATATTGTCTTTATAAGAAATTTTATATAATTGTAAAACCTTATCTAAATTACTATATAAAATAGTAAAATCTTTTGGTGATATTTTTTTCATAATTAATTTTCGTCTAAGTTTCTCTATATCACGAATATCTGTTAATACAGAACGATATTGTTCCCACTGAGTGTATACCCCTCCAACTCCTCTAACCTCACTAATTTTAATAGTTTTTTTATTTAATAAATGATCTGTTATATCATATGATTTATTAAGAGTATCTATATTTGTAGTCGGATTAAGTAAATTATATGTAAAATTTCTCTTACCCATGGGTGTAATACAATTATTTAAAAGTTTATTTACACAAGAATATTTACCAGTATACCGATTATCAGATATTATATTTAGTTGTTTTAATGAATGATTCGCTAATATAAGACGATCTGTATAATTTTCAAATAATGGTTCTGATATATTATTAACTAAATTTGGATTATGTTTATATATAAAATCCAATAAATAGACAAATGACTGTATTGCAATACAATAAATTTTTAAATTATCTAATAATATATCATCTTTTTGATTTGGATAAAATCGTTTAATAATTTCTTGTTGATATATTTGTTTTTCTGCATTTCGAGCATATTTACCCATGTCAGTTTCAGTTTTAATATTAATTTTATGAATTTTACCTGAATTTATAGATGTAAAATTAATAATATCATCAATTATATATTCTTCGATATTATATACAATAATACATTCATTTGGATTATAAATGGATATATATCTTTCTAATTCATCATATGTAGATGGATTATGTATGTAGTCTTTTGAAAATTCAAATATGGATACTTTTCCAGTATAAATATCTATATTTGAAATACCTACATTTATTTCAGCATTAGAAAATGTTGTATTCGGCGAATAATATATCCAAATACAAGTTATATTATTAGAAAGTTCTTTTGTTTCATTTGAAAAATATGTTCCTGGAGAGAAAATAGTATTTAGACTGCGTGTAGTATTTTTTGTTGGAGTATCTTGTGTGTATACTAGAATAGTGTATCCATTATCTTGCATTTTTTTAACATATTTTTCTAATTGTGGTAAACCAAAACCAGCCATTACAACTTTTTCATTTCCAACACATATATTTTTTCTACTAATAGTCATATCATTAATTTCGGCAAAAGTAGTAATATTACTACCATAAATATTATTATTTTTATCAAGAAGTCCATATGACTCAAAGAAGGAACCTACTTGCATTAAAACTAAGGTTTTCTCTCCATATTCTTTTTTCCATTTTTCGGTATAATCTAGATATTCTTTTACAATTGTCATATTAATTTAATACCATTAAATGGTTTTAAATTAATTTATTTTATACTTCTTTTTGTATCAATCTAATGTTTACGCGATTTGTGGGATTTGCGGGATTTGCGGGATTTGCGGGAATGTCTTCTGCGACAGTGTTTGGGGCATTTTTTTTTACCGCCTTTGCTAGATCTTCTGTGCGATCTAGATTTACGAGCGGATTTACCAGCGCCACGGGAGTGTCTGGATTTACTGCTTTTGCGCGATTTGCTAACACCACCTCTGCGCGATTTGCGAACACCACCTCTGCGCGATTTGCGAACACCACCTGTGCACGATTTGCCTCCGGATTTGCGCGATTTGCGGCTACCTCTGCGCGATTTGCGGCTACCTCTGCGCGATTTGCGGCTACCTCTGCGCGATTTGCGCGATTTTAATGTATGTTTACGTCCACCGCTCATAGGGTGGTGTCCTTCGAATTCTGCTTCTGGAGTCATTATATATAATATATATATATAAAAAATATTTTTTCATTAAAAATATTTTTAACGAACAATTTATTCTGCTAAATAATTATGAATTATATTATCTTTATTTGAATTTTTTATATCACCGGATAATATTGCATCTTCGTACATTTTTTTTATTATATTTTGAGGTGCATGACTTCCGGATTTTAATAAATTATGTTTTTTTAAATAATTTTTCATTGCATAAATACTTTCTTGTTTTAAAAGATTATGTTCTGTAGCGATTTTTTTTCTAGTACTTGAATTTTTTACTAAAATAGATACTTTTCTTCCTCTTTTTCCTAAATAATACTTTAATGTTTTATTATTCGATTTAGTATTTTCAGATTTATATTCTAGATTATTATCTGTATTTATTTCAATAGTAGGTTTTTTTAAGGTAGTATTTTTCCATTCTTTATATGTTGGTAGTGTTCCATTTTTTAAACATCCATATTGTGGTGTGTTAGTTATCTTTAAAGATATATTATTTTCTCTAGAATCTTCTAACTCTTCAGTATCATTTATAAATTGTTTTTGAGATTTATTTTTTTTTTTTAATGATAATTTTTGTAAATAATCTATAGATGAAGTATAATCATCTTCTTTATCTAATAAATTATTTATTTCACTATTATTTATTATAGATTTTTTTAATAATATATTTGGTATTTGTTTTTTAATAGATTCATTAGACGCCTCATCATACGAATCTATTTTTTTTTCTATATTAGTTATATTGGTATTATCATCATTATCAATATTTTTATTTTGTTTATAATTTTTTATTTTAGTTAATAAATTTTTTTTTAATTTACTAGATTGCAAATTGCTTGTTGGTTTCTCTCGTTTTAAAGTTTTGTTTTTCATTTTTTTAGGTTTAATATTAAATAATTCTGGATTAATATTAATAGGTTTAAATTGTGAATTTGACATTTAAATTATTATGTTAAAAATAAGTTATAAATATTCACGCATAATAATATATATTATTTCCTAAATTTATCTTAATTTAATTATACATAGTAAATATTATATTATTATTTTTATCACTATTATAGTTATTAGATTTATATTTTTTAAATAGTTCTAATCCATTCTCTAGATCAACAATATTTAATGATGTTTTGGAGATATTAGATTTACAAAATATTCGACGCCCATGGGCAATTTTACATTTTAATAATAATATTTCTATATCACGTCCATAATATGTAAATATATCCATATTATTTTTAAAAAATGCACTAATTTTATCATTATTTATTTCTAATTTCCAATTAATATCATTTACTTTTTTAATAAAAATATTTATTAAATCATTATAATCGTATTCATCGGTTTTAAAGGTCCAGGGAAAACGCGATCTTAATCCTTGATTATAATTAAAAAAACAATCATTTAGTTCTCCTTCGTATCCAGCAATTATCACCATTAAATTATTTTTATGATCGCTAAGAGCTTCACATAATGTATCTATACATTCTTTTGCAAAACTATCGCGTTTTTCAGCATTACCTAACGCATATGCTTCATCAATAAATAAAACACCGCCTAAAGTTTCTTCTATTACCTTTGTAGTTTTAATAGCTGTTTGTCCTAAATATCCAGCAATTAAATCTGATCTAACAACTTTTCGAAATATATTATTTTTTAATATACCTAATTTACTAAATATTTTACCTATTATTTTAGCAATTTCAGTCTTGCCTGTTCCTGGAGAACCGTATAATACGGTATGCATATAGTCAATTCCATTATTTAAATGTAAATTTTGTATATAGAATAAAATTTGATCTAATATATTATTTTTTATGTTATGAAGTCCAATCATATTATTTAATTCAATTAATAAATGTTTAATATTATGAATATTTGAGATATCAATATTATATTTTGCATTTGGTACAATAGGATAATCGTCTAATAATTTAATTAAATCGTTTAAAGAATTAATATCTCTATTAATTATAATTTTTTCTTTTTTTATCTGAAGTTTTCTTGGAATATTTTTAATATTATTAAATAAATGATTTATTAATGGGTCATTATTATATAAATAATAGTCATCATTTATATGCTGTAATATTCTATACATATTTTGTTTATTTTTAATACAATTTTTATAAGATTCTATCTTAGATATAGTATTAGATTTTATATGATAATTAAATTGAGTATTTAATTTACTATTTAAATCTAACTGTTGTTTTAATCCATTCATTTATAATTAATATAATTATATTTTAAATTATTTTTAATTATTTTATTACGATAATAAATATTGTTATAATTAAATTTAATAAAATTAATAAATATAAATAATTTAAAGATAAATTGAAATAGAATAAATAAATTAATGATATGCAAAAATATGAATAATAACAAAGATTCTGAAGATTCATGGACAATAATAAATTCATATTTTTCAAATAAGCATTTACAACAATTAGTACGCCATCAAGTAGAATCATATAATGATTTTATTAATAGACAAATTCCAAAAACAATTGCGATGTTTAATCCGGTTCGTATATGTTCTGAACATGATTATAATAAAGCAGCTGATAAATATGAATTAGAAATTATTATTACATTTGATAATTTTGGTATTTATAGACCACAAATTCATGAAAATAATGGATCAACAAAATTAATGTTTCCGCAGGATGCTAGATTGAGAAATTTTACATATGCATCTAATATGACGATTGATATGAATATTAAATATATTATTAGAACCGGAGATATGTTAGAAAATATACAAACAATTATTAAAGTTCTACCAAAAATTCATATTGGAAAGATACCAATTATGTTGCAATCAAGTATTTGTGTATTAACACATTATAAACATATGTCATCTGAAAATACTGGAGAATGTAAAATGGATCCAGGGGGATATTTTATTATTAATGGGTCGGAAAAAACATGTTTGGGACAGGAAAGAGCCGCAGAAAATATAATTTATTGTTTTAATATATCAAAAAATAATACTAAATGGAGTCATGTAGCAGAAATTAAATCTGTACCAGATTGGAAATGTATTTCTCCTAAACAGATATCTGTTATGATTTCACAAAAAAATAATGGATATGGAAATACAATCAGTATACAATTATCAAGAATTAAACAACCAATTCCTATAGTAATTCTTTTTAGAGCATTAGGTATTATATCAGATAAACAAATCTGTGAAAAAATATTTTTAGATATTATTGATATTAATAATAAATCATTTTTAGATATTTTTAAAGCATCTATTGTAGAAGCTAATACTTGTTTAGATAATGAATCTGCTATAAAATATATTACATCACATGTAGTGTATACGCCCATGAATATGGATAAAGAAAGTGGTCAAATTAAAAAACGTGAATTTGCAATAGAAGTATTGAATAATGATTTATTTCCGCATTGTCATAATAAAACTCAAAAAATTTATTTTCTTGGATATATGGTATTGAAACTAATTAAATGTAAGATGAATTTAATTTCATGCGATGATAGAGATTCTTATATTAATAAAAGAATTGATTTAACTGGTACATTATTAAATAATCTTTTTAGAAACTATTTTAATAAATTAGTGAAAGATATGCAAAAGCAAATTATTCGGGAAATTAATACTGGTTCATGGAAATCAAGTGAAGATTATTATAATATTATTAATTTAACTAATATTTATAAAATAGTAAAATCTACAACAATTGAAAATGGATTTAAAAGAGCACTTGCAACTGGTGATTTTGGAATTAAACAAATTAATAATAATAAAGTAGGTGTAGCACAAGTATTAAATAGATTAACATATATTTCTAGCTTGAGTCATTTACGAAGAGTTAATACACCAATTGATAAAAGCGGTAAACTTATTCCACCTAGAAAATTACATAATACAACTTGGGGATTTTTATGTCCTTCAGAAACTCCAGAAGGTGGTTCTGTTGGTATTGTCAAAAATATTTCATATTTAGCAACTATTACTATTAATTCGAATAGTCAATCAATCCGAGATTATATTAATAGTGATATAATTTGTTTTGATGATAATAATACTGAATATTTAAAATATAATTTAAGCAATTATGTTAAAGTTTTGGTAAATGGAGCATGGTTAGGTATAACAAAAACGCCTGAAAATTTATATAATTCTTTAAAAGAAAAAAAATACAAAGGAATAATTAATATATATACGAGTATTATATTTAATTATAAAAAAAAGGAAATTATAATATGTAATGATGCTGGTAGATTAGTTCGACCCGTTCTTAAAGTTAAAAATGATAAAACATTAATCACTTCTGATATTATAAATAAATTAAAACATAAACAATTACAATGGAATGATTTATTTACGGATTGTAGAGTAGATGAATCTATTATGGAATATATTGATCCTTTGGAACAAAATAATACCATGATTGCTATGAACAATAAACAATTAGTTAATAATAAAGAACAAAGTAATTTTATTTATAAATATACGCATTGTGAAATTCATCCCAGTACAATTTTTGGTATATTAGCGTCATGTATTCCATTTCCAGAAAATAATCAGGCACCAAGATTATGTTATCAATGTGCTATGGGAAAACAAGCAATTGGAGTATATGTCACTAATTTTAATAATAGAATGGATAAAACAGCATATGTATTAACATATGGAATGCGACCATTAGTTGATACTCGTCTAATGAATTTAATTAATTTGCATACAATTCCTTCTGGATCACAAGTGATAGTTGCAATTATGACTCATACTGGATATAATCAAGAAGATAGTATATTATTTAATAAAAGTGCTATCGAACGCGGTTTATTTCAAGCAACTATTTATCATACAGAAAAAGATGAAGATAAAAAAATACATGGTGATCAAGAAATTCGGTGTAAACCTGATCCAAGTAAAACTAAAGGTATGAAATTTGGTAATTATAATAAGGTGAATGAAAATGGAATTATACCTGAAAATACCTTAGTTAATGATAGAGATATTATTATTTCTAAAATTATTCCAATTAAGGAAAACCGTAATAATCATGAAAAAGTTATCAAATATGACGATCAAAGTCGTATTTATCGCACAAAAGAAGAAACTTATATTGATAAAAATTATATAGAAAGAAATGGAGAAGGTTATAATTTTGCTAAAGTGCGAGTTAGAACATTACGACAGCCTGTAATCGGGGATAAATTTTCAAGTCGTCATGGTCAAAAAGGTACAATTGGAAATATTATTCCAGAAGAAAATATGCCATTTACAGAAGACGGTATTAAACCAGATATTATAATTAATCCACATGCAATTCCCAGTCGTATGACTATTGGACAATTAAAAGAGACTCTTTTAGGAAAAGTATTATTAGAATTAGGATTATTTGGTGATGGAACCAGTTTTGGAGAATTAAATATTAAAGATATTTGTAAAGAATTACAAAAAGTTGGGTTTGAATCTAACGGAAATGAAGTGCTATATGATGGTTTAAGTGGACAACAATTGGAATCTAATATATTTATTGGACCAGCATTTTATCAAAGATTAAAACACATGGTAAGTGATAAACAACATAGTCGTAGTATCGGACCGATGGTTAATTTAACTCGACAACCAGCAGAAGGTAGGTCGCGTGATGGTGGATTACGATATGGTGAAATGGAAAAGGATGCTGTTGTTGCTCATGGTGCATCACGATTTAATAAAGGACGGCTATATGATGCATCTGATGCATTTAAAGTGCATGTCTGTAAAAAATGTGGATTAATTGTAGCCTATAATAATGAAAAACATATCCATTTCTGTAAAACATGCGAAAATAGAACTGAATTTGATTATGTAGAATTACCTTATTCATGTAAATTATTGTTTCAAGAATTAACATCAATGAATATTTCACCAAGAATTATGACTTAATAAGAAACTATCTGATATTTTAAATATTACACATATATTTATTTATTATCATTATTATTATATTAATAATTTTTTTAATTATTAATATATATATAATGACTTTAGGAAGTTTACCAAATAAAACACCTGGAAAATATTCAATACCTAGATGGAAAACAGGTTTTAACGCTAGAGCTATAGATAGAAATATAGTAAAAGAAGCGTTCGGTAATATGGAATATAGATCAAAAGATGGCGTTTCAAAATACCCACTACGAGATAATAATTCTAAAACTACACCATTTAGAACAACAATGAATGCTGGTGATGCTGTTAACGGCACTGTCAATAAAGATGTTGATGTAAATGCATTACCAAGACCTTCTAATCAAGTAAATGTAAAAAATTTATCTGGATTGAAATTATTTGCTGGATCGGTTCAAACACAGGCGAATGGTTCATACTATTCTGGTAATCCAAGCTATGTATATGATGGGTCTGATTATGCTCGATACAAAAGATTAAAAGCTATAAATAATAATTTCAATGACCCTACATTTGGTGGTGATAGACATAATGCTGCACAATCAGCTATTCGAAGAGTTCGTATTTAAATTATTCTTTAGGAATAATATAAAATTTAATAATATTAGGAATATACTCTTATATATATTCTTTCATTCAAATATATATATGACTTTTACTATATGTGATTCAAATAAAAGAATATGTAATTTTAATAATAAAAATTTTCCATCTGTAAATTCTGCTATATTGGGTAATTCAAGACCATATAATAATGATTCTAGTGGAAATGATGCGCGAGGTCCCGGATTTATACCTCGGCGATATTTAACGGCAACTGGTTCTAATATAATAAAAAATGGTTCTAATAGACATAATCAAAATCTTTCGGCTGCACCTAATCCAATTAAACATTGGCGTAAACAATTAGTTCCAAGAGAAAATAGTGGAGCAGGTAAAGCAAGTGTAAGTCAAATTATGGATCGTCCTGGAGGAGCAAATTATATTACAGATACAGATGATATAACCAATATTAATTGTATAAAAACATATATAGAAACTAATAATCCTAATCCATCTTGTAAAAATCGCTGTATAATAAAACCTAAAAGAAATAGTATTTCGGTAAATGATAATTATCATACTTCTACTACATCTTATCTTCAAAATAGAGTTAAAACCTATGATCAAAAAATGACAATACAAAATATATCTGGAAATGACTATAAAAATCCTCCTACACACTCTTCTACTGGTCAACAAGAATATTATAGTCAATATACAGTTGATCAATCTGGTTGTTTTATAGATTGTAGTTGTGTTGTATCAGTTATTTATAAACCTAGCAATATACAATTTCACAAAGAAGGAGCTATTTCTAGTAATGTTTATACATTTAATTTAAGAAAAAAAACTGATAATTTATGTGTATTAAGAAATCGATGGGGTTTAGATAATGTATGTCCAGAAAAATATACTGAAAATAATTATATTAATAATGATTTATGTAAAACAAAAACTAATAATATAAGTAAACGTTATAAATCAGGAGGTATTGGTAATCATACTGTTTGTTTTTATACTCCAACAAGCGAATTACATCAACAACTTGGTGGTAAATTACATTCCATTCGTGGTACTGGAACTGGTAAGCATATTTTTAAACAAGAATCTTTATGCAATATATGTAATCAACCTAGATGTAGCAGTTTAATTACTCGAGGTAAATTAAGATGCAAATGTACAGAACTAACTCTTCAACAAAAGTGTCATTGTTTAATAGCAACTACTGAAGAATATTCTGAGTGTGGTTATGGTACAATGCCGATATACCCCCCACCTGATATATCAATAAATTCACCTAATACTAATAGTACTATTAATGTAGATAATGTAGTTGTAAGTTTTACAACAATGAATTTTGTACTAGGAACTTATTTATGGCCTGGACACATACATGTATTATTAAATAGTAATTTATATGTTATGCACTATAGTAATGATCCTATAACTATTAGTAATTTAGTAAATGGTACATATACAATTCGATTAGAATTAGTGGATATATCTCATCAAGTATTGGTACCATCGATATATGATGAAATAGTAGTAGTTGTAAGTATACCACCACCACCACTAGATGAATAATTCAATAATATATTATCATCACCCAGATGGAAGTGGTAGTGGTAATTTTGATCCAATATCTAATGATGTTCATATAACACGTAAAACTAATTGTTATGATGAAGGCATAATTAATTCTGTTTATGAGACTGGTCTTAATTATACTAATGATACAGCAGGATCACCTGTACATACAGAATGGGCTAGAGGAGAAATACTACATTATGATATAAGTAATACAATAGCTACTCTTCCACAATTTCAAACATTTAGTCAAGCAGTTATGGATATAACATATTCGGCCCCACAGTGGACTGATCTAGAATGGGAATTCCTTATGGTAGATAATATACCAATGGATTTTATAGGATATGATCTATCAAACAATTTTGCTAGTACTAATTTAGTATTGCATTTAACACATCCAAATGATACAAGTAATAATACAAATATTTATTATAATATTAAAATAGTATATTGGGAACCATCAGAAATAGATTGGAATGTAGATTATATTGCTGAAGGCTATCCCGATGTAGGACATACTCAAGATAATAACGGAGGTTTCGCATACATACGCGAAGGACCATTTATTATTACATCTCCATAGTTTTATTAAATTAAAATTAAATACTCTAACTCTTTCAATATAAATAATTATTTTAACTTTTTTTTTAAGTTTCTTTTTTAAAAATTTATTTTTAAAAGTTTATTTTGTTTTGATTAAACTTTTCTTAAAAGTTTATTTTATAAAGTTTATATATATAAATGACGAATTTAGTAATAAATATGTCTGGATTACCAAAACAACAATATATATCATGGAAAGGCACATCTACTACTCGAAATCATACAACTAATTCAGCTGTTTCTAGCAATTCTAATCCCGCTTCAATAGAACAAAATTCTAATCCAAAATATACCGGTAAAGCGAATCCAATTAAGCACTGGCGTAAACAATTAATACCCGCTCAAGGTATTGGTTCTGGTAAAGTAAGTGTTAGTCAAGTAATGGATCGCCCAGGTGGATCAACTCTTTTAGTAAATCATCTATCTTCTGATTGTTCAAATTGTCCGCAGAATATGAAAAATTATATTAGCAAAGATAGTCAATCGACAGTTGAGCATTGTTATCGAAATTGTATTACAGATTCGGATGGAAACAAAATAGTTATATCTAATCCGGCACGAATTCAACGACCAGCATCAACAGTTATTGATAAAAAATATTATACTACATCAAAATCTTATCTTAAAAATCGTGTTAAATTATATGAACAGAATCAGACATTAAGTAAATCTGGTATACAATCACCAACTGGTTTTAACAGTACAAATTGTTGTTCTAATGGTTCTAATGATAGCACGGTTAAGGTATATTATAATCCAAATAATTCCGGATTTTCAAAAGAAGGGGCTGTTACTAGTAGCACTCGTATGGTTAAACTTAATTATGAAACAATTCAGAATATTAATAAAGAAAATAAATGTTGTAGTAAAAATGAACAATTCCCTGAGTTAGGCAAAAATTCTTTACAATATAATGGTAATTTTACAGCCCCATATTATGTTAAAAGTAAAACTGAATTACCAGCATGTATACCTAATAATCTATGTAAAACAAAAAGATCTATAGATGGGAGACAGCCATCGGGTGGAACAGGCATTCAAACAGTATGTTTAAAATGTTAATTATCATTAATATTTATATTAAAATTAAATATTAACGATAATAAAATGCAAATAAAATGCAAATAAAATGCAAATAAAATGCAAAATAAAATATAAATGTATTATATAATAATGAAGTTTAATAAATATTTAACAAAAAAAAATATATCAATATTATTATTTCTATTATTGCTTATATTTGTAGCATATTTAGTGTGTAAATTTATGAATAAAAAAGAAGGTTTTACAAGCGATGTTAGTGGATGTATAACAAATTCAGATGGTAAAAAGTCTTGTAAAAATCCATGTTTAGATAGTGAACAATCTTGTTCTGAGCAAAATTTATGTATGTATGATTCAGATTGTAATAGTGCCCCGGTCTCGGATCCAGGACCTACTCCTGAACCAGATAAAAAATCTAAATGTCCAAATAATGAATATTGGTGCGTACAATCCAGTGGTATGGGAACCTGTGTTGCTGATGAGGCAAGTTGTAATAAATTTCCAGATGATAAATATGATGATTATGGATGTAATATAACAAAAGGATACAAATATTGTGGTCCTGATTCATTTCCAGAATGTCAAATTGATTGTTCACCAGGACCTTCACCACCAGGACCTTCACCACCAGGACCTTCACCACCAGGACCTTCACCACCAGGACCTTCACCAC
>JGI20157J14317_10001227_pt1 | contig 24346 bp, 17 predicted proteins | sample COG_07_FD_14317 | JGI IMG/M metagenome (IMG submission 14317)
TATAAAAATAAGGTCTGCATCAATTTCATTGAGGTTCTCGAGCAATGCCCCATGACCTGCTGGGCGAAAAAGTAGAGACCCATCGTCTTTTCTAAAAGGGTCATTTTTCAAATCTACCGCTATTATGTCGGTTGCTGTTTTTTGCTCACTAAGGGTGATCTCAATGATTTTTCCATACGCCTCTTCGTAACCCTTGCGCACTTCTTTTAAGTGCCTGTCAAAAGATTCGTGATGATGGGCACTAATGGTAAAATGGATATGGACCCGTCCTTGATCATCTGCAGCATACAAACATCCCTCAACAAGATGCTCTTCGACAGGTGTCCGCGTTCCCCCTGGGTAAGCATGAAACTTGATCAGCCCTTTGGGAAACTGCCCATAATTTAATCCTTTTTCCTGCAATAATTCCTTTATTATCTCCTTGGGTGCTTCCTCAAAGATTCCTTTTTCGATAAGCCCTGCTTTCAACGTTTCATAAAAAGGAAATTCCGACAAATGATTCAAGAAATGCGCTACTTGATCTGTAAGTGGGGGCATCTCATTCTCTTTTCCTTCGTCCTGATTTACTGCTGAAAGGTATTCGAAAAGACCCTTAAACATTCGGGTTGCCACACCTGAGGCTGGGGTAAATTTTACCTTTTTTTTGGCTTTTCCACGCTGCTCATAAAGGGACCGTAATTCTTTTTTTTGCGTTGCATTCAAACTTATGATACCCTCCGAAATCTTGGCAGGTTTTATCAATTTTGCAAAGGGAAATCCCTTTTGAAAACACTTTAACTGTTCCCCCACTTCTGAGGCCTTTACGCCTTGGGCCAATAGTTGTTCCTTGTCTAAATGAACCATCATCTCACTTCTTTCTGCCACAATAATATGGGATTCTCCTTGTTTTTACCTGGTTTCAGAGGCCTTTTTGATTTTTTCCTTTCAGCTTAAAATTTCTTTCGTGTTTTTCCCTCCTTTTGATCACGTAAAATTTTTTTGGAAAGGGAAAGTTTTAGCTTTGTCGTCGAGTTTTAAAATTCAGAAATGAAAGTAAAAGAAGTCGTCTCACTTTTTGAAAATGACCCTGCGGTTAATCTTCTTTTGGCAAAGATTGGCGAACCCCGAACAAACATCAAACTGAAAGGATTGGTCGGCAGTTCTGACGCCCTGAATCTATTGGTTACCTCAGAAAAAATTGAGCAGCCCATGCTCGTGATCATGCACGACAAAGAAGATGCGGATTTACTCATGAATGACTTGATCCATTTAGAAGAATCGAGGGTTCCTTCTTTTTTTCCTACTTCATACAAGAAACCTTATCAGCCCGAATCCATAGACAACGCCAATATTCTTCACCGTTCTGAAACCTTGACACGGGCGCTCAATGAAGAAACTAAAATCATCGTAACCTATCCAGAGGCCCTCGTAGAAAAAGTCCTCAACAAACGTTCGCTCCTTCAAAACGTCTTTAAGGCCAATGTCGGAGAGCTCGTTGACATTCCTTTTTTGTCAGAATTGTTCTCAACCTATGGTTTTGAAAGTACTGATTTCGTCTATGAACCCGGACAGTTCGCCGTACGAGGAGGCATTATTGATGTCTTCTCCTTTAGCTCTGAATTTCCGCTGCGTCTCGAATTATTTGGAAACGAAATTGAAAGCATTCGTACGTTTGATCCAGAAACTCAATTATCTAAAAATTCGCTTCAATGGGCTTCCATCATGCCCAATACACACACCCAATTATTAAAGGAAGAGCGAATTTCTTTGTTGGAATATTTGCCAGAAAACACATTGATTTGGATCAAAGATTTAAGAGAAACCCAGGACATCATCACTAAAGCATTTGAAAAAGCGGCGGATTCATTTCATACCGTTATCTCAATAAGTAACAATACTCAAGTCGTTCAATCTCCCCCCTTACTTTACGAAACCTCTGCCTCTTTTACCTCGCTCTTAGAAAAACGTAAAGTAATAGAGTTTGGTAAACGTGCTTTTTTATCGCCTTCTTTTGAAATCGATTTTGAAAATCAGCCCCAACCTTCATTTAATAAAAACTTTGAGTTCTTGGCAGATAGTCTTGGCGCATTACAACATGACGGGTTTGATATTTTTATTTTCTCCGATTCCGAAAAACAACTTGAACGACTGACAACCATCTTTGAAGAAATCGATCCCTCTTTGTCTTTTTCTGGAATCACAGGTAGCCTCAACGCAGGCTTTATCTCTCCTGCTTCAAAAATTGCCTGTTTGACGGACCATCAAATCTTTGATCGGATACATCGAACGAATGAAAAACCCAAATTCAACAAAAAAAAGGCCCTTACCCTGAGGGAGCTCAAATCTTTACAAACAGGTGATTATGTCGTTCATATTGACCACGGTGTCGCCCGTTTTGCCGGACTAGATAAAGTCATGCGCAACGGAAATCAACAAGAGGTCATTCGTTTGGTATACAGAGATGATGATTTACTCTACGTAAGCGTACATGCCTTGCATAAAATTTCTAAGTATGCAGGAAAAGAAGGCGGGCCTCCCGCCACCAGCAAACTGGGTTCTAAAGATTGGGAAACGAAAAAAAACCGGGTAAAAAGTAAAGTAAAAGACATTGCTAAAGAATTAATCACCCTATACGCCAAAAGAAAAACCGCTCCCGGATTTGCGTTTCCTAAGGATACTTTTTTGCAGGCTGAGTTAGAATCCAGCTTTATGTACCAAGAAACCCCAGATCAACATTCCGCTACCGTAGATATCAAAACAGATATGGAGCGAGTGCACCCTATGGATCGCCTGATCTGTGGAGATGTCGGTTTTGGAAAAACGGAAGTGGCCATTCGAGCAGCCTTCAAAGCAGTAAACGCCAATAAACAAGTGGCCGTTCTGGTTCCTACCACAATTTTGGCTCTCCAACATTATCAAACCTTCTCAGAACGGCTTCGCGATTTTCCGATCACCGTTGATTTTGTAAATCGATTTAAAACCGCCAAGGAAATTACAGCCATTAAGAAAAAATTACGCGACGGACACATAGATATTCTCATTGGTACCCACCGTATTGTAAATAAAGACATGATTTTCAAAGATCTTGGCCTCATGATTATTGATGAGGAACAAAAGTTTGGTGTCAAAATTAAAGAGCAATTGAAAGAATTACGCGTGAATGTAGACGCCATGACGCTGACCGCTACACCCATCCCTCGGACCCTTCATTTTTCCCTCATGGGGGCTCGAGATTTATCTATCATCGCAACCCCGCCTCCAAATAGAGTTCCCGTTACCACAGAAGTCTGCGAATTCAGTGAAGAAGTGATTAGAGATGCGGTGCATCATGAGCTTCGAAGAAACGGCCAAGTCTTCTTTGTTCACAACCGAATTGGAGATATTGAAAGTTTAGCCAATCTGATTTATAGGCTTGTTCCTGATGCGCGCATTGCCATTGCACATGGGCAAATGGCTGGTCCCAAATTAGAAAAAGTCATGGTCAGCTTTATAAATGGTGCGTACGATGTTCTGATCTCAACCAACATTATTGAGTCTGGATTAGATATCCCCAATGCCAATACAATTATTATCAATAGGGCGCATATGTTTGGTCTCTCTGACCTTCATCAGATGCGAGGTAGAGTCGGGCGGTCAAATACCAAAGCCTACTGTTATTTGTTAACCCCTGCTCATTCGACGGTCTCTTCTGATGCCAGAAAACGCTTGATTGCACTGGAAGAGTTTTCCGAGCTGGGCGATGGTTTCAAAGTGGCCATGAGAGATTTAGATATTCGAGGTGCGGGGGATCTTTTAGGAAGCGAACAAAGTGGTTTTGTAAATGATCTTGGTTTTGATATGTATCATAAAATCCTCGATGATGCGGTCCTTGAATTGAAAGAAAATGAATTCAAGGAATTATTTCAAGACGACTTAGTACATGAAAAGGTCTCTGATTCATTTGTCAGTGATTGCGTGCTAGAAACCGATCTGGAAATCCTTATTCCTCAAGAATATATTACCAATACCTCTGAAAGGCTTAGATTATACAATGATCTAGATAATGTGGAAACAGATGAAGCCTTGTTAACCCTTCAAAACAGCACCAAAGATCGATTTGGTGCACTGCCTGAGCCTGTAAACGAATTGATAAAATCGGTCCGATTGCGTTGGCTTGGCCGCGATTTTGGATTAGATAAAATTGTATTAAAAAACAGTGCGATGAAGTTACACATATTAGAAGGTAAAAAAGACGCCTATTTTCTTTCTCCTGCTTTTAAAAGTCTCATTCAATTTGCCCAAAATCATCCCAGACGTTGCAAAATCAAAGAACAAAACCAAAAATTGATTTTTTCTATTGATCACATTCATTCCCTCGATGATTCCTTCCCTATTTTTGCCTCCTTTCATAGAATATAGGTCTTTCTAGACTCTTTTTTTGCTTTTTAAGAAGGAGAACCCGCTTTTTCATTTTCCATTTCGGAAAATAATATAATTTTTGCCTACATTAGCATTATTAAGTTTAAAGATAGTTAACCAATCTTATGAAAAATGTTTATTCTATGGTGAAGTCATTGACCTACACCATAACAATCGCATCAATATTAACCTCTTGTATTTTTGGAGGAGGCAACCCGAATAGTTCCAATCCTGGAAGCGCCAGTACGGTCACGGGTTTAGAATGGAATGTCGATGAAGAAGACGGGGGTAGTTTTCAAGTCAGTGAATATGCCGGTCAACCCGTGGGTCCTAACCTAGTTTTTATAGAGGGGGGTAGAACCGTCTTAGGTTCTTCGGAAGAAGACGTTTTAAGTTCAAGAGACAATGTAGAACGTTCAGTAACCATCGCTTCCTTTTACATGGATGAAACAGAGATAACCAACATCAACTGGCTTGAATACGAGCATTATATTCGTATTGATTCTGAAGAAGTTTATTGGCAAAATAACTTGCCGGATACGACTGTCTGGTCACGAGACCTTGCATTCAATGATCCTTATGTTTCACATTATTACAGGTATCCTGGATTTAGATTTTTTCCTGTAGTAGGGATCAACTGGAGGCAGGCTGTGAATTATTGTGCTTGGCGAACTGAAGTAGTAAACCTCAAGTTGGCAACAGACGCTGGCTTCTTTGAAGAAAGTGAAGATGACGGAGGTGAAGACGATGCTTTCGCTGATGACGATGCCTTCGCTGAAGACGAAAATACCGAAGTTGCCAGTGTACAAGGAAACAGTTCTCGCGTCCCGATTGAAAGTGGTATCGTATTACCTGCTTATCGACTTCCTACCGAAGCCGAATGGGAATATGCTGCTCAAGCTCTTATAGGTACTCAATGGTTAGATGAGCAACAAACAAACAGCAGAATTTACCCTTGGGATGGTCATGCACTTAGAAATCCTTATGGCAAGTCACTTGGCTACATGTTGGCGAATTATAAAAGAGGTCGAGGTGATTATGCCGGTATTGCGGGGAAACTAAATGATGGATCTATGATTACCGACTACGTTTATAATTACCCTCCTAATGATTATGGGTTATATAACATGGCTGGTAATGTAAACGAATGGGTCCAAGATGTCTATCGTCCACTCTCTTTTCAAGATATGGATGACTTAAATCCGGTAAGACGTGATGCGACATTAGATGAAGAGGATGCTTACGATGGTGGTTACAGCTTCATTGGAAACGAAAAAGCTTATGAAACTGAAGAAGAGGCTCTCAATGCAGGTGTACCTATATCACAATATAATGTGGACAACCCTCCTATGAAACGTATGAGAGTTTTCAAAGGAGGATCTTGGAAAGATGTCGCCTATTGGATGTCTCCAGGAACCCGACGCGCTATTTTTGAAGATTCCTCTACGTCTGCCATTGGCTTTAGATGTGCCATGATCCATGCTGGATCAAATTATTAAAAAACATTAATACAAAAAAGCGATCCGTGGAAATGCAGATCGCTTTTTTTATGCCTTCTTTTCCCGTTTCACCGACTTGGAATTTTTTTCCCTCATCATTATGAGCATTGAGTAGATGGAAAGCAAGATATCACCAAGACTTCTTATCTTAATTGGTATTGTATTTGAAAGCGTTCTTTTCTTCACCTTTTTTCTTTTAAAAGATGAGTTAGGAGAGGTGTTCAGATATGCTGCTCGCTATTCTGGAAGATTTTCGTTTGTCTTATATTTACTCGCATTCTATTGGTTTATACTGGGCAGACCCTTAATCTCCCCCTTATTAGAACCAAAAAATGGGTCTCCGTTTTCAGTATCATGCACGTCATCCATTTTGGCTTCTTAGCTGCCTCTGTAGGGCTCAGACTTACCCATAGTCCCTGTTAAACTCATTGGGGGCTTCATGGCCTATGTGGGGATCCTTTGCTATCCCTTCTTTATAGGAAAAATCCGAAGAATAGCCCTCCATCTGATCTACTTCTATTATGTTGGTTTCGTGATGGCCATGACTTTTTTGGCCCGCATTCGTGGAGAATTTGTAGGCGCGGATCCTGAAGTTTTTCACTTTATTGGTTTCGGTATCGTACTCGTTTCTTTTGGAATGGCTGGGATTCAACTGTACCGAATAAGGTCGTTGTGACCCTATCTATCCTTTCTTAGGATAAAAAACATCCACTCACCCCTTTTTAAGAGATGGTTGATCAACTAATCATATGCTTAAATAAAATAGATCTAGCAATAACAAATATATCTCAATCATAGAGGTACCATTAAGTAGTCAGCATCTAACCGGAGAAACATTCTCTTCTCCTTTTATTTTATATAAAAAATTATGGTGTTACCTGTTTATTTTCCCGTGGCAAGGGCCAAAATAGTGATTTCCCTTACTTTCGGCCCAATCAATTCACAAACGGCGACCATGGTAGCTCCTGTTGTGATGACATCATCAATGACAATCACCGACTTCCCTTTCAAAGCATCCAACTTTAGGCCAGCATACACTTCTTCTTGATTTTGCCATCGTGCCACCCTATCCTGTTTGCTCTGTGATTTATCTTGTTTTATTCTTAGGATAACATCATCCTTGATAGGAATACCCATTTTCTCTGAAAGACCCCTTGCTATTTCGCGACTTTGGTTAAACCCTCTCTTTTGCTCCTTGTCTGAATGTAAAGGAATAGGTATTAAATAATCCGCTTTGAGTCCTCCTTTAAGGACTAAAGAAGTACCAAAATGGCGTCCCATCAACACAGCCAATGCTTTATTTCCCCGATACTTGAAGCCATATAATATCGCTTGCGCCAGCCCCTTCTTATTAAGCACTAAGTAGACTTTAACGGAGACTACCTTTGGTAAAAAACTAAAAAATAAAGAGAGTCTTTGATTTTGATCAGGTGATGCGTCAAAGTAAGGTAAATTCAGAAAACATCGGGTACACAGAAATGACTCGTTTTTTACCAAAGCAGTCATACACCCGACACAGCATTGGGGGTAGATTAATGCTACAAAGTCTTTCCAAATAATCCTCAAACAATGTATTAAAGATGCCATATAATTAATTCTAAATGGCTTCTTTTGTTGGCTTATTGAGGGTCGAAACCCTATTATTTTGTCTAAAACACGAAGTTTCGAAGTAAGTATATAACTTTTGAATATGAATTGAAAGCAAAAATAGATTTAACACTTATCTTACCTATTAGAAAGTTCTAAATTCAATCTTTTCTTATACGCTAACTATATTTATATAGCATACTACATGAGTTTTCCTCACTTATTTGATTGCCAAAAATTTAAGAAATGATTGATCCATCCCTTAACGACCAATTAACCTCTTTTCGGCGTAAGTTTTTCTATAATAAGTTACTTAGAGGAAGCCTTATTTTCATCGCATTATTGGGAAGCTATTGCATGCTTATTGCTGGATTTGAATCTTTTATTCGACCCGGTACTTTCATAAGAGGACTTTTATTGACGCTGAGTATTCTTTTTTTAATAACCGGGCTCTGGGTCTTCATCGTTCGGCATCTTATCGCCCTATTAAGACCTAAACAACACTTGACTGATGAGCAAGCCGCACGTCTGATTGGACAGCAGTTCACTGATATTGGTGATCGCCTTATTAATACGCTTCAACTACAGCATCTCGTCGACGACCAGAGAGGTCTTGCTCAAGCCAGTATTGACCAACGGGCCCTCGAATTTGATAAATATGCTTTTGATCAATCCATCAATTTAAAATTAAACGGTAAATACCTGTATTTTACGCTTCCCATCCTCTTTTTATTCATGGTATTAGGTCAATTACAACCTGGTATTTATTCTGACAGCTCTCAAAGAATCATCAACTACGACTTATTTTACGCAAGCCTTGCTCCATTTGAATTCGATTTACTTTCTGAAAATTTAGAGGTCTTCAAGAATGAAAGCTTATTGTTAGAATTAGCGTTGCGCGGAAATGAAATCCCAGACCAGTGTTATATCCTGATTGGCGACCAAAAAATACGCATGAAAACAGACCAAAATGGTCAATTTTCTTATCTATTTGAAACCGTCCCTAATGATCTCGTTTTTTCTTTCTTATCCGCGGGTTATCAAAGTAAGTCGTACACAATCACCACAAAAGTCAAACCAGAACTTATAAGTTTTGATGTTCAATTAAAATACCCACCACATACGCACAAACAAACAGATGTTTTTTCCAATAATGGTAACCTAAACCTACCCGAACATACCCAAATATCTTGGACTATTTCTTGCCAAGACGCCGATAGCGTACGGTTAACAGTCGGTAATCATTCCTCTGTTTCAGCGACTTATATTACTGATAATCAGTTATTTAAGCTGAGATACAATGCAATCAAGAGTGATCCATATGAGCTTCTATTAACCAATCAATACGGACACAATCAAGAGTCCATAAAATACCAATTAACGGTGCAAAAAGATCTATTTCCTGAATTAGAGGTCGCCTTTTTCGTCGACACGCTATATTATGACTTCGTGCTAATCACAGGTACCTTTTCGGATGACTACGGCATCCATTCTTTGAATATAAATCAAAAAGGGACATCAGATAGCCTAATGATGCTTCCTGTAAAAGACATTCCCAACACCCAATCATTTTACCATCAAGTCCCGATAACCTCGGAAATGCTTGATCAACAAGCCCGAATTGAGCTACAAGTTATCCTAACAGATAATGATCTGCCCAATGGTTATAAACCCACCTCTTCAGCTCCTTTTTATTTGCAAATACCCGATGAAAAATATTTTAAATCTCTGCTCTCTCAAAAAAGCGCGACTTCTGAAAATGCCATAAAAGAGCTTATTTCAAAAAATGAATCTCTTCAAGACAAGTTGTTAAACATGGAAGAAAAATTGAAAATGAAGCAAAGCCTAGACTGGCAAGATCGTTCAATGTTCGAAGAGATCCTTAAAGAAAAGCAACAATTACAAGAAGCCATTGAGGAACTGTCTCAAAAAATGAAGGAGCTTAATCAGCAACAAAATAAATTTAATGATAAAGATCCCGTATTAAAGCAAAAAGCCGATCAATTAAAAGAGCTCATATCGAGTGTTTTAGATGAAAAAACCAAAAAATTATTTGACGAGTTAGAACAATTACTTAAGGAAAAACAAAACGTTCAGGACATCCAAAAAAAACTATCTAATCTTACCAATAAAGAAGAAAACATAGAACAAGCACTTAACCGTGCTCTCGAACTATTCAAAAGATTAAAGCTCGAAAATGATTTAGATCAAGCGCAGAAAATGATTGAAAAATTGAGCCAAGATCAGCAAAACCTCTCCACTGAATCGAGTAAAAAGGAACTTTCAATGGATGAGTTAAAAAAACAACAAAATGAAATATCGCAAAAATTTGAAGAGTTTAAACTTGATTTAAACGAAATAGAATCCTTAAATCAAGAATTACTCCGGCCCGAATCTCTCTCACCGACGCAGAATTCAGAAGATCGTATTGATCAATCTCTTCAAGAAATCAACGATGCAATCAACGAAAAGGAAAGAAAAAAAGCGAGTAAAAAACAAAAAGAAACCAGTCAAGCAATGAAGCATTTGAGTGATGCTCTTGCAGATATGCAGTCAAATATGCAAAAAGAAACGATGGATGAAAACATTGAAGATCTTAATAAGATACTTGATGATTTAATTAAACTTTCTTTTAAACAAGAAAGCCTAATGAAATCCTTCCGTACACTGAAATCAATGAATCCCTATGTTTGTCACCTTGTCCCAAGAACAATTAAAACTGAAGGACCAGGTGACCGTATTGTCAGACAGTCTTTTGGCATTATCAAAAAGAGTGGTCGCCATCTCCAGCTTTGTAACAAGCGAACTAAGTGAACTCAATAGGAACATCAATGCATCCATCCTCTCATTACGTCAACGGAAAGCAAACACTGCCGTTGTTAATCAACAGTTTTCTATGACCTCAATGAACAATTTAGCCCTTTTGTTAAATGACCTCCTTCAACAGATGCGTGATCAAGCCAATAATCAAGGCAGCGGTGAACCCCAAAATCAGCCCTCAGGCGACCTGCCCAATCTCCGTGAATTACAACAACAGCTGTCGGAACAAATACAACAACTTAAAAAAGGAGGTCTAAAGGGAAGGGAACTCAGCCAAGAGCTCGCAGAAATGGCCGCACGACAAGAGATGATCCGAAATGAACTCAATAAACTGAACAATAAGCTCAAAGGACAACTAGGAAACGAAAACACCAATAACACATTGAATAAAGCCGCCGAAGACATGGAAAAGAACGAACTGAATCTGATCAATAAGCAAATCACTCAAGAATTAATCGACAGGCAAGAGCAGATATTAACACGTATGCTTGAAGCTGAAAATGCCCTGAAAAATCAGGACGAGGATCAACGCCGCGAGGCCGAAACCGCACAAGATTATAAGTCTCGCCTACCTGCTGCCTTAGATAATTATTTAAAACAAAAGTCTAAAGAAATCGAGTTATTAGAAAGCATTCCCATTAATCTCCATCCTTTTTACAAATCTGAAGTCAACGAATATTTTAAAAGAATCAATGACAAGAAAGAAAATTAAAGCTCTTATGGCAACAGGAGATCTAATAAACCGCGTTCTCTTTTAATTAATTACTCTACTTTTGCCGTTTGGTGGGCTCATCTTTTAATATAAATTAAATTAATATGCGCGATGATCTATATTTTCATTTTGAAGACATTTCGGAATTCTCACTCCCTGATCATATTTGTGATTGGATTAAAGGAGTTATCCTCAATGAAGAATTCGTGCTCTCAGAAGTAAATGTTGTCTTTACTAGTGATCATTATCTATTAACCTTAAATAAAAAACATTTGGCTCATGACTATTATACCGACATTGTCACTTTTGATTATCGCACCGAACCTAAAGAAATTCGTGGCGATTTATTCATCAGCAAAGAACGCGTCACAGAAAACGCAACTACTTTCAACGTCTCAATAAATCATGAATTGCTTCGAGTCGTTGTACATGGTCTTCTCCACCTCTTTGGATATTCAGATAAATCTGAGAAGGACAAAGAACTTATGCGATCAATGGAGGACTTCTATTTATCTTTGTATACAAATAAATATGTTTCACGTGGAACATAATGAATCAGTACAACAACACATTATATATAAAAACTAATGTTCGAAAAATATGACGTCATCGTAGTTGGTGCCGGCCATGCAGGATGTGAAGCCGCCCATGCCGCGGCAACCATGGGATCCAAAGTTTTACTGGCTACCATGAACATGAACACGATTGCTCAAATGTCCTGCAACCCGGCCATGGGTGGTGTCGCAAAGGGTCAAATTGTTAGAGAAATAGATGCGCTCGGTGGGTGCTCTGGGATCATTACCGACCAAACCATGATCCAATTTCGAATGCTTAACAAATCCAAAGGGCCCGCTATGTGGAGTCCACGAGCCCAGTCTGATAGAATGCGTTTTGCTGAAACTTGGCGACTTACCTTGGAAGCTAACCCCAATATAGACTTTTGGCAAGAGATGATTTCTGCCATTATTGTAGAGAACCATGTCGTCACCGGTGTGCGTACCTCACTGGGTATTGACATCAAATCTCAATCTGTTATACTTACCAATGGCACCTTTCTCAATGGCCTAATCCATATCGGTAACAAGCAATTTGGCGGTGGGCGAACGGGTGAATCGGCCGCCTTCGGAATTACCGAACAATTAGTTGGTCTTGGCTTTGATGCTGGCCGAATGAAGACGGGTACGCCACCACGTGTAGATGGGAGGTCATTAGACTATAAAAAGATGCAGGAACAAAAAGGGGACATAATCCCTGAAAAATTTTCTTATCTGCCTGATATTCAGTCATTAACAAATCAAAAAAGCTGTTGGATCACGCATACCAACGCCGCTGTACACGAACAGTTGCAACTGGGCTTTGATCAATCCCCTATGTTTAACGGTAGGATCAAAGGATTAGGCCCTCGTTACTGTCCCTCTATCGAAGATAAAATCAATCGCTTTGCGGATCGATCACAACATCAAATCTTTGTAGAGCCCGAAGGTTGGAATACGGTAGAGGTCTATGTCAACGGGTTCTCTTCATCCCTTCCAGAAGAAATTCAACATAACGCTTTGCGATTAGTCACTGGTTTCGAGAAGGTCAAAATGTTTCGTCCTGGTTATGCCATCGAATACGATTATTTTCCTCCTACCCAACTCCACCTTACCTTAGAAACTCAACTTATTGAGAACTTATATTTTGCCGGACAAATCAACGGCACCACGGGTTATGAAGAGGCAGCTTGCCAAGGTCTCATTGCTGGCATCAACGCCCATCTCAAAAACAATTTACAAGGCCCCTTTATCATCTCTCGATCAGAAGGTTATATCGGTGTCCTCATTGACGATCTCGTCAATAAGGGCACCGATGAGCCTTACCGTATGTTCACATCCAGGGCGGAATATCGGTTATTACTAAGACAAGACAATGCGGATCAACGACTCACAACTAAAGGGCATGCGATTGGCTTGGCGAGTGACGAGCGACTCGCATTACTACAAAAAAAAGTTGAAAACACCACTTCGCTCCAACGCTACTTAAAATCTGAAAAGGTCGTACCCATAGAAATAAATAAGTGCCTAATTCAACAAGATACCGCCATCGTTACCGAAAAAATCTCTTTAGAACAATTACTGAAACGCCCTCAACTCAACATAGCTCACCTACCTTCATTGTCCAGAAAGATACAAAAAAACTTGGCTCTTTATCCCCGCGACGTGCAAGAGCAAACAGAAATTCTCATAAAATACGCGTCTTACATACATAAGGAAGAACAACAATCGAAGAAGCAGTTATCCATGGAAACCCTTCAGCTAAAAACCTCCCTTAATTATGAAGATATTAATTCACTTTCATCTGAGGCCAAAGAAAAATTAACTAAATTTCGCCCGTCAACTTTAGGGCAAGCCTCTAGAATAAGCGGAGTCAGCCCTGCCGACATTTCGATACTCATGGTATACCTAGGAAGATAATGTACAAAAAATTAGCCTGTTGTCCTTCTTGTAAGCACACCGCTTTTGACAATCGCCTCATTGCAAAAGATCATCTGGTCAGTGGTGAAAGTTTTGCCATAGTCCAGTGCCAAGGGTGTCATTTACTCTTCACCAATCCTCGCCCCAGTGATTCGCGTTTACCTCACTACTACGAATCGGATGACTATGTGTCACATAACGACAACAAAAACTCGCTTTTGAATTTCGTCTACCGCGTAGTGCGGCAGGTTACATTACGCCAAAAGCTTAAAAGTATTAGAAAATACCACGATTCCGGATCGCTCTTAGACTTCGGCGCAGGCACGGGTGCATTTCTTCAAAAAGCGGGTGCTCACTTCGATATCATAGGGGTTGAGCCCAGCTCAAATGCTGTCGCCCACGCCCCTGTATCAATTAAAGCACGAATCTATGAAAATCTAGCCTCATATAAATCAGAACAAAAATTCGATGTGATTACATTGTGGCACGTATTAGAACATTTACCCAATTTGAATACCTCCTTCAGTGACATTAAGGACCGCCTATCGAAAAAAGGACACCTTTTCATAGCAGTGCCTAACCCAAACTCATGGGACAGCAAACATTATGGTGCTCATTGGGCCGGCTATGATGTACCAAGGCATTTATATCATTTTGGCAAAGAAGCCATGGGTGCGTTTTTAAAACCATATGGCCTCCGTATTCTGGAAACTAAACCTATGACATTTGATGCTTATTATTTGGCCATGCTTAGCGAACGACATTTAAACAACCCTTATTCATTTATGAAAAGCCTCTATATTGGGTACCGCTCCAATAAATCGGCCCATACAAGTCGGCAATATTCGAGTCTATTATACGTCATTGGTGCATGAAGATCTTTGTCAAAGCCTGTCTGATTACCCTTATACTCATGAACCTAAATTGCGCCAATCAGCGCAGCCCGACAGGTGGACCCAAAGACTCTATTCCACCCGTCTTAATAAGCTCCATTCCGCCTAATGCGGCACTTAATTTTAATAATGACTGGATTGAACTTTCCTTCGATGATGACATCAATACTACTACCCTCAAAAGAAACTTAGTCATTAGTCCACTTACGGAATTGAAGTACACAGCCAAAACCAAAAAAAATAGGGTGCGCATCGAGTTTGAAGAGCGCCTACGAGATAGCACTACCTACACATTCAATTTTTTGCAAGGAATTACCGACCTTACCGAAAAAAATCCAGTCATCAATCTTTCGCTGGCACTAAGCACCGGACCCTATATTGACTCCCTTTTCATTAAAGGCGCCGTCCATGAATTATACACCCAACTACCTGCCCCAGGTGTGTTAGTTGGGCTTTATTCATATTCTGATAGTTTAGATCTTACCGTAGATAAACCACTCTACTTTAGTACCACCAATGATTCTGGAGCCTATGTTATTAACAATATTAAATATGGCCAGTACAAAATATTTGCCTTTAATGACGAAAATAACGACTTCACCTTTAATTCAGAAAGTGAGACCTATGGATTGAAATCTTCCACCATTCTTTTATCCTCAGGATTAGATAGCGTCAATCTGGTCATCAATTCCATTGATTCTCGTCCCCTCAACTTTATCTCTTCACGCTCATTTGGACGCTATTACGACGTGCGTTATTCTAAACCAATCACATTTTATCAACTCACTTATCTGCCCCCCTATAAATATACTTTTTTTCATCAACTTCAAGATGAATTCACATCCATTCGCATATTTCCACCATTAGATACGCTCTATAATCAAGACCGCGACAGTAGTCAGCTGATAATAACAGTTTATGACACCATTCATCAACAATCCTTTGATACCCTCATGGTCAAGTTTCATTCTTCCCAACGTCCCCCAACACCTCCTACCTCAAGGATCAGTGCGAAGGCTATCAATGCTAGCCAGTATGAGGTCTCCTTGTCATTTGATAAACCCATAGCTCTCTTTGATAGCCTCAGCGTGCTCCTCAACACCGACACCCTCTTACCTGTTACGCCCATTGATGTAGACCGATACCATTGGAATTATGACAGAACTAAACTTTCCTTTAAGGTTTCTATAAACTGGTCGCTCCTACAAGATTCTCTCAACCATCAGCTTCAAAAACTCCATAAACAAGATTCGATGGTTCCTGATCAACGTGTGTTAAGCCTAACCACTATCGCATTTGATAGCACGTGCTTTACAGATGCGAATGGACTTAGCTTGTCACGCATCCTTATCAAAGTTACAAAAAAGGAAACCAGCGACTTCGGCACCCTTCACATCAAAGCAAACACTGCAAAGACATCATTCATCATACAGATTCTAGATACAGAAAACAAGCTTATTGCCGAACGACGAAACCAAACAACCTTCACTGTGGAGTACCTTAATCCAGGTACTTACAACTTACGTGTTTTAATTGATAACAATTTGGATGGTGTTTGGACGGTAGGAAATTTTATAGATGACAGCACTCCTGAAAATATTTATTTGTATCCTAAACCAACAAAAATCTCCGCCAATTGGGAAATCTCAATCGACGACCTCACTTTTTAGTATGTGTATAAGTCTTCAAACCTGGTGCATAAGTTATCTGTAACTCCTACTTATACTCAGTGCTTAATATCCCCTTTATTTGATGTCCATAAACAGAAAATCCTCACACCTTTATGTTAAAAACATCTCTATGACTTTCGTTCATATTAGGATAACAAAGAAAGTTTATAATTATATAATCTTTTATAAATCAAAGACTTGCTATTATTTAATTGGTGCATAACATCTTGATAATACTCTTTTTATAAACAAATATAATTTCCTAATAATATTTCACTATTTTGCTAACATATCAACAGACATAATATATTATAATAATTAATTAATCTTATATAAATATAATAAATGAGACCCTGAAAATGTGAAAAAAAAATTAATCAATTATCTAATAAGCTTAATAATAATAGCTACTACATTTGGACAAGAAGTGGATCAAATTAAACTGGCAAATGAATATTATCAATCTAAAGAATACGACAAGGCAGTCGATATATATAAAAAATTATCAAAACAAAAAAGAAATATTCCGCAAATTCATAGCAATTATCTTGATCTTATGATCAATAATGATAATCCAGATGATGCATATAAATATATAAATTATGTAGTTAAACAATATCCTGGGAACTCAAGATACCGCGTCGACCAAATCTATGTGGCGCGTTTGCTTCCAAATCAAAAGGAATATAAACGGTTAAAAGACGCTCTTTACGATGCAAGTCGGGGTAATGTAAACACATTAAAAAAAATAGCAGATGAATTAAGTCAAAGACAACTGCATAACGATGCCTTGGTCTTTTTGTCTCACGCGCGAGTCGAATCTCAAGATTCTAAGGCTTATGCTCTTGATTTTGCAAAAAATTATAGTTCGCTAGGTAATGATCCTAAAATGATAGCAGAATATGTAAATTTTGCGTCACAGCAAATACGCCATATACCCTACATAAAAAACATATTACAGGAGCTGCTATCAAAAGAGAGCATCAAGAAAATACTAGAGGAAGTGCTCATTATCAGATCGCAACAATATCCCGATGACGTGCTTTATAATGATTTTTTAATGTGGTTATATATTCAGAAAAATGATTATTACGGCGCTTTTGTCCAAGCAAAGGCAATCGACAGAAATTCTCAAAGAAGCGGAAATACTGTGATGCAAGTCGCCAAGGTAGCCTATGATAATCAAGCCTATGGAGATGCTATCCTTTTTTATGATTACATAGTGACAAAAAGTGATCAAGGATCAATTCGAGAGAAGGCCCAATTTTTGTCTCTACTATCTAAAGAAAAAAAATTGACTGAGAAGATCCCAATAGATAAACAGGCTCTTTATCAGATAGCAGAGGCTTATCAACAATTTTATGAATACACGACAGAAACGAATCCTTATCGATTACAAGCCCTGAAAAATAAAGCAGGAATAATGGCATATCAGTTAAACGAATTAGATACGGCAATAAATATTTTAGAAAAACTGAAAAATTTACCCGGTATAACGAAAACCCTTGAGGCTCAAGTAAAGATGGATCTTGGCAATATCAATCTAATTGTTGGAAATCATTGGGAAGCATCTTTGTTATACTCACAAATTGAAAAAGACAATCCATATGCGGCCATAGGCTATGAGGCTAAATTAAAAAACGCTAGGTTACATTATTTTATGAGCAATTTCGACTTGGCTAAGGCACATTTGGACATATTGAAGCGCTCTACGACTAAAGAGATAGCTAATGATGCCCTAGAGCTTAGTTTATTCATAGAAACCAATACTATGGGCGACAGCAATGAACTGGGATTAATGGAGTATGCTAGCATATCATTGCTAATGTATCAGAATAGATTTGATGAAGCCCGAGAAAAACTAGAAATCCTGACGAACACGCAATTGGGTCATCCTATTCGGGACGATAGTTTTTGGTTATTAGCAAAACTTGATAAACGTATGGGCAATTATAAAGAAGCACTGAGTTCGATAAACACTTTGATAAGCAATTATTCAGAGGGAGTATTAGGAGATGATGCCTTATTTATGAAAGCTCAAATTTTAGAAGAATATTTAGATAACAGATCTGAGGCACAACAAGTGTATCGACAGTTCCTCGAAGATTTTCCTGGCAGTGCTTATGCAGTAGAGGCCAGAAGGCGTTTTCGTATATTGCGAGGTGATGGACTAAATTAAATGAAGATCAATTGATCCGAAGGTTGTTTAGGCACGAACATTTCGGGATCAGGATTCAAATGGTGGTTGTAAAAATCATTCAACATATCTTGGGTATCGTTAGATATAAGAGGGATAATTTCTTCTATCGCTGATTGAGAAATTAGATAAGGAGAAATGCTCTTAATGAGCTTATTTCCACGAAAATGACCATAAATCTGATAATTACCCATCTCAGTAACTGAAGTTTTTTTTACAGCACATTGGGCCAAGCATTGATCAATATCGAGGGGATCTTTTTGACGAGGGTGCGGACTTATAACAAGGTGTTCTGAAAAATAAGCATCTATTTTTGTTAAAGAATCTGTTGAAAATTCTTGTCTTACTTTTAATGCACAAGCCAAACAAATGGCATAATCAAAGATCACGTCTTGTGCGGTATATCCTAGATGCTTCTTATATGCCTTTTCAATGACGTAGGTCTCATCGTCTAGTAAATAGCAGTCACACACCAAACAGTTACAAAAGGGCTTTTGTGTTTGATAAGAATAAAAAATTTTGGGAATTTCTTGAAAGTCAGACGCGTTCATAATATAACAATTATAATAGCAAGATAATGCGCTTTTGTCTCCAAGCAAAATGTGCATATTAAAAAAAACATGGGATTAAACGCAATCGAATGGTTATATTTACCACAACCATGAAAAAAGAACAGAGCATTGATTTTAATATTAAGATAGCGTGGCATGCCATCTCACGTATGTATAGTCAATATGGACAAGATTTCGAAATTTCCCCATCAAGTGGCTTTGTACTGCTTAACATAGATGTTGAAAACGGAACTCCTGCTACAAAAATTGCACCCTTGATGGGTCTTGAAACGAGGAGCTTAACCAGAATTCTGAAAGCACTGGAGCAAAAAAAATGGATTATTAGGAAAAAAGATCCCTTAGATGGACGATTAGTCCGTATTTTTTTAACTAAGATGGGAAGGGAAAAACGAGCATTTTCTAGTGGTTCCGTGAAGGCATTCAACAAACATATATTACAAAAAATAACAGAAGGGGAATTACAATCCTTTTTAAAAGTGACCGCTATTGTCAATGAGATAGCCTCAGACAAAGAGCGAATTCAAGAGGAATTACAACAGTTGAGGAACCTCAAGGAGTGAATCAAAACTAAATATGCACCCAACGGGCAGCAGGGGTTCGATGAGGTTAAAATGAGGCCACTATATGACGATGGCCATCAGACGAGTAATGGTCGTACGCCATTAACGGTGATGACCAACTTCCTAACCCCACCATCATTGCGATGTTCGCCTAAATAGACGCCTTGCCACGAACCTTATCGAGGTCGCCCAGAAGAAATGGACAGATATACCGAGTAGTGAGGCCTTGATGTGGGCCGGCATGCCATCTGAACCCTCGTAGTCATGCTGATAATAAGTTTGGTTTTCTGGAACTAACTCATTGAGGTGTGATTCAAAATCAAGTCGAACGGAAGGATCTGTATTTTCATTGATGCTAAGACTGGCTGAAGTATGTAAGACGAAGACTTGTGTGGTACCCGTTTGAATACCGGACGATTGAATCACCTCGGTGACTAGGTCAGTAATGAGATGAAATCCTCTTGGAAAAGGCGTTAATGAGATTTCTTTTTGAAAAATCATGTGTCTATTCGTCCTTGCAAATTTTGATCAAATTGATAGAGTGTATGATTTCGCCAATAAAAATTGGGAAGGGCACGGTCATATTACGCGCTGAAGGCTTCTTGGTGCAGCCTTATCAGTTGATATTGAAGAAATGGACCATAGAAACCAACCCATCAGCGATCGATTGAGCCCATTCATTTCCAGCACCTCTTCCTACAATATAAATGACAAAAAACACATATATTCCCAATAAAATAAAAGCCTTTCCTCGTCCCATATATTTACCTGCAGTAAAAATCACAACAGCCACTACTGTGGATAATAGTAATAATAATCGTAATTCACTACTCAAATCAATGATGTCTTCAGACATGACTATAGGCCCGTTGATCAACGTAAACACAAATAGTGGAAAGCCCAAAGCAAAACAGACATCAAAAATATTACTCCCAAGTGCATTGGAAATAGCATCATCATAATTCCCTTTCTTAGCATCTTTGATTGAGATAATGGTATCTGGAAAACTTGATGCCGCAGATGCTAAAATCAGGGCGACAAACATTACAGGAATATCTAATCCTTCGAAGGTTCCAAGATAGGGAACTTCATAGGTCTTTTCGCCTAACCATTCGCAGGCCAAAACCAACCAATAACAAACCCCAGCAATGCACATGGTGGCAGTAACCAATAAAAACCAAGCACGGGTATCATTAATTTTGGCTTTTCCAATGAAAACACGCTCCAAGTTTAAAGTGATGAGCGCTAAAAAAAAGGAAGGGGTTTCCATATTTTCAACTTCTTCTTGATTTTCCTCCTCATCTTCTTGTGGTGTAGAGGTCATCAACGCCTCTTTTGTCTTTTTGTCCATAGAAACAAACATGAAAACAATATAAACTACATAAACAGACATCAATAACAATCCATGATGCCAGTCGAGCGCAGATCCACTGATCAAAATAAGGAAGATAAACTCTGCAATAATCAAGGCGATGCCATCTCGAAAAAGAACTTTACGAGAGATTTCAATTCTTTTCACCATTCCCATAGAGATCACCGCAATGATGGAAACAGCAGGAATAACCATACTATTAAAAATGGCACTGCCCGCGGTAGTTCCGATACCCCCAGAAAAACCCGATGCGTCATTTAGCACAAAAAGAAAGAAAAAAGAAGTAAATACTTCCGGCATAGAACTGGCGATGGCATTTATTGTGGCTCCCCTGACACCTTCCGAAAGATTGCGGCCAACATATTCAGAGGCGACCATAAAGCCATCGCCTGCGCGCCAAATCACTAGACAACATAATGCTATAATTATAAGAGGAATCAACAAGCCCATGGGTATATCTTTTGTTTTGTTTCTACCTAATCGTGGTCAAAAGATTAAATATCGAATCATATACCCACAAGATTACCTAAATATGTGGACATTTTATAGAATTTACTTTTTATTTTAATACAACTAAACTTCTTGCCTTACGGGTTAAGAAGAGCTTATAAGCACTTATTGTAACAGGATTAAAAAATTAATCCTTTAACCCAAGGCAAAAGGTTACACTTAATTGTACTAATTTGAACTTTCATTTTAGATGAGATCATGTATATAAATCTTTCTGGTTTAAATATTTTAGTTACTGGGGCCAGCCGTGGACTAGGAAAGGCCATTGCAACGAAACTCGCAGAAGCAGGAGCCACTATCGCTGTTCATTATAATAAGAACATGAATGATGCTGAAAGTTTGGCTCAGGTGATGGGCAATGAATCTAAAGCTTTTCAAGCAGATCTTTCAGATCCTGGGGAAGCGGTAAAACTTTTTGAACGTGTAGTCTTAGAGCTGGGAAGTATTGAAATTTTGATCAATAATGCGGGCATCGCTGAGCCAGCATCTATCGATATGGCACAAGAAGAATGGGATGTCCTTTGGCAAAAAACCATGACAGTGAATCTGCATAGCCCAGCTATTTTAAGCAAAAAAGCGGTGCAACATTTTATTCAGAAAAAAGCGTCGGGAAGGATCATTAATATCAGTTCTCGTGCGGCTTATCGGGGAGAAACTGCAGATTATTTAGCGTATTCCAGCTCCAAGGCGGGCCTGGTAGCCTTGACAAGATCCATCGCTAAATCATTTGGAAAAAAAGGGGTGAAAGCCTTCAATATAGCGCCTGGTTTTGTGCGAACCGATATGGCCAAAGCTTTTATGTCCCAATATGGAGAAGAGCATGCCAAGGGAGACATCGCTTTGGAGCGCCTTACTGAGCCCAAGGATTTGGCCCCATTGATTACTTTTTTGGCTTCAGGAATGGCTGACCACGCCACGGGGTCTACCTTTGATATCAATGCGGGTAGTTATTTACATGACGCTTGATTTTTATACTGCGTGGTTTAATTTTTTCGTTTTATTCTTTTTTTTTATTCTCAATTCTTTGAATAAATCGTTAGCTTTGATTGCATAGAATTAAATAAAATAATTAAGAAGAAAAATATGAGTACCATCAAAGCGCAACTAAGCACCTTAATAGAGTTGGCCAAAATAGACGGCGAATTTGACGGGCAAGAAAAACTGCACATTTTGATGTTGGGCAGAGCCAATGGCCTGTCGGAGATAGAAATAAAAGGCATTGTTAAAAATCCTGTGCCCATGCCCGACGTTCATTTACTTTCCTCGGACGATAAATTTGATTATCTATTCAACATTGTTCAGCTCATGAAAATTGATCAAGAAGTATACAAAAGTGAAATTCACCACTGTGAAAAATTAGCGGAAAAATTAGGATTCAAAACCAAGGTCGTCTCGGCAATTTCATCACAAGTATATTCAGATCCTTCAATCAGTGCAGATATTGATGCCCTTAAGAAAGCAGTGAAGAAATACGAACTATAAGGTCTCTTTGCCAAGAACTATGATAAAATATGATTGGCATCCTTTACGTTACGTTCCCCCTAACACTTTTTTAACGCTCAATACAAAGCTTCATTTGGCGGCTCAAAATGTAGCCTTAGTAGGCATTCATTACACTGAGCAAGAAGATGAGCAGTCATACAATACCTTGAGTTGGATTCCTGGCCTTTGGAGAATGGCAGGCCGTTGGGTAGAGGGGACCAAAACTTTTCGTTCATCCCTTTCCCTTACCTCATTTGAACTCTTTCTGGTGGACAAAAAGCTCAATACACTGGGCCAATTTTTGTTGATAGATAAAAAATTCAATCAATCCCTTCTTTGGTTAGAAGAACAAATGGATTCCTTAGACTTGGGTCATCAACACCTTTCTCTTAAGATCCCTTACAAAGTGAAAGGCCTCCATCAAAACCTCCCCTTCGATGGGGTTGACCTCGATCTATTGACACATTTGGGTGCCTATTATCACAATACTTTTATCCTTTTTCGTGATTTTCGATCACAATTCGGAGATGCGACTTCCGAAATCAGGATTTGGCCTCAATTTTTGAATCAAACTATAAATATTATTGTCAAAGACTCAGGGGATGAACATTTAGATACCTATGTAATCCTTGGTTATATGCCTAGTGGTGTATATGCCAAAGAACCTTGTTTTTATGTCCAGTCACGGCCGCATACCGAAGTGGCTGCATTGAAGCCTTTACCCAAGGGTGCTTATTGGAACCAAACGGATTGGACGGGCGCCCTTCTCCCAATATCTACTATTTGGCATCTTGAAGATCAGCAGTCATTTGTTTTTTCTTTCTATAAAAACGCTTTTGAACAGTTGAAAAATGCTCTTTTGGGCTGATTTCTTATTTTTTAAATTGTGCCATCATCAGGGTTTTAAAATTATACAAGGCGTCCTCCCAAGTTTTATCGGCATCATAATAGCGTCCCGAATAAAGGTCTCCATTGGCGGTTTTCTGAATATAAAACTTATACACTTTTTTTTGCTTGTCTAAGGTTTTCAGTGTTCGGTTTCCGTCCACGGGCACCGTTGAAATGTATTGGGCTTGGTAAGGGTCTAGCTCATAACCTAATGCCGTTCGTAACTCGCCGCCGGGCATGTAGGCATACCGCAAGACGTATTGATATCGGTTTTTATAAAATGCGGCATCTGACTGATCTTCAAGAAATTCGACTTTGTAAGGATAATCGGAGAAGATTTCTTGAATACGGGCATTTTTTAGCGCCACCCTTTCATTGTATTGAGACAGATACGCGCGTTGTTGATCATTCAAAAGAGCCCCATCTACAGTCAGGCGAGGAAATAATGAAACAGCGAGGGGAAATCGTTTGAGTTGCGTTGGGTAACGTGGAAAATGGGTACCACTAAAAAGCCGTATTTGGGTCCCGAGCTCAGGACTATCTGGAATTAAGTAATTGCTGTAGGGTAAATCTAAGGTCTTCATTTTATTGGCGAGTCGAACCAAAACCTCATTCATCGTTTGGCCCTTTACTTGCCATGCTTTGGCCTTAAAATCTACCCATTTGGCAGTGCCCATGGTCCCCAGAGTTAAGGCAAAACCTTGAGTGGAGACCTCAAAAAACATCAAGACCCGGATATGTCTTTTTTGTAAGG